>Ga0326726_10004652_pt1 | contig 12514 bp, 12 predicted proteins | sample MHFenrmetagenome_2_FD_207603 | JGI IMG/M metagenome (GOLD analysis project Ga0326726, IMG submission 207603) | Lab enriched peat soil microbial communities from Michigan Hollow, Ithaca, NY, United States - MHF15MN | ecosystem: Environmental > Terrestrial > Soil > Wetlands > Peat | place: USA...
AAGCGGCAATAGCCCGGTTTACCTTTTCAGCTTCCGAAGAGTATCGGCATACAGGAATATCCATCATGCTGCTCCATCCGGGTCTGGTGCGTACCGGGATGGTCAGTGTTGATAATCCCACTCCGGAGCTTGCAAAGCAGCTCTCAACTTTCAACACTATTCTTGATATTTTTGCCCAGCCGCCATCGGTGGCAGCTAAGCTGGCTGTGAAACTTGCTTCCGGGTGGAGTGACTCGAAAACAGGTGTTTATCTCTCTGCTCTTGACGGCCGCAGAAAAAAATGGTTGCTCCTGACCTATCCCTTCCGTAAAATACTCCACAGGATAGACCGTCGAACCTATTAATCAGAGAACCGTTATGCTGAAAAAAGGTACACCGGCAGTTATACTTTTTCTATTTATGATTGTCCTTCAGGGCTGTTACAGTTTTAACGGCGCTTCAATTCCGCCGCACCTTAAAACAATATCGGTACCTGTTTTCGATGACCGATCAGGAGCCGGAGTTGCACAGCTTCGTGGTGAGCTCACCAGGGGAGTTACTGACAAGATTGAGTCACAGAGCAGGCTTCAGGTAATTCCTTCCATTGCGGGTGCCGATGCACTACTGGAGGGGGCGATTGTCTCTTTTTCAGATGATCCGGGCCAGCTTTCCAGCAAAACGGAAAGGGCAATCACAAATCGGTTATCTCTTGTTGTACAGGTCATCATGACGGACCGGACGACTAAACGAACTTTATTTGAACAGCGGTTTACCGGATTTGCAGATTATCCGGTAGGCAATTATGCTGCCAGAAGGGAGGCCATCCGTTTTTGCCTTGGTCAGATAATTGACGAAATCTTCGATCGGGTTGTTTCCGGCTGGTAATGTTCACTGAATGGCCGTTTGTCATCAAGCTATAAAAAAAATAAGTGAGGTGTTTTTTTTGTTGAAAAAAGGTTGAAACGAATCATAAGAGATTGTCGCACATTGTTATAATGCCGAAATACCAAAGGGGTTTGGTGCCTGAAAAGGGCGCCGGCAAATTCATTTTAAAACCACAGAGGGACCGGTTGTCTGACGGTTTTTGTCACCAGGCAGAAACTGCCGGACGCAGAACTGGTTAAAGGAGGATTTATGGGTTCACATAAGGATGTAGAGTATCGTCTTGAACTGGCTAGCGGTTTTCTCAATGAAGCGGAGCTGGACTATTCACTCAAGCGCTGGCGGGCATGTGTTTCAAGCTCCATTCTGGTCATTGAAAATTCCGGACTTGCCGTTTTGATGCTTTTCGGAGTTTCTCCTTTTACGCACAAGCCGGGAAGGCATCTGTCGCAGCTTATTTCAGAAGGAACGGTTTCCGAGGAGATAGCCGGTCTGATCGAAGAGATGCTTCCTGAACTGAAAAAATATGATTCAGATATGAAAATGCTTGCCAAGTACGGCGACGAGTCTGAATTCAGGCTTCCCTGGGAGCTTTTTGACGAGCAGAAGGGTGTGGCAGCAATTGATGCAGCCCGTAAGTGTATGCGGGTGAGTACCAATGTTGCTGAACTGGTCAAGTAACTCTTTTCAGCTCAGGTGATCAACCCGGGTATCTGCATGAGCAGGCTCATGTTCTAAATCAATAAAAAGGGAGCTATGAAAGGAATAATACTTGCAGGGGGCTCAGGAACCAGGCTCTACCCTGTAACGAGAGGTTTATCGAAACAGCTTCTTCCTGTTTATGACAAACCCATGATTTATTATCCGCTGACGACACTTATGCTCTCAGGGATCAGGGATATTCTCATCATCACCACACCCGAAGACCAGTCGATGTTCATAAAGCTGCTCGGTGACGGCAGTGACTGGGGAATTTCACTCTCCTATACCGTTCAGCCATCCCCTGACGGTCTTGCCCAGGCGTTTATTCTCGGTGAATCATTTATCGGCAGTGATGACGTAGCGCTCATACTCGGCGACAATATATTTTTCGGTTATGCGTTCACGCCCATGCTTGATGCAGCTGTCCGGACGGTGCAGAAAGAGCGCAAGGCCAATATATTCGGCTACTATGTCAGCGATCCGGAGCGATACGGAGTTGCGGAATTTGATGCAGAGGGAAATGTTCTCTCCATTGCTGAAAAACCGCTGAATCCGAAATCGAATTATGCTGTTGTAGGGCTCTACTTTTACCCGAATGATGTTGTCGAAATTGCCAAACAGGTGCGGCCATCAAATCGCGGAGAACTGGAAATTACCTCGGTTAATGAGGCCTATCTGCAGCGGGGAGAGCTGAAGTGTTCCATGCTGGGCCGTGGATTTGCCTGGCTCGATACCGGTACGCATGAATCATTCCAGGAAGCGGGTAACTTTATTCAAACGGTGGAAAAAAGGCAGGGATTGAAAATCGCCTGTCCTGAAGAGATTGCCTGGCGTCAGGGCTGGATTACTGATGAAGAACTTTTACGCTTATCTGAGCCGCTCATGAAAAGCCAGTACGGGCAGTATCTCAAACAGCTGCCTCTCCAACGCTACCAGTAAATAATGGCAATCTGCATGTTCTGCCCGGGTTGAATTATTTTTGTACTTGACCCCCGGTCCCCGGTTTCTTGTTTTCAAAATCCCTTGCGCCCATTCTTTCATCCGAAAGGGCGTATGTTATGGCTGCATGACGGGCTTTTCAGAGTCACTCACTGCTTCGTTTGGGAGATTATGCAGGCGATGGATACATCAATGACGGGAAAAATACGTTAGTTGCTATTTTTTCATTTAGTTAAAGAGTTATTTTATTGATTTTCCGGCCTTTGCCTGGAGACGCAGTTTTTTTGAATCATATTTGTCATCAGCTTTTTATGCAAGTTACTGTTTCAGCTATTCCTGATGTCCTTTTTTTTGAACCGGAAGTGTTGGGCGACGATCGGGGATATTTTTTTGAATCGTTTCGACAGGATATAATTGAGCGTCATATCGGCAAGGTTGAGTTTGTTCAGGATAATGAGTCAAAGTCAGCCTATGGAGTGCTTCGCGGTCTTCACTTTCAGAAACCCCCGTTTACCCAGTCCAAACTTGTTCGTGCGGTTTATGGTCAAGTGCTTGATGTCGCCGTTGATCTGCGTATCGGTTCTCCGTGGTATGGCAGGCATGTTGCCTGCGTGCTTGATGGTGAACGCAAAAATATGATGTGGGTGCCAAAAGGGTTTGCGCATGGTTTTGTCGTACTCTCACAGGAGGCTGTTTTTGTTTACAAGTGCGACAATTACTATACCCCCTCCCACGATGCAGGCATCTTGTGGAATGATCCGGCTCTCAATATCGACTGGCGGCTTCCGGGAAAAGTAATCAGGGCCTCAAATAAAGATGCATGCCAGCCGGATTTCAATACTGTCGATATTTTCCGGTATGAGGATTTTCGTCAGGAAAAGCTTTACCCCGGTATTGCAGTTCTTTCATAGCGTAACGTGATGTTACTACTCAATTTGATTTTTTGATCATGAATATACTTGTGACCGGCAGCAAGGGCCAGCTTGGCTCTGAACTGCAGGAGCTGGCAGATTGCAGTGACCGCCATCATTATTTTTTCTATGATCTTCCCGATCTCGATATTACCGATCCCGATCGCCTTGATAGCATTTGCCGCACTCACTCTATATCGGCGATCGTGAATTGTGCAGCATACACTGCGGTGGACAAGGCTGAATCGGACAGTGCGGCAGCATTTCTTGTCAACAGGGATGGTCCGGCGGTGCTTGCCCGGTGTGCCCGAGAGCGTAATGCACTTCTGGTGCATATTTCTACAGATTATGTGTTTAATGGTGAGTCCAGCACTCCTTATCGGGAGAGTGATCCGGCTTCACCTGCAAGTGTATACGGGATTTCAAAATGGGAAGGGGAGGAAGCTGTCCGCAGGATAGCGCCCTCTCACATGATTATCAGAACATCGTGGCTCTACTCCCCGTACGGCAGCAATTTTGTAAAAACCATGCTGCGCCTTGGTGCTGAACGACTTGGTCTGAATGTTGTGTTTGATCAGGTCGGCACGCCGACCAGGGCGGCAGATCTTGCAGCGGCAATAGTATCGATTCTTGCTCAATACGACCCTCAGCACACTTATGCTGAGACCTATCACTACTCCAATGAAGGGGTCTGTTCCTGGTATGATTTTGCTGAAGCGATTATGGAGCTTGAAGAGTTACCGTGCCGGGTGCTGCCGGTGGAGGGTACCGAATACCCGACTCTTGCCAGACGGCCTAACTACAGCGTTCTGAATAAATCAGCAATAAAAAAGGCATGGAGGCTTGAAATTCCCCACTGGCGCACTTCACTCAGAGCGATGCTTGAGGATATGCATCATGTTGCTAAAGAGTGAAGCCTGTAGTTGAACGGAAGGGCAGAGTATGAAAGAGGAACATCAATAAATGTAATAAATCAATGCATATACTGATCACCGGAGGAGCCGGATTCATAGGTTCACATGTTGTCAGGCATTTCCTGAAGAGCTATCCTTCGTATACGATTACCAATCTGGATAATCTCACCTATGCAGGAAACCTTGCAAATCTTGCGGATGTGGATGCTTCGGCGAACTACCGTTTTGTGAAAGGAGATATTACGGACGCTTCATTTCTTCTGCGTTTGTTTGAAGAGCACCATTTTGATGCGGTGATTCACCTTGCAGCCGAGTCGCACGTCGATCGTTCGATCGCCAACCCGACGGAATTTGTTGTCACCAATGTTCTCGGCACCGTCAATCTGCTCAATGCCGCAAAAACTGTCTGGCACTCAGACATGGCAGGAAAAAGATTCTACCATATCTCAACCGATGAGGTTTACGGATCTCTCGGAAAAGAGGGCATGTTTACTGAAACAACAGCATACGATCCCCACAGTCCATACTCTGCCTCGAAAGCCTCCTCCGATCACTTTGTCAGGGCATATCACGATACCTTCAAACTCCCGGTGGTAATCAGCAATTGCTCCAACAACTATGGCTCCTTTCAGTTTCCGGAAAAACTCATACCGCTTTTTATCAACAACATCCGTCAAAACAAACCGCTTCCGGTCTACGGGAAGGGCGAGAATGTTCGTGACTGGCTCTGGGTTGTCGATCATGCCGCGGCCATTGATGTCATTTTTCATCGTGGCAAGAATGGTGAGACCTATAACATCGGCGGCCATAACGAGTGGACCAATATCGATTTGATCAGGCTGCTCTGCAGGATCATGGACACAAAGCTCGGCCGGACAGCCGGAGAGTCCGAAAAACTCATTACCTATGTTACCGACAGGGCGGGTCACGACCTTCGCTATGCCATCGATTCTTCGAAGCTGCAGCGTGAACTCGGCTGGGTTCCTTCGATATCGTTTGAAAAAGGGCTTGAATTGACGGTCGAGTGGTACCAGTCAAATCAGACCTGGCTTGACAGTGTGACCTCCGGCAGTTACCAGCATTATTACGAAAAGATGTATGGGGTCAAGTGAGTGCTTACAGGTTACATTTAACATAAACTTTGAACAACATTATTGATGAGAATTCTTGTGATCGGGGGCGCCGGATATATCGGCAGCCATGTAACCAGGGCTTTTCTTGACCGAGGATACAGTGTTACAGTGTTTGATAATCTGCAGACAGGTCTGCGGGAAAATCTTTTTGAAGAGGCACAGTTTGTACATGGCGATATCATGCGTCCCGAACAGCTCAGGGCTGTTATGAGGGGAGGCGGGTTTGACGGTTTAGTGCACCTTGCCGCCCTGAAAGCTGCCGGCCAGTCGATGCTCAAGCCTGAACTCTATTCCGAAGCAAATCTCACCGGCACAATCAACATCCTCAATCAGGCATCAGCCGCCGGTATTTCGCCGGTTATTTTCTCCTCTTCGGCAGCAGTCTTCGGAGCCCCGCAGTATCTGCCGATTGATGAAGAGCATCCAAAGGATCCGGAAAATTTTTACGGATACACAAAGCTTGAGATCGAGCGCCTGCTTGACTGGTACGACCGGCTGAAAGGAATGCGGTATGCGGCAATCCGCTATTTCAATGCGGCTGGTTATGATGTCCGGGGACGTATCAGGGGCCTTGAACTGAATCCGGAGAATCTTCTGCCGATTGTGATGGAAACAGCCGCAGGTATTCGCCCTAAACTCTCCATTTTCGGCAATGATTATCCGACAAGGGATGGCAGCTGCATACGCGACTATGTTCACGTCAGCGACCTTGCTGAAGCACATGTCAGCGCCTTTGAATATATACTGAAACAAGATCAGAGCCTTACGGTGAACCTCGGAAGCGAGACGGGCGTGAGTGTAATTGAAATGCTCGAGCGTGTTCGGGCAATCACCGGAAGGGAGGTTCCGTCCGAGATTGCAGGCAGACGGGCTGGTGATCCTTCAGAACTTGTAGCGTCGTCTGCAAAAGCCCGGGAGCTGCTCGGGTGGGTGCCGAAATACAGTGATGTCGATACCCTCGTTGCGTCGACCTGGAAAATGTATGAGAAATTTGCCAATCGTTAAGTAATTCCTTTTTCATCTATGATTATTCCTGTGATTCTCAGCGGCGGTTCCGGAACAAGGCTCTGGCCTCTTTCCAGAGCCTTGTATCCCAAGCAGCTTCTTTCACTGATCGGCGACAAGACGATGCTGCAGGATACGGTGCTGCGCCTTGCCTCTGCCGACGATTTGGGGCCGGTTTATTGCGTATGCAATGAAAGTCACCGTTTTCTTGTGGCCGAGCAGCTACATGAGATACATACTGATATCGGCGAGATCATACTTGAGCCCGCCGGACGTAATACTGCTCCGGCAGCAGCTGTAGCAGCGATGCTCATTACCCGTAAGCATCCGGATGCTCTCATGCTCGTTTTGCCTGCCGATCATGTCATCCTTGACCCGCAGGCATTCGGAGCCGCTGTCGGCTGCGGTAAAACCGCAGCCGAAGAGGGCTCGCTGGTTACGTTCGGGATAGTTCCGGCTTCTCCGGAAACCGGGTACGGCTATATCCGTGCTTCATTGAACGTTGCAGGAACGCAATCGTCATATCCCGTTATTGAATTTGTTGAAAAGCCTGATCGCCAGACGGCGGAACGCTATCTGGAAACAGGAGAATATTTCTGGAACAGCGGGATATTTCTTTTCAAAGCCGAGACCTATCTGAAGGAACTTGAAGCTCATGTCCCGGCAATTCCTGCGGCCTGCCGTGAGGCCCTGGAAAAAGCGGTTGCAGATCTCGATTTTTTAAGGCTTGACGGTGAAGCATTTAAGGCATCTCCTTCCGACTCCATAGATTATGCCGTGATGGAAAAAACAAGGCGGGCTGCGCTGGTTCCGCTCGATGCCGGATGGAATGATGTGGGGGCATGGTCTGCACTCTGGGATGTTCATGAGCGTGATGAGGCGGGCAATGTTAAAAAGGGCGATGTGCTGCTGCACAACGTACAGAACAGCTACATCCATGCAACCAGCCGCCTTGTTACAGCAGTGGGACTCGAAGATCATATTATTGTGGAAACATCGGATGCCGTGCTTGTTGCGACAAAAGATCATGTGCAGGATGTCAAGCTGCTTGTGGAACAGCTTAACCGTAAAGATCGGGATGAAACGATTATGCACCGGAGGGTATACCGGCCATGGGGCTCCTATGAAACGGTTGATTTTTCGGATCGCTTCAAGGTCAAACGCATCACAGTGAACCCCGGAGCAGCCCTTTCGCTGCAGAAACATCATCACCGGGCTGAACATTGGATTGTCGTCAAGGGAACAGCTCTCGTAACCGTAGAAGAGAAAAAAATTACGCTCAATGAGGATCAGTCAACCTATATACCTGTAGGTTCATTCCATCGACTTGAGAATTCCGGCCAGATACCGCTTGAGTTGATCGAGGTGCAGACAGGGGAGTATCTGGGTGAGGATGATATTGTTCGCGTTGAGGATCGTTATGGGCGGCAGTAAAGCAAGGTCCCGCGCTTTTTGAATTTCTTTGACGGGATGATTAAAAATAGTACATTTTGAAGTTATTGTTTAGTTGGCGTTAACCCTGTTAAACCTAAATATCCGTATAATATGGCTGAAGAAATCAAATCTTCCGGACAGGCTCAGCAGCGCCAGGGTGATGTTGTCAAAGGCGATTTTTCAACAATTCTGGTTGGTGTGGGTACACTTCTTGACAGTACCCTTACTCCCCTGAGCAAGATCGTTGCCCAGACGCTTGATTCCCTGACGGTGGTAGCAAAACAGATTCTTGAAGGTGTAAACTCCACTCTCGGAGCCAAAAAGTAAGAACCGGGATTTTTCGGGCAGCATTTACCCGGATACGTTTATAAATGGTATCAGGCAAGCTTTTCTGTTATTGAAAGGCTTGCCTGTACTGTTTCGTACCGGATTCTCGTATATTGACTTTTTTTATAATCGCAGGCATGTCGCCTTTTATAGATTGAATGATACGGAAGAACTATGGTCAATAAATTTGTCGAGTATCCCTCCAACGTGCCATACAGTGCAGTCGAAACAGAAGTTCTGGCATACTGGAATGATCACGGGATTTTTCAAAAGAGCCTTGATGAAAAACCTGCCGAGAGGGTGTACTCTTTTTATGAAGGGCCGCCTACGGTAAACGGCAAGCCCGGAGTACACCACGTGTTCAGCAGAACCATAAAAGATGTGGTCTGTCGTTACAAGACCATGCAGGGTTACCGTGTTCCGCGAATGGCCGGTTGGGATACCCATGGCTTGCCGGTAGAGATTTCTGTCGAGAAAAAACTTGGCTTGAAGAACAAGTCCCAGGTGGTCGAGTACGGTGAAGGGGAGTTTAATTCCGAAGCAAGGGCGCTTGTTTATCATCACATTGACGATAATCGCGAAGGGTGGGGAAAACTGACCGAGCAGATGGGATACTGGGTCGATATGGATCACCCCTACATTACCTGTACCAATAACTATATCGAGTCAGTCTGGTGGGCGCTGAAAACAATTTTCGACAAAGGCCTCATCTACAAGGATTATAAGATCGTTCCGCAGGATCCCAAGTCCGAGACTGTGCTGAGTTCGCATGAACTCGCTCTTGGATACAAAGAGGTTAAAGACCCGAGCATTTATGTCAAATTCAGGCTTAAGGATTCAGAAGAGTCGATTCTTGTATGGACAACGACGCCATGGACATTGATTTCAAACGTAGCCCTTTGTGTCGGCAGCGATATTGATTATGTGAAGGTTCGTCACATTGAAAGCGGCGAAGTGCTGATTCTTGCAAAGTCCCGCCTTCTGGTGCTTCTCGAGAAAAACGATGAGGGAGAGTCTCTCTGGCAGGTTATTGCCGAGTTGAAAGGGCGTGACCTGGAAGGACTCGACTATGAACCGTTGTTCAGCTACCTGCATCCCGAGAAAAGGTGCTGGTATGTTACCGCCGGATCATTTGTCTCCACAGAGGATGGTACCGGTATTGTTCATATTGCTCCTGCTTTCGGCGCTGATGACTATGAGATTGCCAAAAAATACGATCTGCCGATGCTGCAGCCGGTTGCCCGCAACGGCTGTTTTACGGCTGAAGTGAGCGATTATGACGGTATGTTTTTCAAGGATACCGATCCGCTTGTTATCCGTCAGCTCAAGGACGCAGGTAAACTCTACCGCAAGGAGACCATCACCCATACCTACCCGTTCTCGTGGCGTTACGATGTGCCGGTGATCTATTATGCAAGGGAGTCCTGGTATATCAGAACCACTGCCATTGCAGTGCGCATGGTGGAACTCAATAAAACCATCAACTGGTGCCCTCCCGAAATCGGTACCGGCCGTTTCGGCAACTGGCTTGAGGAGAACAAGGACTGGGCTCTGTCACGTGAACGGTTCTGGGGTTCACCACTTCCGCTCTGGGTCTCAGAGGATTTCGCCATCGGTGACGATGCCGCATCGGGCAAACTGTTTGCTGTCGGATCGGTAGCGGAACTGCGTAAGGGCTTCATTGATATTGATGGTGAGCAAGTTCTTCTGGGCGATGCCCTCGATAAGGGTTTGGTTGAGCTTGATCTGCATAAGCCCTTTGTTGACAGAATCTATTTCATCAGGGATGGAAAAAGGTTCAATCGCACCCCGGAGCTGGTTGATGTCTGGTTTGACAGCGGTTCCATGCCGTTTGCCCAGCTGCACTACCCGTTCGAGAACCGTGAACAGTTTGACCAGACTTTTCCTGCTGATTTCATAGCAGAGGGCGTTGACCAGACCAGAGGATGGTTCTATACCCTTCATGCCATCGCCACACTCATTTTTGACAAGCCGGCATACAAAAACCTGATCGTGAATGGTCATATTCTCGACAAAAACGGCCAGAAGATGTCGAAATCAAAGGGAAATGTCGTTGATCCTTTTGAAACCATGGGCCGTTACGGGGCTGATGCTCTCCGCTGGTATCTGATGGTGACCAGTCCGCCCTGGCGGCCGAAATCCTTCAACGCCGATGAGATCGAAGAGGAACAGCGTAAATTTTTCCGGGCATTCATCAACAGTTATAACTTCTTTGTGCTCTATGCCAATGTTGATGGATTCACTTTTGCAGAGCCTTCGATTGCCCTGCAGGAACGTTCGGAACTTGATCGCTGGGTGCTCTCCTGCCTGAATACGCTTATTGGCGGTGTTCATATGCGTATGGAGAAGTATGACCTTACCGGCGCTGTCCGGCTTATCAACGATTTTATTGTTGACGATCTTTCAAACTGGTATATCCGACGTTCACGCAAACGGTTCTGGAAAAGTGACATGGGTCCTGACAAGATTGCCGCTTATCAGACACTCTACACTACGCTTGAGATACTGGCGAAGTTGCTCGCACCCTTTACTCCATTTATTGCCGAACGCATATTCCTGAATCTGAACATGGTCAGCGGTCTTGAAACCTTTGAATCAGTTCATCTTGCGGATTTTCCGCTGCTTGAATCATCGGCAATTGATCTACCGCTTGAGCGGCGCATGAAAAAGGCACAGATAATTACTTCGCTTGTGCGTACCATGCGTGAAAAGGCCTCCATCAAGGTCCGTCAGCCGCTCAAACGAATTCTTCTGGCTGTGGGCGATGCATCGGCACGCGAAGAATACGCTCTGGTTGCCGATATCATTCTGGAAGAGGTCAATGTTCAGAAGATTGAGTATATCGAAGAGGACGGGTCGGTTATCAGCAAGAAGGTAAAGCCGAACTTTAAAACCCTGGGCCCACGCTTCGGCAAGGATATGAAAGTGCTGGCGGAGTCCATCAGGATCATGAGCCATAAACAGATTGCACTCCTGGAAAAAGAGGGGAGGCTGTCGCTTGAGCTCGACGGCAAAGTGTATGATCTTCTGCGTGAGGATGTGGAGATCATGCACGAGGATATCGAGGGGTGGCTTGTCGCATCTGATGAAGCCAACGGCATCATGGTTGCCCTCGATACGGAGATGAATGAAGAGCTTGAGATGCTCGGCCTGTCGCGTGAACTGGTCAGCCGTATTCAGGCGCTTCGCAAGGAGAGTGGCCTTGATATCACCGATCGTATTTCGCTTGCAATTGAGGGGTCGGAAAAACTTCTGGATGCTGTAAAGCGAAATGATGCGTATATTAAAGCTGAAACTCTTGCCACAGCTCTAGCAGTAACTCCGCTTGACCCTTCGTGTGCTTCGATGTGCAGAGAGGAGTCGGTGAATGGTGAAATCTGCCGGTTATCACTTGAAAAATATGTTAGTTAATCGTATTATTTAACCCTGTATTATTACAGCTTTTTGTTAGAATCAGCAAATACGATGTATCATGGCGAAAAAAAGCAGCAGTGCTTCCAAAAAGGAAAATGAGGTTATCGAGGAACCGGTTCTGACTAAAACCTATTTAACCGACGAAGAGCTCGAGCATTTTCGGCAGCTTTTGCTTAAAAGACGTGAAGAGGTACTTCGGGATCTGGATATTCTTCGATCATCACTTTCCGATGAAAATGTGGAAGATTCAATCAATTCGAACTATTCCATGCACATGGCTGATCACGGGACGGAAACAATGGACCGCGAACAGCGCTTCATGTTTATTGCCCGGGACGAGAAATACATCGGCTATATCGATCAGGCACTTGACCGGATAAGAAATAAAACCTACGGTATCTGCATCAAATCAGGTAAGCCTATTCCGAAGAAGAGGCTTGAGGCTGTTCCTCATACCTCGGTGAGAATCGAGTTCAAGCAGGGCAAAAAGTAGGCTAAGCCAGATTTTCATTACATCATAATAAAAGGGAAAGGGCGTATACTCTGTGCGCCCTTTCCCTTTTTTGCTTTCTGAAAAGAAAAGGACCAAAAGGACATAAAGGACAGCAACGACGAAGAAAATATCATCACTCAGCAGGGCGCACACGCAGGAGCGCCCCTACATACAATTCAGAATCCAAAATCCGGAATTCTTTAATCGTTTTCCTCTTTGTCAGTCGTTGCCTCATTGACTTCAATCGGATAGTCCCCGCTGAAACATGCGGTACAGTAGCTGCACGTTTCATTTTCAAATGAAGGTACGCTGTTCATGAGCCCCTTCATGGAGAGATATTTCAATGAATCCACCCCGATA
>Ga0326726_10004653_pt1 | contig 12513 bp, 10 predicted proteins | sample MHFenrmetagenome_2_FD_207603 | JGI IMG/M metagenome (GOLD analysis project Ga0326726, IMG submission 207603) | Lab enriched peat soil microbial communities from Michigan Hollow, Ithaca, NY, United States - MHF15MN | ecosystem: Environmental > Terrestrial > Soil > Wetlands > Peat | place: USA...
GGTTTTGCACCGCAATCTAGCTAGCCGCGATATCGGTTTCGGTGCGCGAAGCGCTCGACCTCGCGGCGAACGCGCAGGGCGTCCGGAGCGGCGGTCGAGTAACCGAGCGCGATCGCGAACGCGATGTTCAACGTCTCCGGAATCCCGAGCACGTGTTTCACGTGGGTCGCGACCGGATCGGTGGCGAACGTGCTCATCACGTGTACGCCGATGCCGTGGGCCTGCGCCGCGAGCCACAGATTCTGCATCACGCAGCCGAGGCTCATCATGCCGAGCACGTCGCCCTCGGACGCCGGCGCGCGCAAACGCGGATCGTAGGTGACGACGAGCACCATCGGCGCGCCTCGCATCGTGTCGCGCAGGTACGACTCGCCGAGCGCTTGCAGGGTCTCGGCTGTCACCGCCGGATCGCGCCAGGCCAGCGGGAACATCTCGGCGAGCACGCCGACCTGCTTGCGGCGTAGCTCCTCGCGCGACCACGCGAGCTGCGCGTAGTTCTCGCGGACGAACACCTCGGAGACCGGCGCCTCGATCGCGCCGAGCTCGGTCATCAGCGTCGGGTCGTCGATCACGACGATCTCGAAGTTCTGCATGTTGTGCGCGGTCGGGGCCCAGCGCGCGGCCTCGAGCAGGTCGGCCAGCGCGACCTCGGGGATCGGGTGCGCCGCATCGAACGCGCACCGCGTCGAGTGGCGGTCGCGGATGACCGCGAGGATGTCGCGAACGGGCGCAGTGGGCGGGAGGATCGCGTAGCCGGTCTTCATGATGAGCTGCGAAAGCAAGCGGCGCGCCCGTCTGGAATGCGTCATTCGCGCACGCATTGCGCGAAATCGGCGCGGGGTGTGCTGTCGACCGATCAGCTCGTGACCTTCGAAGGAGGACGCGACGGCGACATGCTCGAGATCGTTCCGATCGCCGCGGTCACGGCGAAGATCAACGCCAGCGGTAGCCAGAAGCCGACGACGCTCCCGAACATCGCAGTTCCATTGCGCAGGAGGCCCGCAACCACCACGAGATCGAGCCCGGCGACGATCGCCGTGAATGCGGACGCGGTCGCGAGCGGCTCGCGGGCACCCCGGGCGGCGAAGTAGTGACGCGCGATCACGGCGAAGATAACGGGTGCGATCACCGCGTGCGAGACGAGCGCCATCGTCATCGTCGTCGCGCGAAGCAGACCGCCCATTGCCAGCGCGCACGACGCCCAGCCGACCGCGCCGTAGAACGCGAGCCGGACCGCCGATCGCCCGGGTTGAGCGATCGGAGCTCCAGGTTTGGCGAACGGCAGGGCGCGCGAGATCTCCATCGCCCAGCTGCGGATCTGTTTCGGATCGCGCCAGTCGCCCGCGCGCTTCTTGGCCATCGCGCTCGCGGGAAATCCCTTGGCGTCGACGACGAGCCGTCCGCCAAACGTCGCGTGGCCGAGCGCCCCGACCCGTTCCATCAAGACCGCCACCTGCGACGTCGGTGGGATGGTCTCGCGCTGCGCGGAGTCATCGAGCGGGCCGCTGGAGAAGAACCAGCTGGGAATGCGACGGAGCTCTCGTTCGTGGCGCGTGACGAGCCGGCGCGCCGATCGAGCCCAGCGGTTGGCGTAGAGCGCGCCGCCGACAATCACGGCATCGAAACCGTCGAGCCGCGAGACCGCATCGGCGGCGAGCAGCGTCACTTCGTGACCGTCTCGTTGCAAGGCTTCGCCGAGCATGTGCGCGACGCCTTCGGTACCGCCGCGTTTCGATCCCCAGCTGATCAAGATCCGCATGCTCGGGTGGCTTGCAATCGCAAGACCTCGCGCTTCACCTTCACGATCGCGCAATTCACGCGCGCGCCCAGCGTGATGATACCGATCCTTGCGCGAGCAACAACGAGGTCTGTGGGTCTGAGCGGGCACGGCATGTGCTGCGTGCTCGGCCATGACCGAACCTCACGTCATCATCATCGGCGGCGGCCTCGCGGGGCTGTCGGCGGGTTGCTACGCGCGCGCGAACGGATTTCGCACGACCATCGTCGAACACAACCTCGCCCTCGGCGGTGTGTGCACGGCCTGGCCACATGGTCCGTACATGATCGACGGTTGCATCCACTGGCTGACCGGCGGCCCGTTCGACCGACTCTACGAGGAGCTCGACATCCTGCCGGCCGTGCAGCGCCACACGCTCGACGAATGGCTGACGTATCGATCGGCTACCGGCGGCGGCTCGATCCGGTTCACGCGCGATCTCGATGCGCTGCTTCGCGATCTGTCCGCCCTCGCCCCCGACGATGTCGTGGAGCTCGGGCGGCTCATCGACGGGGCGCGGTCGATCGGCGATCTAGGTCCGCCGATCGACCATCCGCTCGAGCTCGCCAGCATGCGCGAGCAACTCGCGCAGCTGTGGGAGATGCGTCATCAGGCGGGCACGATGATTCACTTCCGTGCGCCGCTGGCGACGTGGACGCGCGAGCGCCTGCGCACCCCTGCGCTGCGCCGGCTGTTCGAGGCGCTCCTGCCCGGGAGCACGCCAACGGTGTTCCTGTGCATGGTCCTCGGATATCTGCACCGCGGCCACCTGTCGCGGCCGATCGGGGGCTCCGCGAGATTTCGCGACGCGCTGATCGCGAGCTACGAGGCCGCGGGTGGCGAGACGCGACTGCACACGACCGTCGACGAGGTCCTGGTCGAGCGTGGACGCGCGGTCGGCGTACGCCTCGCCGACGGCACGATGATGTCGGCCGACGCCGTGATCTCGACGTCGAGCATGCCCGAGACCGCGCTGCGGCTGCTGGGTGGGCGATACGACGGGGACGAGGTCCGCAACCGGATGGCGACGTGGAAGATGTTCAACCCGATCGTGCTGGCGAGCTTCGGCGTCTCGCTGCCGCTGCGCGAGTTGCCGCCGCTCTGGATCATCGATCACGTCGAGCCGTTCGACCTCGGCGGCGCGACCAACGAGCAACTCTACATCCGGATCACCAACGACGATTCGACCCTCGCACCCCCGGGTCACGTGGTCGTCCAGACGATGCTGTCGACCACCTACGACTGGTGGGCGACCCGCGGGTCGCGCTACGGCGCGGAGAAAGGTGCGGTTGCCGAGATCGCGCTCGCGCAGCTCGAGCGTCACATCCCGAAGCTGCGCGCGAACGTCGCGGTCACCGACGTCGCGACACCGCTGACGTTCTGGCACATGGCGCGATCGTGGCGTGGCGCGTTCGAAGGCTGGATGCCAAGCCGCGAGGGCGTGTTCGGCCACGTCAAGAAGACGCTCGGCGACCTGAAGGGGCTCTACATGGCGGGGCAGTGGGTCGAGCCCGGTGGCGGCGTGCCGACCGCGATCCTGTCCGGTCGCCAGACGGTGCAGCTCCTGTGCGCGGAGGTCGAGCGGCCGTTTCGCGCGCCGGTCACCTGAGGGCGTCGCGACGAACGTGCGGCAACCGTAGATGGAGGCGGCGATAGAGGCTGCGCTTCTTGTACTGGTGCTGCTCCATGCGGCGCAGGATGTCGACCAGCGCGTCCGCGGCTTCGCCGACGTAGGCGCCCTTGTTGAGCATCACGCACTCCGCGCGCGCTGCCATGGCGGCATCGGTCACCTCGGCGCGCGACGGACGTCCCGTCCGGGCGAGGAGATCGAGCACCTGCGTCGCCCAGATCACCGGGATGTGCGCGGCCTCGCAGAGCCAGAGCATCTCCTCCTGGAGCTCGGCGAGCCGCTCGTACCCGCTCTCGATCGCGAGATCGCCGCGCGCGATCATCACGCCGACGGGAGCCCGCTCGAGCGCCGCGAGGATGATGGCTGGCAACTGATCGAAGGCTCGGCTGGTCTCGATCTTCAGCACGAGGCCGATGCGAGCGGCATCGAGTGCGGCGAGCCGCTGGTGAAGCTCGCGCACGTCCTCGGGCCCGCGGACGAACGAGGCATCGACGATGTCGGCATGATGGGCCGCGAACCGGAGCGCCTGCTCGTCCTCGTTCGAGACCAACGGCAGCTTCAGCTCGGTATCGGGAAAGTTGATCCCCTTCTCGTCGGCGAGCTTGAACGAGCCGCCGGCGGCATACGTGACCCGCAACACGGCTCGACCGGCCTCGACGCGATCGACGATCGCTTCGAGGTGACCATCGTCGAACAGGACGCGCTGGCCGACCTGCAGCGAGTCGAGGGCGGCCTCGAGCGTGCAGCCGATGGCCTTCATGCCCGGCAGCGGCTCGGCACCGGTCTTCACGAGACAGAACGACTCGTCGACGGCGAGCGGCACGCGAAGCCTGCGCGGGGCGATCGAGCCGACGCGCCATTCGGCGAGCAGGCTGCCGCCGCGGCGGAGGGTCACGGTCGTCTCGGGAACGACATAGGCGGTCTCGAAGAGCTTCCCGGTCCCGCCGTAGTCTTCACGCTGCGTGACGACGACGATGCGCTGCTTGCCGCGCGCGTCGCGGAACACGAGCTCGTCGCCCACGCCGAGGTCGGGCCAGACGGCATCTGGAACACGCATGAGTTTCGGTTCGACTCGCGCCTTCGACTCGCGACCTAACGTGATCGTGCACGGCGAGACGACCCGCCCGAAGTCGTCGCGCACGGGCTTCCATTTCTCGACGCGCGGTCCTTCGGTCAGGATCGCGGTTCGAACTTTCGGTCCGGGGAGATCGACCGCGATCCGGAGGTTGGTGTTGCGGGCGGCGGCCACGCGGCGCGCCGTCGTCACGATGTGCGTCCACGCGGTCTCGTCCTCGTGCGCGGTGTTCACGCGGAGCACGTTCATGCCGTTCGCGAGCATGCGCTCGACCCAGGCGTCATCGACCTCGACGGCGTCGGGGGCGGTGACCATGATGTAGACGTGGCGGTCGGCGGGGCGGGGCCCGAGCAAGGCACGGGTGTGCTCGTGGAGCAGCTTGTTGCTCTGCTCCCACGTCGGTTCGGAGGTGGTCGGGCTCGCCGCGGGTGCTGCCGCGTTGCCTCGCGCGAGGGCATCGTCGAGCCGCTCGCGCACCTTGGTCACGGCGTCGAGCACGTGGCCCTCCAGGCGCCCGAGCGATGACAGCCCGTGTCGGACCAGGTCGAGCTGGAGCGATCGCAGATCGATCTGACGGAGCGTGATGTAGTGGATGAAGTTGCGCGCGCTGACGCGGTAGTCGGGATGGATCTTCTCGAGCAGCGGCTCGACCGTGCCGTTCTTCTCGCGCAGTCGTGCTTCGATCGCACCGACGGCGTCTCGCAGCGCTTGGAGGTCGCTCATCAACGTCATCACGCCTGATCAGCGTGACGTGGAGGTGACGATACGACACCGAGAAACGCACGCGCAAATCGTGCGAGGCGTCAGCGCCCACGCACGCGTCGTCAGCGGCGTTAGCTCGTGCGTGGCTAGACAGCGTCGAGGTAGTTGCGCGCGTGGCTCGCCCAGTCGGAAGCGCCGTCGAGCTCGAGGTAGCGCTCGAGTGGCTAGACAGCGATCTGGTCGAGGTAGTTGCGCGCGTGGCTCGCCCAGTCGGAGCCGCCGTCGAGCTCGAGGTAGCGCTCGAGATGCTGCTTGGCCTGCGCGGTGCCGCCGACCTGCGCGAGCATGAGCCCGAGGTTGTAGTGCGCGTCGGCGAAGTCGGGACACGCGGAACACACGCGGCGCAGCTCGGCGATCGCGGCTTCCGTCTCGCCGAGGTCCTCGAGCAGGTTGGCGAGGTTGTAGCGAGCCTCGGCCTGCATCGGATCGTGATCGAGCGCGCGCTCGTACAGCTTGCGCGCCTCCTCGAGCTCGCCCTGGCGATAGATAAGATTGCCGAGGTTCGTCAGCGCCGCGGACATGTTCGGCTCGAGGTCGATCGCCTGGCGGAACAGGTGCTCCGCGGTCTGCGAGTCGCCGCGATCCTCGGCGGCACACGCCTCGACGAAGTGGCGATACGCGGTGGTGCCGCCGTTCGCCTCGGTCGGTGAATCCTCGACGGCCATCGGCGCGGACGGATCGACACGCGGCATCGCGAGCACCTCGGAGACGTGCTCGCCGAAGCTCGGCAGCGTGAACGCCATCACGACCTGGCCGCTGACCGGCGAGAACGCGACGTCGTCGGCGAGCGCGACGATCGACACGCCGTCGGAGCACACGCGCAGCTTCGAGGTCGGGTGCGTGTCGTTGGGTAGCGCCTTGCGCAGACCCTCGACGGCCTTGCGTGCGGCCTGCAGCGAGATGTCGGCCTCGAGCAGGTCCTTCGCGCACTTCACGGCGACGAGATCGAGGAACGTGTAGTAGAAGCGACCGCCCTTGCGGACCGTGGGACCGACGAACCCGACTTGCATCCAGTAGCGCAGGCGCGACTCCTGGACGGCGAGAATGCGGGCGACATCGCGAATGCTGTACAGCTCGATCATGGGTTTTTCTCCTGTGCTGCCGCACGGGCCGCTTCGATATTCAGGCTGAGACGGAGCTCGGCACCGCAGGCGCGGCTCTCGACATCGACGTGGGGGGTGGTGAGGTCGCAGCCGGCGGCGCGGCGGGCCTCGGTGATCGCGATCCGGCGGGCGTGCTCGCGGCAGCGCTCGTCGCTCGCGTATAGAAACGCGATGCGCTGGGCGGTCGACGCATCGGGCGGATCGCTCACGAGCGCGGTCGTGCGTGCGAGATCTACTGTCAGCATGGTCGAGCCGGCGTAGACGTTGCCGACCAGCTCGCCCTCGTGGAGCGTGCGGGCGGCGCCGTGGAGCAAATCCACGGCGATCGGGGCGAGCCGGATCGAGACCTCGCGCTCGAACAGGGACACCCGGCGCGCCATGGCCATCGGTTTGCGAGGCGGCCGGGAGACCTTCTGGGCCCGGCGAGCAACCCGCCGAGCCTCTTGAGTTGAGCGCATTCCGAAATGCTAGAGGACCCCGTTTACGGTCGCCAATTTCCTACATGGGACAGGGGGGCCGTGGTTAACTCCTAGCGGTCCATGACATTGGACGTGAAGCGCTACCCGATCCTGGTCGTCGACGACGAGCAGGACAACCTCGACGCCTTCCGGTTCAACTTCCGGAAGACGTTCGACATCCTGACCGCAACGAGCGGGCCGGAGGCGCTTGCCATCCTCGCGGAGAAGGACGTGGCGGTCATCGTGACCGACCAGCGCATGCCCAAGATGACGGGCGTGGAGCTCCTGCGCGAGGTCCGGGCCAAGACGCCCGAGACGGTCGGCATCATCCTGACGGCGTTCACGGACGTCGATGTCCTCATCGAGGCCATCAACCTCGGCCAGGTCTATCGCTACATCACCAAGCCCTGGGACGCGAAGGAAGTGCGCGGCGTGCTGCAGTACGCGATCGAGCGCTTCCACCTCCAGCTGGAGAACAGGAAGCTCGAAGCGCAGCTCGCCGAGTACACCGGCTACCTGAACCAGCAACTCCACGGCGAGTTCGACTTCGGCAACATCATCGGCGAGAGCGCGGCGCTGCGCGAGGTGCTCGCGAAGGTCGAGCAGGTCGCGCCGACGATCTCCACGATCCTCCTGCGCGGCGAGACCGGCACCGGCAAGGAGCTGGTCGCCCACGCGATCCACATCAACTCACCCCGCGAGGAGAAGCCGTTCGTCCGCGTCAACTGTGCGGCGCTCGCGCCCGGCGTGCTCGAGAGCGAGCTGTTCGGTCACGAGAAGGGCAGCTTCACGGGCGCGATGGAGCGCCGGCGCGGCCGCTTCGAGCTCGCCGACGGCGGCACGCTGTTCCTCGACGAGGTCGGCGATCTGCCGATGGAAGTCCAGATCAAGCTGCTGCGCACGCTGCAGGAGCGCGAGATCGAGCGCGTCGGCGGCAACGAGACGATCAAGGTCGACGTCCGCGTCGTGTCGGCCACGAACCGCAACCTCGAGAAGATGATCGAGGAGGGTGAGTTCCGCGAGGACCTCTACTACCGGCTCAACGTGTTTCCGATCAACCTGCCGCCGCTGCGCGATCGGCTGGACGATCTGCCGGTGCTCGCGCATCACTTCGTGTCGAAGTTCGCGCGCCAGATGGGCGTGGCACCCGCCGGCGTCTCGGCCGACGCGATGGCGAAGCTGCGCGAGTACAACTGGCCGGGCAACGTCCGCGAGCTCGAGAACATCATCGAGCGCGGCATGATCCTCGCGCGCGGCGCGCCGCTCGGGACCACGCACCTCGATTTCGGGCGCCGCCACATGCCGCCGCCGAACCAGTCGGGCAGCGGCCCGGTCGTCGCCGCTGCCGCACCGGCCGCGGTCCCGGCCGCGCTCGCCGACGACGGCAAGAGCCTCGCCGAGCGCCTGCTCGACAGCGAGCGCAAGGAGATCGTGGCCGCGGTCGAGAAGTCGCGCGGCAACATCGCGAGCGCCGCACGCACGCTCGGCATCAACCGCTCGACGCTCTACTACCGGCTGCGCAAGCACGGGCTCGAGCACCTGCTTCCCACGAAGGTCCAGGTCGGCGGTGACGAGCCGCCGCCGGGCGGCGAATCGCCTCCGACCGCCTGAGTCAGTCGGCGCAGGTGTGGGGCACGGTGTCGACGATCACGTCGTCGATCCACGCGTCCGCCGCGGCCTGGCTGGACGTGGTCCCGACCCACTCGAGCCCGAGGTAGACGTGGGTCGGCCTCGGCTGCGGGGTCGTCTTCGCGAGCGCGAGGTTGGCGAGCTCGACGCCGTCGACGAACAACCGCGTAGTGGCGGTCGTGCCACTCGCCACCTCCATCTGGAGGCACGTCCACCGATCGAGCGGCAGCATGTCGGTCGTCGACTCCGCGTAGCCGGGCTCGGTGTAGTCGTTGACGACCATGTAGCCGGCGCGGGCGCCGATCGAGACGCCGTTGCCGGGCTGATCGGCGAAGTTGATCACCTGGTCGAACAGCGCCGGTGGCGACGGCGAGGCGAAGTACATCCACGCGCGGGTGTAGATCGTGCCGGTGATGTTGCCTTCGACCTGGGTGACGTCACCGAGGCCCTGATAGCCGAGCAGCAACGCGCGCGGGTTCGTGACCGACGTGGTGATCTGCTGGGTCTGCAGGTGCACCGACGACGTGCCGCGATGGACACGTCCGGTGTCGACCGCGATCGTGCCGTGCCCGGTGTCGGCCATCCACCGCGGGTCGAGGGCGGGCCCGTCGAAGCGATCGCAGATGACGCCGGCGCACGCGAGATTTCCGGCGTCGCCGGCGTCGTCGCCGCCGCTGTCGCTGCCACGACCTCCATCACTCGAGGCGAACCCGATCCGCCCGCAGCCGGAGAGCGCGATCACAGCCACGAGGCCTCCCGCCCGCGGAAAGTCGCCCATCCTGATCGACTATACGCCGTGCGGACGCTGCTACCATCGCCACGTGAGGGTCCTGTTCATCCTCGATCCGCTCGAGCGGCTGCAGCTCGCCGGCGATACGTCGTACGGCCTCATGCTCGAGGCGGCCGCGCGCGGGTGGGATGTGTGGACGTGTCAGCTCGAGCACCTCGGTCTCGTCGGCGATGACGCGGTCGTCGATGCGGTGCCGACGATCGTCACCCCGGGGCTGACGCCGGCCGAGGCGTTTCAGCTCGAGGGCCGCGTCGGTCATCGGCTCGCTGACTTCGACATCGTGCTGATGCGCAAGGATCCGCCGGTCGACGTCAACTACCTCCACGCGACATGGATCCTCGATCACGCGCGCGGCAAGACCCTGCTCGTCAACGATCCGCGCGGCCTGCGCGAGCTCAACGAGCACCTCGCCGTGCTGCAGTTTCCTCACCTGACGCCGCCGACGATCGTCACGCGGTCGGCCGAGCGGCTGCGCGCGTTCCAGCGCGAGCAGGGTGGTGTGATCGTGGTGAAGCCGGTCGATGGCTACGGCGGGCTCGGGATCTTCGTCGTGCGCGATGGCGATCCGAACGCGTCGTCGATCATCGAGACCTCGACCGGCGCCGGGACGCGATGGACGCTCGCGCAGCGGTTCCTGCCGGAGGTCGCGGAGGGTGACAAGCGCATCGTGCTGGTCGACGGCGAGCCGGTCGGTGCCGTGCTCCGCGTCCCCGCCGAGGCCGAGGCGCGCGGCAACCTGCACGTCGGCGGGCGCGCCGTGAAGTCCTCGCTCGATGACCGCGATCGCGAGATCGTCCGCGAGCTCGCGCCATTTCTCAAAGCGCACGGTCAGATCCTCGTCGGCCTCGACGTGATCGGCGGCATGCTCACCGAGCTCAACATCACGTCGCCGACCGGGATCCGCCACATCGCGCGGCTCGAAGATCGCAACGTCGCCGCCCCGATCCTCGATCGGCTCGAGGCGATGGCTAGCGCGCGAGCGCGCAGCTGATCGTCGCGCCGAGATCGACGCACGCATCGGCGCGGCCATCGCCGTCGAGATCGCCGAGCCACAGCGCGGTCGCACCGGGCGGGATCACGGCGAACGTGGTGCGCGGGCCGAAGCCGCGGCCCTGACTGCGCGCGCACGCGATGCGATCGTTGTCGATCATGCACAGGTCGGAGTCGCCATCGCCGTCGATGTCGGCCGTGCCGGTGATCGCGGGATCGGCGGGCACGTCCTCGACGGCGCCCTGAAACGCGAAGCCCCACGCCACGCCATCGCGGGACAGCGCGGACTCGGCATCGACGCCGCACGCGGGGCCGGTCGGACTCGTCGAGCACCAGTCGGCGTGATGATCGCCATCGAGATCGGTCGGCCACACGATCGCCGCCGGATCCGGCCACGCCGAGCGCACGTTCGGTTGCAGCGTCGTGCCGGCGGGCGTGCAGATCACGCCCTCGGCGGCGAGCCCGCAGATGTCGGCAATGCCATCGCCGTTCGCGTCGATCGCCGCGAGCGAGGCCGAGGTGCCCTTGCGCGCCTCGGCATCCGCGAACGTCGGCGTGAAGCGCGCGACCGCGAAACCCTGCGACGACATCGTGCACAGCACGCCGGCCTGGTCGCGGCCGCAGGCATCGACGCGCGCGTCGCCATCGACGTCGCCGAGCGTGAGGCTCTCCGGATCGATCGAGAACGGTCGCAGCTCGGTATCGATGCGGTGCGCGGGGCCGAAGCCGCCGAGCCCGTCGCCGGGCGCGCAGTAGAACCCGTCGGGCTCGACCGCGCACAGGTCGGCGTGACCGTCGCCATCGAGATCGCCGAGCCGGACCGCGCGCCCGGTCGCTGCGATGCCGAGGTTCGCGCGCGTGGTCGTGACGAGCGGTGGTGCGATGCGCCAGGTCGGAGCCATCGCCGAGCCGCCGCCGCACAGCGCGGCGCGTGGGCCATCGTCGGCGGGCGACAGACAGAGCAGGTGCGCGAAGTCCATGCCGGGTTGCGGCGGTGGCGGCAGGCTCGACCACACGTGATCCTCGTCGTCGGCGACGAAGCGACGCGAGGCCCCGGCCGTGCACGCATCCACGGCGAGGTCGCCGCTCGGCTGGACGTCGAGGCACCCGGTCGAGGTCGCGAGCTGGCCGCCGTCGAACATCCAGATCGACGGTGCGGTGCAGTCGCCGAGCTCGACGCGTCCGTTCGGCAACGCGTTCAGACACTGGCCGTCGTGCTGGAGCGCGCCACGCGCCGACGGCCGGAACCCGACCGCGTAGCGACGCGACAGCCAGATCTCGTGGGTCGGATCGATCGCGCTGCACGCTTCACCGCACGCGGCGCAGTCGTTCGCGCACGCTTCGTAGCGCGCGACGAGATCGCGGGACGCGTCGAGGATCGGCTTGACCTTGTTGGCGGGCTCGCCGGCGATGTCGTAGCCGCGATACGAGACGAGCTCGGCGTGGTTCGGGCTCTGCGCCAGCGCGAGGACGACGAGCGCGCCGACCACCATGTGATCGGAGTGGTCGTGGCCGTGGTTCGACGCGACCTCGAGCGTGCGCACGACCCGCGGCTGCGTCTGCCGCATCACTTCGGCGATCGTCGCGATCAGGCCGGGGCGGTCGTAGCTCGCGGTGCGGTCGGCGACCGTGGTCGCGTACGTGATCGTGCCCTCCCACAGGTGGAGCAGGCTGTCGTCGACCTGACCTTCCCTGCCGCCGTCCGGGTAGGCGAGGAACACCAGCGACAGGTTCGCCGCGACAAGCCGGCAGTGCTGCGCGACGTGATGGGCCAGCTCGATGTACCCGCACGACCAGTTCATGTCGTGCACGGCCGAGCCATACGCCTCCATGAGCCCGACGTAGCGCTTGTTCGCGGCGTCGACGCCGTGCGTGCCGTTGCCGGCGGTGACGTAGACCGTGGTGACGCCGACGCCGTGCTGCACGGCCTCGAGCACGTCGGGCTGCATGAACAACAGGTCGTCGTCCTGGTGCGCGACCACGACCAGATCGCGGCTCGCGACGAGCGCCTCGCCATCGCCGAGCATGTTGTCGCCGCACGCGGCCCCGACGAGGCAGAGTGCAACGGCGACCAGGCGGCGCATCGACCGGACTCTATCCTCAAGGATTCGGCCGGGGGAACTGATACTTCATGCCAAGGTGAGGCGAACTGGTACCAGATCGCCGTCGACATCGATCGGGGCCGAAATGGCCTCCACGAGCGCCGCGGCGGCTTCGGGGGGATGGATGGCGAGCTCGCCGTGAGCCGGTGCCGTGACCGTGACGTCCGGTGACGCGGCTTCGCGGAGCCGGCGTCCCA
>Ga0326726_10004655_pt1 | contig 12511 bp, 9 predicted proteins | sample MHFenrmetagenome_2_FD_207603 | JGI IMG/M metagenome (GOLD analysis project Ga0326726, IMG submission 207603) | Lab enriched peat soil microbial communities from Michigan Hollow, Ithaca, NY, United States - MHF15MN | ecosystem: Environmental > Terrestrial > Soil > Wetlands > Peat | place: USA...
GGATGCCGCCAAGATGAGACGTTTTCTGTTTCAGCGAACAGAAACGCGCTCGACGAAGTGGTACCAGATCTTCGATACCGAAAAAGTCGATGACGAACAGGTGGTGGGTGGCCATCTCGCCCTGCTGGGAGTCCTCGGTTTCATCATGGCGATTTACTACCTCTCGGGCATCCAGGTATTCCCCTGGGGAGCTCCCGGTTTTCATGACAACTGGTTCTACCTGACCATCAAGCCGCGAATGGTTTCTCTCGGCATTGATACTTACAGCACAAAAACCAGTGATCTCGAGTTCGCTGCCACGAAGCTTATCGGCTGGGCGGCATTTCACTTCCTGTCCGGCTCCATTCTGCTGTTCGGCGGATGGCGACACTGGACGCACAACCTGACCAACCCGTTCACGGGTCGTGCGGGCAACTTCCGCGACTTCAGGTTCCTTGGAGTTTTCGGTGACGCAGTTTTCAGCGGCACCAGCGCAAAATCCTACAAAGAAGCGCTCGGGCCACACGCTGTCTATATGTCGCTGCTCTTCCTCGGCTGGGGTCTTCTGATGTGGCTCATCCTCGGTTTTGCTCCGATTCCCGATTTCCAGACGATAAATTCCGAAACCTTCATGTCTTTCGTGTGGTTTGTGGTTTTCTTCGCTCTGGGTATCTACTGGTGGAACAATCCTCCGAATGCGGCCATTCACCTGAACGATGACATGAAAGCCGCCTTCTCGGTCCACCTGACCGCGATCGGCTACATCAACATCGCTCTCGGTGTCATCGCTTTCGTGGCTTTCCAGCAGCCCTCTTTCGCTCCTTATTACAAGGAACTCGACAAGCTCGTCTTCTACATTTACGGTGAGCCGTTCAACCGCGTCAGCTTCAACTTCGTCGAGCAGGGCGGCAAGGTCATCTCCGGTTCTAAGGAGTTCGCCGAGTTTGCTCCTTATGCCATTCTGCCGAGAAACGGTGAAGCTTTCGGCATGTCGAGGGTCGTGACCAACCTCATTACCTTCAACCACATCATCTGCGGCGTGCTCTATGTGTTCGCCGGTGTGTACCATGGCGGCCAGTATCTCCTCAAGATCCAGCTCAACGGCATCTACAACCAGATCAAGTCCATCTGGATCACCAAGGGCCGCGACCAGGAAGTCCAGGTCAAGATCCTCGGTACTGTCATGGCGCTCTGCTTCTCGACCATGCTTTCCGTCTATGCGGTCATCGTCTGGAACACGATCTGCGAGCTGAACCTCTTCGGCACGAACATCATGATGTCGTTCTACTGGCTGAAGCCTCTGCCGATTTTCCAGTGGATGTTCGCCGATCCAAGCATCAACGACTGGGTTATGGCCCACGTCATTACGGCTGGTTCGCTCTTCTCGCTGATCGCTCTTGTCCGTATCGCCTTCTTCGCCCATACGTCTCCTCTGTGGGATGACTTGGGCCTCAAGAAGAACTCCTACTCCTTCCCGTGCCTCGGACCGGTTTACGGTGGTACCTGCGGCGTGTCCATCCAGGACCAGCTCTGGTTTGCCATGCTCTGGGGGGTGAAGGGTCTGTCTGCAGTCTGCTGGTACATTGACGGTGCATGGATCGCTTCGATGATGTACGGCGTGCCTGCTGCCGATGCAAAGGCCTGGGATTCGATCGCACATCTGCATCATCACTATACGTCCGGTATTTTCTACTACTTCTGGACTGAGACCGTGACGATCTTCTCGAGCTCGCATCTGTCGACCATCCTCATGATCGGTCACCTGGTGTGGTTCATCAGCTTCGCAGTATGGTTTGAGGATCGCGGATCGCGCCTTGAAGGTGCTGACGTTCAGACCCGCACCATTCGCTGGCTGGGCAAGAAGTTCCTGAACAGGGATGTTTCGTTCAGGTTCCCGGTACTGACGATTTCGGACTCCAAGCTTGCCGGTACGTTCATGTACTTTGGCGGTACCTTCATGCTGGTGTTCCTGTTCATTGCCAACGGCTTCTATCAGACAAATTCGCCTCTGCCTCCTCCTGTCAGCCACGCAGCAGCGTCAGGTCAGCAGATGCTGGCCCAGGTGGTCGATATGCTGATGAAACTGATTGCGTAACATAACGGTACGAAGGGGCGTCTGCCCCTTCGACCTTCTTGAGCAATAACGTTTACCATGTAAAAAATTAGAGAGGGGGGTTTTTATGGCCGAACCTGTAGAGAATAAAAACCAGGCACCTGAACCAGTAGCGAAAGCTGCTCCTAAAGGCGCTCCAGCTGCACCGAAAGCGGGTGCCCCGGCAGCGCCCAAGGCTCCGGCTGCACCCAAGGCCGCGGCTCCGGCAGCGAAACAGTCCGGCAAGGGAAGGCTCGAACCGCTGAACACGAATCTCGGACGCTCCGGCGTACGCCAGGAATCGGCTCTTCCTTATGTCAAACCTGCCGCCAAGCCCGCTCCGGGTGCCGCACCAGCCGCCAAGGGCGCACCAGCTGCCAAGGGGGCTCCTGCCGCCAAGGGTGCACCAGCCGCAAAAGGCGCACCAGCAGCAAAGGCTGCTCCTGGCGCACCGGTTGCAAAAGCCGCACCGGGTGCCGCACCTGCAGCACCTGCTGCTAAAGCCGCACCAGCAGCTGCACCGCTGAAAAAAGCCGAGCCGCGTGTCAAGAAGCATTATTTCATTATTGAAAACCTTTGCGTAGGCTGTGGCCTGTGCCTGGACAAGTGTCCGCCGAAGGTCAACGCCATTGGATACAAGTTCTATGGCGACGTACAGGAGGGTGGCTTCAGATGCTACATTGACCAGGTTGCCTGCATTTCATGTTCAGCTTGTTTCTCTGGAGACGAATGTCCATCAGGTGCCCTCGTCGAGGTGCTTCCGGATGGCGATATACTGGACTTCAGCTTTACACCGCCTGAAAGGCTCGATTTCGATCTTCGCTTTCTGCACCGTTTCCATCGCGAGGTCAGATAAGCGCTCGGCGAGTCGAACCATCGATACAAAAAGCATTGCTTTTACCGAAGCAATGCTTTTTTTTATTTCAGGGAAATATCATGATCACAGAAAAGCTGTCTCTGAAAACGGTAGAGATCGCCTTGTGAGTGATGCAAACGAAGCCAATAAACGGAAAACGCCAGTGGCCTGTTGATCGCGCAGACGGAAAGCGTCCTGGGGTAGCTATTCGGTAGTTACATTCCGATCAAAGTGGGTATCACCATAGGCTGGATATTTCAGACCTTATCCGGCAACAGATTTATCGAAGTGCCCAAAGGTTAGACCGTGAATGATCAACTCTATAAAAAATCAAGACCGATCAGAAGGTATGTCATGCAGGACACTGGTCATTGTTCCGACCTACAATGAGGCGGACAATATCGAGCGGTTGCTCAACACGATTCTCGAAAAGTATGACGAGCAGCTTGACATAGTCGTCATCGATGACAGTTCGCCTGACGGAACAGCAGGTATCGTAAGAAGGATTACAGAGAACGAGAAGCGGATCAATCTGCTGGTCAGACCGGCGAAACTCGGTCTTGGCACTGCATATCTCATGGGGTTCCGCTATGCCCTCGAACGCGGATACAGCCGCATTATCGAAATGGATGCAGATTTTTCTCACGATCCGGCGTCTATAAGCGTCCTGCTCGAAGCCATGGATAATGCCGATCTCGTTATCGGTTCCCGATACATGAACAATACGGTCAATGTGGTAAACTGGCCCCTGTCGAGGCTTATTCTTTCAAAGGCTGCCAGTATCTATACACGATGGATAACCGGAATGCCTATCTCGGATCCGACCGGGGGCTTCAAGTGTTTCGATGCGAAAGTGCTGAAGTCGATCGATCTCGACAGGGTTCATTCCCAGGGCTACTCGTTTCAGATAGAGATGAATTTTCGGGCGTGGAACAAGGGTTTTGTCATCCGCGAGGTTCCGATCATATTCGTCGACAGGAGCGTCGGAAAATCCAAGATGACACGAAAGAATATCTTCGAAGCGGTCTGGATGGTGTGGTGGCTGAAAATCCTTTCAATAGCAAGGTGCTTGTAGGAGAGAGAAGAGGATGGACGGAATGGACCGAATGGACAAGAAGAAAATTTGTGGATGAATGCCGAAGGCTCTTTATCCCTCGTCCATTAAGTCCATCTCCCACATTTGTCCATTCCGTCCATTCCGTCCATCTCTTACATTTTCTATCCCCCTCTCAGTGTTCGTTCTTCGTTTTTTCCTTTTCTGCGATCAGCTGATTTACAATGTCTGCCGGAGCTTCTTCGTAATGGTCGAAAGAGTAGCTGTAACGGGCGCGGCTCTGGGTCAGGCGCGTCAGTGCGTGGTGGAACGCCGAAAGCGCTGCTTGCGGTATCAGAGCCCTGATGATCTGGAATCTCGTATCCGAATCCATGCCGAGAATCTTTCCCCGTTTGCTTGAGATATCGCCGACAATTTCCCCTGTGAACTGGTCTGGAGTCTGTACCCTGAGCGAATAGATCGGCTCGAGGACCAGCGGCTTCGCTTTTTCACAGGCTGCCCTGAAGGCCATACCGGCGGCAATTTTGAACGCGAATTCAGAGCTGTCGACCGGATGGAAAGAGCCGTCATAAACCACAGCTTTCATATCGACGACCGGATAGCCGGTAAGCGGGCCTTCGAGGATCGATTCACGAAGTCCTTTTTCGACGGCAGGTATGTATCTGGTCGGCACAACGCCTCCGACTACCTCGCTGGCAAATTCGAATCCGGAGTCGCGCGCTGCAGGCTCGACGCGTACCCAGACGTCTCCGTACTGGCCACGTCCGCCTGACTGTTTCTTGTACTTGCCCTGTGACGAGGCGGCTACCCTTATGGTTTCGCGATAAGGGATCCTGACAGGGGAAACATCTACCTTGACGTTGAACTTGTTCAGGAGACGGTTGATGATGATGTCGAGATGTGTTTCGCCGAGAGTTTTCAGGATTGTCTGGTTGAACTCGACGTCGTGCTCGATGGCAAAGCTCGGGTCCTCTTCATGGAGATGGTGCAGTCCTGCGGAGATTTTCTCTTCGTCACCTTGAGCGACCGGGACGATGGCCGAAGAGAGCACCGGTTCCGGAAAGAGAATGGGGCTGATACGGCAGTCGATTCCCTTGTCGGCGAGAGTGTCGTTCGTATGGGAATCCTTGAGCTTGACCACCATGCCGATATCCCCTGCAACGAGTTTGTCGACAGGAATCTTCTTCTGTCCCAGCATCGTATAGACCTGGCCCAGCTTTTCGATCTGACCGGTTTGGGCATCAACCAGTTCATGACCGCTTTCGATATGGCCTGAATAGACCCTCACATAGGAGATCTCGCCGACTCTCGGTTCGGACATGGTCTTGAAAATGAAGGCGATAGTCGGTCCGTCCGGATCAGGCTGGAGAAGTTTGTCGTCGTTATTGGCCGTGCAGAATGCGTGTTCGGGACCGCGCTCGATCGGGGAAGGGCAGAGGTTGACGATCGCGTTCAGCAGGCGTTCGGTGCCGATGAGGTGAAGGGGCGACGCGCAGAAAACCGGGAAAAATGTCCTGGTCACCAATGCAGACTTGATGCCGGTCCGGAGTTCATCCTCTGTCAGATTACCGATCTCAAAGAAGCGGTTCATCAACTCCTCGTCGGTTTCGGCCACAGCCTCAACGAGTTGCTGGTGAAGCTCTTCCGCCTTTTTCCTGTAAAGGTCGTGGATCTCGGTGACCACCATGTTGCCTGGTTTGTCGGGATTGAATTCGAGCTGTTTCATCATCAGCACGTCGATCAGGATATGGTGTCCGAGGCCTTCGTCGACAGGAAACTGTATCGGTGTGACCAGGTGCCCGAAATGATCGCGCAGCGCATCGACAGTTCCATTGAAGTCTGCACGTTCGGCATCGAGCCTTGAAAGCACGAACATGGTCGGTTTGTAGTACTCTTTCGTGTACTCCCAGATGGAGTCCGTTCCTACTTCGGCTCCGGCGGCCGCGTTGACTGTGATCAGTACCGTATCGGCTACGCGCATGGCCGATTTGACGTCTCCGTGGAAATCGAGAAGTCCGGGCGTATCGATGATATTGATTTTATTCTCGTTCCAGAACCCGTGGATGAGGCTGGTGTTAAGGCTGTGTTTTCTTTCTGTCTCGTCGGCGGCATAATCTGACAGGGTCGAGCCTTCATCGATGCTGCCGAGTCGGTTGATGGCTCCCATGCTCAGGGCAAGCGCTTCGCACAGCATGGTTTTACCTGTTCCGGAATGACCGGTAACGACAATGTTCCTCAATTGATCCGTTGGAACAACTTGCATGTCAGTACTCCTTGATTTAAATGTTGGTGATCGAGCCGTCTGCTTTCACCAGTCTTTACGCCGAAAGCACATACAGGTAGGCAGCCTCCGGCATGTTTCAAAAAAATTACATAAAAAATTTGTATTTGGTGCCGCTGTCGAAATGAAAAGGTGCTGTGAAAGGCATAAAATGCAGTATCCTTGACCGAACAATGCACACCATTCCGTATCTTTTATACTGTTCTTCATTAAATCCTAAATCACCGCATCATGTCAATTATCAGGAAAATCCATGCTCGTCAGATCATGGATTCGAGAGGAAATCCTACCGTCGAAGTGGATGTATATACAGAAAGCTCTTTTGGCCGCGCGGCAGTGCCCAGCGGAGCCTCGACCGGCGTCCATGAAGCTGTAGAGCTCAGGGACAAGGACAAGAGCGTTTATCTCGGCAAAGGAGTGCTCAAGGCAGTCGAAAACGTTAACACAGTGATAAACGATGCGTTGCAGGGCATGGACGTGACCGAACAGGAAGAGATCGATGCTTTGCTGATCGCTCTGGACGGAACCCCCAACAAATCGAAACTCGGTGCCAATGCCATCCTCGGAGTCTCCCTTGCCTGCGCCAAGGCTGGAGCCGAGTTCAGCGGTCTGCCGCTTTATCGCTACATCGGCGGCACGACGGCAAAAACGCTGCCTGTTCCTATGATGAACGTGCTCAATGGCGGCGCGCATGCCGACAACACCGTCGATTTCCAGGAGTTCATGATCATGCCGATCGGATTCGGCTGTTATGCTGACGCACTGAGATGTGGAGCCGAGATATTTCATTCGCTCAAATCCCTGCTGCACGATCGCGGGCTGAGCACCGCTGTTGGTGACGAAGGAGGCTTTGCCCCGAACGTCCAGTCCAACGAGCAGGCTATCGAACTGGTGATCGAGGCTATCGGCCTGGCTGGTTACAAGGCTGGCGCCCCGACCGACAAGGGTGGCCTCGGCGATGCACACGTGATGATCGCCCTCGATCCGGCCAGCTCTGAGTTCTATGACACCGAAAAGAAAAAATATGTCTTCAAGAAGTCATCGAAACGTGAGCTTGATTCCGCTGAGATGTCCGATTACTGGACCGATTGGGCAAGCAGGTACCCGATCATTTCGATCGAGGACGGAATGGCAGAGGATGACTGGGAAGGGTGGAAGATGCTGACTGAAAAGATCGGCGACAGGGTCCAGCTTGTCGGGGACGACCTGTTCGTCACCAACAGCAAGCGCCTGGCCGAAGGTATCGAACGCGGTGTCGCCAATTCGATCCTGATCAAGGTCAACCAGATCGGTACCCTGACCGAAACCCTCCAGGCAATAGAAATGGCAAAACGCAACGGTTATACCTCGGTAATCAGCCACCGCAGCGGCGAAACCGAAGATACGACCATCGCGCAGATTGCCGTAGCGACCAACGCCGGCCAGATCAAGACGGGCAGCATGTCGCGCTCGGATCGTATGGCTAAATACAACGAGCTGCTCAGGATCGAGGAGTTGCTCGACACCACGGCCGTTTATCCCGGTATCAAGGCTTTCAGGGTCTGATTCGGACGGTTTTCAGGCTTTTCCGTAATAAAAAAAGTTAACGAGGCAGACGGCACGTCGAACGGTCATCGATCTTTCGACGTGCCATATGCGCAACGATACCTCATCAGGAACATGACAAGATATCTCACTGAGATATGGGACTATATCCGGTCGAATCCGAAGAAATTCGTTATTCAGGCGGGTCTCGCCCTGTTTGTGTTCTGGTTTATTTTCGGCGATTTCGGACTGGTGACACGTATCAGCATGGAGCTGGAACATCGCCAGCTCGCGAAACGTCAAGCCGAGCAGCAGAAGAAAATCGCTGCAGACCAGGGTACGATACAGCATGCCTATAATCCTGACAGCATTGAAAAGGCCGCCAGGGAGAAGTACAATTTCCGGAAGAAAGGGGAGACCGTGTTCATCATCAGGCCGTAACCCGGATATTTCCCGGAATTTATGACGTTAAGCAAAGCGGCTGTCTCAAAAGCAAAGGTGAGGCAGCCTTTTTGCGTTGGCAGTCCGGGAGCCCGGCTTGCCCGGGAAATGAAAAGGCGTTGCTGCATCATCCGTTCCTCCTGAAACTCATATGTGCCATCGGTCCTTGCAATTTTATACAAAAAAAGAAAAAGGCTGTCTCAGATAGCAGTACTGAGACAGCCGCTTTGCATTTACACAGGTACAGTAAGGGCTGAGAGTCGAGCTTGTCGGTGGTCAATGTCTCCCGTAGAGGGTGCCGGGGTCACGCGGCGGGAAGAACTCCGGATTGATGACGTAGAATTCGTTGTTCACCCCCTGCCCCTTGACATCGCCGGCCGCCTTGTCCTGGACGTAGTAATAGAGCGGAAATTCCCTGAAGGTCGACTGTGTCACACCGTCAGCCCGTCGTATGGTTCCGAAATCGGAGGCTTTCAGTTTCGGAGGCAGCGTCATGGTAGCCGGGAGGTTAACGGCAGGCCAGTTATCGACGCAAGGGCCGGTGCAGGTGCTTTTTCCGGGGGAGTCATGTTTTTTCCAGTACAGGGTCATGCCGTTGCCATCGGCCAGATAGGACCCTACAGGTTTGTTATCCCTCGTCAAGATTTTGACGCTGAACTCTTCTGCGAATGCGGCTTTTACGCCGACAAGCGTCATTGCCATAAAGAGGATCAACCGGTACATGGTGGTCATTTTGGTCTCCGTTTTGTTGTTCGATACACTACGTAATCATTCCGGTAGGTTTACGGCTCAACAGCGTTACTGCTCTGTGTATATCGGGGGACAAAAAAGGGAGATCCAGGGGAGTAAACAGGCTAACAGCGGCTCGCGATAAATAGTTTATTGATATTCGTCAATTCCGTTAAACCCATATCCGCCCCTTGATGGGTGGAGGGGGCGTCCGTCCGGCTTTTTTTTGTGCCGGTCATTGCCTACCTTCAAAAACATCGTGCCTTCTTGCTTATCAACCTCAACGAGCGACTTCATGACCGTAGAGATCAGTACCGCTGGTCATAGCATCGATTATCCGGCGCCTGTGTATAGCTATCGCCGGCGCTTTACCCGGGAGGTGGCTTTCGGCGACATCGCCCTCGGCGGATACCAGCCGATCAGGGTAGAGTCCATGACCAACACCCATACCATGGATACCGTGGCGACGGTCGCCCAGTGCCGCCGGTTGTATGAAGCCGGCTGCGAGATCATCCGGCTGACGGTTCCGACCGAAAAGGATGCGGAAAACCTCAGGAACATCCGGGACCAGCTGCGCAGGGACGGCATCCGCACGCCACTGGTAGCGGATATCCATTTTTCGGCCAGGGCGGCCATGAAAGCCGTCGAGTTTGTGGAAAACATCCGTGTCAACCCTGGCAACTATGCCACCGGCGCCAAGTTCAGCAGCAATGACTATACTGACGACGAGTACCGGGCGGAGCTGGACAAGGTTCGCACGGAGTTTACCCCGCTGGTCAGGAAGGCAATGGAGTTGGGCGTATCCATGCGCATCGGCACAAATCACGGTTCCCTGTCTGACCGTACCGTGAGTCGTTTCGGCAACTCGCCCGAGGGCATGGTCGAGGCGGCACTCGAGTTTGCAAGGATTTGCGAGGATGAAAAGTACCATGACGTGCTTTTTTCCATGAAATCATCCAACGTCAGGGTCATGATCCAGGCATACCGCCTGCTCGTGGCCAGGGCCGACGCCGAACTTCGTTATGCTTACCCGCTGCATCTCGGCGTGACTGAAGCAGGTGACGGCGACGAGGGGCGTATCAAGTCGGCCATGGGCATCGGTGCATTGCTTGAAGACGGACTTGGGGACACCATCCGCGTTTCCCTGACCGAGGATCCGGTCCATGAGGTACCCGTCGGCTTCGCGATCGTCAGGAAATACAACGACTACCATCTCGTCAGGGGCGACAATGCGCATCTTCCTGTCAAGCATGTCGTGGAGCATGGCCGCAAGAACGCCGGGCATACTATGTTGCCGTTCGAACCGTTCAGCTATTCGAGAAGGGCTTCGAGTCAGGTCGATGGTGCAGGCGAGCAGATCGGGGGCGATGCCTTGCCGAGGGTCGAAACCGCGGCAGCAGCCTCGATTGCCGAACCGGAACTGCTCAGGGCTGAAATCCTCCAGCGGCTCGATCCCGAAAAACCGGCCGATTCGATCCGCTCGGAATTTGTGGGAGTCAGTGCCGGCAGCGTTGAGGATCTTTCGGCGCTTGAACAGCTCCTGGAATCGCTCGGCGAGCTCCGCGAAAGGGTAGTGGTTTCAACGGCCGATACGGCCCTCTTCACGAAGCTGCTTTCGCTTGTTTCGAGGGCAAGGCTCGATATCGTGGAGGGCGAAAGCCTCGGTCCCGATCTTTTCGAAACGATGCATGATCGTGGCGCTGCTGTGGAGATCTGCTTTATCCACGAGAAGTCGTCGGAAAACGTCCCGGCAGAGGTGCTTGCCCGTCTGGCCGGCAAGCTCAGGGCCAGAGGGCTTCAGCGCGTGCTGCTTTCCATTGTCTCCGCCCAGCCGCTCTATCCGGTCAGGAAGCTTGCGCTCGAACTGAAAAAATCTGGCATCGATTATCCCTTGGCAGTGCGTTATCGCAACAGGGAAGGGGACAGTTCGGGAGTGCTGATCGAAAGCGCAATTCAGGCAGGAACGCTTTTCTGCGACGGAATCGGCGATCTGATCGCTCTCGAAACCGGTTTGCCTGCCGGTGTTGAAGTGGGTATCGCGTTCAACATCCTTCAGGCGGCAAGGATCCGCATGTCGAAAACCGAGTTCATCTCATGCCCCGGTTGCGGCAGGACCTATTTCGAGCTGGAAAAAACCACAGCCCTGATCAAACAGCGGGTTTCGCACCTGAAAGGACTGAAGATCGGCATCATGGGTTGCATCGTCAACGGGCCAGGAGAGATGGCCGACGCTGATTTCGGCTACGTCGGCTCCGGTAAAGGGCGGGTCAGCCTCTACGTCGGCAAAGAGTGCGTCGAGGAGAACATGCTCGAAGAGGGAGCTTTGGAACGTCTGATCGAACTGATAAGACAGAACGGTAAATGGGTTGATCCGATATGAACTATTACACGCTGATTACCGGAGCCTCCACAGGTATCGGCAAGGCGCTTGCAGCCGATTTTGCCGCGTCGGGCGACAATCTGGTGCTCGTCGCCCGATCCAGGGAGAAGCTCGAGGAGCTGGCCGGGGAGCTGAAACGGTCGCACGGCGTCGATGTCCGTGTGTGCAGCCGGGATCTGGGCCATCCGGACGGTCCGTCCGGTGTGTTCGGGTTTTGCACAGGGGAGGGGCTTGCCGTCGACAAGCTCGTGAATTGTGCAGGATTTTCCGTTGCAGGCTGTTTCGCCGGAATGCCGGAGGAGGAGCTTCTCCAGATGGCGATGGTCAATATGGTGGCCGTGGCCGGGATGAGCCGTCTCTTTCTGCCGGCCATGATCGAACGCCGGAGGGGGGCTGTTGTCAATATCGCATCCCTCGCAGCATTCCAGGGCGTGCCGGGCATGGCCTATTACTCTGCGACCAAGGCCTTCGTGGTCAGGCTCACCGAGGCGCTGGCCGGGGAGCTTCGTGGTTCCGGCGTCCGCATATTCGCTGTGTGTCCCGGTTTTATCGACAATGACCAGTTCTACAGCAGGGCAGGCCATGACCGGAGCCGGATCATCTCCCCGATATCGAGTCCCCAGGTGGTCGTCAGGGCGGTGCGCAGAGGTCTCGGCAACGGTTCAATCCATGTGCTGCCGACCCGGTTCGACCGCATAATGGTTTTTTCCCAGCGTTTTCTGCCAAGAACGCTCGTGGTTTGGGTTGCGGGTTTATTTGCGGGCGCAAAGGAAAAAATATAAATTTGGAAGCTCCGGAGACATTTTTTTCTTTGCATTATTCATACTGGAAATTATATTACCAGCCCTGTATTTTTATGAGCTGCTGGTGTAGCTCAATTGGTAGAGCAGCTGATTTGTAATCAGCAGGTTGCGGGTTCGAGTCCCATCGCCAGCTCGTAGTACATGTTTGGGTAGGTAGCGAAGCGGTCAAACGCAGCAGACTGTAAATCTGTCGACATATGTCTTCGGAGGTTCGAATCCTCCCCTACCCACTGTTTTTTTGTTGGTGACATGCTGATGTAGCTCAGTTGGTAGAGCACTTCCTTGGTAAGGAAGAGGTCATCGGTTCAAATCCGATCATCAGCTCAGGTTCCTGGAGGAGCGTTTATACGTCAGTAGCTCAATTGGTAGAGC
>Ga0326726_10004656_pt1 | contig 12508 bp, 10 predicted proteins | sample MHFenrmetagenome_2_FD_207603 | JGI IMG/M metagenome (GOLD analysis project Ga0326726, IMG submission 207603) | Lab enriched peat soil microbial communities from Michigan Hollow, Ithaca, NY, United States - MHF15MN | ecosystem: Environmental > Terrestrial > Soil > Wetlands > Peat | place: USA...
CCCAGATGTACAAAATCCACACTGCACTGCCCCGTGTTCCAAGAAAGATTTCTGGATGGGATGCAATCGGCCATCCGGTTGCCCAATTCCCTCGACCGTAACAATGTCACTTCCATCCAAACCAATAACTAAGCTGAGGCAAGCGAGGGTTGGTTTCCCGTCCACAAGAACAGTGCACGCCCCGCATTCCCCAATTCCACACCCGTACTTGGCACCCGTAAGACCAAAACGGTCCCGAAGGACATTGAGCAGGAGTTCATTGGGAGCAACCAGAATCTCCCGCTTCACACCGTTTATTCTCAGTTCAATCTGCTTCTTCAAAATAGCATCTCCTGTCTCAATATCCCCATGAAATTCACTCTTCACTTTCACCCACAATCAATTCGCGGCTCTTTCCCAGGCAAGTTTGATGGCGTCCCGGACGATTACCTTTGTAACTTCCCTTCGATACTCGACCGTCGACCTGATATCTGTGATCGGCTGGATTTCCTCGGAGGCCCTTTTACTTGTCTTTTCGATGAGGTCCATTGTGAGCCTCTTACGCTTTAGAATGTCCTCGGCCTCGATGGTCCGAAAAGGTTTCGGCGCTACGGAGCCAAGGGCAATTCTGCAGTCCCTGCAAACATTGTTTTCTCTTTCGATCGCCACTGCAACGTTCAATTTTGCCGGGTCAGCGGCAACCCGTACGACTTTCAGAAATGCACTCCCTGTGCCATCTTTCGATTCCGGCAACTGCACCTCAACCAGGAGTTCTTTGGGCGAGAGGACAGTCTTTCCCGGTCCCACATAGAAATCCTCAAGAGGAACCACTCGTTCAGGGCCCCCTCCGACCAATTTCACCTTTCCCCCCAAAACCAGTAAGGGTGGCGCAGAGTCCGCCGCAGGTGAGGCATTACAAAGGTTTCCTCCCACCGTGCCCATATTTTTGATTTGGGTACGACTCACCGATCGGGCAGCCTCGAAAAGGGCTGTATACTTTTCTCTGATCAGGATCCACTTTTGCAGTTCCTGAAAGGAAGTGAGTGCTCCTATCCGAAGTCCTTTGTCATGGATCAGGTAACGAAGAGCGGGAATCCTGGCAATGTTGATGAGATACTCCGGGTGAACCATATCCGTCTTCATCCGAACGATGAGATCTGTTCCTCCGGCAATTACCTTTGCTTTGTCCCCGTAGGTATTAAGTTGGAAAATAGCCTCTTCGATGGTTTTCGGTTCCAGATATTCGAACTCTTGTGCCACGATATGTGAGTTCATAGAATCCAACCCCTTTTTCTCCCACAGAGACCCTAGATGAAATAGGGGAAACCTTACTTGAGGAGCAGCCGACCATGGGAAAAATATTTTCTGCCCATATCGTAGCGATCCTCAAACCCCGCCTTGGGTGGTATGTTCATCAAGTGAAATGGTCTTTCCTATTTCCATGAGTTCTATGAGAATTTATTGTCTTTCTTTTAATGCCATGAGAACTTTCTCAGGCGTGATGGGGATTTCGGTGAATCGAATCCCGATCGCATCGTAGACAGCATTGGCCAGAGCAGCGGCTACGGGATTCAGAGCGGCTTCGCCGATTCCCTTGGCCCCGAAGGGTCCCGTAGGCTCCAGGGTGTTGGTAAAATAGACCTCGATCTTTCCTATCGCCGGCATATCGTCGGCCGTCAGCATCTTGCAATCGGTGATCAACCCCTTATTCACCAGTTCTCCAGTTCTTTCATCATATTGTGTGTCCTCGATCAGTGCATATCCTAGACCCCGATTGAGACCTCCGTACAACTGCCCATCGGCCAGGTCCGGATTGATCACCTGTCCCACATCGGCATAAATCACAGCCCGAACAGGCTTAATCACACCAGTCTCTATGTTCACCTCCACCTCGAGAAAGTGAGCCATGAAGCATGGCGGACAACTCACCTGGCGAAGACTATCGACCGCTGCAATCGTTCCCCAATCATTGATCTGGGCTGTCTTGGCTACTTCGCCGATCGTCACCCTTTTGTCTGGAACTCCGTCCACATAGATCACTCCCTGCCCCGCCTCTTCATCCAAAGCTATTTTCAGTGACGGAGGAGGCGCCTGCAAGATGCGCGAGGCCATTTCCAAGAGTTTCTCTTTCGCCTGGCGCGTGACCTTGTGGACCGCTCCGCCTCCACAATAGATACCGCGAGTGGCATGGGTACAAACATCATAGAGCGTCGTCCGGGTGTCCGCGGGAGAGATTCCCACCATGTGGACAGGCACTTTCAACTCCTCGGCCACGATCTTCGATAGGGCATCCAGTGTTCCGCCTCCCAGATCCATCAGTGCTGTGAGGAAATCGACCGACCCATCTTCATTGATCTTGACGATCGCTCCCGAATAATCGATCACCTCACCGGGTAGCGGTGCCCCCGCCCCAGACGTGTGGAACCCTCTCGCCATGCCGATTCCGCGGCGAATCGGACCCTTCTCCTCCACTTTCATTTTCCGTCTCTCCCAGCCAATCAACTTCGGCCCCTCGGTTAGCATTTCCTCAACGCCGCAGCTCCGGATAATCGAACGAACCGTTGGTCCCTGCCCCCAGAAGGTTTCACCAAGGCCCACGTAGTTTTTCATCCGGAGTTCAATGGGATCGATGCCCAATTTTTCGGCGAGGGCATCCATCATCGATTCCACTGCGAAGTTGACCTGGGGATTTCCAAAACCCTGCATGGCACAAGCCGGCACTTTGTTCGTATAGACAGCCTTCCCCTCATAATGGAGATGAGGCAATCGGTAAAGGGAGACCCACCACCCCGCCATACACCCCATCAGAGAGTAGGCCTGAGTATTATGGGCCCCGATGTCGACGATGACCTTCATCTGCCCGGCCACCAGGATACCGTCCTTCTTGGCTCCGAGTTTCAGCCTAATCCTGGAAGGATACTTGACGTGGTCGTACATGTCTTCTTCACGCGTCAAGGCAAGTTTGACAGGCCGGCGGGCTTTCAATGCAAGAGCAACACCCACCGGGGTAGCCGAATTCATCTGAATGCTCGAACCAAAAGAGCCTCCTACAACAATGCGCCTCACACTCACCTTACTCAGGGGAATCCCAAAGAGGTCGCCGAGGAGTTGCCTCACATTGTGGATCGTCTGGGTCGTCGTCCAAACCGTAATCCCCCCATCTGCTTCGGGCTGACACACCACCGTTTTTGTTTCCATCTGGGCGTGGTACACCCGGCCTGTCCTAAATTCGTCCTCGATGATCACATCGGCCTCTTCAAAGCCCTTTTCGATATCCCCCTGGGTGATCGATTTCGTTACGGCAATATTGTTCTCGATCTTTCTCTCTTCATCTCCCACGAGAATGGATTCATGGATGAGTGGAGTCCCTGGCTTTATCGCCTCTTCCGGGTCTAAGACCGCAGGGAGTTTTTCGTATTCGACACGGATGAGTGAAAGCGCTTTTTCTGCCAGATCTTCTGTCTCGGCAGCAACCGCAGCGATCGCTTCTCCCACATGAGCCGGATGGTCCGTAAGGATTCTTCTGTCTTTATAGGTGGCTCTGGGAATGTTGACCAGGCGTTCACAATACTTCTTCTTCGGAATGTCTCTAAACGTGATGCACACGGCCCCAATCTCTTCCGCAGCGCTCGTGTCGATATTCTTGACCCGGACGTGAGGAAAGGGACTCCTCAAAATTCTCCCAATAAGCATCCGGGGAAGAACGAGATCCGACGCGTAAATTTCCTGGCCAGTCACCTTGGCGATCCCATCCTTACGTTCGTAAATTTTACCAACAGCATGATATTGTGGCTTCTCCATAATGCTCCCCAAAGATTATTAGTTTTTCAGTCTCCCGCCTTTTTCAAGTTTTTGTGCTACGTCTTCCATACCTAAGTTGACCAATGTCGCTCGAGTCTGCAACCCTGTCTCTTTATCCCATCCTTGCAATTCGTAAAATTGATCAAGCATCTTATCCCAATTTTCCTTCTCACAACGGTACCCTTTGTAGGGACCAGATTTCACTGGCTCTTCCATGAATCTTTGAGGCGGGTAGTCATCTACGCGGCTCCAATCTGTGTGAAGGGTATTAAAGGCTTTCTCTAGATTATATGACCGGCGAGCGATTAGAAATAACTCTTCCTCTGTTAGATTCGTTCCCATGGCTGCATTAGTCAGGGCGACATAATCGGAAGGCTCCAACGCATAGGCCCCTGACCAGGTTCCCACATAGACACATATCCCCAACATGTCCTCCATCTCTTTCGTAAGGGACTGCCAGACCACATTTTTGAGTTGATCTTCATAGGTGTGGGCATCGAAAGTAACATTCTTAGGACCAAATCGTTCCCCTCCCGCAGTGGAACCCCGCAAATGCCTCCCTGCCACTGGCGAAGTGCAAACCGCCAAGGCCCACCCCTTGGGGACTCTGAAAGGCTCAATCGAATCCTGCCCTTTTACATGGATGGCAAACTGTTCTGATCCTCGGCCTAGCTGCTTGGAGGCTGCCTTGACCCCCTGGGCCAGAAAATCCCCTATCCCCTGGCGATAGGCAATCCTTTTGATCAACTCGATAAAGGCCTCCACGTTCCCCCATTCCAGCTTTAAACCATCCGTGTCTTTTTGAGTTAACAACCCCATCTCGTAACATTCATATGCCCACGAAATCACACTGGTCACAAAATCCGTATCTAAACCCAATTCGTTTGCCAGCAGCCATGCCTTGATCATCCCTTGGGGATCGGTGATATCCAACCTCACTGCATCCATAATCGTATTGCTCCAGAACCCCTCTCCCTTGGCACCTTGAAACGGACCTTCCTCGATTTCAGAAAAAGGCATGCAGCCGACTGGGCACATGAAACAGGCGGAAATGCTCTTTCTGTATTTGGGAAAACCAGTTGTAGAATTCGTTAACTTTATTCTTTTTTCCATCTCCCAAAAATCATCCTGACCATTACGAGCACTGATGAGAAAATCCCAATTGGGGGAAGTTGGGTCGCTAAACCGACCAGCAAGAGTCTTCTTCCTCATCATTTCAGACAGGGGAGATTGCCGCACCTTTTTTAACGCAATATCCACTGCCCTAAAAAATTGATCGGGCTCTGCCACCTGGATCAATCCTCTTTCTCCACAAACCACTACCGCTTTTAACTTCTTATCTCCCATCACACAGCCGACACCCGATCCACCAGCCACCTTCGATCGGTCAAAAACAATCCCTGAACCCCTCACCAAATTCTCACCCGCAGGACCAATCGTTGCCACCCTGATTCTTAAGGAACCATGTTCTCTTTTTAAAATCTCTTCTGCTTCAAAGGTTGTCTTCCCCCAAAGAAATCTCGCATCTATTAATTCAGCCTTGCCATCCTTTATCCATAAATAGACAGGAGTCTCCGATTTCCCCGAAATGATCACGTGATCGAATCCCGCGTATTTGAGTTCAGGTCCAAAGTGACCACCTGCATTGGCTGACCCCTTCCCATTGCTGAATACATTCTTCGTTTCAACGGATACCCGACAGGCACCCGGAGTCAGAGTCCCGACTAAAGCTCCCGCACCAAATATCAAAGGATTCTTAGGATTCTCCCACCCTACCTTCGCGTCCGTCTCCTCCAGTAAAATGAAAGAGTTGATAGATCGGCCCCCGATCCACCGCTCAGCATAAGGCCTTGTCTCCTCAGTCCAAAGTTTCCCCGTTTCAAGATCAACTCGCAAGATCTTTCCGGCCAATCCTCCCTTGATGCGACCGATGGTCATCCAATGCTCACCTTTCTGGAACGGATAGAGCTTCGTAACTGCAATAGCGAACACATAAAGGCTCCTGTTCCCCCCTGCAAAAGTCACAGGTTGAATCAATCGACCACTCTATCCTCCCCGTCCAATGATCTTTATTGGCCCGGATCGATCCCCCTCCGGGAGAAAAAGCCCTAAGATGATGATACGAACATGCCAATTCGCAAGCCCTGCACCCATAACAACGCTTTGAGTTCCGCACAATCCTCATTCCCACCGTCTTTTCTCCCCGTTGTTTCCCTAAATGGGGTCTATGGCACCTAAACATCACCCCTTTAAATACGCCAACCGCAACACCTCACTGTCTCTCAGTTCATCTCTTGTTCCTTCTGCAACAATCTTTCCCTTCTGAAGCACGTACCCCTTTGAGGCAATCGCCAGAGACTTTCTTGCATTCTGCTCGATGAGCATGATCGTGACACCTTGTTCGTTGACTCTTTTCACCACCTTAAACAATTCTTTGACCATGATCGGAGCCAAACCCAAAGAGGGCTCGTCAAGGAGAAGCATCCGAGGCGATGCCATTAATGCCCTAGCCATGGTCAGCATCCCCTGTTCTCCTCCGCTTAATGTCCCGGCGAGTTGAAGGTGCCTTTCTCCAAGCACAGGAAAAATAACAAAAAGTTCCTCCATTCGCTTCTCAATCAGAGAAAGATTTTTCTCTGAAAAAGCCCCAACCCTCAGATTTTCATGAACCGTGAATTCTGGAAACAGGCGTCTCCCTTCAGGAACAACCGAGATTCCAAGTCTAATGATTTGATGCGTTTTTAACTGATCAATCCGTTTATCCTCGAAATAAATCTGACCCTGAAGCGGCTTGACCAGATTAGTAACGGTTTTTAGAAGGGTCGTCTTTCCTGCCCCGTTACTTCCGAGGATACAGGTAATTTTCCCTTGCTCCACCCTTAAGGAAATGTCTCTTAAAACGATGACGCTGTCCTCGTACTGGGTTGTAATATTTTCAAGCCGCAGCATCTTCTTCCTCTTCACCCAAGTAGGCTTGGATCACCCCGGGATCTTTTGATATAGATGAAAATGGTCCTTCTGCAATCTTCCTTCCGTAATTAAACACATAGACACGATTCGCGATCTGTTCAATCATGGCCATATCGTGCTCGATAATAATGACACTCAGATCCTTGTGGGTCTCTTTCACTTTTCGGATATCTCTCATCAATTCCTCTGTTTCCTCCGGCGACATTCCGCCAGCAGGTTCATCCAGCAGAAGGAGGTCAGGACCAGAGGCCAGAGCTCGGCAGATCTCAACCCTTCGTCGATCCGCATGGGGAAGTTCAGCCACTCGCCTCGACCAGTTCGCCTTCAACTCCTCACTGAAAAAGGACAAAAGCTCCATGGCTTTTTCAGCCCCGGCTCGTAACTCTGACTTGACGAGATGGTATCGAAACAGCGTATCCAAGAGATTCGTTTTCTGTCGGTAGTGCATTCCCAAAATCACATTGTCCAAGACGCTGATGTCTGAAAATAGACGGTTGTTCTGAAAGGTCCGGGCGATTCCTTTCTTTGCAATCTGATGAGGTTTCTTTCCGACAAGGTTTTCATCTTTGAAAAAGATCCTCCCTTTCGTCGGTTGATAGATGCCAGTGATCAGGTTGAAGAACGTAGACTTCCCGGAGCCATTGGGACCGATCAATCCTACAATCTCTCCCTCCTCAAGATGGAAGTCGACGCTGTCAACCGCATACAGTCCCCCAAAGTTGATCGTGAGGGATTCTGTTTTTAAAATTTGAATATATTGCATGAACTTTCTCCGTTTAAGCCTTCCCGCTTCTTCTTTTATGCGATCTGGGATAAACCATATTTACTCATACTTACGAATCGTCTGCGGAAACAATCCTTTGGGTCGAACGAGCAGCATGACGATAATAATTAAACCGAAGATCAGCATCCGGTAGTTCTGGAAAACTTGTAACTTCTCCGGAATGAGGATCATCAGTAATGCCCCCAAAATGACTCCGGCTGCATTGTCTAACCCTCCTACAATCACAATAGTAACCACGGTGACGGAGACATTGAAACTGAAACTTTCTGGAGAAATATACCCCATGCTAAAGGCGAAGATGGCTCCGGCAATCCCATCAAAGAAAAAGTTCGCACAAAAAGAGAGAACTTTATTATAGGTCACATCAATCCCTTGGCATGCCGCTGCAATCTCGTCATTGCGGATCGCATTCCAGGCCAGCCCCAGTCTCGAATAGCGAAATCGTCTATCGACGAAGAATGTAATGCCCACAACGAAAACAATAAGGTAGTAGAAATTGGCTTGATAGGGAAGACTCCATCCAAAGAGAGAGATGGGGGATCCGAAGGAATGAGAGCCAATCTGAGGGAATGGTATCCCACTGATACCGTCCGGACCACCTGTCCAGTCCATGTTGTTCAAGAGGAGATAGACAATGATAGTGAATGCCATGGTGACGAGAGACAGATAATAGGTCTTCGTTTTCATGCATGGCAGTCCCAAGATAAATCCAATGGCCGCTGCGACCAGACCACTAACGGGCAAAAGAATCCAGAAAGACAATCCCGCATGAATAGCAAGGAGAGCAGAGGCATAGGCTCCTGCCGCAAAAGAGGCTGCGGAGGCAAAATTGACAATATTGGTGCTGCCGATCTGCCAGTTGAGCCCCAGTCCAAGGACCGCGAAAAGCCCTGTATTGAAGAGAATGAAGATATGATAGGGCTTGTCCTTAAACAGGATGGGCATGGCAAGAACGAAGAGAATCCCATAAACGATACAAGGGATCTTCGAGTGGGAAAAGCCTTCTTTAACGACCCGATTCAGAGAGGGGATTCGATTGATGGCAATACTCAACAGAACCATTGCTGCAAGGACAGCAAAGATTGAAATCATATCCTCGAAGACAAGAAAAAAGTAGACGAGGCCAAATAAGACCGTCTCTATGCCGAGAAACAACAACCTGGATATATTTTGATTCAGTTTCATATCCAACCCCGCCTTCATATTCTTACTGGCATCGTCTTTCCGAGAATACCGGAAGGCTTAAAGACCAGAAAAAAGATGACGATCACAAATGCAAAGACATCTTTGTAGGGGGTCCCTCCGGGAACGTAGGCACATACAAGGCTCTCAACAAAACCCAACACGATGGACCCTGCAATGGCTCCATAAATACTCCCCAGTCCGCCGACGACCGCCGCAGAAAACCCTTTGATCCCTAACATGAGTCCCATGTCGAAGCGAACGAGGGTCTGATACGAACCGATCAGAAGCCCTGCCAGGCCTGCCAGGATGGAACCGATCATAAAAGTAACAGCAATGACAATATCCGAATTGATTCCCATTAAGTTGGCCGCCTCAATGTCTTGAGAAACGGCCCTGATCGCCATTCCTATTCGTGTCTTGTTAATCATAAAAAACATAGCGACGATTAACAGAAGGCTGATGAGAAAGATGAGGATATGATCCAATCGCAACACCAAGTGGCCTACCCCGTATATCGTCTGAGGAAGAAGCTTGGGAAATACCTGAGGATTGCTTCCCTGGGGATAGAACAGACGGACAACTTCGCGGATGACGATTCCCAAAGCAATGGTCGCCACAAGGACCATCAATAAAGGAGACTTCCTGAAGGGTTTGATCACAGTCCTCTCGAAGAAAGTCCCCAGAAAGCCGATCAGGAGGCAAGTGACGACGAATACGATAGGTGTTACGATCCAAGAGGGAATTGCACCAAACACCCTCGTCAGTCCGAACACTCCGTAAAGGATGATTCCAAAGAAGGCTCCCAGTATGGCCACATCCCCATGGGAGAAGTGAATGATATTGATGGCTCCGAAGAAGAGCGCGAAGCCAACCGATATGAGGGTATAAGTACTGGAGAGCATCAGGGCAAAGGTCAATTGTTCAATTAACTGGGCCATAGTAAGACCTTTCTTGTCCTGTTGGCTGACGTCATGATTCTTCAACCGGATAACTGTGTTTTAAATGTACACGATCGTCCGGCTGAGGAAGTTTCATTCCATTAAGCAGCCATATCAATTATGGAGACGCCTTCCGACGGACCTATTTGCCAGGCAATTTACGCTTTCCCTTGGCGTATTCGGAATTGCCCCAGCCCACCCATTTTTTGTCCTGGCTCACTTTTAAACTCAAGCCTCCGGATACTGTCTGTCCGAATTTATCAAACTTCGTCACCCCTAGAATGCCTTTGTACTCCATTCCCCGGATGGCTTTTGCCAGGGCTTTCTTGTCCTCTGGCCCCACCTTCTTGATGGCTTCAAGAATAAGGTTCACAGAATCATAGGCATAAGGCCCTGTCGCTTCATAAAATTCCTTATATCCGGCTGCCTTATAGGCTTTGGCAAATGGGGAGGATTCATCGATCTCGGCTTTTCCAACAATCAGAGTCCCTTCGGCTGCCTCTCCAGCCGTTTGGTTGAATGTTTCGGAATCCAGTCCCGTAACGCCCACATAAAGATTTTTCATCCCCAATTCGTTCATCTGGATCTTGATGAGGGCAGCCTCTGTCACCACGCCTCCATAATAGACCACCTGAGGTCCTGGCTTCAGGGCTTTGATCTTAGAGAGAATGGGACGAAAATCTACTGCCCCAACGGGAATCGCATCCTCGGAAAGAATTTTACCTCCGGTTTTATTCAAGGCTGATTTGAGCGCATCAAGACAGCTCTTCCCATAACTCGTCACGTCGTAAATGATGCTCCAATTCTTATAGCCGAGCTTCTCAACAACGAATTTGGCCAGCGTATCATGTTCGACATACGTGTTGGGACAGATTCTCGTCACCTCGGGGTAGTTATACTTGTTTGTGATGTCGGGGTGAATCCCTCCCCAAAACATCTGGGGAACGCCGTATCGGTGAAATACATGGATGGTGGCAAGTCCGACCGGACTATTGAAGTGGGTGGTAGCAGCAGCCACTTCTGGATCACTGCAGAGTTTAGTAGCATCAGCGACACCTGTCGTTGGGTCAGAGGCATCATCCATAACCACCAATTCCAACTTGTAGGGATACGTCCCTTTTTCGTTGGCCTGCCTGATGGCCAGGTCAGCTGAATTTCTTGCGCCGAGCCCCACCGCTGCATTCGGTCCTGTAAGAGGCCCAATAAACCCAATTTTAACCACTTTTTTCTCGGCACCAAACACCATTGGGGAAAGAGTTGCCAAAAGAACCATTGAAACCAGAATAACCGCCACGCATAATTTCTTATCCATTTTCATAATTTCCTCCTTTCTTTTTTATAACCACGGGGAAATCTTTTTTCCCTTTTTCTTATCTCTATCCTCTTGATTGGATCTTGAATATTCTTTCCTCTATACCTCTAATTCTTCGGTGTGTCAACTAAATCGAGGGAAGACCAGGTAGAAATCGAGCTCCCAATTCAATGTATGAGAATTATATTGAAACATTTTGTATCGTCTAAGTTGAAGTGCTTCAGCAAAAGTCTTATATTTATTGTATTTTATAAGTCGCTGTGATGATCACACAGGAAATATGAAAAAGAGCGTTTTTCTAAGTTTAGTGTTGGTCCTTTTATCAGCTATCTCTGTCGCTCAGCCGGTCGTAAATATTCCCTCTGTGCCGGCTGCATTTATCCAGATGAAAGGGGTTTCAAACTTCTACAGGGTTTCAAACGAACTTTTTCGGAGCGCCCAGCCTACCGCCGAGGGGATGCACAATTTAAATGGCCTTGGAATTAAAACGGTCGTCAATCTTTGTTCTGGAGCCGATGAAAGTGAGATTGGAGGCATTGGACTCGTGTATGAGCACATACCGATGAATGTCTGGCACCCGAAGGAAAAGCAGGTTGTCAAATTTCTCCAGATTCTCACCAGCCAGAAAAGGACTCCGGTTCTTGTCCATTGCCAACATGGAGCTGACCGCACGGGAATAATGTGTGCGGTTTACCGGATTGCTGTCCAAGGATGGACGAAAGAAGAAGCCTTAAAGGAAATGAGGGAGGGGGGATTCGGCTTCCATCAAATCTGGGGCTACTTAATCACACACTGGATCAAGGAGTTGAATATTGAGAAGATTATGCAAGAAGCAGGAATCGAAGAACCGACAGCACAGGTTGCCGGTTCCTCAATAAATACCCAAAACTTTATGAATGCCCGGCAAGGCGGAACGTTCATGATAGCCCCGAAGGATCGCCTTGATTTTTGCCCGTAAGGTGTACCACTTGTTTCCGAATTTTTCTACTAAGGATGTTTTCTCAAACCTCTTCGCACCATTCTTCCCTCTAAATATCAAGTAATAAATCTCCCAGAAAAGACAAGGGCAGGTTGGTGATTTGCACTTGAAATGTGCCATTTTTTCGGAAAATTCCAAAAACAACATTTCAGGAAGGACTAAAGAAAATCTTGCCTTATTTTACTTTTGACGAAGTCCCCCTGAAAGTTTACTATAATAACGAACCATAAGGCGTAAATTGCAGGTATGGAGGTATACCAATGGAACCTCAAAAAACGAACAAGGATGTTATGACCTCAGATTTTTCTACAATAAAGGCGGATGCCAACCTTAAGGAAGCCTTTACAGGCATCAAGAAAATGCTGGAAAAGTCTCCTCATTCGCCCGGGCTGATTGTTATCGAAAATGAGGGAAATTATGCGGGCGTATTGAGTCTTGCCGATTTTATGAATGAACTTCGTAAACTTTATCGTGACGCTTGCGACAAGACCGGGAAAAAGGAATGGATGGCGAGTTTTTTCACCGAGTGCGAAATTATGGGAATAAAGAAAGTCTATGAA
>Ga0326726_10004657_pt1 | contig 12508 bp, 11 predicted proteins | sample MHFenrmetagenome_2_FD_207603 | JGI IMG/M metagenome (GOLD analysis project Ga0326726, IMG submission 207603) | Lab enriched peat soil microbial communities from Michigan Hollow, Ithaca, NY, United States - MHF15MN | ecosystem: Environmental > Terrestrial > Soil > Wetlands > Peat | place: USA...
CCGTGCACCTCGCGCAGTACGGCAGCGCCTACAGCATCCGCACCAACGGCAAGTCCGACGGCTCGATCAACATGACCGGCGAGGAAGAGACCGACCGCGGCTCCGACGAGATCACCATGGTGCTGACCGCCGCGGTGCCGCTCTCGCTCAAGCCCGAGGCGAAGAGCGCCGCGGTGATCGGCATCGGCACCGGGCTAACCACGCACACGCTCCTGCAGAGCCTGACGCTCGAGCGCGTGGAGACAGTCGAGATCGAGGCGGCGATGGCCGAGGCTTCGCGCGGGTTCATGCCGCGCAACAGCGCGGCCTTCCTCGACCCGCGCAGCCGCATCCTGATCGACGACGCCAAGACCTTCTTCTCCTCGCACAACCGACGCTACGACATCCTGATCTCGGAGCCTTCCAATCCGTGGGTGAGCGGCGTCTCGAGCCTGTTCACGCGCGAGTTCTACCGGCGCATCCGCACGCACCTCAACCCGGGCGGCGTGCTGGTGCAGTGGTTCCAGCTCTATGAGATCGACGCTTCGCTGCTCGCCTCCGTGATGCGCGCGCTGGGCGAGGAGTTCCCGCATTACGCGGTGTACGCTCCGAGCGACCACGACGTGCTGATCGTTGCGGGCGACGCGCCGCCAGGGGCGCCGCAGGCGCGCATCTTCGAGCAGCCCGGCGTGGCGAAGGAGCTCTGGACCGTGCACCTGCTGTCCATCGGCGACCTGGATGCGCGCTATCTCGGCAGCCGCGCCACGCTCGAGCCCCTGTTCGCGAGCTACGGCATGCCCGCCAATTCGGACTACTACCCGGTTCTCGACCTGAATGCGGCACGCCACCGCTTCACCGAGAGGAGCGCCACCGACGTGGTGGCATTGCTCAACCTCGGCGTGCCGGTGCTGGAGATGCTGGAGCCGGGCTTCGCGCGCCGGCCGACCAATCCGTTGCACAAGGGCGCCTACTCGTTCGAGCGCATCGAGAACGCGCGCCAGGCCGCCTACGCGCGCGACTTTCTGCTGCGCCGGCCGCCGGAGCCGGTGGGCATCCCCACGCAGCTGCAAAAGGATCTCGAAGTGGTGAAGTTGCGCCTGCTGGAGTGCCGCGACCCGCGCGAGCTCGACGTGTGGCTGAACAGCCTGCTGCGCGTCGCCAAGCTGGTCAATCCGGCACTGGCGCCCGACGAGGCGCGCGCGCTCTGGGCGCGCGTTGCGGGCGTCGGATGCCTCGCGGCGCTGCACGAGTTCCAACGCCAGTGGATCCGGCTGTTTCAGGCGGTGGGCGGGCGCGAGGCGCTCGGCATGGCCACGCTCGCGTCGAGCCTGCTGGAGACGACGCCCGAGCTGAGCACCGACGGCCGCGAGTACCTGTTGCTGGCGGGAATGAGCGGCGCGGTCGCCGCCGGGCGCCACGAGCAGGCGCTCGCGCTTTGGGACCGGTATGCCGACGACCTTCCCAGCGGCGCCGCGCAGCCGGCGTTCCGGCTACTGCGATGCCACGCCGGGTTCACCGCCGAGGCCGATTGCGCTGACGCATTCCGCGCGTACGTGACGGATTGAACACCGGCGTGCACGGGGCCGGGTCACTGGCCAGCAACTGGCCAAACTGGTAGCATCATTTCGCCGGACAGCGACGCCGACAGAGCGGCAAACCGGACCGGCGAACATGCCAAGCGAGACTGCAACCTTGGGCGTACGCACCGATTCTTCGCCGGCCACGTCACAAACGCCATTCGAGCTCGAGCTCGCGCGCGCCATTGCCGAGGTCACCAACCTCGAACTGCCCCCCGAGCGCATCGATCCCCTTGCGCCGATTTTCGGCGAGCAGGGCCTGGGCCTGGATTCCATCGACCTGCTCGAGGTCGCACTGGTGATCTCGCAACGCTACGGGTTCTCGCTGCGCTCCGACGATCCGGACAACAAGCGCATCTTCGCTTCGCTGCGCAACCTCGCGGCGCACATCGCTCAGCACCGCACCAAGTAGCGCCGTGACACCGCCCGCGGCACCGAGGTGGCTCCCCCGGGCCGCGCTGCTGCTGGCCTGCGCGTGGCCGCTTGCGTTGCACGGCGCGCTGTTGCTGGGCGCGCCGCACTGGGTGCCCACCATCACTGCAGGCGCGCTGATCGGCGCCGCGGCTCTGTGGGCGCTCGCCGCGCGCAGCGCGCGCGCCCTGGCAATCGGCCTTGGCGTCGCCATGCTATCGGCAGCTGCCGCGCGGTTCCTGCCGCAGGTGCTGCTCTACGCCCCGCCTATCCTGATCGACGCGGCGCTCGCGCTCGTATTCGCGGCGAGCCTGCGCCCGCCGCGCGAGCCCATCATCACGCGCTTTGCGCGCATCGAGCACCCGGCACTGCCGGCCGAGCTGGCGATCTATACTCGCCGCTTGACGCTCGCATGGGCCATGCTGTTCGCGGCGATGTCGATCGCTGGGCTATGGCTAGCGCTGCGGGGGTCACTCGAGGCCTGGTCTACGTTCACCAATGTGGTCAGTTACCTGCTTATCGCCGCGCTATTCGCAGGGGAGCATGCGTATCGGCGCTGGCGCTTCCGGCACCTGCGGCATGCCACGCTGCTCGAGCTGGTGCGCAACGTGCGCAGCGCCGGCCTGTTCGCGCGGCGCTAGGGAGACCGATGGCTGACCTCCCCCTCGTCAGGGGCTTTGCCCTGGAGGCGCCGCTCGGCTGGCGCGCCGGACACGCGGTTCCCCTGCGCCGGGCCCTGCAGGCGGCACACGCGCTCGCCGCGCAGCTGCCCGCGGGCGGCCACAGCATCAATCTGTGCGATGACCGGCTCAACTTCATCGTCGGCCTGGCGGCGGCGCTGATCGCGCGCTGCACGACGGTGCTGCCGCACAGCCGTGCGCCGCACGTGTTGGACGAATTGCGGCGGCTGCACGCGGGTGCGCTGACCATCGCCGACCACGACGACGCCGATCACCTGGGCGGACTGCGCCTCGATGCGCGCGATTGGCCGGGCGCCGGCATTCCAGCGCAGGTGCCGGCGATTCCCGCGGAGCAGCCCGCCGCGGTGCTCTTTACCTCCGGCAGCACCGGCGCGCCGCAGCCGCACGCCAAGAGCTGGGGGTCCCTCGTGCGCGCCGCGCTCGCGGCGCAGGCGCGCGTGCCGGTTGCAGCCGGCAGCGTACTTGTCGGCGCGGTGCCGCCACAGCACATGTGGGGCTTCGAAATGACAGTGATGCTGCCGTTGCAGGCCGCCTGCGCCGTCGACGCCGGCTGCCCGCTGCTGCCTGCGGATATCGCCGCCGCGCTGTCTCGATTGCCGGCGGCGCGCTGGCTGGTGGCCACGCCGCTGCACTTGCAGGCCTGCCTCGCCGCCGGCCAACCGATGCCGCGGCTTGCCGGGGTGCTGTGCGCGACCGCCCGGCTGAGCGCCGAGTTGGCGCAGGCGGTGGAGCAGTCCTGGGGCGCGCCGCTGTGGGAAATCTACGGCAGCACGGAAACCGGCGCGTTGGCAACCCGCAGGCCGGCCCGCGAAACGCAATTCCAAGCGGTAACGGGCATCACTTTGCACGAGCACGCAGGCGCGGCGCTCGCGCGCGGCGGACAGCTCGACGCTCCGGTGACGCTCGGCGACTTGGTGGACCTGCTCGATGACACGCATTTCGAGCTACGCGGCCGGACGGCGGACTTGATCAAGGTAGCGGGCAAGCGCACCTCGCTTGCTGCGCTCGAGTACGAGCTCGGCCGCGTGCCGGGCGTGCTCGACGGCGTGTTCTGGCTGCGCGACGGGCCCGGCGAGCCGCGCCTGGCCGCGTTCGCCGTCGCGCCGGGTCTTTCCGCCGCTCAAATCCTCTCGCACCTGCGCCAGCGACTGGACCCCGTCTTCCTGCCGCGGCCATTGATCCTCGTGCCCTCGCTGCCGCGCACTCGCGCCGGCAAGCTGACACGCGAGAGCCTGAGCGAGCTGATCGCCCGCTACGGCCAGGCGAGCGCTCCGGCCGACGGCTCGGTGCGCTGGCAGCGGGTGCCGCAGACGCACCCGGCGCTGCCGCATCACTTCCCGGGCGATCCGATCGTGCCGGGCGTGTGGCTGCTGTCGCTCGTCGAGGGCGCGGCACGCGAGCGCTTCGGCGCGGGCCTGCGGCTGCGCGGGATCCCCGAGGCGCGCTTTCGCAGCATCCTGCGGCCGGGCGAGCCCTACCGCATCGAGCTCACGCGCGTCGGGGGAGACCGGCTCGAGTTCGTTGTGGAAGCCACACGGGCGCGCATCGCCGACGGCACGCTGATCGTGCAGGGAGCGCAGTGAGCGGCACCTGGCTCGAGCAGCGCGAACGCGGCAGCCTTGCCGCCCTGCGCCTGATGACGTGGGTCACGCGCTCGCTCGGCTACCGCGCGGCGCGTGCGCTGCTGCCGCCGATCTGCGCGTACTTCCTCGCGTTCGCGCCCCGGGCGCGCGCGGCCTCGCGCGGCTTCCTCGCCCGTGCGCTCGGCGGGCGCGCCACGCTCCGCGACGTCTACCGGCATTTTCATACGTTCGCCGGCACGCTGCTCGACCGCGTAGCCGTGCTGAGCGGTGACGGCGCTGAATTCGACGTGCGCATGCACGGCACCGAGGCGCTGGAGGCGGCGCTCGCGCTGCGCCAGGGCTGCCTGCTGCTCGGCTCCCACCTGGGCAGCTTCGAGCTGCTGCGCGTGCTGGGAGAGACGCGCCGCGGCATCGCGGTCAACCTGGTGATGCACGAGGCAAACGCGCCGCGCGCCAGCCGCTGGGCGCGCGGTCTCGCGCCCGAACTCGGCGCACGCATCATCGTGCCGGGCCAACCCGATACGATGCTGCGCGTGCGCGACAGCCTGCAAAGGGGCGAGGTCGTGGCCATGCTCGGCGATCGCGCGCTGGACGGCGAACGCACCATCGCCTGTGAATTCCTCGGCGAGCGCGCGCGCTTCCCAGCCGGGCCGCTGCTCGCGGCCGCGCTGCTCGGCGCGCCGGTGGTGACCTTCTTTTGCCTGTATCGTGGCCCGCGGCGCTACGACGCGCACTTCGAGCTGCTCGCCGAGCGCCTGCCGGCGGAGCGCCCGGCACGCGAGGCGGCGGTCGCGCACGAGCTGCAGCGCTACGCCGCGCGGCTGGAGGCGCATGCGCGCAGCGCGCCTAGCAACTGGTTCAACTTCTACGACTTCTGGCAGGGCGGCTGAGATGCGACGCCTCGCCGCCGCCGTGCTCTTTGCCGCCTGCCACCTCGCCTTCGCGGGAGAAGACACCTTCAACCTGCTGAACCTGATGCAGGAGCTCGCGAAAGTGCCTGCGGCGGAGGCCCAATTCACCGAAGTGCGGCAACTGGGGCTGCTGCGCGCCCCGCTCGAATTACGGGGCACCCTGCACTACGAGCGGCCCAACCGGCTGGAGCGGCGCGTAAGCTTTCCCTACGAGGAGACCATCCGCATCGACGGTGACCAGGTAAGCCTCGACAATCCCGCGCGCCGCGTGCACAGGAAATTCTCGCTCGCGAAGCTGCCCGCCGCGTTCGCGATGATCGAGGGCCTGCGCGCTACGCTCGCGGGCGATCTTGGCGCCCTCGAGCGCTTCTACCAAGTCAAGCTCGCGGGCGCGCGCGAGTCATGGGTCCTCAGCCTTACGCCGCGCGAGACCGGGGTTGCGAGCCTGCTGACGCAGGTGCGGCTGCAAGGCTCCGCTGACCGCATCACGCAGATCGAATACGACGAGGCGGCCGGCGATCGCACCGTCATCACCGTGCGCGACACCAGGCCGTGACGCTCCGCGCGCGCGTAACGCTGGCGCTGTGGATCGCCCTGCTGCTCGCTTGCGGCGGGTGGATGCTGCGCCACCTGTCGGTCACGACGGACCTGAGCGCCTTCCTGCCGCCCGCGACCACTCCCGCGCAGGTGGTGCTTGTGGATCAGTTGCGCGCGGGCGTCGCGGCACGCCTGCTGCTCATCGGCATCGAGGGCGCCGATGCCACCGCCCGCGCCGATGCGAGCCGCGAGCTGGCGCAGCGCCTGGAGGCAAGCGGCGCCTTCGAGACCGTGGCCAATGGCGAGCCGTCGCGTCAGTCGCGCGAAGGCGAGCTGATCTTCGAGCTGCGCTACGCGCTCAGTCAGGGCGTGCAGGAGGAGCGCTTCAGCGTGCAGGGACTGCGCGCCGCCCTGCAGGAGGAGATCGAGGTGCTCGCCTCGCCACTCGGCCTGATCACCCGGCACACCCTGCCCGCCGATCCCACGGGCGAAATCCGGCGCATTGCCGCGCCTTTGAGCGGCGGAGCGCTGCCGGCGCTCAGCCACGGGGTCTGGCAAAGCGCGGATGACAAGCGCGCGCTGCTGGTCGCGCAGACGCGCGCACCGGGCTTCGACATCGACGCGCAGGAGAAGACCGCCGGGATCGCGCGTGCGCTATTCGCCGAAGCGGCGCCTGCCGGCACCAGCCTGCGGCTAGCGGGTCCCGGCCTCGCTGCCGCGGCCGCGCGCGCCACGATCGATGCCGACGCTATGCGCGCGACGCTGATCTCGCTCGCAGGCGTGCTGCTGATACTTGCCGCCGTTTACCGCTCGGCATGGCCTGTCGCGCTGTCTGCCCTGCCGGCGGTCACAGGAATGCTCGTAGGCGCCACCGCAGTCAGCGTGGTCTTCGGTCCCGTGCATGGCATCACCCTCGCCTTCGGCGCCATCCTGATCGGGGAGGCAGTTGACTACCCGACGTATCTGTACGCGCATGTAGCGCGCGGCGAGCCGCTCACCCGCACTGCGGCGCGCATCGGGCCGACGCTGGCGCTTGCCGTCCTCACGACCGCCTGCAGCGCGTTGGCGATGCTGCTGTCGAGCTTTCGCGGATTGGCGCAGCTGGGCACCTTGTTGATGGTGGGCATCGCCGCCTCGGGACTGGTGGTGTGGCGCGTGCTGCCCGCGATCACGCCCGCGCGTGCGCTGCATGGGAAGTTGCCGGGCGTGCCATTCGCAGGCAGCGTGCCGCCAGTTCTGCGCAAACGCGGTCCCGCGCTCGTGGTGGCCGCTGCGCTTGGTGCCGCGCTCGTCGTCGCCGCGCACCAGGATCACCTGTGGGACGACGATCTGGCGAACTTGAGCCCGGTGCCGCAGGAACTGAAGGCGCTCGACGCCGAGCTACGCGGCCAGCTCGGCGCGCCGGACCTGCGCCACCTTCTCGCCGTGCGCGCCGGAACGCGCGAGGCAGCGCTGCGCGCGAGCGAGGAGCTCACGCCCGTGCTCGAGCGCGCGGTGACTGAGGGCTGGATCGGCGGCTACGACATGGCAGCACGCTACCTGCCCAGCCGCAACGCGCAGGAGCGCCGCCGCGCCGCGCTACCGGAGCCCGCGGTGCTGGCCACGCGGCTGCGGCAGGCCATGCAGGGACTGCCGTTCCGGAGCGATGCGTTCGCGCCATTTCTGGCGGACGTGGAGCGCGCGCGGCACGCCCCCTGGGTCGACACACAGACCTGGCGAGGCACGGCGATCGCGCCCCGGCTGCAAGCCCTTCTCAGCGAAGGTACCTCCGGCTGGTTGGCGCTGGTGCCGCTTGCCGCCGTGCACGACGCGGACGCGCTTGGCGCGGCCCTGCGCACGCATGGCGAAGACGGCGTATTGCACATCGACCTCAAGCGGGAGGCCGACGCGCTGGTGGCCGGCTACCGCCTGGAGTCGCTGCGGCTTTTCGCACTCGGTCTTGCCTGCATCGCGGCACTGGTATTCGCCGGGTTGCGCGACACCGCCGCAACCCTGCGCGTGCTGGCGCCGGCACTCGTGGCCGCGCTGCTCACCGTAGCGACGCTGCTTGCCTGCGGCTCGCGACTCACGATCGTGCACCTTGTCGCGCTGCTGCTGGTGATCGGGGTCGGGCTCAACTACGCGCTGTTCTTCAACCGGCGCGCCGCGGACCCGTCCGAGCGCGCGCTCACGCGCCTTTCACTGGTCGCCGCGATCCTCACTACGCTGTGCGCTGCGCTGGCGCTCGCCACGTGCAGCACGCCGGTGCTGCGCGCCATCGGCCTGACCATCCTCGCCGGCACGTTCTACGCATTCCTGGCGAGCGCCCTGCTCGCGCACAGGCCTGTGTAGCATGGGTTCGCAGACCTGATGCCGATACAGATCAGTGGACTCGCCATCGTCAGCGCGCTCGGCGAGGGTACCGCTGCGACCGTGGCCGCGCTGCGCGATGGGCGCAGCGGACTTCAGCCCAATGACTTCCTCGAAGCGACGCTGCGGACCTACATCGGCCGCGTGGCGCGCCTGGAAGAGGAACGGCTGCCCGCGTCGCTGGCGCAATTCGACTGCCGCAGCAACCGCTTGGCGCAGGCGGGCCTGCAGCAGGACGGCTTCGAGCAGCTTGTCGCGCGCGCCGCGCAGCGCTACGGCGCGCACCGCGTCGGCGTCTACATCGGCACCAGCAGCTCGGGCATCCTCGAAGCCGAGCTCGCGTTCCGGCACCGCGATCCCGTGACCGGCGCGTTGCCGGCGCGGCTCAGCTTCCGCCACACCTACAACCTCTACTCGGCCACCGATTTCGTGCGCGAGCGACTCGGCCTCGCGGGTCCCGCCTGCGTGGTGTCCTCGGCATGCTCCTCGAGCGCCAAGGCCTTTGCCGCAGCCGCGCGCGCCATCGCCGCCGGGCTATGCGACGCCGCGGTGGTCGGCGGCGTGGAGTCGCTTTGCCTCACCACGTTGCATGGCTTCGCAGCGCTGGAGCTGCTCTCGACGCTGCCCTGCCGTCCCTGCGACGAGGCGCGCGACGGCATCTCGATCGGCGAAGCGGCGGCCTATGTGCTGCTGGAGCCGGCGCACGATGGCGGCGATGGCCTTGCTCTGCTCGGCTACGGCGAGAGCTCCGATGCGCATCACATGTCGACTCCGCACCCGCAGGGCCTGGGCGCCGTGCGCGCGATGCGCGCCGCGCTGGAGATGTCCGGCGTCGCGCCGCAGGAGATCGACTACCTCAATCTGCACGGCACCGGCACGCGCAACAACGACGCCGCCGAGGATGCCGCGGTCGGCGCAGTGTTCGGCGACCGCATTGCGTGCAGCGCCACCAAGGGCGGGACCGGCCATACGCTGGGCGCAGCCGGCGCGGTCGAGGCGGTGATCACCTTGCTCGCACTGCGGCACGGCTTCGTGCCGGGCACGGCCAACACGCGGCGTGCCGACCCGCAGTTCGCGCTGCGGCTGCAGCTACGCTCGGAGGCGCGCCCGCTGGCCCGCGCCATGTCCAATTCCTTCGGCTTCGGCGGCAGCAACTGCAGTCTGCTGTTCGGCAAGACATGATCGAAGTCGGCCTCGCTGGCCAGGCAGTGCTCGGCCCGGGACTCGCGGACTGGAACGCGGCGCGCGACGTGCTGCAAGGTGCCGTGCCTTATGTGAGCAGCCCGGCCCCGGAGCCGGCGCCCGGCCTGCTCCCGCCGACCGAGCGGCGGCGCGCATCCGCAGCGGTGCGCTGGGCGCTCGCGGCCGCCCAGCAGGCACTTGCCGGGCACGATGCCGAGGCTGCCGCGACGGTTTTCGTATCCTGCGGCGGCGACGGCACGATCACGCATCAGATCTGCGAAGCGCTCGCCAGCGCGCCGGGCGCAGTATCGCCCACGCGCTTCCACAACTCCGTGCACAACGCGCCCGCAGGCTACTGGAGCATCGCCACGCGCTCGCACAGCGCCTCCACCAGCCTGAGCGGCTTCGAGGGCAGCTTCGCCATCGGACTGCTCGAGGCCGCCACGCAGGCAGCCGTCGAGCGTTGCCGCGTGCTGCTCGTGGCCTATGACCTGCCCTACCCGGAGCCGATGCACGCGCTCTGGCCGGTGGCGCATCCCTTCGCTGCGGCACTGTTGCTCGCGCCGCCTGGCGCGGGACCGAGCGCGTTCCGCCTCGCCTTGAGGCCCGGCGCAGCGCGCACGGCCTGGCCGCCCGCCATTCCCCCTAGCTTCCAGTCCAACCCCGCGGCCTGGGCGCTGCCGCTGCTCGCCCTCTGCCTGCGCGGCGCGCCGGCGGAGCTGCAACTGCCCTACAGCGCCGCAAGCCACCTCGCGGTTGAGGTGCGTCAATGAGCACGGCGCAGATCGCACGACTGGTGCCGCAGAGCGGGCCGATGTGCCTGCTCGGCGAGGTCGTGCAGCACGACGCAACCCGCATCGTGTGCCACGCCGTGAGCCACCGCGATTTGGGCAATCCGCTGCGCCGCGCGGGCCGCCTGCCGGCGCTCGCCGCCATCGAGTACGCAGCCCAGGCCCTCGCCGCGCATTGCGCCCTCCTCGGCGGCGGCGCGGGCCGGGGATTGCTCGCCGGCGTGCGCGAGGTGGCGCTGCACGTCGAGCGGCTCGACGACATCGAGGAACCATTGCAGGTGCGTGCGGAGCGGCTGGTCGCGAACGGCAGGCACCTGCTCTACGCGTTCGCTGTCGAAGCAGGCTCGCGTCTGCTCGTCAGCGGCCGCGTCGCCGTCGTGCTGGATGAGGAGCGGGCTTGACGCGCCGCGCGCTGGTAAGCGGCGGCAGCGGCGAGATCGGCGCGGCGGTCTGCCGGCAGCTTGCTGCCGACGGCTGGGAAGTCATCGTGCATGCGCACGCCAACGCCGAGCGCGCGGCGGCGCTGGCCGCCGAGATCGGCGCGCAAAGCCTGTGCTTCGACCTTGCCGACGCTCCGGCCGCCGCCACCGCCCTCTCCGCACTGCTGGAGCAGGGACCGATCCAGGGCGTGGCGCACTGCGCGGGCGTGCACGAGGACGCGCCACTCGCCGGCATGAGCGCGGCGCAGTGGCGCCGGGTGATCGACGTGTCGCTGCACGGCTTCTTCAACCTGGTGCAGCCGCTGCTCCTGCCGATGCTGCGCACACGCTGGGGACGCATCGTCAGTCTCTCGTCGGTGTCGGCGATGATCGGCAATCGCGGCCAGGTCAACTACGCGGCGGCGAAGGCGGGGCTGCACGGCGCCACGCGCTCGCTCGCGCTGGAGGTGGCCTCGCGCGGGGTCACCGTGAATGCGGTGGCGCCGGGCATCATCGCCTCCGCCATGAGCGCCGCAGCGTTCCCGCCCGAGCGTATCGAACAGCTGGTGCCGCTGCAACGCGCAGGAACGCCGCAGGAGGTGGCCTCGCTGGTGGCATTCCTGATGTCCGCTCGTGCGGGCTACATCACCGGCCAGGTCATTCCGATTACCGGCGGCATCGCCGGAGCAGGATGACACCCGAGGCAGTGGTGATCCCGGCCTACAACGAGGCCGCGACCATCCGCGACGTGGCGCAGCGGGCGCGCCAGCTGGTAGCGCTGGTGATCGTGGTCGACGACGGCTCCACCGACGCCACGGCAGCCGCGCTCGCGGGCCTCGATGTGGTCCTGCTGCGCAACGAGGCCAATCTGGGCAAGGCGGCCAGCCTGCGCCGCGGCGCCGACGAGGCGATGCAACGCGGCGCAAGCGCCATCGTCACACTCGACGGCGACGGCCAGCATTGCCCGGAAGACATCGCGGCGCTATTGCGCGCCTGGCGCGAAGCGCCCGAGTGCATCGTGATCGGCTCGCGGCTGCACCAACGCGAGCGCATTCCGCCCGCGCGCTACTGGGCGAACCGTGTGGCCAACTTCTGGATCGGGCTCGCCTCCGGCTACACCATCGCCGACAGCCAGTCGGGCTTCCGCGTCTACCCGACACGCGTGCTGCGTGAAGCGCGCGTGCGCTGCGACCGCGCGCGTTCGTTCGTCTTCGAGAGCGAGATCCTGATCGAGGCGGCGCGGTTGGGGGTGCGGGCGCTGTGCGTGCCCGTGCAGGTGATCTACGGCAGCCGCGCGCGCGCCAGCCATTTCCGGCCGGTGCTCGACATCGCGCGCATCACGCGCATGGTGGCCTGGCGCCTGCTCAGCCAGACACTCCTTCAGCGCGCCGCCGCCTTGCGCCGCGCGTAGGCCTCCGCCGCGCCCTTGCCCTTGTAGGGATTTCGGCCGGTGCGGAACTCGACGCGCAGCGGCGTTCCCTGCAGCGAAAAGGCACCGCGGAAGTATCCCTCCAGGTAGCGCCGGTAGCTGTCGGGCAGCGCATCGAGGGAGTTGCCGTGGATGATGATGCGCGGCGGGTTGTGCCCGCCCTGGTGCGCGTAGCGCAGCTTGGGACGGCGCAGCCCCTTGCGCGGCGGCGCCTGGCGCTCGACCGCCGCGATCAGTGCGCGCGTCAGCTTGGGCGTGGGCATTCGCGCCATCGCCGCGGCGTAAGCGCCATCCACCGAGCGCATCAGCTCGCCCAGGCCCTTGCCGCCCTTCGCCGATATGAAGTGCGTCTCGGCGAAACCGAGAAAACCCAGCTTCCACGCGAGATCACGCTTGATGCGCTCGCGCGCCTCGTTGCCGGCAGCGTCCCACTTGTTGACCGCTACCACCAGCGCGCGCCCGCGCTCCAGGATGTAGCCGGCGACGTGCGCGTCCTGCTCGGAGACGCCCTCCGCCGCGTCCAGCACCAGCACCGCGACGTTGGATTCCTCGATCGCCTGCAGCGTCTTGACGATGGAGAAGCGCTCCACGTCCCCGGCTTGCTTGCCGCGCTTGCGCAGGCCGGCAGTATCGATGAGC
>Ga0326726_10004658_pt1 | contig 12507 bp, 7 predicted proteins | sample MHFenrmetagenome_2_FD_207603 | JGI IMG/M metagenome (GOLD analysis project Ga0326726, IMG submission 207603) | Lab enriched peat soil microbial communities from Michigan Hollow, Ithaca, NY, United States - MHF15MN | ecosystem: Environmental > Terrestrial > Soil > Wetlands > Peat | place: USA...
TTGCCACCCAGGGAGATTTGTTATATAAGGGACTTCTTGGAATGGGAATTGATGCCCATGCGGTTAATTTCGAATCACCTCAGGAGAAGGAATGGTACTATCGCTGGTTTGAGCCGGATATCGTAGTTGGTGTAGGCTATTGGGGGCACACCCCGCATCTTATACTCCATCCGCAACGATATGGAATTCAGCCTGTACCCTGGCTGGTTGCTGACGGTTTTATAGCAAACTACCATGAGGTGCTTAATGCACTTCCTTTAATTCTGGTAACATCAAATTGGGTAAAGGAAATGTATGTCCGCGACGGGATTGATGGCACTAATATTGAAGTGTTACCTGTTGGCTGCAATACAGATTCATTTGTCCCTTTTAATAAAGATGACCCGAAAATTTTAGCCGTACGCGAATCACTGGGTATTTCGCCTGACCAATTAATGATTCTGACTGTTGGCGGCGATGCTGCATCAAAAGGTGCACAGGAGGTAATGGAAGCTCTCGCTATTATTGATACCAAAGCGCCCGACTGGAAATATGTGTGCAAAGTATGGCCTCAACCCCGGACCAAACTTCAGAACTTGTCTGATCTCCAATTGGCGACAACTTTAGGCATTGAAAAAAATGTAACCTATGCAACAAATATAAATTCACGAAATTACATGCCTTATCTGATAGGCGCCTGCGATATATATGCCGCACCTTCGCGTCTTGAAGGATTCGGAATGCCGCAAGTGGAAGCTGGAGCCTGCGGAAAACCAGTTGTAGGTATCAGGGCCATGGGAATGCTCGACACGCTGGTACATGGCAAAACCGCATTCCTGGCAAATGTAGCACAGAAAATTGTCGTGAACGAAGTGATTCTTGGTGACGAATCTGGTTTTGAAGATGAACACAGAGTTGTATTTAAAAATCCGCGTATAGTGGACTATCGTGCAAGCGTTCATGATATTGCCAATTATTTGATGGACCTTATGACTGATGCGGCATTGCGTGAAAAAATGGGCAAAGCTGCAAGAAAACGTATAGTTAAGTATTTCGATTACCGTGTTGTCGCAAAACGGTTTGTACAGATTGTACAGGATAAACTTGGAATAACGTAAAATATAAGATCCATGCAAACTGTTGACTGGCAGGAAATAGAAGAGGCAAAAAAGGCAGCTGTCGACGTATTGCTTCATAATGCTCATGGGTCATACCATGGACTCCCGCGTACAGCAGGCTGGGGATATCCGGAACCATATACAAGGGACCTGATGTTTTCCATATTTGGAATTGGAGTTTCTGAGAATCAGAAATTAGTAGAAAGCATTCGGAAAGTTCTGGAAACTCTGTCAGCAAATCAGACAGAACATGGTCATATTCCTTCGCTTGTACATGACAGGGAGGACCGTGGATCAAGTGATACAACTCCTTTATTTTTGCTGTGTGTCGGTATATTCAGAAAAGTAACCGGGGAACATGATTTTCTTAAGGATGCTGTTAGTAATGCCCTGACCTGGATGGAGTATCAAAGCCCAACAGATCGGTACATGGTTGCTCAACAGCCGACAAGCGATTGGCGCGATGAACAATGGGTGTTAGGTTATGGCCTGTATGTCAATACGATTGTATATAGTTATCTCCGGCTCCTGGGTCAACATGAAAGAGCCGATTTGATGTGCAGGGAAATGAGGAAATTCACGATCACGGGAGGAGTACAGCCTCGTCATGTCCGCGAGGGTCTTGCCATAAAACATAAGCCATTTTATGCCCTCTGGTCATATAAAATTCATAACAGTGATCGGTTCGACCTGTTGGGTAACACTCTTGCCATTCTTTCCGGAATTGCCTCACGTTCACGGGCAGAGAAAATGATTTCGTGGATCGAACATGAGTGTGCGTGCATGAAAAAAGAAGGTAATCTTGCCTGTGATCTTCCCCCTAATTTTTTCCCCTTTGTTAAACCTGAAGATACCGACTGGCGATTACGATATGAAACCTATAATAAACCCGGGAAATACCATAACGGAGGTATATGGCCTTTTGTCTGCGGGTTTTATGTGGCAGCCCTCGTTGCGGCTGAAAGATACTCTCTTGCCAGGGAAAAGCTCATGGTACTTACCCAATTAATAAAAAAATCCAGGTCCGGAAACCTTGAATTTGGATTTAACGAATGGATTAAAGCGCAGGACGGCAAAGCCCAGGGGCAGGACTGGCAGACCTGGAGCGCTGCACTTTACCTGTATGCCGTAAAATGTGTTGAGGAAAAAAGAACACCCTTCTTTGATATGGCACGTAATTGTTCAATTGAATCGAAATTATAACAACAGGTTCAATTTCAGGTACTGTTGCTTATATTGTTCTGATACGACACCCGGTATTAATTGATTTTTTCAAATTCTTCAAATGCCAGAAGGACTGTTAAGTGAGAGATCAGGTACGCCAGAGAACTTTCAGCACCCTGGTTACGGTTTACCCCATAACTTTCAAAACCATCGCAGCAGCCTTTAGTTTCAAAATCGAACAAGTTCATCCTGAGATCATTTTCTCCCAGAAACCACATAAAACAGGAAAATAATTTAGTGAGATATTCCTTATCTTTTGTTAAATGAAAAGCCTGGTGATACATTAAAACCATTGCAAGGGTATCCACCGGCTGTTGAGCAAACATGGAGCGTTCACCTCCTTTTTTATACCATTTTTCATTTCCAATTGCTGAAAAATAACCATCCTTAAGCGTAATTTTTGTCAGGAAGTTCATGGTTTCAAGAGCGATTTCAGTTATCTTACTATCCTTAAGTCTCTCGGCCGAATGTAAAAGGGCGAAGGGTATAATGCCATTATCATAAGCTAACAAGGGTTCAAACCATTTCCATTCAGAGATGCTGTTTTCTTCGTAATTCTTAATTAATTTATATGAAAGATTTTTTAATCTTTCCGCCATTGAATCATCCGATGGATTACTCATAAGGTAATAACTAATGCCTACTATTGTATTGGCAATTCCTCTGACAGACTGAAGTTTCTCAAAATTGGGTGATGCATTAAAAAACACTGACTTGCCAGTTTGGTAATAGGCATCATTGGGAGCATTGTCAAGCAGATATCCGAGCGCCCAGATAGTCCTTCCGAATGAATCTTCTGAACCAACCTTATCGAGAAAGTTACGGCTGAAACTAAGAAAATTCCTGAATGTCCCATCTTTATTTTGCATATAGTTGATATAGCTTAAATAAACGGGAGATAAATCAAGGGCAAGGGAATTCTTTTTTTGTCTGTAGGCCATCAGTACCATAAGTAAGGCACGTGAATTATCATCAAGACAATAACCTTCTTTTAAATTTGGAATACCAAAATTTGCGTGTTGTATGATACCGGTATCATCTGTTAACCTTTTAATATGAGCTAGAGAAAATGGAGGCAGGATGAGCGGATCAAGGGTGATTTCTTTTTTTACAAATACTTTTGGCTTATCCTCCAGAATCTTTTTCACAACTTCAATATATTTTTCTCCTGTATTGGGCCATGTTATCTTTCTGCCATAATCATATGCTTTTTTTCGAAGGTTTTTCAATACATCCGGATTATCCAGCAATTCCATGAGAATAGTTGAAAGCCCGTCTGAATCATTAAAGTCAAAAAGCTTTCCTCTTCCATCTGCCAGCAGCTCTGTGGCATGCCAGTAAGGTGTTGAAACAACTGCTGACCCTACACCTATTGCATAAGAAAGCGTGCCGCTGGTAATCTGGGCCTCATTAATATAGGGTGTAACGTAAATATCAGCCGCAGATAAATATTTAAATAATTCTTTTTGACTAATATACTCGTTCAGAAAAAAAACATGATTTTTAAGATTAAGACTTTTAACCAGATGCTGAAGGTAATTTCGGTATTCTTCACCTGAATACCGAAGAACATTCGGATGAGTTTTCCCTAAGACCATATATAAAACATCCGGGTATTTTTCCACTACTTTTGGCAATGCTTTAATTGCCGTTTCGATCCCTTTATTCCGTCCAATAAACCCAAAGGTAAGCAAGACCTTTTTGTTTTCGAGATGGAACTCCTTTTTAGCCTGGACCTGGCTAAACTGAATATCCGGTACGCCGTGGTCGACAAATACAATTTTCTCTCTTTCTACATTATAAATGGATGTGAGAAACTCAATCGCTTTATGGCTCATCACCATTATTTTATTCGCCATTCTGCATATTTCCATCAATATCGCTTTTTGGTTGTATGATGGAGTTTTGATAATTGTATGAATGGTCACAATAAGGGGAATTTCGAGCCTGTGAAGCAATGAAAGGATATATACACCATCCTGTCCCCCAAATATTCCAAATTCATGTTCAAGTATGCAAAGATCAGCACCGCTGAGATTAATAAATTTTACTGCCGATAAATAATCGCGCTGATGCTCCTGCCTTATGGTTAGTTTTACTTCTTCAGGATAATCATAAATTTGATCATGATCGTTCATGGCAACAATGAATCCATCAATTGAATCCTTAGTTATTCCGTTGTTCTTTATCATGGATCTGTAAAGGTTCATGGTAAAAGTGCCAATACCGCATTCCCTGGGAGGATAAGTACCAATATATGCGAGTTTCATAAGTGACGGCTTTAGTTTTGGAGCAACCAGAAAATGATTATTGAAATTTAAAGATAGTCAAAAACGTAATTTTATTACCTCCTTTCAGGCAGAAAAATTGAAAGTAATCCATTACCCAATTTGTTGGCAAAATGGGAGGGTTTATCATTATGCTGCAGGTCTTTCGACCGGGTATATTTTAATATCAAGCATTTTAGTTTGCCGGAGTATCTTAATAAGCGTTTGTTTTAGAATAAGTTGCCTGCCGATCAGGTGTTTGGTCAGATCTGATGAATTTGTTATAGTTCCACCGTCAAATTCAATAATGATATCTCCTTCTTTCAAATTAGCGCGCGATGCCGGCGATGAATTTTCCAGACCCGTAATTAATATCCCTTTTTTGAATGGAAGCTTGTAAAAGTTCCTTATTCTGGGGTGTATTTCAATTTCATGCGTCATTAAACCGAGATAAGCTTTTGTGACTTTCCCGTCGCTTATAAGGTACCTGGCAATCTCTTTAACGGTATCTATTGCTATTGAGAAGCTGATCCCCTGTGCACTCTGAATAATTGCAGTATTGATACCAACCACCTCACCGTTTGTATCAATCAAAGGTCCACCTGAATTACCCGGATTCAGGGCGGTATCTGATTGCAATATATCATCAACGAGATGACCTCCGGGAGTACGCATTGTTCTTCCTACCGCGCTCAGAACTCCTGTCGATACCGAATGTTGATATCCGAGCGGATTTCCTATAGCTATTACCAGCTGGCCAATTTTCAGATCGCTTGATACACCAAGTTTTACAGGGGTATATCCGGTGCCAAATATTTTAATGATGGCAATATCAGTGTCCTTATCAATGCCTGTCAGTTCCCCTGTGAATTCATTCCCATCGAGTGATGTGACATTAAGCAGGTCTGAATTATCTATCACGTGTGCATTCGTGAGTATAAGTCCGTCGCTTGAAAAAACAAATCCTGATCCTGAACCGGTAATTCTTTCTTTCCCCCGAATACGTGAGAATTTATCAATTTTGACCACGGCATTCTTTGCTTTTTCGACAGCTGCGACAATAATTTCTGAGAAAATATCCATGTTGGCTTCTTTTATATATCAGTAAGAGATCAATATTGAAGCCAAATTAGCAAATGCGCCAAATTGTCCGGTCAAATACAAAATGGCACATTTCTGCATGGCAGATATCAGTTTCCAGTCTGCCAACAGCTATTAGCTGCGAGCCACCGGCTCTGAGCCACTGACGCTTCTTCGCCGGTCAGTGCATTCGGTCTGCGCCCTGTGCCCTATTTATATTCACGCAGTAAGTACCCCGGTTGCGGATTTTCTCCCGATTGCATCTACTGCGACAACCTTAAATTCCTTCCCTGATTGGATTTCATAACTAAAAGGATCTTTGGAAACCTGCGGAAGATGCCGGACTGTTCCAATGATCTTACCATCGCTTTCTATTTCATAATGGGTAATGGGTTCATTACCTGCATAGCTGGTATCCCATGATAATTTTACTCCATCGGATTTAGTGATTTTAGCATTTCTCGGGGGAGTTAATCCTGTATCAGCCAGCTGAAAATAATTTGTTTCCCCGTTACGCGCACGCACCCCTATCTTTTCAAGTTCACGTCTTTCATTTTCAACCAGTGCATCAGGTTTAATCTGCGCTGCATAATAATTCTGGACAAGCTGACATTTAATGGGATTATCATTTATCTGACCGGTCCCAATTATCAGTGTATGTATACCTGCAGTAGTAAGTACATATTCGATCAGGGGTTTACTTGGGACCGATTCAGTTCCTATTATTCTGACCACATCCTCAGGTTTGCCTGACCATCCTGGTTCTTTAGTATACATTGCTCCATCGGCAAACACCTTCATGGCTATAACTCCCATGTTCCTGGCCTGAGCGACAGGAATTACATTGTATTGCATATTAAGGTACCGCCGGTCATTCACGTTGATGGCAACCAGCATACCATCCAGAAGATCCCATTTGTCGCGCTGAATCATGTCTATCATTGCAGGGGCATTGTTATGTCCTGAAAATCCCAGATGCCTCACCAGCTTTTCATTTTTAGGATTCAGTCCGGTAATGTTGGTGCCATCTCTGTAATCGCGAAGAGCGACCAGGGCTCCAAAATTTTCATTTATATCAAGGGGTGTTTCAAGACCTTTATACACCACATCAACCTCTTCGAAATTTGTAAGATTATGTATAAGTATCATGTTTACATAAGCTCCTTCCGGGTAGGTTCCGTCATCGTTTCCAAACATCTGTGAAAGAGAGCGTTTCAGATCAGCCACTGCTCCCTCCCCATGATCCCCGTCAGTGCTGTTTCGAACGTTGTTAAGCTTCGGATAATTTCCTTTTGCCCAGCGAACCATTGTCTTGGTTGTCAGGAAAATAGAATCCCTGAGTTTCTGGTCGTAACCTTTCTCTCCCGGAACCAGATTAAGTTTCCGGAAGGTTTTTCCATAATTTTTCTGACTCGGGCCATATGCGTTCGAGGTATCGTAGTAATTAATTCCCAGATTAAAAGCTTTTAATATGATGTCAACAGGTTCAATACCTTCCGGTGTCCACATCAGTGAACCTTGTCCTCCAAGCCCTATTGTGGTAACATCGAAATTGATTCGTCCGAAACGTCGTTTCATAGGAGAAGGAATGGCAGTTGAAGTGCAGGAAAGGGCAGGTATCAATGAAACACCAGCTGCAACTGCTGCTGAAAGTCTCATAAATTCGCGTCGCGTGAGTTTGCGTCTTGTTTTAATTGAAGCCATTACAGTATAGGTTTAAATAAGATAAAGAACTTAATACAAATTTAAGAAAAATAGCCTTCTAATCATTCAATCAGAAAACTGAATGAAAACTCATAAGGGCTGGTCACAACAAATCCCTGAACCAAACCCCATAAGATCAATGATATGATGAATTTTGCATTTTATGGCATTATGCCACGGTTGATCGTCATTCATGCCTTATTGATTCTATTGGCTTCAGATCAGCTGCTCTTTTTGCGGGAAGATAACCGAAGGTAATACCAACAATTACTGAAAAACTGAATGCAATGAATATAGAGTAAAGGGTAAGAAAGGTTTTAACTTCAGTCAGAAGACCAATTCCCAGAGAAAGTACAATTCCCAGAAAAACTCCGATCAGTCCTCCGGTAATACTTATGGCCATTGCCTCGGTTACAAACTGACCCATGATGTCAGATCTCCGACCCCCGACTGCCCGTCTTATACCGATTTCCTGGGTTCTTTCCAGGACAGATGCAAGCATAATATTCATTATACCTATTCCTCCCACGATAAGTGAAATTGCAGCTATTGATGCCAGCAGAAGGTTGTAAATACGGCTTTCGCGTTTTTCCTGTTCCATCAGCTCATAAGGAATAATAATGCTGAAATCATCATTATTGAAATGACGTCTGGTCAGAATACTTTTGATTATATCGGCAGATTCTAATAGATTCCCGGAGCTTTCCAGTTTAACCGTTGCCTGCTTTAATTCACTTAAAAGGATATTTGATTTTGGTATCCTTTTTCCGAAGGTTGAAAGGGGTATATACACATCATTATTCAGGTCTCGGGCTGCAAGCTCCCCGACAGTTTCGGTAAAGAGTGCCTTGGTTTTCAGTACTCCTGTAACCTCAAACCACTGGTCACCTAATTTGATATTCCTGCCGACAGGATCTTCATAGCTAAAAAGCTCACGGGCAATATTTGAACCCAGCACACAAACTTTCAGCTGCCTGTCGTAATGGTCCATGTCAATAAAAGTCCCCTTATCCATCCTGTAGTTAAGTATATTAGTTACCTCAGGAGTTACACCAATGACTGTCGCCTTCGATGATTTATCCTCGTACATGGCATCGAGCTTTGCTTCGGCCTGAGGAGCTACTCCTTTCACCCCGGGTACAATTTCACTTATCGCCTTTGTGTCGCCAAGCGACAATCCCTGAGAGAATTTAGTGCGGACCTGTTCAAGTTCTATGTCTGTAAAATCTTTATCGCGGATAATGATATTGCTTACACCAAGATCCTGATATTTTGCCATAGCCTGCTTTTTTGCACCCTCACCAATCGATATCATGGTAATGACAGAGGCAGTTCCGAATATGATGCCGAGCATTGTCAGAAATGACCTGAATTTATGGTCGCGTAGTCCGTAGACTGCTACTCTTATACTTTCTTCGATCTGCATAGTCAGAGTTGTTACCTGGTTAAAATGTTTTCGGGGAGCACAAGATCCTGCCCTGGTCTCAGTTCACCTGAAACAATCGTATACATATTGTTTGAGGGTCCGGTAGTAACTTCAGTCTTTCTTATTTTTCCTCTCTTTCTGATAAAAAGATAGAAGTGTTTATTTTCCTCAAGGATACAGCTGGTGGGGACATAAATTTCATCCTTACCTTCATAGGTTATGTATTCGCAACGGACTGTCATCCCGGGTTTAAGTCTCAAATCGGTTTCGGATATCAGCACTTCCGTCAGAAATACTTTTTTCTTGTCCTGTTCAATGCACACTCTGCTTACCTTGTTTATTTTGCCATGAAAAGGAACTGAGGGAAGAGCATCCAGCCGGACAATTACGTTCTGGCTCGGCTTTATCTTGCTTATATCATTTTCCAGAATAATCCCATTAGCCTTCATGGTCCGGATATCCGGGATCCTAGCAACTATATTCCCAAGATATACTTCATCACCAACTTTAATTGTCTGCCCGGTTCTGCTGTTCCTTTCAATAACAAAAATACCGTCAAGCTGACTGCAAACAATCAGCTGGTTCAGAGTTTCCTCTGCAGCTTTTAGTTCGTTTTCTTTCTGGATTACTTTAATCCGTTGTATGCGATAATCGAGACTGTCGAGCTTCGGTCTTAACTCAAGGTTTCTCTTTATTCTGTCAAGTCTTATTTCAGCCTGGCGGAATTCAAGCTCTATCACTTTTCTTATCGCTTCCGATTCAAAAGCCGATTTATCGAGCTGCAGCCTTTTTATATCAAATGAAGCCTGCTCATTTCTCAGCTGAGCTTTAAGGTCCTGCATATTGTTTAATATCTGGGCCTTAAGTATGTTTGCTGATGCTATTTCATTTTCAAGGGATTCTCTCTTTTCTATGATGTATTTTTGAACCGATGAAGGATCCACCCTGATCACCGGATCGCCTTTCTGAACATTTTTACCATGTTCAGCCAGTTCGACGATCTTCAGATTATAACCATATATGGAGTTTATCCTGGGCATGGTCATGGTTGATGCATTTACAGCCTGCAGTTCTCCGGTTTCAATAACCGATTGTATGAAAGGTCCGTTTAAAACCATATAACCGCTCTTTTTCTTATTGTTACATGAGACCGGCACGACGAACAGGAGGGTTATTATAAAAAATGGTGTCAGACTCTTCTTAAGATTAATAATATACAATGACGTTTTTTTCATGTTGGGTTGCCCTAAATGTTTGGTTTTATCTTGGTGCGGCTGTGCCACCAGCTTCATCGGATTTCTTTTCCAGCACCTCTTCCTTATTCAGGAAGGGATTGGAAAGTGCGATAAGATCATTCTCTTCAAGGCCCTCTGTTACAATGGCATAATCGGTATTGACTGCTCCTGTCTTAATATTGCGGCGTTTAAATCCTGATCCTGATTTTATATAGACGTAATCGATTCCCTGCTCGTTAAAAAGTGATTCAAGTGGGATGAAAAGTATATCAGGAATTTCGCTGACAATAATTTTGCAGCTTATGGTTAGCCCTGGAAGGAGTGTTTTACTCTGTCCGTCTATTCTGATCTGAACAGGAAAGATCTTTATCTTTGATTTGTAATCCAGGTTCTGAGCAAGATTGGCTACCAGGTCAACTTTCCCCGTATAAGCAGAATCTGAGAAAGCATCCGGACGAATCTCCACTCTCTGACCAGGCAGAACCTTTGAAATATCCACTTCATTAATTTTGACTTCAGCTCGCATTTGGGAAAGATCAGGGAGTTCAATTAGTTTGGAACCGGAGTAAGGCTGGTCACCCACTCCCCATTTCTGCTGGGTGCTCCAGTTTTGCTCCTTTATTGCAATTCCATTTGCAGGACTTACAACGAAAAGACTGTTCATTGAGGTGTTTGCATCTGCCAGTGTAGATGTAAGCTGGTTTATGGTAAGGGATTTCTGCAGGAGATCCTGCTTATGGATCACTTTCTTGTTCTCTATCTGTTCCTGTGCCCTGTCAAGAGCGATCGTAGCAGATTCCAGTCTTAGATTTATCTCTTTCCTTGTTGCCTCGGGTTCATAGGTAGCTGTTTCGAAATTAATCCTTGCGATCTCCTGAGAGATCCGGGCTAACTCAAGGTCGGCTTTAAGATCCTCAATTTCGGATTGTTGCGTGGAATTCAGCTTCTCATACTCTGCTTTCGCAATATCGAGCTGCTGTTCAGCCTGAATTATCGCTCTCTTGATCTCGGAAGGATCGAAAATCATGATCGTATCACCTTTCCCGACCTCAGCCCCGTCTTCAACGATCTTTGCCAGTTTCAGAGATCCGTAACGGTAGGAGATTACGGGAGCTGTAATTGAAATTGAATTTACAGCCTGAACATTCCCCTGCTCCGTAAGCTCTTCCATGAATGTACCCCTCTTTACCGGAATTACTTCCATATCTGTGGCATTTTTGCCTCTGCAGGATACCTGAATGATCAATAACAGAATTAATACTCTTTTTGTCATAAGAGGGCATGTTTTATTTTGTTTTCTCATAAACTATAAGACTGTTAGGAGGTTCTGTTAAAGCTATAGTTTCATCACCTTTAAGTCCGCCGGTGATTATTGTAAAGGAACTTCCTGATGTTCCGGTCTCAACCTTAACAGGCACAAACTCTTTTTTGTCCTTTACATAGACTATCTTCGAACTGTCTCTTTCATAAATTGCTATTGTAGGAACAAAAAGAGTGTCTTTTTCCTCTTTTATAATGATCTCGCAATTTGCGCTGAGGCCCGGCTTCATTTTTGAATGACAGCTGTCAACATCAATTATTACCTCGTAAGATTTTACTTTTGAGCCGGAATACCTTTGTGCAACGCTGCTCGAAAGGCTTTTTCTGTTTATTTTACCCGTAGTAACCAGTTTTTCAGCTGCATCGACAGTGATAAATGCTTTCTGTCCTTTTTCTATCTTCCTGAAGTCGGCTTCTGCCACATCAGCAGAGATTTGCATTCTGCTGAGATCGGGGAATTGCAGTACAGGTGTAATAAGGAGAATAACACTTCCTTCTCTGACCGGACCTCCAAATGATCCGGTTCCGGTTGAACCGCTGACCATTATTCTGGGAGATTCGGTTCGCATTACTATCCCATCTCTTTGTGCAATTATAGTCATTGCACTGATCTGATCAGCAAATGTCTGAGCCCTCATTTTCTCCTGCATGATACTTGTTCTCTTCTGTCTTATGTCAGTCTCGCCGATCGTTTTTGTTGCTGCCAGCTTTCTCTCTGTTTTCTGTTTTTCAATCACAGACTTCTTCATCTCAAGCCCTAAAAGTTTCTGATTCAACTCTGTTACATACTTCATCTGCAATGAATCCAGTGAAGAGATTTTCAACTGAGCTTCACTTGTTGCCAGCTGAGCTTCAAGAAGTGCAGTATTAAGTCTGGTGTCAGCTTCTGCTTTTTTCAATCCTGCTTCAAGTGTTTCAATGGATGTCAGTATTTCCCTGTACCTGGATTCCACTTCAGGTGAAGAGAGAACACATAAAGTATCTCCCTTTTTTACAAACGCTCCGTCCTGAACAAGGCGAACGATGGTCATTTGACCTATCTGATTTCTGGGAGGCATGACAGGTGTGTTGATCACAGCCTGCACAGTTCCTGCAACATTTATTTTTTCGACATAATCAGATTTGCTGAGCTGGAAGGTAATTATGCCGTTATC
>Ga0326726_10004659_pt1 | contig 12505 bp, 12 predicted proteins | sample MHFenrmetagenome_2_FD_207603 | JGI IMG/M metagenome (GOLD analysis project Ga0326726, IMG submission 207603) | Lab enriched peat soil microbial communities from Michigan Hollow, Ithaca, NY, United States - MHF15MN | ecosystem: Environmental > Terrestrial > Soil > Wetlands > Peat | place: USA...
AGTTTTAGCAGAAATAAAAAAAGCAGAAGCTCTTTCGATACTTCTGCTTTTTCTCAGCTCCGCGAGCAGGACTCGAACCTGCATCCCGACAGGTCGGGATAACTGTCGCATGCTCTACTCGGTTAAAAAACAAAAGGAAGCACATCTTCTGACAATGTACTTCCTTTTTTGTGGCTCCGCGAGCAGGACTCGAACCTGCATCCCGACTGGTCGGGATAACAGTCGCATGCTCTACTCAGTTAAAAAACAAAAGGAAGCACATCTTCTTAACAATGTACTTCCTTTTTGGGCTCCGCGAGCAGGACTCGAACCTGCAACCCTGCGATTAACAGTCGCATGCTCTACCATTGAGCTATCGCGGAATCTGTTCATCAGTTAGTCGCTGATGGGCATATAATATACATCTGTTATTTTTAAATACAAATCCCTCTTGTATTTTTTTATGCATTTTTCCGAAAAGTTGTGCGGCCAACGCTTTTCATTTTCCATAATAATTTTTGTACATTGGTGTTCTTTTATAGAAAAAAGGGTATATGCATAAAGAAAAAGCGCTGATAGAGATTCCCGTCGCGGGTCTCGTGCAGGGAACCCATGAATACGATTTTACCTGTAGATCAAGTAATTTCAATGATCTGCAGTTGGTTGCCGCCGGCTTCACCGGGGATATACATGTACGGGCGATAGTTGAGAAAAGTGAACGGGAGATGACGGTAACGATTGAAACATCGGCAGTTGCCGATTTCACCTGTGATATCTGCCTTTCTCCGGTATCAAAAGTCCTTGCCGGATCGTTCCGTATTTATTATGTCTACGATGAACATCCTGAAAAGGATGAGGATGACAATGGGGATGAAGAGTACCGCATTCTGGACAGCAATGCGGTATCTGTTGACATCACCGAAGATGTCAGGGAGACAGTGATGCTGTCGAGGCCGATGAAGGTGTCATGCACTGACAATCCGGACTGCCGGATTTACAAGCATGCACAAGAAGATGAAGGTGCTCAAGCCGGTAATGAAAGTTCATGGCAGGAGTCCCTTGAAAAACTGAAAAACAAGTATCGTTAACCGACTATAAATAAAGAGGACAGTCATGGCAAATCCTAAAGCCAAAATGTCGAAATCCAGAAGGGATAAAAGACGCGCCCAGTTCAACGCACGAACCAAACCGGCAACCACGGTCAACTGTTCAAACTGCGGTGAGCCAACCCTTCCGCATCGTGCATGTCGCCATTGCGGATTCTACCGCGGCAGATCAATAGTCAACAAGTTGTCAAACAGCTGATCATCCTAACAAGACAAAAACCCCAATCATGTTGACCATTGCTGTTGACGCCATGGGCGGAGACAACGCTCCTGCCTGTGTGATCGAGGGAACTGTTCAGGCATTACAGGAAAGTAACAACAGGTTTGAAATCGTACTTATCGGGCAGTCGGAAAAAGTTGAACCTCTGCTTGCAGCATACGATATCAGCTCACTTAACCTGAAGTTTCTGCACGCCCCTGAAGTGGTGACCATGGAAGATATACCGGCCACCGCAGTCAAAACGAAGCAGCAATCATCACTTGTCAGGGGCCTGCAGCTCTGCAAGGCAAAAGAGGCCGATGCCTTCGTCAGTGCCGGCAATACCGGTGCACAGATGGCTGCATCGCTTTTTGTTCTCGGCCGGATTCCCGGTGTGCTTCGACCAACTATCTACGCGTATTTCCCTCGTCTCGGCGAAGGGTTGACCAATATTGTCGATGTAGGTGCCAATGTGGACTGCAAACCTGAAAACCTTGTTCAGTTTGCCCAGATGCTGACCATCTATCAGCGCTATGGCGCCGGAATAGAAAAACCGGTTACCGGTCTGCTCAATATCGGCGAAGAAGAAGGCAAGGGATCTGAAACACTCAAACAGGCATTCAAACTCCTGAAAGAGGCTGACAGCAAGGGAAAAATATCCTTCATAGGAAACATTGAAGGACATGATATTCTGAAAGGTCGTGCAAGTATCGTTGTCTGTGACGGGCTTGTGGGCAACACCATTCTCAAATTCGGCGAAAGTATTCCCGAATTTCTTGGAACCCTGTTCAAACAGTCGCTTGAAAAGCTTATGGCATCGGGCCAGATAGATCCGGGTACAGCCAAAATAACCACAGAGATGTTCAAAGGGATGTTTGAACCGTTTGATGTGGAAAAGTTCGGTGGCGTTCCCTTTCTCGGCGTTGATGGCATTTCCATTGTAGGCCACGGCCGATCCACTTCACGGGCCATTAAAAACATGATCTACATGGCGGAACATATGATTGAAAAACGGGTCAATGCCCATATAGCGGAAGTACTTAACGACGAGTAAATACTAATCTATCCGCACCCTCGACAGCCCGGCAACAGAGCCTGAGCTGCAGGGCAACTTTTGTTTTATCCTGCAGAAAATAACAGCAAACAACCCATGAAAGCTGTAATAACGGCCACAGCCAAATATTTACCTGACTCGGTTCTGAGCAATCATGACCTTGAACTCATGCTCGAAACCAACGATGAGTGGATTCGTTCAAGAACGGGGATCAGTGAACGCAGAATACTCAAGGATCCGGAAAAAGCAACATCATATATGTGTGGAGAAGTTGCCCGTCAGCTTCTTGAGAAAAGAGGGATTTCGGCTGACGAGATCGAATTGATCATTGTCGCCACCATGACGCCCGACATGCTCTTCCCCTCTACGGCCTGTTTTACCCAGAGTATCATCGGCGCCACCAATGCCTGGGCTTTCGACCTCAATGCGGCCTGCTCGGGTTTCATCTACGCACTGAATGTCGCCTCCCGGTTTATCGAATCAGGAGCCCATAAAAAAATCATGGTCATAGGTGCCGACAAGATGTCGTCGGTTATCGATTATACCGATCGCTCGACAGCGATCCTTTTCGGAGACGGCGCCGGGGGTGTTATTCTCGAGCCGGCAAAGGAAGAAGGTTTCGGTATTCTGGATGCGCGCTTGTACTCTGATGGGACGAACGGCAAAAGCCACCTCCTCATGACCGGCGGAGGAAGCCTTCATCCAGCCAGCCATGAAACCGTTGACAGGAAAATGCACTACATCTACCAGGATGGGCGGCAGGTCTTCAAATCAGCCGTCATCTCCATGGCCAATGTGGCCGAGGAGATCATGATGCGCAATAATCTCAGCGCTGATGATATCGACTACCTTGTGCCGCACCAGGCCAATCAGCGGATTATCAACGCCACCGCTGAACGGATGGGTGTTGATGAGGCAAAAGTCGTGTCTAACGTTGCCATGTACGGCAATACGACAGCGGGTACCATCCCTATCTGCCTGGCCGAGCTTGACGAAGCAAATAAACTGCATACCGGTTCAAACCTTGTTCTTGTCAGTTTCGGTGCCGGCTATACATGGGGCGGCATCTATCTGAAGTGGCAATGATCCCGAATCACTTTATCATTTAAGCATTTATCAAATTCATGAAGGCATTTGTTTTTCCGGGACAAGGCTCCCAATATTGCGGAATGGGCAGGGATATTTTTGACAACTTCCCTGCTGCACGCACCTTGATGGAAAAGGCAAACGAAATTCTCGGATACCGGATAACCGATATCATGTTTTCGGGCAGCGAAGAAGAGCTGCGTCAGACGAAATACACTCAGCCCGCAATATTTCTGCACAGTATGGCGGTAGCAATACTGCTCGGCAGAGAGAATGTCGCAATGACTGCCGGACACAGCCTCGGTGAATATACCGCGCTCTGCGTTGCAGGTTCCATAGGGTTTGATGATGCGATGCGTATTGTGTCAAAACGCGGTGAATTGATGCAGAATGCCGGGCAAAAGAATCCCGGAACCATGGCCGCAATTATCGGCATGCCGGACAGCGCACTTCAGGAGCTGCTTGCCGAAGCTGGTACAGCAGGTGTTGTTCAGGCTGCCAATTTCAACTCCCCCGGTCAGGTGGTTCTCTCTGGTGATATAGCTGCAGTTAAAAAAGCAGTGGAGCTTGCGCCCTCAAAAGGTGCAAGAATGGCAAAAGAACTTGTGGTATCAGGAGCGTTTCATTCACCGCTTATGAAACCGGCCGAAGAGGAACTCGCCAAGGCCCTTGCCGCGATCGATATCAGGGATGCTGAAATTCCTGTCTGCATGAACGCTGTTGCCCGTCCGATAACCTCTGCAGAGGACATCAGACAAAACCTTATTCTGCAGCTCACCAGTTCCGTACTCTGGTCGCAATCCATTGAGGCAATGGTTCAGAGCGGCATCAGAGAGTTTGTGGAAGTAGGCCCTCAGAAGGTTCTGCAGGGATTGATTAAAAGGATCGATAAAACAGTCGCTACGAAAGGCATCGACACCGCCGCCGACATTCAGGCACTTGTTTAAAATAATTGTGCAACAAGGTCATTAACATCAACCGACTGAAACTATGTTTGAAGGAAAAATTGCAGTTGTAACCGGAGCAGCCAGAGGAATCGGGCAGGCCATTGCTTTCGATCTTGCATCGAGAGGCGCAGATATCGTCATTTGCGACATCAAGGCCGAATGGCTGACTGAAACAGCTGAAGGTGTTGAGAATCTCGGCAGAAAGGCTTACTGCTTTGAGCTCGACGTCACCAACGCCGAGGCGGTACAAAGCGCCTTCAACGACATTGCCGCAGCAACCGGCAGAATCGATATTCTCGTCAACAATGCCGGTATTACACGTGACGGCCTTCTCATGAGAATGAGCGAAGAGGACTGGGATGCCGTTCTCACCGTTAACCTGAAGGGAACCTTTGCCTGTACAAAAGCTGTAAGCCGCATCATGATGAAGCAGCGCTCCGGCTCGATCATCAACATCGCTTCGGTCGTCGGACTCATGGGTAATGCCGGCCAGGCCAACTATGCCGCATCGAAAGGGGGCGTCATTGCCTTCACCAAGTCGGTCGCAAAAGAGCTCGCATCCCGCAATATCCGGGCCAATGCAGTCGCTCCCGGATTCATCTCATCAAAGATGACCGATGCACTCTCCGATGAAGTCCGACAGAAAATGCTCGATGCTATCCCGCTCGCAAGCTTCGGCACTCCGCAGGATGTAGCCAATGCTGTGGCATTCCTTGCCGGCGACCAATCGTCATACATCACAGGACAGGTAATTAGCGTCAATGGCGGTATGGTTATGTGATTTGGGCAAGCTTATTTTCTTCGTATATTGACAGACTTTTTTAAAAAATTTTCGACCAACAACAAACTCTTAATCTGGAGAACACACAATGACTCAGGCAGAAATCAAAGACAAAGTATACGATATTATCGTCAGCAAGATGGGCGTCAACAAAGATCAGATCAAAATGGAATCCAAATTTTCCGATGATCTCGGTGCAGATTCGCTCGATACCGTTGAACTGATCATGGAACTCGAAAACGAGTTTGGCGTTCAGATCCCTGATGAAGATGCAGAGAAGATCGGCACAGTACAGCAGGCTATCGATTACATCGTCAGCAAAAAGTAATCAGTAATCGCGGCAAAGCCAGGCCAACAGTAACAAGTAAAATCAGAACATATGTCTCAGGATCGCAAAAGAGTTGTCATTACCGGAATAGGGGTATTAACTCCTGTTGGCCTTTCCAAAGAGGAGTTCTGGGACTCGCTCTATCATGGAAGAAGCGGCGCGGCGCCGATCACCTATTTCGATACAACTGATTTTGCGACAACCTTTGCCTGTGAACTGAAAGGATTTTGTGCGGCAGACCATATCGACAGAAAATCTGCCGACCGGATGGATCCTTACTGTCAATATGCCGTTATCGCCGCAGGTCAGGCACTGAAAGATTCAGGGCTTGACCTGAAGGAGATTGACCCGCTCAGAGTCGGTGTAGTCCATGGCTCGGGGATCGGCGGCATGACCACCTATGAACAGCAGATCAAGGTTTTCCTTGATCGAGGCCCGAGACGCATCAGCCCTTTCTTCATTCCCATGCTTATCCCCGACATTGCTGCCGGGCAGATATCCATTCGCTACGGGCTCATGGGTCCGAACTATGCAACAGCTTCAGCCTGCGCCACATCGCTTCACGCCATAATCGATTCTTACCTGCTCATCCAGGCAGGGATGGCCGATTACATGGTTTGCGGCGGTTCAGAAGCGCCGATTACGCAGATGAGCGTTGGCGGCTTCAACGCGGCACGGGCGCTCTCTACTGCCAATGACAGGCCTCAACAGGCATCCCGTCCTTACGATCGTGACCGTGACGGCTTTGTGATGGGTGAAGGCGGAGGAACATTGATACTGGAGTCTCTGGATTCGGCAAAAGCACGTGGAGCAAAAATCTATGGTGAAATCGTCGGCGTAGGCGCGACTGCCGATGCCTATCACCTGACAGCGCCGCACCCTGAAGGGCTCGGAGCAGTCAATGCCATGAAAACAGCCCTTGCCATGGCTGGATTAGCGCCGGAAAAGATCGATTATATAAATACCCACGGCACATCAACACCTCTTGGCGACCTGGCGGAAGTTGCCGCAATCAAGACCGTTTTTGCTGAACATGCCTACAAGCTCAGCATCAGCGCAACAAAATCCATGACCGGACATCTTCTCGGCGCTGCCGGAGTGGTCGAATCTATTGCCTGTCTGCTTGCCATGCAGCATCAGACGGTACCTCCGACAATCAACTGCGATAACCTCGATCCGCAGGTCGATATCGATGTAACGCCGAATGAGCCGAAAAAACGGTCCATTGAGTACGCGCTCAACAACGGCTTTGGTTTTGGCGGTCACAATGCATCACTGATTTTCAGGAACGGTTCATCCCTCTAAGGAAAAACCATTTCCTGCCAATGGAGCCGTTCTGGCAAAAAATCACCTCGTTTGCATTTAAACGCTCAGAGGAAACAGCCATCCCTGAAAGAATCGAGGATGAGCATGCCTTGTACCCTGCTGGACTTTCCATTAAATCCATTGAGTTTCTCAGGCAGTTTGTTGAAAAACCTGAAACCAACCTGCCGCTCTATCTGACAGCCCTGACCCACCGCTCAGTAGTCCATGACCCGGCGACACAACACATCATCGAGTCCAATCAGCGTCTTGAATTTCTCGGAGATTCCGTCCTTGGACTCCTTATTTCCGAATACCTGTTCAGACAATTTCCTGAAAATGCCGAAGGTGAGCTCTCAAGCAACAGGGCAAAAATCGTTAATCGTAAATCTCTTGCAGGGTTTGCTGAAAGCCTCGGCCTTGGTGAACATATCCTTATCGGAGAATCGGCTGACCGCAATAAAATCAGTCAGAGCGAATCCGCACTCGCTGATGCATTCGAATCACTGATCGGCGCCATTTATCTGGACAAGGGCATTCAGGCGGCAGACCGGTTTATTATGAAGCATGTCATCGAACATGTGAACTTCAATCTGATCGTAGCTGCCGAACATAATTACAAGAGCCGCCTTATCGAATACACGCAGTCACGCCACCTGTCACTGCCGCTCTATACCGTTCTAGAAGAATCCGGTGCTGAACATGAAAAAACCTTCACTATCGGCGTAACCTGCTGCGACCAGCTGCTGGGAAGAGGAACAGCAAGACGAAAAAAAGATGCCGAACAGCTTGCGGCCAGAGAGGCATTGAAACAGCTCGATGCCGCTGAAATTGCAATGCACGCAAAAAGTGGATGAACAGGGGCGTTCGGCTGAAAACGATAAAAGCCAAAAATCTCCCAAACTGACCTTGCGAACCTTTCCCCCGGTGTCAATCCGTCCCGATTCATAGGGATCGGGATGACAAACCCAAACTCTCCACTATTGATCCACCCCTGTCTGTCATTCCACTCATTCTTTCTGTCATTCCGAACGCAGAGAGGAATCTCACTCTGAATCGATCACACATCAGCTCCTCTCACGAGAAGCCGGGATCAGCTTGACACGGCGAAGCGTTCGGGAAAACAATCGGTTGCGCGACTGAAAAATCTGAAGAAACTCTGCTTTTTTTTTCGATTGTCTTGAGCTTATCGACATCGTCCTCTATATTGATATACAGTTATAATTACACCTCAGACCCACTCTTGAAGCAGCATAACAATGAGAGAAAAACTGATTTTTGATTTATCCCGCAAAGGACGCAAAGGTTACTCGCTTTCCGGAAACGATATGCCTGAAACCCCTCTGGAAAGCATTCTGCCGGAAAAATTTCTGCGCACAACACCTGCTGAACTGCCTGAGGTGCCTGAAAGCGAAGTGGTCCGCCATTTTGTGCGGCTCTCAAACATGAACTACCATGTTGACAAGAACATGTATCCTCTTGGAAGCTGCACCATGAAGTACAACCCCAAGATCAATGACTACACCTGCGACCTTCCGGGATTCAGCGCGCTTCATCCTCTGCAGCCGGCGGAAACCACCCAGGGAGCATTGCAGCTTATGTATGAACTGGCAGAGATGCTTCGTGAAATAGCAGGCATGGCGGCCGTTACCCTTCAACCTGCGGCAGGCGCACATGGAGAGCTTACCGGCATTCTGCTTATAAAAAAGTACCACGAGTCCAGAGGCTCGAAACGCCACAAACTGCTGGTGGTAGACTCGGCACACGGCACCAACCCCGCTTCAGCCGCTCTTGCGGGATACCAGATTATTTCAGTCAAAGGCAATGCCGATGGACGCACTGACCTTGATGACCTGGCACTGAAGCTCGATGGCGATGTTGCCGCCCTTATGCTGACCAATCCGAACACCATAGGGCTGTTCGAAAAAGAGATCACGCGCATCGCCCGGATGGTGCACGACAACGGAAGTCTGCTCTATATGGACGGCGCAAACATGAATGCGCTGCTCGGCATAACCCGTCCGGGAGATATGGGTTTTGATGTCGTTCATTACAACCTTCACAAAACATTCGCCGCTCCGCACGGCGGCGGAGGCCCCGGAAGCGGTCCGGTCGGCGTGAGCGAAAAGCTCGTACCGTTCCTTCCCGTTCCGGTCATAACAAAGAGTGAGACTCCTGACGGAACTGCTTACGGACTCAGTTACGACAAGCCGGAGAGCATCGGCAGAATGATGAATTTCTACGGGAATTTCGCTGTGCTTGTCAGAGCTTATACCTACATCCGGATGCTCGGCCCTGAGGGCGTTCGCCGGGTTTCGGAAAATGCCATCATCAATGCCAATTACCTCTTGAGCCGGCTGCTTGATCGCTTCGACCTTCCCTACCCGAAACCGGTCATGCACGAGTTCTGCCTTTCGGGAGACCGGCAGAAAAAAGCGCACGGAGTCAGAACCCTTGATATGGCAAAACGGCTTCTTGACTATGGATTTCATGCTCCGACAATCTATTTCCCGCTCATTGTCAGCGAAGCGCTCATGATTGAACCGACAGAAACGGAATCAAAAGAGACGCTTGATATTTTTGCCGAAGCGCTGCTCAGCATTGCCGATGAAGCTGAAACCAATCCGGAACTGGTGCTCTCTGCCCCTGTAACTACGCCGGTTAAACGGCTTGATGAAGCCATGGCCTCAAGGCAGCTTAATATCTGCTGCGCACTTTGAGCCGGCTGGAGTAAGACTGATATTTTTTTTAACATTTTTTGTACCGTACCGAATCATGCAACTTTACAATAAAATTCCTTCGGGATATGCAATTACTAAAGTCAAAGGTTCTTGTACTCAACAGCAGCTACGACCCAATAACTGTTTGTGACGCACAAAAAGCGGTACTTCTCCTTATCTGCGGCAAAGCCGTGCCGGTTACCCATGATCCTGATCGGGTAATCCGCACGGTTTCCAGCAGCTTTCCCATGCCGAGTATTGTTCGCCTTACGGTTTTCGTAAGGGTACCCTACAAAAGCATCATACTGAACCGCAAAAATATTCTTCTCCGTGACGGCTCCAGGTGTCAGTACTGCGGAAAAGGTGACACACCCTTAACAATCGATCACATAGTACCCCGCTCCAAAGGGGGCGAAAATTCCTGGGAAAACCTCATTACCGCCTGCCATCGGTGCAATGCTAAAAAAGGTAACAAAACTCCCCGTGAAGCATCAATGCAACCGTTAAAACAGCCCACACGGCTTACCAGTCTGATGTTCATGCGGAATTTAACCGCTAAAGTTTCCGATGACTGGAAACCTTACCTTTATATGAGTTGAGCCCTGTCCAGCCATTTTTCATAACAGTGCAACTGATGAACCCCTGCAATTCCGAACTTCTTCTTCCCCCGTGGATCAGTGATTGTTCTGACTACAGAAATGAAATTCTATGCTCGGTCAATGAGCGGATGAAGTTTGCCATAGAGCTGGCCAGAAAGAATGTTTTTTATGGCACGGGCGGCCCTTTCGGGGCGGCTGTGTTTGAACGTGCAACAGGCAGGCTTGTTGCCGCAGGAGTAAATCTGGTTATCCGCAGCAGCTGCTCCCATGCGCATGCTGAGATGGTTGCCATCGCTCTGGCACAGCACCGCATCGCCTCATATACACTCAATCATCCGGACAAACCGTCACATGAACTGGTAACCTCCTGTGAACCCTGCGCAATGTGCTTCGGGGCAATCATCTGGTCGGGAATTTCGCGTCTGGTATGCGGAGCTTCCACCTCTGACGCCAGCAGTGCCGGATTTGATGAAGGCCCGAAGCCTGACAAATGGATTGAGGAACTCGAGAAACGCGGAATCGAAGTGGTAACCGGGGTTTGCCGCAATGAGGCCCAGGCGGTTTTACAAAACTATATCGATCAGGGAGGCATCATCTACAACGCCAATCCCGAACAATAGCCTGTTTTGAGGAAATAACAAGGATCTCCATAGACCCGCCGAACAGATTGTCCGGAATTTTTTTACTTTTAACAGATACTTTTGGATACTCTTCACCGATAACCGGAATGACCGGAAAGAACCACGGAACCGAATGAACATTAAATCAGGCCTCCTGCTTTCCTGCATCCTTCTGCTGTTTATTCTGGTTGTGCCATCAGCGTCCGCCAAGTCAAAAACGGGCACCGAAAAATGGCGAGCACGACAGATTTTCAGCAACAACGACCCTGGTATCGAAAGCGCCCTGAAAAACATGACCCTTTCGGAAAAAATCGGTCAGATGATCATCGCCCAATCGGAAGGCCAGTACAACCACGATGATGATAAAGCATACCAGCTCCTGAGCCGGCTGGTAGAACAGGGAAAAGTCGGCGGCATCATGTTTCTCAAGGGTGATGCATTCAGCACCGGCATGCTCGGAAACCATTTCCAGTCGATTGCCCCGCGTCCCCTCCTCTTGAGCGCAGATATGGAACGGGGGCTGGCCATGAGACTCGACGGCGCTACCGAATTTCCTCCAAATATGGCAGTGGCAGCAACACGGGAACCTGAACTTGCTGCTGAAATGGCCAAAGCCATCGCCGAGGAAGCCAGAACAGTCGGACTGCACCAGAACTACGCGCCAACAGTTGACCTGAACATCAACCCGCTGAATCCGGTGATCAATACCCGTTCGTTCGGAGATAATGTTCCTCTGGCAATCTCCATGTCCAACGCCGTCATCGATGGACTGCAGTCAAACGGCGTCATTGCAACAGTAAAACATTTTCCGGGTCATGGAGATGTTACGGTCGACAGCCATATTTCACTGCCGGTACTCCAGGCAGACCGCCAGCGTCTGGAAGAGTATGAGCTGAAACCATTCAGAGCGGCCATAGAACATGGCGTAATAAGTGTTATGACCGGTCATCTGGCAGTTCCGAAACTGACCGGAACAATGGAACCCGCATCTGTTTCCAGGGTGATCGTCACCGACCTGCTCCGCAGGGAGCTCGGTTTTCAGGGCCTTATCATTACCGATGCCTTGAATATGAAAGCGCTTTACAACGGCCAGAACGTGCCTGAAATTTCCATCAAAGCCGTTCAGGCAGGTAACGACCTGCTGCTATTTTCGCCTGACCCGGAACTGGCACACAGCTCAATTGTCAAAGCTGTCGAAGACGGCTTCATCAGCAAAGAACAGATCGATGCATCAGTCCGTCGGATTCTCCAGGTTAAGGCGTGGCTTGAGATCGAAAAGAGAAAGCTTGTCAATCTGAACCGGATCAAGGAGGATGCCAGCCCAGAATCTCATCGTGAGCTTGCAAAAAAAATTGCTGCACGCTCCATCACCCTTGTAAAAGATTATAACCACTACCTCCCCCTGAAATCAGCAGCCAATGCTGAAAACATGCTTAATATTATTCTGCAGGATAAGCCTGACAGCGAAACAGCCAAAAGATATATCGCCAGCCTCGACCAGCACTACAAGGTTACCCACATCAGGATTGATCCCAACTCTGACTCGCTTGCCTACAGTAATACTGCCGATCTGGCCCGCAAAGCCTCTGCGGTAATGATCACCTCGTATGTTCAGATTCACTCCGGGTCGGGAACACTGAAGCTTACCGAAAAACAGCAGCAGTTTATTCACTCCCTTTACGCCATTGTGCCTAAAGAAAAACCTCTGCTCCTGGTTTCACTAGGGACCCCTTATCTGATAAACTACTTTCCGGAAATTACCACCTACCTCTGTACCTACTCAT
>Ga0326726_10004660_pt1 | contig 12502 bp, 10 predicted proteins | sample MHFenrmetagenome_2_FD_207603 | JGI IMG/M metagenome (GOLD analysis project Ga0326726, IMG submission 207603) | Lab enriched peat soil microbial communities from Michigan Hollow, Ithaca, NY, United States - MHF15MN | ecosystem: Environmental > Terrestrial > Soil > Wetlands > Peat | place: USA...
CCCTCGCCCGCGCGCTCATGCGGAGCGGGTGCGACGTCATGCTGGCAGCACGCGCCGGATCGGCGCTCTCGAGAGCCGCTTTCGGCTCGATTCCGACCGAGGAATTCGGATTCGAGGGTGTTCCCGTCGTGACGCCGTTTGTCCTCGCCCGTCTCGTCTCGCGCTGGCGGGCCGATGTTCTGCACGCGCAGACGTCGAGCGCCCATACGCATCTCTGGCTCGCGAGGGGGCTTCTCCGGGCGGCGCCTCCCCTCGTCGTAAGCCGCCGCGTGGCGTTCCCGATCGGGAAGGATCTCTTCTCCCTGCTCAAGTACCGCACGGGAGTCGCACACTACATCCCGATATCCCGGGCGGCCGCAGGGAGCCTTCTCGCGCGCGGGGTCAGCGCATCGCGCATGACGGTAATCCCGAGCGGGGTGGACGTCGAGGCGTTCCGGAGTGCGAAGGCCTCGAACGATCTTGAACGGAGATGGGGGATCGAGAAGGGCGGCTGCGTGATAGGCGTTGTCGCTGCCTTCGAGAGGGAGAAGGGGCACCGGGTTCTCCTCAAGGCGGCTGCGAGCGTCGTGCGCGAGTGTCCCGACACCCGGTTCATTCTCGTTGGGGAAGGGAGCCTCGAGAGGGAGCTCCGCGACGAGATTGCCGCCCTGAAGATCGAACGAGCGGTGAGGTGCGTCCCGCCAGACGTGCCGCTCGAGGAGATGTTGCCCCTCTTTGACATCTTCGTTCTCCCGTCCATTGAGGAGGGGCTCTCGACGGCGCTCATCGCGGCGATGGCGACGGGGCTCGCCGTCATCGCGAGCAATACCGGGGGCATTCCGGAGGTTATCACGCCGGAGAGCGGGCTCCTCGTTCCCCCCGGCGACGAGGCGGCGCTCGCGGGGGCGATTCGGAGGCTCATCGGGGATGAGAAGCTCCGACGGAGCATGGGGGAGGCGGCGATGGCGCGCGGGGCGGATTTCGATATGCGCAGGACGGTCGAGAGGATCATGGAGGTCTACGTGCGGCTTCTCGGACAAGGTAAGGAGCGATCCCGACATAAATCCTCTTCTTAGTGCACGACAATTGCAGCAGGATGAACGATGGGAGGGGAGCATCAGGTGATATTAGGTGCCGGTGTGAGTGTAACAATAATAACGAAAGAGTGTTATGTTGACAATTGAAAGTAGATTCTTCAATGTCTGCATCTTGATCTTATCCGCCTTCGTGGCTGCCTCTGTCCTCTTTTCAGGCCAACCTGCGGCCTCAAAGGTCGATTTCCCCGCGGTTGCGCCCGGCGCTTGCGCTCAGCAGGAAGAGCCCGATTCAAAGGATAACGATGATTCCCAACTCGCCGGATTCGAAATCGTTCACCTGTTTCCCCGAGTCGTGCCCTTCGGCGAGGGTGAGATCCTCACCTTTGCGATTCAGTACGGGCTCATCTACGCGGGGGACGCGACTCTTGAGATCCGCAACGTCGCGGTACTCGACAGCGCACGCGCCTACCGAATCGTCTCGACCGCGCGCACGAGCAGCGCCTTCGACCACGTCTTCAAGGTGCGTGACCTGCACGAATCGATGATGGACTTCGACAATCTCTACTCCCTCAGCTTCGAAACCCATCTCCGCGAGGGAAAATTCAAGCGCGACGAGAAGGTCGTCTTCGACCAGAGAAACCACCTTGCGATTTACGGCGCGAAGAAGATGCAGATACCGCCGAACACCCAGGATTTTCTGAGCGCGCTCTACTATGCGAGGACCCTTCCGCTCGAGGTAGGCCAGGCTGTGGCGCTCGCGAATCACACGGGCGGCAAGAACTATCCCATCTACGTGAAGGTGCTCCGCCGCGAACGGGTGAAGGTGCCCGCCGGAGAGTTCGAGTGCCTCGTCATCGAACCCGTGCTCCAGACGACGAGCATCTTCGAGCACAAGGGGAAGTTGACAATATGGGTCACGGATGATACGGTCAAAATGCCCGTGCTGCTGCGCTCGAAGGTCGCCGTCGGTGCCTTCGAGGCGGTGCTCAAGAGTTACACCCTCACGCGTGCCCCGAGGCGCACGATCGAGCGAAAGGACGTTCCCGGACGTGGCGAGTGATTTTGAAGAGATAGATCTTTCACGTGTCAAAACGGTGTCCATTCGCGAGAGGGGGAGCAAGGTCACGTTGCGCGATTTCGGGGATCCCGTGAAGGGGGGGCACGCGTTCGATCGCTGGCGCGAGTCGTTGCCGGATCAGCTCGGCGTGAAGGGCCTCTCCGAGCTGGCCGGTGCAATCAGGCGCGCGGCGGCGCGCCGGGACGGCGAGATCATCTGGATGATCGGCGCGCACGTCATCAAGTGCGGGCTATCGCGGTATATCATCGAGCTCATGCGAAAGGGGTATATCACGGCGATCGCGATGAACGGCGCCGCGGCGATCCACGATTTCGAGATTGCCTCCTTCGGGGAGACCTCGGAGGACGTGCCGAAGAGCCTCGAGCGGGGAATCTTCGGGTTCGCGAGCGAAACGGCCGACGGGTGCTTCGAGGCCGTCAGGCGAGGTCGTGGTGACGCGCGGGGGCTCGGTGAGGCGATCGGACGTTACCTCCACGATTGCAAGGCGCCCCACCGCGACTACAGCGTGCTCGCCTCGGCGGGACATTTCGGTGTTCCGGCCACCGTACACGTGGCCATCGGCACGGACATCATCCACCAGCATCCCGGCTTCGACGGGGCCGCGTGGGGAGAGCTTTCGGCCCGGGACTTTCGCATATTCGCGGCGCGCGTCGAGCACCTCGGGCGCGCCGGAGGCGTGGCGCTCAACGTGGGCTCCGCCGTGATTCTCCCGGAGGTATTTCTGAAGGCCTTCAGCATCGCGCGGAATCTCGGTGCGCCCTTCGACCGGCTTACCGCCTGCAACATGGACATGACGCAGCACTATCGGCCGCGAGAGAACGTTCTTGCGCGGCCGACGGGGTTCGGCGGCGCAGCGATCGCAATTACGGGGCACCACGAGATCATGCTGCCGCTCCTGTACTCGTTCCTGCTCTCATAGCCGTGATGAAACCCAAACTCCTCATGGTTCTCCTCGTGCTTGCCGTCGCGCTCCGCGTGCTGTTCTGGCTCGAGATCGTGGGGCTCCATGCGCCGCTCCGCGGCGACGAGATCGACTACGACCGCATCGCGCGATCACTCGCCTCCGGTTCCGGCTTCGCGAGAGAAGAGGGCGTGCCCACCGCGTCGCGGCCGCCGCTCTATCCGGTGGTGCTCGCCGGCATATACCGCATCTTCGGTCCGCACGCGGCGGCGGGACGGGTCTTCCAGATTCTTCTCGGGGGAGCGACCGTCGCCCTCGCGTACCTGCTCGCCCGGCGGCTCGTTCCCGAAGGTGCGGCGCAGGCCGCGGCGGTTCTCGCGGCGTTCGCCCCGCCACTCGTCTTCATCAGCGCGTACCTTCTGTCGGAGAACCTGTACGTCGTGCTTCTTCTCTCGTTCCTCGTCGTGTTTTCGAGGTCGCTCGAAACGGAGATCACGTACCGCGCGAGCGTCGGAGGCGGTATCCTCCTCGGGCTCGCGAGCCTCGAGCGGCCGAACGCGTTTCCCTTCGCGCTCTTCGCGGCGTTCGCCTACCTTCTCTGGGGCGCCGGCGCGCTGCGCTCGCGGACAGCGAAAACCGTAGTGCTCGTCACCGCCCTCATCGCCGTGCTCGCGCCCTGGGCGGTTCGGAACGAGGCGCAGCTCGGGAAGCCCGTGTTCTTCACGACGCATGGCGGAATCACCTTCTACCAGGGAAACAACAGTATCGTGAGCGAAGAACCTACGTACCACGGTACGGTCGCGCCACTCGAGGCCCTGCCGGGCTGGGACGATATCAAGGCGAAGGGGGAGGTCGCGGGAGATGCCGAGGCGTGGCGCCTCGGCAAGGAGTTCGTGAGAACGCATCCGCGGCTCGCCCTGAAGATGGCCGGGTGGAGGCTCGCGCGGTTCTGGCGGCTCACCGGGGATGCCGGCTTCAGCGGGGTGAGGAGCGGCTGGTGGTGGGACCGCGGGAAGTCACTCGGGAGGCTCGCGAGCTCATTCGACTTCATCTTCGTATACTCGATCATCGTTATTCCGCTCTCCGTCATTGGTCTCATCCTCACGCTGCGGCGGGCCCGGCGGTTCATATTGCTCTATGGAGCGATCCTCGTCCAGACGGCGACCGCCGTCGTCTTCTTCGGCTCCCTGCGATCACGCATGCCGGTGGAGCCCCTGATAGCGATCCTGGCGGGCTTTGGCGGTACGCGCATCCTTGGCGCGATTCGCGCTCATTTTGCCGATTGACAAAACAGGCACGAATGTGGTAGTATTAGAGCACAAAGGGAGGATCATACTGGTCGTTTGCTAACGGAATCTTACTTTGGAGCACAACAGAGGCTCAAGCCTGCCCGCTTTGAAGTAACAATTCTTTGGCAGACGTTTTCTTTTGCCCGGGCAGGCAGCGGCCCGGGTTTTTTTGGGTTTGGAGGCGACAATGGCTGGATCCCCGGAATTGCAAGAGAGTTTCTACATCAAGGAGCCGGCTGCGAGCATCATCGAACTCCAGGCGGCCCGCGGGGGCAGAACCTATTTTCTTCTGAAGCGCTTCTCGGATATCGTCGTGGCGCTCTTCCTGCTCGCGCTCTTTCTGCCGATAATTCCGGTCGTGGCGATTCTGATCAAGCTCGATTCCCCCGGTCCGATTTTCTTCAAGCAGAAACGGGTCGGAAAGAACGGTAAGTTCTTCAGTTTTTATAAATTCCGTTCGATGGTCAGCGGTGCCGAAAATGTAATCGGGGCGCTCCGGCCCTTGAGCGGCGTCGATGGACCGGTGTTCAAGATCAAGGACGATCCGCGAATCACCCACGTCGGGCGGTTCCTGCGCCGGTCGAGCCTCGACGAGCTGCCCCAGCTCATCAATGTGCTCAAGGGGGACATGAGCATCGTCGGCCCCCGCCCCAATCTCCCCTCCGAAGTGTCGCAATACCTTACCTGGCAGAAGAGGCGTCTCGAGGTTACGCCGGGAATCACGTGCTTTTGGCAGATCGCCGGGCGGAGCCACATCGGTTTCCAGGAATGGATGCGCCTCGATCTCGAGTACGTCCGCAAGCGCAGCATTGTCACGGACCTCAAGATCATGTTCAAAACGGTTCCTGCCGTGATCGCCAGGAAGGGAGCCTACTGATCTTCCAGGCATATATCTTGCACTTAAACAAATTGACAGAGTTCCCCGCGTATATCATTATTTATTCAATTGAAAGCGGTTGAAGGGGTTCTGGAGGGTTCTCTGTTCATAGAAGGCGGCTGTGAATAGCCACATCGTGAAGTTCAGCGCCATTGTCTCACTGGCGGTCATCCTCGGAGGCTGCGGGGGCGGGAACCGATTCATCTCGAACCGCGGGGGGCGGGTCGAGAGCGGGGAGCTGGACCTCGGTAATATTCCGGTTCGCCCCGAGGCGAAGGAATACGTTATCAACTACGGGGACGCTCTCGACGTCCTGTTTCTCTACAACAACGACCTCAACCAGCTCGATCTCAAGGTGAGACCGGACGGCAAGATATCGCTCCCGTACGTTGGAGACGTGCAGGCCGCGGGAGAGCCGGTCTCCGCGCTCGACAGTCTGCTCACGACGCGTTACTCCGAGATCATCGTGAACCCGGATATCACCGTCGTCGTGAGGAGCTACCGTCCGCAGGTCGTCTACGCGATGGGAGAGGTCGGGACTGCCGGAGGGTTCGATTTTCATCCGGGCATGACGCTCACGGACTTCCTGGCGCTGAGCGGGGGGCCGACGAGAACGGGCAAGAGGAATGCGGTGCTCGTGATCCGCCGCGTCGCGCCGGATCACATCGTCGGGATCCAGATCGATCTGGGCGAGCTCCTCGGCGGGAAGCGATTCGATCTGGACATCCCGCTGCAGGCGTTCGACATCGTCTATGTTCCGAAGTCGACCCTCTCGAGCGTGCAAGATTTCATGCTCGCGGTGAGGGACATCATCGGAACGCCGACGGAGCTCTACCTGAGGGGCTGGCAGGTCGCGAACCAGAAGATCCTGTTCGATTTCTACAGGAGATCCGGTAACGCATTGTAGGGATGGAATGGAGAAGGTCGAAGTAAAACGCGAATCGACGGTGAAGGATTTCCTCGAGGTCATCTTCAGGAGGAAATGGATCATCCTCGGCATCGTCGTCGTGTCGACCGCGGTTGTGATTGTTCTCTCTCTTCGGCAGCCCGCCGAGTACGAATCGACCGCGAAGGTTCTCATCAAGCGAGGAGAGACGCCGGGCGTTTTCGACCGGAACGTGCGGACGCTCAACTGGGAGGAGGAGATCGCCTCCCAGATCGAGATGGTGAAATCGCAGACGGTGGTGGGGAGGGCTCAGACGAATGTCGCGAAGTTCTTTCCGCCGGGCTACAAGGCGAACAAGAGAATCATCCTCTCGAGGGTCAACTCGGGCGTCGTCACGACCTCGAACGTGATATGGGTCACGTACAGCTCCGAGGACCCCGTGTTCTGCGAGGCCGCGGTCAACGCGATCGTCAACGCCTACCGTGAGTACTACACGAATGCGAGGACGCCCCCCGAGATGGAGGATTTCTTCTCGCAGGAGACCGATCGTCTCCAGGAGGAGCTCGAGTACTGGCGCGGCCACAAGGAACAGGTCCTCAAGGACGGGGATATCGTCGATATCCAGGAGCAGCGGCGGAATCTCCTGACCCGCATTTCCAACTACGAGAATGAGCTCGACGACGTCATCCGCGAGAGGAAGGACAAGGAGGCGGTGATTGGACGGCTCGACAGCCTTCTCGGCGCGAGCGTCGAGGATCTGGCGGCCGTCTCGAGCGATCTGACGGGTTCCCAGTTCGAAGGGCAGCTCATGATGGATCTCCGCATCAAGCTCCAATCGCTCATGATGAAGGAGTCGGAGCTCGAAGGCAAGTTCACGGACAAGAATCCGGAGGTCCAGAGGATCCGCAAGCAGATCGAGGATCAGCGCGGGATGGTGCTCGGCGAGATCCGTTCCCAGATTCTCCTCAACAGGAACAAGCTCGCCATTGTCGTCGAGCGCGAAGAGACGCTCCGTGGGCTCCTGGCGAAGCTCGAGGCGGACAAGTCGCGATACCCGCAGGCCGAGGTCGAGCTCGAGCGGATCGACGCCGCGATCGAGAAGCTCAAGAGGACCTACGACAATGTCGTCGAACAGCAGATGGAAGCGAAGATCACCCGGGCGAGCAACCCCGAATGGACCGTGACGATTCTCGACCCGGCGAGCCAGGCCTACCGCAAGAAGACGCGCGACTACGTGCGGATGGCGCTCGGCCCCGCATTCAGTCTCATCATCGCTCTCGGGCTCGCGTTCTTCGTCGACAACCTCGACCACTCGATCAAGAACATCAGCGAGGCCGAGGAGAGCCTCGGGCTCTCGGTTCTCGCCAGCTTCCCCGAGACGAACAGGAAATGATGCCGTATGTACGAGGATTTTTACGGCTTCACGGAGCCCCCGTTCAACGTAACGCCCGACCCGCGATTCCTCTACCGGAGCGCGAGCCATCGTGATGCGCTCGCGTATATAACGTACGGCGTCTTTCAGCGGAAGGGGTTCATCGCGGTGACGGGGGAGGTGGGGGTGGGAAAGACGACGGTCGTGGGAGCCTTCGTCGACCTTTTCCAGCCGTCTCTCGAGGTCGCCTTCGTCTTCTCGACGAAGTTCGCGTTCGACCAGTTCCTCTATCTCATCTGCAAGGATTTCGGCCTCGACGTGGAGGGAAAGAACAAAGCGCAGATGCTGCTCGCACTGAACGATTTTCTCATCAAACAGAACGAGAGCAACCGGAATTCGCTCCTCATCATCGACGAGGCCCAGAACCTGTCCCTGGACGTGCTCGAGGAGCTGCGGATGCTTTCGAATCTCGAAACACGGGACCGGAAACTCTTGCAGATCATGCTTGTCGGCCAGCCCGAGCTCGAGACCATTCTCAATATGAACGAGATGCGCCAGCTCAGGCAGCGGATACCGGGGATATGCAGGATATCGATGCTCAACCGCGAGGACGTGGAGAACTACATCAAGTACCGGCTCAACGTGGCGCGCGGCCGGAACGGCGGCGCGCATTTCACCGCCGATTCCTTCGACGAGATCTTTCACTATTCGGCGGGGATACCGAGGCTCATCAACATTCTCTGTGACCGGATCCTTCTCATCGGGTACGTCGCGAACACCCGTGTCATCGACGGCAGGACCGTCCGGGAAGGGATACGAGATCTGGAATCTCCGTATCCTCGATCCGGCGAACGGCGCATTCGTCCTTGAACGCATCGCACGATTACAACGTGCGGGAGGTGACCGTGAGCAAGATCTACGACGCCCTGCGCAAGGCGGAACGGGACCGCGGACGACCCCGCGCGGCTTCTCCGCGCGCGCCCAAGGGGCCCGCGCCGAACTTCAAGGACGAATCGCTCATTCTCGCCGGCATGGACGAGCGGTTTCGCCGTTCGCTCCTCAACCTCAAGAACTCCATCGACTCCGAGATGAAGGAGAAGGAGTCCCGCGTGATCCTCTTCACGAGCGCGATCGCGGGGGAGGGGAAGACGACCGTCGTCGCGTCGCTCGCCCGGGTGCTCGCCGCCGGCGAGTCGCAGAAGATCCTCCTCGTCGACTGCTCCGTGCGAAGCCCCGAGCTCCATCGGCTGTTCGGCGTCAACAATGAGAAAGGCATCGTCGATTACCTCGCGGGGCGCGCGAAGCTCAAGGACATCGTGCAGAGCGTCGACCAGGGAGTGCTCGATCTCGTGGCGGCGGGCCAGAGCGACAGGTTCGACATCACGCAGCCGCTTTTCGACTCGGAGCGGCTCGAGATCTTCATCAAGGAGGTCGCCGCGGCCTACGACTACGTGCTCATAGATTCTTCGGCGATTCTCGAGTCCCCCGAGACCGCGATCATCGGCTCGCGCGCCGACGGCGTCGTGCTGGTCATTTTCGCGGGGAGAACGAAGCGCGAGGTTATCAAACGATCCATGGTGATGGTGCAGAAGCTCGACGGCAAATTCATCGGCACCGTTCTCAATCGGAAACGGTACGTCATCCCCGAGTTTATTTACAGGCGGGTATAGAGTCCACGGTGAAACGGTCCCGCGCGTGGTGGCAGGAGCGGACGAGGGGTTTTATCCCGGAGTGCGCGCGCGTCATCGAGGAGCGCCTCGGAGCCGAAGCGATCGAGGCGATTTTCGTATGCGGGAGCTTCGCGCTCGGGGATGAGACGGTGGTGCTCGAGACGGCTTCCCCCGTCCTTCTGTCCGACATAGACCTTGTCGTCGTCGTCACGTCTCTCGACGCTCTATTCGCATGGGCGAGCAGGCGCTCCGAACTCGGGGCCGCGTGCGAGAAGATCGTCGAGGACGTGCGTTTCTCGGGACGAGTCGAGGTCGGTGTGATGCGTAGGGAAGACCTCGCCGCGTTGCCCCCGAGACCCGGCGTATACGACATGCGCGCGAAGGGGAGGGTCCTTTCCGGCAACCCGAGAGTACTCGAGCTCATTCCAGATTATGCTCCCTCGGAGATAACGACGAATGAGGCCCTCATCCTCACGGAAAACAGGATGGTTGCGCTCATCGATTGCCGGGACGGGGCGGGCCGCGCAGCGGAAGCCGAGCCATACGAGTCCGTGTACCGGATTGCGCGCGTGTATACGGATATCGCGGTCGCCGCGCTCTCGATCGCCGGCGCGTACGTTCCGGGATACGCCGCCCGGAGAGATCTCATTCGGGCGAAGATCGCGGAAGGGGACGCCCTTCTCTCGGGGCTTCTGTCCGCGGAGATCGTGGGGAAGATCGACCGTTGGACGCGATACAAGCTCGAGCCTTCGATCGAAACGGCGGGAGCGGGGTCGGGAACGGGCGCGTTCGAAGGACTGTGGGAGGAGGCCGCCCGGGAGGTCCTCCTCTTCTGGAGAAAGGCCGCGACACATGAGCGCGACCCGCGGCGCGCACTGTCGAATCCGCTCCGCGTAGAGGATCTCGCGGGGAAGAGGCGCACGTACCGTGAATGGCGGAATCACCTGAGGGGCTGGCGGCCCGTTCTCGGCGGGGTTCCCGCCACGCGGCGGTTACCCTGTGCCATGGCTCTGGGGGCGAGGCTCGTTTCAGGGAGTCCTCTCGATGCCGTCCGGGAGGCCGGCGTCCGACTCCTCGACCGTCGCCTCGGGGCCGGGGTGGAATCGTCCGTGGCGGGGGCGCCCGGGGGATTTCCGCATCACGGGGGGCGTTGGGATGACGCGGCAGCCGAGCTTTGTTCCGTCTGGAGCAACCTCGTCTTCGGACGAGCGGGGGATCGCGGATGAGCAAACAGATGATCGTGATTCTGATCGATGCGCTCGGCTACGAGCTCGCGGAGAGGCACGGGTTCCATCCGACCGGACTCCCCTCGAAGGCGCGTCTCAAGACCGTTCTCGGTTTCAGCCAGGCGGCGCTCGCCTCGATCTTCACCGCCTCGACCCCCGCGGAGCACGGACTCTGGATGATGTACTCGTTCGCTGAGAGAGGCTCTCCCTTCGGCTGGCTCTCGCTCGTGCCGCACCGGGTTTCGGCGCGGCGGCTCTGGCTGCGGCGTCTGATTCAATGGGATCTTGCCCACCGCGTGAGAATGCGAGGGTACTACAGTCTCTACGACGTGCCCCGGGAGATTCTTCCGCGGCTCGATCTTCCCGCGAGAGGGGACATGTTCGCCCCCGGGGGAGGTGGTGCCGCGAAGACGATCTTCGACGAGCTGGAAGAGCGGCGGATGCCCCACATGGTGTGGGACTACCGCGTGAGCGAGGCGCGCGCCTTCGACGATCTCCAGGAAGCCGTGCGTGCCGAGCGGGCGGGATTCTATCTCCTCTACACGGCGGGGCTCGATTCCGATCTGCACCGGTGCGGAACAGCGGCGCCGAGGATTAAGGAACATCTCACATGGTACCGCGAGCGGATCGAGCGCCTCGCCGCGGCGGCACGGGGTGGGGGGGAGACGGATATCGTTGTGCTCGGGGATCACGGCATGTGCGACGTGATGGGACGCATCGATATCATGAGCGGCGTCGGGGCGCTCGGGCTCGAGATCGGGCGGGACTACGTGCCCTTCTACGATTCGACGATGGCACGATTCAGGATACGTTCGGAGCGCTCGCGAGATGCAATCGGGAAGTTCCTCGGCGCTCAACCGTCGGGGCGCCTCCTGAGTCCCGATGAGATGGGACGGCTCGGCGTCGCATTTCCCGACGAGCGTTTCGGGGATCTCGTGTTTCTTGCCGATCCCGGCATCGTCATCGCTCCGAGCTACATGGGCGCGGAGGCCGTCGCGGCGATGCACGGTTACCATCCGGACACCGGTGACATGTATAGCGCCATGCTCTCGACGAGTGAGCTCCCGGCCGCCGAGCTCACGCTTACGGACGTTGCCGGGATCGTGCTTCCGGGATTCAAACCGCAGCGGGGAAGGAAGGCGTCGTGACGATCGAGAAGCTCGGCCACGCCATGAAATGGAGCCTCGTCGCGAGATTCGCCGCGTACACGGCGGGATTCGGGGCCAACGTCATCATCTTCCGGGCGCTCAGTAAACATGACTTTGGCGTCTACAGTTTGATCAAGACGGTGCTGATGTACGTCCTCGTCTTCGTGATGATCGGTGTCGACGCGGCGATCTTGAAATTCGCGCCGATGCTGAGGGTTTCGGGAGGCACGAAGTCGTTCACCCGGACCTTCCGAAACCTCTTTCTCATGCAAATCGGCGTCTGGCTTCTGATTCTTCTCACGAGCCACTTCGGGGCCGGTTTCTTGAGCTCGTTGTTCCCGGACGCAGGGGGACAATTCAGCTTCTGTCTCCAGGTCGCGATCGTCTGTTTCTTCTTCGAGCTGTGCATGCTGATAACGACGAGGTTCCTGGAGTCATGGTATGAAACGAAGCGGCTGGCCGCCGTCGTTCTGTCCGGAAACCTCCTCTTCTTCGCGCTCGTTGTCATCGCGATGCGGATGCATTTCGGAATCGTCGGGATCCTCCTCTCGAGCGCGGCGATGAACATTCTCATGGTCGTTCTCCTCGTGCCTCAGGCGAGGGGGCTCTTGCGATGCGTGCCCTCCGAGGGAAGCTGTCCCGGGCTCGGCGTCATTCTCCGCTTCTCGCTGCCTTTCGTCGTCACGGGGCTTCTCAACCAGATCGTATGGCGGCAATCCGAGGTCCTGTTCCTCGGGCATTTCAAGGGGGCCGAAGCGGCGGGCCTCTTCAGGCAAGCCTACGCACAACCGCAGATGATCCTGGAGTTCATTCCGGCCACTGTATGGCCGATCGTTCTCGCGGCGACGTCCGAGTCGTACGCGAAGGACGCAAAGGACCTCCCGCGTGCGATAACTCTATACTACAAGCTAATTTATCTTCTCGTCATCCCTGTCGCCTCGATGGGATTCGCCTTCTCCCGGGCGCTGGTTCCGATTATCTATAGCGCGAAAATGCTTCCAGCAGCGTTACTTACGCAGCTGTTTTTCGTTGTCTTTTC
>Ga0326726_10004661_pt1 | contig 12502 bp, 5 predicted proteins | sample MHFenrmetagenome_2_FD_207603 | JGI IMG/M metagenome (GOLD analysis project Ga0326726, IMG submission 207603) | Lab enriched peat soil microbial communities from Michigan Hollow, Ithaca, NY, United States - MHF15MN | ecosystem: Environmental > Terrestrial > Soil > Wetlands > Peat | place: USA...
GTCGGCGCGGGGCAGATCCTCGTCGGCGACATCGTCGGCGGCGGGAAGCAGATCACGGTGCACGCGACGCTCGCGAGCGCGGCGACGGGGAAGCGCACCGACGCAAGCGTCACCGGCGCACCGGATAGCTTGCCGTCGATCGTGGATCGTGTGACGGTCGAGCTCCTCGCGAAGCGCGCCGGCGAGGCAGGGCGACTGGCGAGCCTGTCGACGACATCACTCGCCGCGCTGCGCCCGTTTCTCGACGGACAAGCGAGCTATCGGCGCGGTCACTGGGAGGCCGCGGCGACGGCGTTCAACGTCGCGCTCGACGCCGACACGACGTTCGGGTTGGCCGCACTCGGCGTCATTCAAGCGTCGCGCTGGTATCAGCAGACCCGCGACGTGCCGAGAGCGAATCGCATCGCGTGGCGGTTGCGCGATTCATTGTCGCCGCGCGATCGCGCGCTGCTCACGGTCATGCTCGGACCTAACTATCCGAAAGCCGAGAGGCTCAGCGAGCGCGGCGCCGCGGCGGAGCGGTACGCCGCTCTCGCGCCGGATTCGCCCGACGCGTGGTACCAGGTCGGCGATTGGCTTTTCCACTATGGGCGCGGCGGAGAGGTGGAGAACGCCATGCAGCGATCGGTGGCGGCCTTCAACCGCGCGCTGGAACTGGACTCGTCGTTCACGCCCGCGCTCGAGCATCTGCCATTGGCGTATGCGGCTCTCGGCGACAGCGCGAAGCTCCGACGTGCGATGTCCGCGCTCGCGGCGACGGACTCGGGAAACGCTCTGGCGGGCCAGCGCATGATCGTCGCGGCCGAGCTGGGCGACAGCGCGCAGGTTCAAGCGCTTCGCGCGACGATTCCCCACATGCCAATCGCGCCGTTGCTCGAGATCGTGCAAGGCGCGCGCGCCGGACGAATCGGTGTCGACGACGCGCGGCGGGCGCTGCAAGCGGCGCGGAGCGTGGCACTGTCGCCGTTCGAGCAGACGCAGACGATCGTATTCGAGATGATCTTCGAGAGCGAGACGGGCCACGTTCATGCGGCGAGCGACGCGCTGGACAAGACGCCCGGCACCTTCAACAGCACGGAGCGCGTTCTCAGCGTCGTGTTTTGGGACTGGGATTCGACAGGCGTCGGAGCAATCGCGCAGGGCGTCGAAGCGGATGCGCGCAAGGCGATGAACGGAACGCCGTCTGACCCTTCGAGGGCGGTCATCGAGCTCGCCGTCGTCGCGGAGTATCACGCGTGGCGCGGCGACTCCGATGCGCTCGCCAAAACCGCCGACGTGCTACGCCGGATCACGTTCTCGAACGATACGACCGGGAGATCCGCCGAGCGCGACCGGTATCAAGCGCTGCTCGACGCGCAGCTCGCGGCGATGACGCATCGCGGCGATGCGCGAGTCTTGCTGACACGCTTGGACTCGATCATCCGAAATGATCCTCAAGGAGCGCTGCTGGCGGTCGGCTCCATCGTCGCAGCGCGCGGATGGGAGGCAATCGGAGACGTTCCGCGAGCGTTGGCCGCGTTGGCCCGCGCGGACAGCCCGAGTGAACCGCCGTCGTTCTACTCCACGCTGCTCCGCGAGCAGGGCCGGCTCGCCGCGCTGGCCGGAAACCGTGAGCTCGCGATTCGGAGCGATCGCCAATATCTCGCGCTTCGCACAGACCCGGACCCCGCGCTCAAGCCGATGACGGAGCGCGTGCGCGCGGACCTCCAGCGCGTCGAGTCGCAGCGCGCTCGCTGAGCCAGACCCACGGTCATCGATCACTCGCCTGACAGCGCTCTCGCCGGATCGACTCTCGCCGCTCGGCGAGCCGGGATCCAGCTCGCCGCGAGCGCGATCGCCATCAGCACCGACGTCACTGCGATCACCGTGACGGCGTCGGGTCGCCCAACACCCGCGAGCGCCGCGCGAAGCAACCGCGAGGACGCGAGGAACACCGCGACGCCCGCAACGACTCCGGCTCCCGCCAGCACCGCGCCTTGGCGTGTCACCAGTCGAGCGACTGAGCCGGGCATCGCGCCCATCGCGAGCCGCACGCTGATCTCTCGCGACCGGAGGCTCACGATGTACGCGAGCACGCCGTAGAGCCCGATCGCCGCGAGCAACAGCGCGACGCTTGCCGTGACGCCGATGATCGTCATCACGAAGCTCAGCCGCGCCATCGACTGCTCGACCGTCTCGCCCATCGACGCGATCCCGAACGCCGGCAGGCTCTTGTCCACCTCCGCGATCGCACGTTGCACGGCGGGAATGAGCGCGTGGGGATCGCCCTTCGTTCGCGTGACGATCGCGAAGAACCGCGCCACCGAGCTCTGGTTCGTGTCGGAGATCACGGCCTGTGGCAGGTAGACGATCTGGTTGGGCGGCGCGGCGAGCGACGTGTCGTGCACCGCGCCGACGACGCCGATGACCGTGTAGCGATACGCCGGCGGTGGCGCGTACCAGATCTGCCGTCCGATCGCCGCTCGCCCGGTCGAATCGTGCCAGCGCTGGATCGCGATCGACCGATCGATGACCACCTCGCGCGCGTCTTGCCGGTCTTCACGATCGAACGTGCGTCCGGCGATGAGCGGAATGCCGATCGCCTTGAAATAGCCGCCGGTCGCGGTGATCGCCTCGACCGACGGCGGCAGCTTGGTCGTCGCGTCGCGATCCGCGTCGGTGATCAGCGGTCCGAAGTTCATCCCGATCGCGTTGAGCGGGACCTTCGACGAGACGCCGGCGGCGACGACACCCGGCACCGCGCTCACGCGGTCGACGAGGCGCGTCGTGAAGCGCACCACCGACGAGTCGGTCGGATACGTGGTGCGTGGCAGCGCGAGGAACATCGCGAGCGTGTGTTCGGCGTCGAAGCCGGGCGCGACGCGGCGCAGACTCTCCATGCTCCGGAAGAGCATGCCGGCGCCGGCGACGAGCACCGTGGCGAACGCGACTTGCGAGACCACCAGCGTGCGGCGAGCGCGTTGGCGGTCACGGCCGCTCGTGCCGCCGCGCGTGCCGTCGCGGAGACGCGTTGCCAACCGGCGTGTGTCGTACCGAATCGCCGGGACGACGCTGCACAGCGCGGCAAGCACGATGGTGACGACGAACGCGAACGCCACGACGTTGGCATTGACGCCCATCTCCGCGAGACGCGGGATGCCCGCCGGTCCCGCGTGCACGAACGCGCGCACGCCGACGAAAGCGAGGAAGAGCCCGAGCGCGCCGCCCAGCAGCGCCAGCAGGAACGACTCGGCGAGGAATTGGCTGATGACGCGCTTGGGTCCCGCGCCGAGTGCGACGCGGACGGCCAACTCGCGCTGCCGGCCTTCGGCGCGGGTGAGCAGCAGGCTCGCGACGTTGGCGAACGAGATGAGCAGCAGCAGCATCCCCGCGGCACCCGAGATCCAGACGATGTTGCCGAAGTTTCCGACGACGTCGTCACGCATGCGGTGTATGGCGACGCTCGCGTGCGTATTCGTGAGAAATGTCTGCGTCGGCGTCCCCGGGCCGATCTCCGGATAGAGCTCGGCGATTCGCGGAAGAATGCCGTTGAGCTCGCGCTGGAGCGCGTCGATCGTGACGTCCGGCTTCATGCGAACGAACGCGGCATATCCGAAGGGACCGCCGAAGGCTGCCGCGGAGTCGAGCGCGAATGGTTGCCAGAGCTGCGTCGCGGCATTCGGATATTGGAAACCCGCGGCCGCGACGCCGACGATCGTCGACGCGACGCCGTTCAGTTTGATGGTCTTCCCGATGACGTTCGGATCGGCACCGTAGCGGCGGCGCCAGAGCCCGTCGCTGATGACGACGACCTTCGGACCGCGCGGCACGTCCTCCTCGGCCGTGAAGCCTCGCCCGCGCTCGAATGCCGTCCCAAGAAGCGTGAACGTGCTCGCGGACGCGAGCGCTGAGCGGATGCGCTCGGGTCTTGAGCCGTCGTCGCTGTCGATGTTCACGGCGGCGGGAGTCACGAGCGCCATCCCCTCGATGGAGCGCGAGAAGCGGCGGAACGTGAAGTAGCTGGAGAGCGATTGGGGCGCCGCATTGAAGCCCATCTGCGGCAGCGAGAGCCACACGCCGGCGAGGCGCTCGGGATCGCGATAGGGAAGCGGTTTCAAGAGAATGGTGTCGAGCACGGTGAAGATCGCGGTGGTGGCACCGATGCCGATCGACAGGGTGAGCGCGGCCGCAATCGCGAAGGCGGGTGCGCGGCGGAGCGAGCGCCACGCGAAAGTGAGCGTCGACATGCGCGGAGTATGGGGTATGCGCCTGTAGCCGTGTCAGTAACCAGGCAGCTGATTTACCGAACCCTTTCAGCGCTCATACCTTTCGCGCCGACATGGAATCGCTCTGGCAGGATCTTCGAATTGCCGTGCGCAGCTTGTGGCGCGCGCCGGGCTTCGCGGTGGCCGCGATCCTCACGCTCGCGCTCGGAATCGGCGCGGCGACGAGCGTCTTCAGCGTCGCGTACGGGATTCTCGTGAGTCCACTGCCGTTGCGCGATCCGTCCCGCCTCGTGGTGCTCTGGGCGCACAACCCGACGCTTCAGCCCGAGCACTTTCCGCTCTGGGGCGAGGAGTACAAGGCGTTTCGCCGCGAGGCGCAAAGTTTCTCCGAGGCGGCGATCTCGGAGTATCACGGGGCCGTGGAGCGGCCGGTCGGGATCGGCGACACGGTGGTGACTGCGGCCACGAATGTCGTGTCCGGCACGTTCTTCGACGTCCTCGGCGCGCGGCCACGCGCGGGTCGCCTCCTCCGTCCGGACGACGACGTATTCGGCGCCGCGTCGGTTGCAGTGGTTAGCGAAGCGTTCTGGCGCCGAGCGTTCGGCGCGGACCCGGCCGCGATTGGGCGGACGGTTCGCCTTTACGGCAAGACATTCACCATCGTGGGCGTCGTACCCGCGGGGTTCGAAGTGCCACGCGGCGCGCAGATGTGGACGACGACACGTGCGTCGTACGCGGTGTCCTCGGGCGATACGCTTCAGGGGTTCTACGACGTCATCGGACGACTCAAGCCGGGCGCGACCGCGCATCAGGCCCAGGCGGAGCTCGGCGCCTTCCTGCGGCGCGCGACGGAACCGCACTCCGGCGCCCGACAGATGGTGGGCAACACGCTGCAGCCGGTGGCGTACTCGATTGCCGACGTGATCGTCGGCGACGTGCGTCCCGCGATTCGAATCGTCGTCGGTTCGGTCGCACTGCTGCTCCTCGTCACGTGCATCAACATCGCGAACCTCCAACTCGTGCGTGCGGTCGGTAGGCGGCGCGAGTTCGCGGTGCGCGCGGCGCTCGGCGCGAGCCGCGGCCGCATCGCGCAGCAGGTGCTCATCGAGAGCGGCGTCATCGCGCTCGGTGGAGGCGCGTTCGGAATTCTGTTCGCGCGATTGGCGATCTCCATCTTCCTCGCGGTGGCGCCGGCTGGCCTGCCGCGGGTCGATCAGGTCGGCGCGAACGGACCGCTGCTCGCGGCGTCGGTGGCGCTCGCGATCGGAGTCGCACTCGTCGTCGGAATTCTGCCCGCGATGCTGAGCGGCCAGCTCTCGCTGGCCGACAACCTGCGCGCTCGCCAGGGCGGCGACGGCATGTCGGCGACGCATCGTACGCGCTCGGCACTCGTCGCGGCGCAGGTTGCGGTTACCGTCGCGGTGCTCGTTGCCGCGGGCGTCGTGGGGCGCAGCTTCGAGCGGCTCATGCATCTCGACCTAGGCTTCAAGGCGGATCGCCTCGTCCTCGCGCGCATCAGCGCGTCGCCGGCCGTGGCGGCGATCGACACGGCGTCTCCGGACATTCGCTTTCGTCGATCTCTCGACATGCTCGATGCCATCATGAGTCGCGTTCGGGCGGTGCCCGGCGTCGCCAGTGCAACGCTGCTCATCGCGGCGCCCTTCCAAGCCAACGGCCTTGACGTCGCCTACTCGCTGCCGGGCGACGGCCCGCGCGAAACAGCCGGTCGTCCGATGGTCGACGGCCTCGGCGCCGACGCCGAGTACTTCAAGACGCTCGGCATTCCGATCAAGCGTGGCCGCGCGTTCACCGACGCCGACGGCGAGAATGCAGCGCCGGTCGTCATCATCGACGAATCGCTCGCCCGCGCCATCTGGCCGGGGCAGGATCCCATCGGCAAGCAGCTCACCATCATCGGCAAGCCGTCGACCGTCGTCGGCGTCGCGGGTGAAACACGGTATCGAGATCTGCTTCGGCCGCGGCAGTCGGTGTACGTGCCGTACCGCCAATCTGTGCGGTGGGGGCCGTCGTTCATCGCCATCCGTGCGTCGCGGGACGGCGCCTCCCTCGGCCCGTCGCTCCAAGCGGCGGTTCGCGGGACCGACGCGCGTCTCATCGTCTCACAGATCACCACGCTCACCGATCGCATCGACGCCACCACCGCGCAGCCGCGACTCAACGCGCTATTGCTCGGCGGCTTCTCGATCTCGATTCTGTTGCTCACCGCCGTCGGGCTCTACAGCATCGCCGCGACGTACGTTCGGCATCGCGAGTTCGAGATTGCGGTTCGGGTGGCACTCGGAGCGGCGCCCGGCGAAGTCGTGCGGCTCGTACTGGGGCAGGGCGTAGCGGTCGTGATCGGCGGCGCGCTCGTCGGCGCGGCGGGGGCGCTCGCGGGCGCTGGGGTGCTGGCGTCGATCATCTACGGTGTTCGCGCGCGCGATCCCCTGATGTTCCTGGTCGCGGTCAGCGGCGTGGCCGCCGTCGCGCTCGTCGCATTCCTTCTGCCCGCCCGGCGCGCCTCGCGGACGAATCCGGCCGAAGTGCTCCGCGCGGGGTAAGCGCTGCCTGCGCGATGCGACGAATTGGTGAGCCTGGGGCGATGTGGATGACGCAGCTTGGGCGGGCGAAGGCACCTTGATGAGTCTCGTTGCCGAGAGCGATAGTATGGCTATGCGCGCATCGTCCGACTTGCCTCTTTTGACCGCCGAAGACGTTCTCCAAATGTCGTTGCCGGGAAAGTCGGTCGAGCTTGTGCGCGGACGCCTCGTGGTCCGAGAGCCTCCCAGCACCAAGCACGGGCGAATCCAGGCGAACCTGACCTATTTCCTCGGCGCGTTCGTCCGGGCGCACGCGCTTGGTGCGGTCATCGGAGGCGCCGGGTTCAAGATCGAGGAAGGGCCGGACACGGTGCGCGCGCCCGATGTCGCCTTCGTCTCGAACGCGCGCGCTGGAGACATTCCTAACCGAAGCTACGCCGCATTCGCGCCGGAGCTTGTCGCGGAGATCGTTTCACCGAACGACCGCGCGGGGGAAGTCTTGGCCAAAGTCGCGGACTGGCTCGAGGCAAGCGTCCGACTCGTCTGGGTCATCGACCCGCAACGCGACGAGGCACGAGTCCATCGTGCCGATGGCAGCCTTGGCCTGATCGGGTCCGACGGCTCGCTGGACGGAGAGGATGTGCTGCCCGGGTTTCGCGTCAGCCTGGCGGACGTCCTTCGATAAAGCGTCGAGCCGCTCGCGGCGTGGCGGCCCGAGGAGTCGAGCTTTCCCGAGCCTGATTATCTTCTCCGAATGCCCAGCCAGCCCGACGTCCTCGAAAAGCTCGTTTCGCTCTGCAAGCGGCGCGGTTTCATCTTCCAGTCGTCCGAGATCTACGGGGGTACAGGCTCCGTTTGGGATTACGGGCCGCTCGGCGTCGAGCTGAAGAAGAACCTCAAGGATCGCTGGTGGCACGCCATGGTCCGGGCGCGCGACGACATCGAGGGGCTCGACGCCGCGATCCTCATGCACCCCAGGGTCTGGGAAGCGAGCGGCCACGTCGCCACGTTCACCGATCCGCTCGTCGACTGCCGCAATTGCAAGAAGCGCTTCCGCGGCGATGACCCGAAAATCAAGGGCACGCCAGGCACGCCAGACGCGCAGTGCCCGGCATGTGGGATGAAGGGCACCCTCTCGGAGGCGCGCCTCTTCAATCTCATGTTCAAGACCTTCATGGGTCCGGTCGAAGACAGCGCGTCGGTCGTGTACCTGCGGCCGGAGACGGCGCAGGGCATCTATGTGAATTTCCTCAACGTCCAGCAGTCGACGCGCCAGAAAGTCCCGTTCGGCATCGCGCAGATCGGCAAGGCGTTCCGCAACGAGATCACGCCCGGGAACTTCATCTTCCGCACGCGCGAGTTCGAGCAGATGGAGATGCAGTTCTTCGTCGAGCCGGGGACGGAAAACCACTGGTTCGACTATTGGAAGGAGCAGCGCATCGCCTGGCACAAGTCGCTCGGGCTCGATCCGGCGCGGCTGCAGTGGCACCAGCACTCCAAGGAGGAGCTGGCGCACTACGCCAGCGCGGCGTTCGACATCAACTTCGACTTCGGCGGGACGCTCGGTTTCCAGGAGATCGAGGGCGTGCACAATCGCGGCGACTACGATCTCTCGCGCCATCAGGAGTACTCCGGCAAGAAGCTCGAGTACTTCGACCAGCCGAACAACAAGCGGTTCGTGCCGTATGTCGTCGAGACATCGGTGGGCGCGGACCGCACGACGCTCGCCGTGCTCGTCAACGCGTATCGCGAGGAGTCGGTCGCCGGTGAGGAGGAAGGACGCACCGTGCTCGCGCTCCATCCGTCGCTCGCGCCGGTGAAGGCGGGTGTCTTCCCACTCGTCAAGAAAGACGGGATGCCGGAGTTCGCGACGAAGCTCGCGGCCGACCTGCGCGCGCACTTTCCCGTGTTCTACGACGAGTCCGGCGCGATCGGACGACGGTATCGCCGCCAGGACGAAGTCGGCACGCCATATTGCATCACCGTCGACGGCGACACGATCAAGGACGGCACGGTGACGATTCGCGACCGCGACTCGCTGCAGCAGGAGCGCGTCGCCGCCGAGAACGTGGCCGCCATCGTCCGCACGCGCCTCGCGACCTGATGGCGACGCTCTCGCTGGACCGGCTGCGCGCCGATGGTGAGCAGTTCATGCAGGAGATCTCGCGCGAGTACTATCTCGCGCACGCCGGCCACAAAGCCACCGCCGACCTCCAGCCCGTCTACGCGAAGCACGAGAGTATTCTCGGACCCGACGCACTCGCGCTCACGCTCGAGGCGTTCAAGGGCGCGGCCGACGGCAGCGAGGAGCAGCGCGCGGCCCGCTCGCTCCTCGACTGGCAAGCCGAGTCGCAGAGCGGCCGCCAGCTCGCCGCGCTCGACGAACGCGAGATCGCGTGGGAAGGCTCGGCGGTGGTGCCGGTGGGCGACGCGCGCCAGATCCCGTTCGAGGCGGTATCGATCGAGATCGGCAACAGCGCCGACCCGGCCGAGCGACACGCCATCGAAGCGGCGCGCGCGACCGTCGTCGCGCGCGAGCTGTCACCGATGCGGCGCGAGCGATTCGAGCGCGAACGCGACATCATCGAGCAGCTCGACCTCGCCCCGAGCTACAACGCGGCGTTCGAGCTGCTGAGCGGCGTTCCGCTCCTCGCTCTCAAGGCCGAGTGCGAGCAGTTCCTTCGCGACACGGACGCGCTGTGGCGAGAGGTGTTCCCGGAGTTCACGCGGCGCGTGCTCGGCATGGAGCCGGCGGATGTCACGCGCGCCGACGCGCTGGCGCTGTTTCGCGCCCGCGACTTCGACGCGTACTTCCCGGCGCAGCGGATGGAATCGGTGATCCGCGAGCAGGTGCGCGAGATGGGAATCGATCCGCTCGCCGCGGGCCGGATTACCCTCGATACCGGCGAGCGCGAGGGCAAGCGCGCTCGCGCGTTCTGCTCGCCGGTGCGCGTGCCGAACGAGGTCTATCTGGTGATGCGCCCGCACGGCGGCCAGACCGACTGGATGACCTTCCTCCACGAGCTCGGGCACGCGCTCCACTTCGCGTACATGCGTCCCGATCTCGCGTTCGAGTACCGCTGGCTCGGCGACAACTCGATCACCGAAGGCTACGCGATGCTCTTCGACCATCGCATCAAGGACCGCGCGTGGCTCAAGCGCTACACCGAGCTGGGTGCGTCGCGGCTGCCGGCGTTCATGCGGTCGACCGGCTTCGAGGAGTTGCAGTTCCTCCGCCGGTACTGCGCGAAGCTCGTGTACGAGGTGGAGTTGTATGGCGGCAACGTCCGTTGGGACTCGCTTCCCGACCTCTACGTCGAGCTGCTCACCAAGGCGACGACCTTCCGGTACAATCGCGCCGACGCGTTCGTCGACGTCGACCCGCGCTTCTACGCGGCGCGCTACCTTCGCGCGTGGCAACTCCAGGCGCTCATCGCCGAGACGCTCGTCGAGCGGTACGACGAGGATTGGTGGCGCAACCCGCGCGCCGGCCCGTGGATCTGCTCGGCGCTCTTCGGCGAAGGGCAGCGTGAGCTCGCGCACGAGCAGGCGCAGCGTGTGGCGGACAAGCCGCTCTCGTTCGCGCCGCTCGTCCGAGCGGTGGAGCGAATGCTGGCTTGACAACCCTCACGCTGTAAAAGCCGGACGCTGATCGACGTGGGGCGAGCTGTCAGGGAATCACCGATGTGCCTCGCCGCGATGCCGGTCGTCTGTATGCAACGCACGTCCATCGAGTCGATTCGCCCTCAGCCGGCCTGTGACACTCTTTCGGAACGCGACGTTTGCAGCCGCGGCGCGCTCGCCGCATCGAATTCCGAAGGTGGCCGTGGTCCTGGTGGTCGTGCTCAGCGTCCCCGGTGGCGCCCAGACTGCCGCCGACCTCGAGGCGCGGCTTCCGTCGCTCACGGGCCTCGCGCGCGCCCACGCCCTGTCGCAACTCGTCGACGCGCGGAAGCTCGACCAGCCGAATGCCGCGCTCCAATTCGGAGCCGAAGCGCTTCAGCTCTTCAAGACGTATCCCGATCCCGTCGCGAACATCGCGACGCTGAACGAACTGATGTGGCCCCACATGACGGCGGGCCGTTACGACTCGGCGTCGTTCTACGCGGACAGCGCCCGCCGCTTCGCCGAGCGGGTCGGCGACCGATTGGGCGAGGCGCGGGCGCTGAGCAATCTGGGCTCGCTCGCGCAACGCGTGGGCGAGCCGAATCGCGCGGTCGAATTGTTCACGCGCGCGCTGGCCATTCAGCGCGCGGCGGGAAATGATCGCGAGATCGCGAACTCGCTCAACAACCTCGGGTTCGTCTTCTCCACCGACCTCGCGGACTACGGCAAGAGCCTCTCGTTGCACCTCGAGGCGCTCGCCATCCGCCAGCGATTCAACGACAAAAGCGCGATCGCGCTCTCGCTCAACAACATCGGGATCGTCTACGGGCGACTTCGCGACTACGACAAGGCGCTCGACTACTTCGGGCGCGCGCTCGACCTTCGCCGGCAGGTGGGCAACAAGGCGCGCGTGGCGTCGACGCTCAACAACATCGGCGACACGTATCTCGACAAGGGCGATCTCCGGCCCGCGCTCCAGAATCAGCGCGAGGCGCTGGCCATTCGCGAGACGATCAACGACCGCTCCGCGATCGCGCTCTCGCACCGGAACATCGGTCTCGTGCAGCTCCGAATGAGCCACCTCGACTCGGCGAGGAACGAGCTGATGCAGGCGATGGCGCTGGCGTCGCAGACGACCGATCGCGGGCTCGCGGTGCAGGTGCGCCTCGGTCTCGCGGCGGTCGAGCGAACACGCGGGATCCCCGCTCCGGCGCTCACGTACGCGCGCGAGGCGCTCGCGATCGCCGACAGCATGAAGTCGCGCGAGCTCGTGCGAGAGGCGGCGGAGGAGATCGCGGCGGCGCAGGAAGCCGAGGGCGATCTGGTGGAGGCGCTGCGGTCGTACAAGCGATCGAAGGCCGTGAGCGACTCGATCTTCAGCGCCGAGACGTCGCGCCGGATCGCGTCGCTCGAGCAGCGATTCGCCGACGAGCGGCGGTTGTACGAGATCGATTCACTCCGGCGCCAGCAGGCCGAGCTGAAGCTCGAGGCGAACCAGCGCGCGCGACAGCGCGACAGCGCGGCGGCGATTGCCGTCTTCATCGCTGTCGTCGCGTTCCTGCTGTATCGGCGGCGCGTGGAGGGAGCGCGGATCGCCGAGTCGCTGAGCGTGACCGACACGCTCACCGGCCTGCGCAACCGGCGCTACGTCCAGCAGACGGTCGAGATGGACATCTCGGCCAGCGTGCGTCGCAGCCGGACCGCGGCGGCCAGGGGGACGCCGACGATCGACACCGATCTCGTCTTTCTCATTCTCGATCTCGATCTGTTCAAGGGCGTCAACGACACGCACGGCCATTCAGTCGGCGATCAGCTCCTCGTCAAGATCGCCGGCGCACTGCGCGCAACGTGTCGCGACTCGGACGTCGTCGCGCGGTGGGGCGGCGATGAATTTCTGGTCATCGCGCGCTTCACTGACCGCCATCAGGGGCCAGTGACGGCGGAGCGCCTGCGCGCCGCCGTCGAGGCGCAGACGCTCGCGCTGCCGGACGGCCGCGTGATCGGCGTCTCGTGCTCGATCGGCTATGCGCTCTTTCCGGTCGATCCATCGGCGCCGGAGATCTTGCCGTGGACCGAGGTGGTGGCGCTGGCGGATCGCGCGGCGTACGCGGCCAAGCGCGCCGGCGGGAATCAGTCCGTCGCGGCGAACCC
>Ga0326726_10004662_pt1 | contig 12502 bp, 17 predicted proteins | sample MHFenrmetagenome_2_FD_207603 | JGI IMG/M metagenome (GOLD analysis project Ga0326726, IMG submission 207603) | Lab enriched peat soil microbial communities from Michigan Hollow, Ithaca, NY, United States - MHF15MN | ecosystem: Environmental > Terrestrial > Soil > Wetlands > Peat | place: USA...
TGGAGGCCTGAGCGGCCGTTGACCAGTCCCGAAACATACGGTACCCTCACAACTTGGCTGTCGACCCGGGACGGTGACCGTAGCTCAATTGGTTAGAGCACTGGACTGTGGCTCCAGGGGTTGAGGGTTCGATTCCCTTCGGTCACCCCACTCCTGAAGGCCACGGCAGGTTCCGGCAGATTCGGGCGCCCATAGCTCAGCTGGATAGAGCGTTAGCCTCCGGAGCTAAAGGCCAGAGGTTCGAATCCTCTTGGGCGCACCATTTCTGCTGTCGCGGCTGCTGTAGCAGTACCCGCTACGTCGCGGGCCGTTAGCTCAGTTGGTAGAGCAGCTGACTCTTAATCAGCGGGTCCAAGGTTCGAGTCCTTGACGGCCCACCAATCAAGACAAGGGGTTCCGGGCTACCGGGACCCCTTACTTGTCTCTACGGCAGGCTCATGTGTGATTTCTTGCGTGATTTTTGGCGGGCTCAAAACGGTATCGAGGCGGGCGACCGCAGAGCGCAGGTGCTCAGGCGACAGGTGCGCGTAGCGCATCACCATCGCCAGGGAGCTGTGGCCGAGTAGGTCCTTCAGCTCGGGTAGGGTGGCGCCCCTCTGGACGGCCCAGGAAGCGAAGGTGTGCCGCAGGTCATGGAACCGGAAGTCCTCAAGCCCTGCCGCCTTCACAGCCGCCTTCCAGTGGCCCCGGAAGGTGTACCAGCTCTGGGTTCCGAACACGAGCGCGTCACTGGCCGCGGCCGGCGCCCTGCGGGCCAGGATGGCGTCCGCAGGGCCGTTCAGGGGCACTTCCCGGCGTCGGCCTGACTTCGTCCGCTCGAGGAGCACGACGCCCCGGGCACGGTCTACCCGGTCCCAGGTCAGGCCGAGCAGCTCTCCCTGGCGCATGCCGGTGTACAGGGCCAGCTCCGCCAGATCCGCCAGGTTGGGGTTGTTCTGCGTCCGGCACTTCTCGAGCAGGTTGGCCGCTTCCTCTGGCATTAGCCACCGAAGGCGGCCTTGGGATTCCTTCTCTAGCCGGATCTTGGGTACGGCCGGTAGCACCTCCCACTCGTCACACGCCAGGCGCAGCAAGTGCCGCAGGAGCGCCAGCGGGCGATTGACCGCCGCGGGTGAGAGCGGCTGCGCGCTCTGGCCCAGCGTGACACCGAGTCGCTTCGCCCGATACTCACTGATTCGACTGGCCGTGATCTCGGCGAGGGCGGTGTCCTTCCCAAACTCCGTCTTGAAGTGCTCGAGGAGGCGCCGGTCATTTGCGACCGACCGTTTGCGCGCCTTGGCGGCAAGATAGCGCTCGGCCGCTTGGGAGAGCGTGAGACCCGACGCCGGTGCCTTCGGCTGCTCGAGCTTAAGCACGGCGGCTGCGAGCGCGTTCTCGGCATCCTCCCGTGTCCACTCGGTCTTGAACTGGCGCACCTGTTGACAGCCGCGGCATGCCCCGCCGAGACACGTGCGCCGGTGCTTACCGGATTCGACCGTGACGAACCCCCACGCCTTGCGCTTCGTGCGCTGCCCGGGGATCGTCCATGTGCGCTGCCGGACCTTCGCCATGGTTACTTTCCTCCTTTGGCGTATTCGCATTCGATGCGGACGCCAGCGAGTTGTGACCGCAAGGTGCTGGTATGGTGGGCCACCGCGTCGAAGTCCGCTCGCGCTGTGGCGTCGGTGGCATACGCGGCGCACAGGCCCTGGAGGGAGAGCTGGAGAACGGCCACGCGCTGCTCCAGCTCGATGAGGTGGAACAACAGAGAGGTGGTGATACCGACGCCGACGCTACCTGGACGAGCTCCCGCCCCTCGAGGCTCGGGGAAGAAGGTGCTGCCATTGTTGCTGACAGTGAAGTCAGCCTTGACCGAGTCCTGCATTGACCGTGTCCCCCTGTGTTCTGGCGGCGGGCACGGCCTCTGGTGCGGCTGGAAGGGCTAGAAATGCGAATGGCCAGCTAGCGCTGGCCTCGCGCCGTTCTTGCCCTTACTGGGCCGCATCCGGTGATCCGACTTCATCGGACCCCAACCACCCGGCTAACGGCTTACGGGTTGGTGAGGCGGCTGCTCGCCGCCTGCTCTTGATGCTGGAGCCATGCTGCCCTGTCGGCGATTTATTCGTCAACCAGGTCCGTAGGAGGATGAACATGCAGGCGAAGCCAACTGCTACGCTCGTTCAGTGGGCGCGGAAGGCCTAGCGCACGCGATGGCGCTCAGCGCGAGGATCGTGGCACTTATCCAGAGGATCGAGGCCGCTGACGCGAAGCACTTCGCCCGTCTCCGCGAGAGTGCCAAGAAGGACGCCGACGCGCGCGCTAAGACGTTAGAGAAGAAGCGGGCGAACCTCCGTGTGGCGCGAGCAGTCCAAGCGCGCACGAAGAAGAAGGCGAAGAGCTAGAGCGCCACGGCCGCGGCGCGGATCTATCCCACTAGGCAGACTTCAGCGCCCTGACGCTCTGCTCTAGTACGAGAACGGCGGTTTGGAAGACAGGTCTTGCATTGTCTGCGATTTAGAGTAGCGTCAGCACTGCCGCTGTTGGGAGTTCCTCAGGGTTGATGTCGAGCGGACATCGAAACCTCGATAGCACGGCGTAGAACGGACCTCCGAGAGCCGACGAGGTGCCCCATGACGGACTCACCCATCGGCCCCACCTGTGGTCAGCCTATCCGCCTGGACGATTCCACGTATGTCTCGCCTGACCGTCAGACGGTGGAGCATCTCTCGTGTCATGCTCTTCGCTCGGACATCCCCGCGGAGGTTGAAGCGTCGGCTGACCCGGTCTACGGGCCAGTGAGTTAGATCTTATCCGTTTGCGCTCGTCTCGTAGCCCCGGCGTGGGATCACGAGTCGCACTTGTCGTGCTCGCCCTGGCCCTCGTTGCCGGATGCAGCAGCGTCCCGCTCCCGCCGACCTACACCCAGGGCGAACTCAAGGCGATCTGCGAGCGCCACGGAGGCTGGTGGCATCCGGATGAGCTGGTGGGCGGGTTTTGTGAGCAAGACAGCCGCATATGAACCCGCCCACCCCGGTTGACGAGCAAGGCCGGCGTCTCGCCGCCCGTGCCCGAGTTGTGGGCGCGATTTCGGTTCTCTCGGTCCTCACCGAGGAACTCAGGTTCTACGGCTGGCGGCCGTGGCGGCTCTCGAGCGTCGTGGAATGGTGAGGCAACCGCATAGAAGGGCATCCGATCCCGACCGTCGACGGCCGCCGGCGGCTGATCGTGGTCGAGGGCGAGGCGAGCTAATCCCCGGGAAGTTTTGACGGGGGTGTCCGTGTAAAATCCACCGGCCCGGGTAGCAGCGGCGGGCCCATGTCGAGCCTTCCTGGTTCATTTGAGGTGGTTCTGCTGTCTGGTCCGTGTCTTGCTGTCTGGGGCAAGGGAGGGCTCCATATGCGCCAGCTACTGGACCTCGCCAGAGAGAACGCCGCGCTGAAAAGCGAGTTAGCGCGAATCCGCGAGGAAGCGGAGATGCTTCAACGTTTCCTTTCTAGCGACGATAGTCGTGCGCATAGGACTTCCAGCGCGAGTGAGACCCCGCACGGCACCGACTGACGACCGGAGGTTCTTGCTGTGGGCCGCCGCGAACGCTGGCGTTTTCTGACCGAGACGCCCTCGGATGACGTCCGACGAAGTGCTTGTCCAGTTGCGAGGATCTAAGACGGATCTGGGACGATTCGTCGAGGCCATGCTACGGGATCAGCTACCCCATCTTGTAGTGCCGGCCAATGCCGTGCGGGCGTGGGAGGAGCGCGAGCCACAAACCTGGACGATGGTCTGCGATTGGCTAGCCGATCAAGGCAAGAGCGTCGTGCAAGTCTAGGGCGTCGGGTCGTCTTAGTCCGTCAAGTCACTTCCCGTTCGGTCCACGAGGGTCCGGGACCTCTAGTAGCTTGGCCCGCTGCTCCGACGATGCTAGTGGACAATTCAGGCGTCGGTCCAGTGCGCACATTGCGGCAGTGGCTTCAAGGGACTCGTCGGCGGTCTCGTTCGTATACTCCACGCCGCGACCCCATCTACATTCGACGTTCGGGCAGTGGAACACGAGAATGTTGGTCATCTTGGCCCGCATTCTTCCAGCGGTGAGGTCAGCACCGGTTGCCAGGAACGACCCAGCGGCCGTGTCTTCGGTGACCTTGAGCCCCAGCTTCTCGACGGCCTGAGCTTGCTGGTGCTCCGCCTCCATGCACAGCTCCCGCGTGGAGAAGGTACCAACGGAATCCCAGGGAGACGAGGCGCCCATCATCCACAGCGTCCAGGCGCCCTCAGCGAAGGCCGACGTGGCGAGGGTGAGGAGGCCGCACAGCGCGCCGACGCAGATGCAGGAGTGGCAGGTGGTCATGGGTGGGGCCCCACATAGTCCTGCGTGTCCCGCTCCATCAAGTCCGTGATGCCTTGCGCCACCGGCACAAGATCGGGCCATCGGTCATGGAATCCGCAGGCCCGCAGGACGCCATTCACGAGCCCACGTGCCCGAACCACCGCGGCCGGCGCTCGATGGCGTGATTGAGATCCCAGGTCACTGAGTTCTTTCAAGGCATCTAGGAGGAGGTTGGGGTGCGTCCGCAATTCGGTGGCCAGCATCGCCATCGCAAGTTCTGGGCTTCCCTCAGCACCAGTTACGGCCGCTCGGACGACCTCTTCCAGTCGCGCCATGCCATCCCGACTCATTTCCTTCACCCCGCCGGTCTCAGAGCAGCCTCTCTCGATGAGGCCGCGAATCTACCACCGCCGCCGGGCGTGCGGGGGCCGGGAAGGTGTGCCTACGGCGTGGCGAGCGGGATGCGGCAGGCGGTCATTGCAGCCCTTCGCCCCTCCTATTCTCGTGCTGGCGGTCAGCGATGTGTTGCCGAATCTGGTCCGCTATCTCCTCGTGGAACGCGAAACACGCGCTGCACACGTGGACGGAGTAGACGTCGATGAACTCGGCATCCTCCCCAACAGGCACGGCGATGGCGTGGACGGCCCGGCCGCGACAGATGAAGCAGGGTTCGTTGTCACTCATCGGGCTGGGCCATCCTTTCCGCCGGACGTGGGACAGAACGCCTACTTTGCCCCGAGGGAGCAAGAGCGAGGCCACGGACCCCGGCCCACACAATCAGGGACTTGCATGCCGTAGCGGCCGGACCGTGGACCGAGACGGTCAGGGCCTGTGCCCAGGGTCGGTCAGGGTGAGATCGGGTTCAGCGTCGACTGGGGGTGGAGACGTGGCCGGAGTGTGCATACTGCGTTACGATGCCGTGCGATGGTCCCGCCGCTCTGGTGCAATCGAGAACGTCCATGCAACGAGTGACCTGGGCGTGGATTGGAGCCGGCCTCGATGAAGCGTTCGGCTTCTGCCGGGAGATCGGCCTCGGGCTGCAGGTCGAGCGCAGCCGGCGCTTCCGAGAGCACCGAGCTTGCTTAGCCGAGTTGACCGGGGCGTTGCAGGCCGGCGGACAGGAGGCAGCCCGGGACCTCTTCGATCGCAATCGCGTGCGAGCTTTCACCGCGTTAACCGAGGGCGCGGAGCTGGTCGAGAGCCTGCCCTTCATCCGCGCGGTTCCGCGATACCTCGCCCGCCGCAAGCTCGCCCGAGTCCTACAGGGGCCGCCGCTGCCCACCGACGAGGACGCGAACACGAACGAGGGCCGTAACGTCCTGTTCGAGCTCACGATGGCGAGCCAGCTGTGGCGCGCCGGGCTCGCGCCGGAGCTCGGGGAGCCGGACATCCGCTGCTGGCTGGACCGGCGCGCCGTGTATGTCGAGTGCAAGCGGCCATTCTCGCGACGGGGGGCTCGGCAGGCCTACACGGACGCACTCGGACAACTCACGGCCGCGCTCCGCAGTGCACCCGTGGGAGCGCGAGGGATTGTCGCACTCTCGATTACGCGGTTCGTCAATCCCGGGGATCGAGTGTTCGTGCACGAGCGAGAAGCCATCGGAAAGGCGCAGCTCAGCGCAGAGATGACCCGCGCCGCTCAGTGGCTGATGCGCCCCACGGTGTGGCCTGCGCCCCCCGAGGGGGCGATTGGCTTCCTGTGGCACGTGATCACGCCCGGCTTCGACCGACACCAGAATCTGCTCGTCGCGGTCCAACAGCTGAACGTGCAGCCCACGAGTCCGCCCGGATCCGCTGACGAACGGCTCTTGCAGGCTTTGTTCAGCAAACTCCGCGTGATGTGGAACTCCAAAGGCTCTTCATGATCCCGCCCCGCTGGCCTGACGAGCAGGGCCGCCGGGTTTACGTGCTCCTCGCCGCTCGCGCTATCATTTTCCACGATGCCAACGCCCACGAACGAACGCACAGCGCTAGAGCACGAGCTACACGAGGAATTGCCGGCCCAGTTAGCTGCCTATCAGCAGGAGCTTGCTGCTAGGCCAGTGGATAAGGTGCGGCGGGAGTGGTTTGAATGGCAGATCAGGCGGGTGCGGAAGCGCATGGCTGACCTTGAGGCGAGACTGGCGCGACGCGAGCGGCCTGTATGAGAGACGACTTCCCCGAGGATGTAAAACGGACCTTGGCGTCTCGGGTTGCGAACCAGTGCTCCAATCGTGAGTGCCAGGCGGTCACGAGTGGCCCTCAGACGGACCCGAGCAAGGCTGTCAACGTCGGTGTAGCGGCTCACATCACAGCGGCGTCGCTGGGAGGACCACGGTACGATCCGACGCTGACCTCCGAACAGCGTCAGGATATCGAAAACGGGATCTGGTTGTGCCAAACGTGCGCAAAACTCGTGGACAGCGATCCCGCCCGCTTCACGGTGCAGGTACTCAGGGAGTTGAAGGTGATAGCAGAGGACCAAGCCCGCTCGCGGATCGGGAAGACGGCAGGCGAGACGATGCGTGTCCCTCTTGCTCGACTTCGAATTCAGCTCCCTGGGCGGATCAACCCCGTGGGATACATCAGTGCCGCGGCATTTGTTCCCGCGTGGAATGTCAGAGTTCGGTTAGTTGCTGATGGGGATGTCCAGCCTCTTGACATTGTTGAGTTGGGGCTCACGGAAGACGGAGTGGGCGCTTGGACGATAGACGAGGTATTTCTCCAGGCGCGAGGAGAACGTCTGGACTTTCCGATTCGTCTAAATCCATCGGCTGAGTTTTGGCTTCGCTCGCGGTCCCCCAGGTCGTTCGAGACTAAGCCCACATCGGTCGGAAGGCTGACCCTATGGTTTCGGGACCACACTCAGGGCGAAGGGCAGCGGCACGAGTACGCGGTAGATCGACCGCCGATGGGATGAGACCTCAGAGCCCGAAGGGGCAGCCACTAGAGGGCGGCTCATCCCCTTCTGGCGATTGCGATCTTGAACGGAGTGCCGCCGGACGCGCCGGACCCGTCACGGGCGCCCGCGCTTCCAGCGCAGCAGGCGGTTCGCCAACCTGAGCAGTTCTGCAATCAGCACGCCCGCCGCCGTGAAGGCGAGCGCGAGGATGGCAATGGAGGACTCAAGCTGCCAGAAGAGGAACCGGATCGTGACCGCTTGGGCGTTCTGCAGGGCGAAGATCACGACGACCAGAAGAACGACGCTCAGGACAATCAGGTACAGCATTGATTGTCACCTCCTCCCTCCGCGCGCCACACTCGCACGCCATCCACACCCGCCTGCCCACACCGCCATCCAGCTCGCCGCAGCGGCGGCGCGCCTGCACGAAGGCGGCGAGGAGTTCGGGCATGGCCGGGAGACTACTGAACCTCCCCCGGTTTTGTGGACACCCCAGATCGCACGAAAGTGCGGTAGGAGTAGTCCATGGTCAAGCGCAAGCGGCGGGCGTTCACGAAGGAGTTCAAGGCCGAGGCGGTCCGGATCGTCCGGGCGAGCGGGAAGACGGTGGGGGCCGTGGCCCGGGAGCTGGATCTCACGGAGACGGCCCTGCGGAAGTGGGTGCGGCAGGCCGAGGTCGATGCGGGCCGGGGGCAACCGGGGGCGTTGACGACCGACGAGCGGGCGGAGTTGGCCCAGCTCCGGCGGGAGGTGCGGACGTTGCGGATGGAGCGCGACATCCTAAAAAAAGCGACGGCCTTCTTCGCCAAGGAGAACGCGTGAAGTTCGCGTTCATCGCCGCGGAGAAGGCCGCCTTCCCGGTGCGCGTGCTGTGCCGGATTCTGGCGGTGTCGCGCGCCGGGTTCTACGCTGCGCAGGCGCGCCCCGCAGCGGCACACACCCGCCGGGACCAGCAGCTTGCTGTCGAGATCGCCGCGATTCACGCCGAGACGCGGCAGCGCTACGGCAGCCCCCGCGTGCACGCGGAGCTGCGGGCGCGGGGCCAGGGCGTCAGCCGCAAGCGCGTGGCGCGGCTGATGCGGCACCGGGGCTTGGCCGCCCGCCGCCGGCGGCGGTATCGGGTCACGACGGACTCCCGGCATCCCTTCCCCGTCGCGGCCAACGTGTTGGCGCGCCAGTTCACGGCGCCCGCCCCCGATGCGGTCTGGGTGACTGACATCACGTACATTCCGACCGGCGAAGGCTGGCTCTATCTGGCGGTGATCCTCGACCTGTACTCGCGCGGCATCGTCGGCTGGGCGATGAGCGACCGGATCACCCGGCAGCTCACGCTTGACGCCCTCGGCATGGCGCTGGCGCGCCGCCGCCCGCCCCAAGGGCTGCTGCATCACTCCGACCGCGGGAGCCAGTACGCCAGCGGCGACTACCAGACCGCCCTCGGCCGCCAGGGGATCGTCGGCAGCATGAGCCGGCGCGGCGACTGCTGGGACAACGCGGTAGCCGAGAGCTTCTTCGCCACGCTCAAGGTCGAGCTCGTCCACGACGCCCGCTGGCCCACGCGCGCCGCGGCGCGGGGCGCGGTCTTCGAGTACATCGAGATCTTCTACAATCAGCAACGGCGCCATTCGTCCCTCGGGTTCCTCAGTCCGCGGGCCTTCGAGCGTCAGTGGCATCAGCAGCATCGAGCGGCATAACCCAGGTGTCCACCAAACCGGGGCAGGTCCACTACCATGGGGCAGCCTCTCGAGGGCGGCTCATCCACTTCGGGCGAGTGCCGGGCGTGCCCATAGACACCCGGTAGCTCTCAGCGTAGGCTCCCGCACGTGGCCCGTCAATCAGCGCGGGCGGTGCCGGCCCTCATGCACGCGACCGAGGTTGCGCGTCCTTTTCACCGCGGGGGCTGGGTGTACGAGGAGAAGGTAGACGGCTGGCGCATGGTCGCCGTGAAGGCAAATGGTGTGGTTCGGCTCGTGAGCCGGAATGGTCGTGACCATACACACCGATTCCCTGAGCTGGTGAAGGCACTCGACCGGCTGAAGGTCAAGACGTTCACGCTCGACGGCGAGGTGGCTGTATTCGACAAGGCCCTTATCTCCCGGTTTGAATGGCTCCGTGGCCGGCCCGCCGATGAGCCGGCGACTCTGCCCGTCTACATGGTCTTTGACCTACTCGAGCTCGACGGGCGCGACTTGCGCGAGCAACCGTTACGGGAGCGGCGCCGGCTACTTGACCGGCTGGTATCGAGTCATGGCATGGTCTTTCCGGCCCGACGCCTGGACCGGAACGGGCTCAAGGCGTGGAATGAGGCGCTCGAGCGCGGTCTCGAGGGCATCGTGGCGAAAGATCCAGAGTCACACTACGTGCCTGGTCGCACGCTCTCGTGGCTGAAGGTGAAGCAGAAGGATTATCGCAAGGAGGCGCGCGGGTTCTATCGGGAGTAATCGGGCTAGGTAGGGCGGCTCACTTCCCTTTCGGCCCACGCGGGTCGAAGCTCTCAGGCCAGCACTCGTAGACGAACATCATCAGGTGCCCATCAACGTTGGGAGCGTGGTACTGGAATGCACTATCTCCGACCATCTGAGTGCCGTATCAATTCTCCTCCGCAAGTCCTCGGCGTGTACGCGAGCGAGGCCGACAGCGAAAGCGCGGCACTTACTGTCAGACTCAAACGATGCTTTCGGTCTCCATTGCGAGCCAACCGCTGGAACATCTACCAACGTAGTCCGCTCCCACCCGATCCACGTCCCTTCGGCGGAGACCGACGTGGCGAGGGCGAGCAGGCAGCAGAGCGGTGACGGATGCAGGGGGAGCGTCGGTCCTTTTCTACTTCACCCGGTACAAGGAGGTTCCTCACCACAGAATTCCCAACCCAAGCAGGTTCCAGATCGCGCGGCCCATCATCAGGATCCAGAGCAGCAGTCCAGCAACACCTATCGTCAAGGTGATAACCGGCCACAGCGGCCAGCTCGTGCTCCGTGCCCACTCCCCCCGGTCCGTGAGTTTCATTGTCTGTTCCTCCCCGCTTACCAGCTTACGGCAGGGGGGATTTTTCCCGGTTAGCGACTCCCCATCGTACTGCCGCGTGCCTCGCGCTTCTCGGGCTCCGCGGTCTCTTCCCGCTTCGCCCGCTCCCGCGCCTCGCGTTCCTTTTGTTTCGGGCGAGGAGCAGCTGAGGGTCGCTTACTCGATCACCTGATCCGCCCGCTGCAGCAGCGACGGCGGGATCGTCAGGCCGAGGGCCTTGGCGGTCTTGAGGTTGATGACGAGTTCGAATTTCGTAGGCTGTTCGATTGGAAGATCGCCGGGCTTGGCGCCCTTGAGAATGTTATCGACATACACGGCGGCATGCCGGTACAGGTCTTCAATGTCTGCCCCATACGATAGGAGACCGCCAGCCTCGACTATCTGACGGTGACCGACCATCGCTGGCAAACGGTATTTTAGTGCGAGCTGTGCGACCTGCGTTCGTGTCTCGGTGAACACAGCGTCGTCTAATTGGATAAGTGCGGTTGCACCGCGTACTGCGTTGAACGCCGCGTCGAATTCGCGGGGATCGCGGGGATCGCGGACCCTGGTGATTTGGAGCTGTAGCCCGAGAGACCGCGCCGCAAGCTCCACTTCCCGCACGCGCTGGACTTGAGTTGACGACTCGGGATTGTCTCGCACGAGGACCGCAATATGGGAGATCTTCGGAAACAGCTCTGACAGCAGCTGCAATTGTTTCCCGATGGCGTCGGCGTACATCGTGGTCGTTCCGGTCACATTTCCGCCTGGGCGCGCCAAGCTCGGAACAAGCCCCGTGGCGATCGGATCAAGGGAGGCCACGAACACTACCGGGATCGTGCTCGTGGCATTCTTTGCCGGTAACACCGATGGCCCGCCCGAGGCCACGAGCACATCGACCTTGCGGCGCACCAACTCGGCCGCGAGTTCGGGCAGCTGCGAAAGTCTCTGCCCTACGGCGTAGTCGATGACGATGTTCTGGCCCTCGACCCAGCCCAGTTCACGTAGTGATTGCCGGAATGCCGCGATCCATGGTGGTGGAGGCGGCCCAAGCCGAAAGAAGCCTACGCGATAGGGTTTTACTACTCGCTGCGCTTCGGCGGCGAGTGGCAGGGCGAGGAGACCGCCAGTCAGGGCGCCGAGGAACGCCCGCCGGTCTATCACTCGATGACCTGATCCGCCCGCTGCAGGAGCGAGGGCGGGATCGTCAGGCCGAGCGCCTTGGCGGTCTTGAGGTTGATCACGAGTTCGAATTTCGTGGGCTGCTCGACGGGCAGGTCGGCAGGCTTGGCGCCCTTGAGGATCTTGTCCACGTAGACTGCAGCTTGAGCGTACATTCCGGTAACACTTGCTCCGTAGGCCACGAGCCCGCCGGCGTCCGCGACCTCGCGCACCGCGGACATCGTGGGCAGTCGGTTCTTTCGGGCAAGCTCGGCGACCGCCGCGCGGTTCTGGAACAGGAACGGCGTGGTGGTGACGAGAATCGCATCGGCCCGCCCCACGACGGCCCGCCTGAAGGCGTCCGAGAGCTCATACGAGGGACTGTGGAGCTCGAGCGACTGGACGTTGAGGCTGAGCGATCGCGCGGCGGCCTGCGCGGCCTTGAACTGGTCCCCGGACGCGGCCTCCCACAGGATCGCCACGCGGCTCGTCCTCGGCAATGCCTCCTTCAGCAGTTCTACTCGCTTCCTGGTCAATTCGATCTGCTGCCCGACAACGCCGGTGATGTTGCCCGCGGGCCGGGCAAGACTCGTAACGTATCCGAGCGCGATCGGGTCATAGTCGATGGCCACCATGATGATGGGAAGGGAGGAACCCGCCGCCTGCCGCGCAGCACGCGCCGCCGGCTCGGCGCCGGCCGCTACGAGCAGGGCGATGTCGAGACGGACCAGTTCGGCGGCCAAGCCGGGCAACCGCTCTAGATGTTCCGCAGCGGCCCGAAACTCGACGGCGATAGTCCGACCGTCAACGTATCCGAGGTCCTGAAGTCGATCGTCGAACGCTCGTATCCCCGGAGCGGAGCGCGGGACTACCGCCAGGACCCCGATTCGGGGAACTCTTGCAGGCGTCTGCGCCTGGGCGGCCAGCGGCACGGCGAGGAGGCCAATGGTCACGCTGGCGATAAAGGTTCGCCGATCCATCATTCAATAACCTGATCCGCCCGCTGCAGGAGCGACGGCGGGATCGTCAGGCCGAGGGCCTTGGCGGTCTTGAGGTTGATCACCAGCTCGAACTTGCTCGGACGCTGCACCGGGAGCTCACCCGGCTTGGCGCCCTTGAGGATTGCAGCTACATAGCCGGCCGCGCGACGAAAG
>Ga0326726_10004663_pt1 | contig 12502 bp, 10 predicted proteins | sample MHFenrmetagenome_2_FD_207603 | JGI IMG/M metagenome (GOLD analysis project Ga0326726, IMG submission 207603) | Lab enriched peat soil microbial communities from Michigan Hollow, Ithaca, NY, United States - MHF15MN | ecosystem: Environmental > Terrestrial > Soil > Wetlands > Peat | place: USA...
GAAGCCGTCAAGCTCGTGTCGCGCTACAAGATCGGTCCGCTGTTCACGCCGCCGGTCGTGAGCAACTTCGAGGGCCCGCTGGGGATGATCATGCTGCCCGGAAGCACGGGCGGCGCGAACTGGCAGGGCGGCTCGCTCGATCCGGAAACGAACATCCTCTACATCTATTCGCAGACGCTGCCGGCGTCGATTGGATTGGTGCCGGCGGATCCGGCTCGCTCGGACTTCGGGTACATCCAGGGCACCGCGCGTGATCCAAATGCGCCGGCCGGCGGCGGCCGCGCGGGCGGCGGACGCGGCGGCGCACCAGGCGCGGCGGGCGGTGGACGTGCCGGTGGACAAAGTGCGCCGGGAGCGCCTGGCGCGGCGGCGGCCGCCGGTGGCGGACGCGGCGGCGGCGAAGAAGGTGGTGGCGGCGGCGGTCTCAACATTCAGGGCTTGCCGCTCATCAAGCCGCCGTACGGCCGCATCAGCGCGATCGATCTGAACAAGGGCGAGATGGTCTGGCAGATCGCGCACGGCGAGACCGCGGACAACGTCAAGAATCATCCGGCGCTGAAGGGCCTGAACATCCCGCGGACCGGACGCAACGGGCGCGTCGGCGTGCTGACGACCAAGACGCTCACGATCGCCGGCGACCCCGGCATCTTCACGACGCCGAACGGCCAGCGCGGCGCGATGCTGCGCGCGTACGACAAGATGACGGGCAACGAAGTCGGCGCGGTCTACATCCCGGCGCCGCAGACCGGGTCGCCGATGACGTACTCCTACAACGGCAAGCAGTATCTGACCGTGTCGATCAGCGGACCCGGGTACAGCGCGGAGCTCGTCGCATTCAGGCTTCCCGGCTGAGCCACAACCATCACCCTCCGCGTGTCGTCCAAACACGCGGAGGGATGATGAAGCGTTCGACGGCGCTCGCCGCCGTACTCGCCTGCCTGCTCCCGCTCGCCTCTTCAGGACAAGACACCCGCATTCCGGTTCGCACTGAACTCGCGCCCGGCGTGTTTCTGTTCGCCACGCCACCGTACGGCGACGTCGGCCTCGACGGCAATGCCATTGCGATTCTCTCGCGCGACGGCGTCCTCGTCTTCGATGCGAACGGCACACCGGCCGCGTCGGCCGCCGTGCTCTCCCAGATCCGGACACTGACCGCGCAGCCCGTGCGCTACGTCGTCAACTCGCACTGGCACTGGGATCACTGGTACGGGACCGAGACCTACCAGCGCGCCTTCCCGGATGTCCGCATCGTCGCGCACGAGAAGACACGGGCGATGATGATGGGCCCCGCGATCGCCTTCAACCGCCCCGGCGTCGAACAGCAGCTGCCGGGCTACATCGAGAGCATCGAAAAGCGCGTCGCGACGATGGAAGCCGCGACTCCGGCGCCGGCGGATCTGCCCGCGCTCAAGCATCTGCTCGAGGAAGATCGCTTCTTCCTGCAGCAGAAGGCCGGCGTGCACCTCACGTTGCCGAACCTGACGTACTCGCACCGGCTCTCGATCGATCTGGGCGAACGGCACATCGAAGTCCTGAATTTCGGCCGGGCCGTCACGCCGGGCGACACGATGGTCTACCTGCCGAACGAGAAGATCCTTCTGCTCGGTGATCTGATCGTCAACCCAATCACGTTCGCGCTGAGCGGCTATCCGATGGAGTGGCTGCATGCGCTCGAGCAGGTGGACGCGCTCATAGCCACGCCGATCGTGACAATTGTTACAGGCCACGGCGCGCCGCTGCGCGACAAGCAGCTGCTGCACCAGACGATGGACGTGTTCCGCGTGCTGCTGCGGGAAGGAAAGGCCGCGAAGGCGCGCGGGCTGGATCCGGATCAGGCGAAGGCGGAGATCATGCCTGGCCTGCACGATCTGATGGTGTCCATCACGCACGACGACGCGCGCCTCAACGGCGCGTTCCAGAGCCAGCTCGTCGACTGGTACCTGCACCGGGTCTACGAGGAGCTCGATGGTCCGCTGACGGACGGGATTGCAGCGATCCCCAGGGGATGAACTGAAAACAGAAAACTGAAAAGAGAAAACTGAAAAGTGAAACAAGGGCAGGCTTTCAGTTTCCGCTTCACTTTTCTGTTTTCCGTTTTCTGTTTTAAGTTTGATCGCAAGTTCCGGGAAGTCTTCTTCCCGGCCCCCTCCTACACTCCTTCGCATGCCAACACGCGGCGACTACGTACTCGGCACACAAGACGATGAGATCGCGCGGCTGGGGCTGCAGCATCAGGTCTGGCGGCCGCGGATGCTGGACGCGTGGCGGCGCGCGGGCATCACGCGCGGCAGCCGCGTGCTCGACGTCGGTGCCGGTCCGGGCTACGCGACGCTCGACCTCGCCGAGACCGTCGGGCCCGACGGCGACATCGTCGCGCTCGAACGATCGCCGCGTTTCGCGGCCGAGCTCCGATCGCGCGTGGCGCAGCGAGGCCTCACGAACGTGCGCGTCTCCGAGGTGGATCTCATGCGCGATCCGATCGATGCGCGCGGATTCGACGCGGCCTGGTGCCGCTGGGTCGCCTGCTTCGTCTCATCGCCGCGCGCGCTGATCCAGTCGATCGGACAGGCGCTCCGGCCGGGTGGCGCTGCCGTCTTCCACGAGTACGCCGACTACGCCTCGTGGCGGCTGCTGCCGCGCTGCCGTTCGTTCGAGTCGTTCGTCGGCGAGGTAATGGCGAACTGGCGGTTCAACGGCGGTGAACCCGACATCGCCCTCGCGTTGCCGACGCTCCTCGCCGACGCCGGCTTTCGGGTGCGCCACGTGGCGCCGCTCGTGTTCGCCGTTGGGCCGCAGGACTTCGTCTGGCAGTGGCCGGCCGGGTTCCTGAAGTCGCATCTCCCGCGGCTCGTGGAGATGGGCCGCGCCGATCTTCCGTGGACCGTGACCGTGCTGGAGGAGTTCGAAGCCGCCGAGGGCGATCCGCGGACGCTGATGCTGACGCCGGTGGTCTTGGAAGTGATCGCTGAGAAAGTTAAAACAGAAAACTGAAAAGAGAAAAGTGAAGTCTGAAGTTTTAACTTTTCTGTTTTCAGTTTCAGGTTGTGATCGCCGACAAGTGCTCTTCGATGTCGGCGCGGTTCTTCTCCTCCCACGGCGGGAGCTTCAGCCCGCGTCCAAGCTGAGTGACGTCCTCATCGACGGTGAACCCTGGCGCCATCGTCGCCACCTCAAAGAGGACGTTGCCCGGCTCGCGGAAGTAAATCGACTTGAAGTAGCAGCGATCGCGGACTTCGGTCACCTTCCGGCCCGCTTCGATCAACGCCTCGCGCAGCGCGAGCTGCTCTTCTTCACTCGTGATCGCCATCGCGACGTGATGCACGGTGCCGAGGCCGTTGACCGCGGGGTCCACGTGCTCGTCGTGCGCGACGTCGATGATGTGGCCGGGCGCATCGCCGCCGGCCGCGACGCGGATACGGCCGTCGGTTTCATCGACGATCGAGTAGCCCAGCAATCCCGTCATCAACTCGAGCGTGGCGGCCGGCTCGCGCACCGTGATCGTCACGCTGTGCAGGCCGCGGATCGCCGCTGACGCATCAACGGCACTCGCCGTCCACGGCGTCCGCGAATCGTCATCGCTCGTAATCAACTCGAAGACCAGGCCGGACGGATCCGAGAACTGAATCACCTCGTCACCGAATCGCGGCGCGACGTCCTGCACCACGATGCCGCGATCGCGCAGCCGGCGCTTCCAGCGATCGAGCGATCCCGCCGGAACCGAGAACGACGTCACCGTCACCTGCCCGGCGCCTTTCGTCCCCACTTTCACGCCGTGATCTTTGTACGGGAACGTCGTCCAGATCGTGCCGGGCGCGCCGCGCTCGTCGGCGCCGTAATAGAAGTGGTAGACGTGGTGATTGTCGAAATTGACCGTCTTCTTGACCAGACGCAGGCCCAGCGCGCCGAGGCAGAAGTCCAGATCGGGCTGCGCGGCGTCGACAGTGGCGGTGACGTGATGAAGGCTGACGATCGGCATGGCGGCCGTCATTGTAGCTCCGCGGAAGTGCGGCAATCGCCTCCGGTCGTTCTTCAACGATCGGACGTCACGCGCCATCCGTACCCCGCATAAGATGGATCGGGAGGTGCGTGATGCGATCGAAGACGTTGTGGGTCGTCGTGACGGTGATGGTGCTGCTGACGGCACTGCCTGGCCGCCACGGCATGGCGACGGCGCAAACCGCGGCCGGAGTCGACTATCGAGTGCTGGCAACAACAAAGACGTCGACGATGGAGAAGGAACTCAACAACGCGGCCGAGACCGGGTTCCGGTTCGAAACCGTGATGGGCGGCGACACGGCGATCGGCGGCAATGAGGTCGTGGTCGTCATGTCCCGGGCGGACGACTCGAAGAGTCGGCGCGGCTACAAGCTGCTGGCCACATCGAAGACGTCAACGATGGAGAAGGAGCTCCAGGAAGCCGCGGATCAGGGTTTCGAATACCGTGGTCAGACGGTATTCAAGTCGGTCTTCGGCGGCGAAGAGGTGATCTGCATTCTCGAGCGGGACAAGGACGCCGGCCCGCAGCGGTCACAATACAAGCTCGTCGCCACGACCAAGACGTCGACCTTGCAGAAGGAGCTGATCGAGGCCGGCGCCGCCGGCTACCAGGTCATGGGCATGACCGTGGCCAAGACCGCGATCGGCGGCAAGGAACTCGTCGCGATCCTCAGGCGAGCCAAAGCCCAGTGAGGGCGGCCGACGCCGCGGACCGTCACCGCGCGCACGGCGCGGGCGCGTCGGCGAACTTCTTGTACTTGCCGAGCAGCGTCCCGATGAGCACCACGATCGGGAACACGATGCGCTGCACCGGCGCGGGAATCGCGAGCATCGCGTACTCCGTTTGGTAGCGCCGCGTCAGATACGCGGCGTCGAAGATGTCCGGACGCCCTTTCCTGGTTGACTTCATCGACGAGAAGATCGCCCCAAGGAAGAACTCGATATTGTCGGCCGGCTTGCACCAGCCGGTCGTCACCAACTCGACAGCGCCCGCGTTCCACCACTTGTGCGGAACGCCTGGCGCGAAGACCTTCAGTTCGCCGGGTCCGGCGAACTTGGGCTCCTCACCGAGCACTTGATAGCCGAGCCGGCCGGACACGACCTGCATCGCCTCCTCCTGCAGGTAGTGCACGTGCATCGGCGGTCCCGCGCCCGGCTGCGCGCGGCCCTCGGCCTCGACACGGTCACCGTCCGGTCCGTGCACGACACGCAGAAACGTCAGCGCCTCACCGTTCCCGTTCTCGATTGTGTACGGATACTCCGGCATGATCCGTTACCCGATTACCACCTACCCAATTACCCAACCCCCCTTACCCGATGGACTGCTGGGCAAACAGCTTCTCTGTCTCTTTCGAGAACAGCACCCACACGCCGTAGATGCCAAGGACCGTGCCGAAGGGGACGAACATCATTCCGAAGATCGACAGCACGATGCCGGCGACGCGGGCCCACGGCTTGCGCCCGATCAGCCCGAGGCCGACGAGCACGCCCGGCACCGACAGCGCGAGCAGAAAAATGACGAGGGCGGTGCCGGTGAGGCCGATGATCGGTACGGCGATCGTGGCATGCGGATCGCCGCTCGCGCCGACGATGCCGGCCGCGCCGCCGAAGACGAGCGCGAGGAGGCCGGCGCCGACGAGACCGAAGGCGCCCATCGCGATCTGCAGGGCGCCAAGGACCTTCACGTGCGTTTCCATGAACACCTCCGCTCGCCTAAAGGCTCGCGCTACTTCTTCTTGAACATGCGTTACTTCTTCTTGAACGTTCTTTCGACGTAGCCACGGATCGCGTCCAGCGTCTCGGCCGACTCCCAAATCTGCGTGACGGCGGCATCATATTGCGCCCCCTCGCGGATCCGTTGCAACGCGAGCGCGCGGATCTGATTCTTGGTCGTCGCGAACACCGCCGGCGGCAGCGCGGCCAGCCGTTCCGCCATCGCGACGGCCGCGTCGAGCAGCCGATCGCCCTCGACGGCCTCGTCGATCAACCCATGCGCGACGGCCTCCTCCGCGGACAGCGTGACGCCGCGATACGCCAGCGACTGCAGGTGCTGCGGCGCGGCGGCGAACCGCATGATCTCGAGCGGCACGACGGGAAACGGCACGCCGACGAGCAGCTCGGGAATGCCGATGCGGCCCGGCCCGTGCGCCATCAGTCGCACGTCCGACGCGCAGGCCATGACGCAGCCGCCGGCGATCGCGTGTCCGTTCACGGCCGCGACGACAGGCTTGGGAAATGTGAAGAGCGTTTCGAACGTCTGGCTGACGGCCGGCAGGAACGCGCGCACGTACGCGGCGCCGCCGTCGACGACACGGAGGAGATCGACGCCGGCGGAGAAGATCGTGCCGGTCCCGGTGAGGACGAGCGCGGCGCTCGCGGATCGCCGGCACTCGTCGAACTGCCGCGTCAGGGCGTCGCAGAATTCCAGATCCAGCGCGCTGGCCTTGCCGTGCGCCATCCGCAGAATCGCGACCTGACCGCGCTGCTCGAGACTCGTCACGTTGCGGCTCGACTATCGTTCGAGCGGAACGACGGAGAACGTCTGCGCCTGACCGATCGGGGTGACTTCGGCGCCGTTCTGCCGTCCCAACTGTGCGTGATAGCGCCCCGCCGTCACGATCGGCCCCTGCGGCTGACCGCGTCCCCCCCCGGGTCCGCTCGGCTGAAAGCCTCGCGCTACATCGCCACCAACCCCACCCGCCCTACCAGGCTCACCTGCCCTACCTGCCCCTTCAGGCGCGTCCGCGCGCAGATTCCACGCGACGCGGCGCAGTCCGGTGCCGTTCGCGACGTCGAAGCGCCGGATCTGTTTTCCCGCATCGTCGGTGATGGTCATCACGAGCTTCGCGCCGCTCGGGGGATCCTGGCGGAGGTGGAAGGTGAACACGGCGCCGAACGGCGGATTCGGCGACGTCCAGTTGCCGGCCATCGGCCCGATGCCGGCGGCGCCGGCCGGGCTCTGACCGAGCAGGTTGAAGAGATACGCGTCGCGCAGCGGGAACAGATGCGCGTCGTCGGTCAGCGCGCTCGCGCTCATCTCGCGGAGCGGACCGTAATCGTCGAGGACGTAAAAACCGCGGCCGAACGTCGCGAGCACGAGATCGTTTTCGCGCCGTTGGATCGCCAGGTCGCGGACCTGCGCGACCGGCATCCCGCCTTTGAGCTGCACCCAGTGACCGCCGCCGTCGACGGTCACGAACACGCCGAACTCGGTGCCGGCGAACAGGAGATCGCCGTTCACGTGATCCTGCGCGATCGCCCACACGTCGTGCCGATCGGGAAGATCGCCCGTGATCGCCGTCCACGTCCGGCCGCGATCGGTGCTGCGGACGACGTACGGCTTGTAGTCGCCGCGCTGCCAGTTGTTCAGCGCGACGAACACCGTGTTGACGTCGCGCGGTGACGCGAACACGTCGGAGATGTACGTCCACTGCGGCGCGCCAGGAAACTGCTCGACCTTCCGCCAGTTCCTGCCGCCATCCTCCGTCACCTGCACGAGTCCATCGTCGGTGCCGGCGTAGATCAGCCCTTCGAGCAGCGGCGATTCGTCGAGCGAGACGATGTTGCTCAGCGCGGTCGTCGCCTGGTTGCGCGACACGGCATCGGACGGCCAGACCCGGCCCATGATCGGAATCTCGTCGCGGTTCAGATTGCGCGACAGGTCGCCGCTGATCGGGATCCAGTTGTCGCCGCGATCGTCGCTGCGATAGATCTTGTTGCTCGCCCAGTACAGCCGGCGCGATGAATGCGGACTGATGATGTACGGCGCGTCCCAGTTCGGCCGATCGACCGGGCCTCTTCCCCCACCTGCCTCGCCCGCCCTTCCTGCCCCACCCGCCCTACCGGCCCCACCCGCCCTGCCTGCCCCTTCATCGCCTTCACCGACTGGAGCCGGGCCGGCCTGCCGCGGCCGGATGTTCTTCACGTCGCCGCCCTTCAGATCGACGCGCGTGAGGTTGCCGCCCTGCGACTGCGCGTAGACGATGTTCGGATCGTCGGGATCGACGCGCGCCTGGAATCCGTCGCCGCCGCCCACGATCTGCCAGTCGCTGGTCCTGATGCCCCATCGATTCATCGTGCGCGACGGTCCGCACTCGGACCAGTTGTCCTGCGCGCCGCCGCACACGTGGTAGAACGGCTTCGCGTTATCCACCGACACGCGGTAGTACTGCGTGACCGGGATGTTCGCGAAGAAACGCCACGTCTTGCCTTCGTCGTAGGTTTCGTAAAGGCCGCCGTCATTGCCGACGAGCATGTGATGGCGATCGACGGGATCGAACGCGACGACGTGGTGATCGACGTGCATGCCGAGATCTTCGAAGCCCGCGCGCTTGAAGTTCCTGCCGCCGTCGGTGCTCACCTCGAGATTCGTGTTCACCGACCAGATCGTGTCCGGCTTGTACGGATCGACGAAGAGCTCGAAGTAGTACTGCGGATCGCCGCCGCGGTAGAAATCGTCAGGCGCGCCGCCGGTTGGAAACGCGTTCGGATCCACCCCCCCAGCCCTCCCCGCCCCACCTGGCCCACCTGCCCCACCCGCCCTGCCCCGCCCCTGCGGCTCCATGTGACCGACACGCGCCCAGCTCGCGCCCGCGTCGTCCGATCGATAGAAGCCCGCTTCCTTCTGCTGCGCGTTGATCAGCGCGAACACGGTCGCCGGCGATTTGTGGCCGTCGGTCGCAAGAGCGATGCGACCCATGTCGCCGGTCGGCAGGCCTTTCGAGAGCTTCGTCCACGTCCTGCCCGCGTTCGTGCTCTTGTAGATGCCGCCTTCCGGCCCGCCGCCGATCAACTGCCCGACCGCGCGCCGGCGCTGATACGCCGACGCATAGAGAATGTCGGCGTTCTTCGGATCGAACACGAGATCGTTGACGCCCGTATCGGCGCTGATCGTGAGGCTCGCCGTCCATGTCTTTCCGCCGTCGGTCGTCTTGAAGACGCCGCGCTCGCCGCCTGCCGAGAACAGCGGTCCCTGCGACGCGACGTACACCACGTTCGAATTCTTCGGATCGACGACGACGCGGCCGATGTGCTCGGACGAGGCGAGGCCCATGCGCGTCCACGTCTTGCCCGCGTCGGTGGACTTGTAGATGCCGTCGCCGAAATGCGCGCTGCGCTGGCTGGTGTTCTCGCCGGTGCCGAGCCAGACGACGTTCGAATCCTTCGGATCGACGACGACGCAGCAGAGCGTGAACGATCCGCCTTCCTCGAAGATCGGCGTGAACGTCGTGCCGCGGTTGGTCGTCTTCCAGAGACCGCCGAATGCGGTGGCGACGTACCAGACGTTGGCGTCCTTCGGATCGATCGCGACGTCCTGGATGCGTCCTGTCGCGAGCGCCGGGCCGATGCTGCGGAACTCGAGACCTTTCAGCGCGTCGGCGGTCAGACCCGCCGATGCCGCGGGCGCCTGGCCCGAGAGCGTCGACGGCCGCACGACGGCACTGAGGACGGCGAGCGCGAACATGAGAGCGGCGACCACAAAACGTCTCATAAGTCGGCAATTCTCGCACGAGTGCGTTTGATTCGGCTATGCTGCCGCCATGTTGACGGCCCACCCCATCATCGCGTTCGTGGCGACAACAGATCCCTTACGCGCAAAGGCGTTCTACGCGCAGACGCTCGGGCTTCGTCTCGTCAGGGAGGACGGCTTCGCGCTGGCGTTCGACGCCGGCGGCACGATGCTCCGCGTCGCGATCGTGCAGACGCTCCAGCCGGCGCCCTACACCGTGCTCGGCTGGATCGTGCCGGACATCGGGAACGCCGTTCAGAATCTGCAGGCACGTGGCGTCGTGTTTCAGCGATACGAGTGGATGACGCAGGACGATCTCGGCGTCTGGTCGTCACCGAGCGGCGCGCGCGTCGCGTGGTTCGCCGATCCGGATGGCAATACACTCTCGCTCACCCAGATCGATCGGCCGCGAAAGACGCGGGCGACACCGAAACGCCGCGTCCGCCGAGCTACCGCGCCGAAGGGTTCTCGCGCTCGAAGGCGCCGACGTCGGTGAAGTACTTGAGCACGATCGGCGCGTGCTGCGGGTTCGTGTAGATCTCCGCCCTCGGGAATGCTATCAGCGCGCCGATCGCCGTCCCCACTTCATCCGCGGTCTGAATGCCCGGCGCGGTGCCGACGCGGAGCTGCGGCGTCCCGCCAATCGCGTTCTTCTGAAACTCGGTGGCGACGAGTCCCGGTATGACGAGCGAGACGTGGATGTCCGGGTACTTCGCGGCGAGATCGACCCGCGCGTTCGCGGTCAGCGCGTTCAGCGCCGCCTTCGCGGCGTTGTAAGCCGATCGGAACGTCGCAAAGGGCACGCGGCTCAGCAGCGACGACACGTTGATGATGTGGCCGCGGCCGCGCTGGATGAAGTGCGGCGCGATCGCCTGCATGCCGTAGAGCGCGGACTTCACGTTGACGGCCATGATGGCGTCGAACTCGTCGTCCTTGAGGTCGAGCACAGGCCGCGTGATGCCCTGGCCCGCGTTGTTCACCCAGACGTCGACGTGGCCGAACGCCACGAGCGCGCGATCGCGCAGCCGCTCGACGTCGTCGCGCCGCGTGACGTCGGTCACGACGGCAATCGCCCCGCCAACGCACCGTGAGGCGACCTCATTCAATGCCGCTTCCCGCCGAGCGGCCAGCGCCACCTGATGGCCCGCGGCGCCGAGCTGCACGGCGAGCGCGGCGCCAATCCCGCCGCTCGCGCCCGTGATCACGATCGTCTTGGCGGCCATTGCTGCAGCCCTCCCTCGCCGCCGTTACGACGTCTTCGGCCGGTCGACCTCGTCGCACAGCCGCAAGTACGCCCGACGGTAGTGCTCGAGATTGTGCCACGCGCCCCACGCGTTGTCGTGCGCCTTGAGCGCCTTCTCCAGCGTCTCCGCCCTTCCGCCGCCGGAACTGCGCTTCGTGCCCTCGACGACCTGCTCGAAGGCGCCGTCGTCTTCGATCCACTCCGCGTCGAACTCGTGAATCGCCGCGAGCGCGACGAGGATCGGCTCGGGGACGTAGACGTTGCCCTCCCTCAGGTGGACGACGACGTCTTCGGGCACGTCGCTCTCGACGATGTCCGCGTCGGGCAGACGCAACGGCGGCTCGTGCCGCGCGGGCGTCGCGTCCAGCAGCCTGCGCAGCCAGCGTTCGCCGACCGAGAGTGGCGGATCCTGCAGGAGCGCGCGCTGCCGCATGGCCAGGTACCGCACGCGGTTCTGGAACCGCCGCGCCGCGCGCGGCGTGTTGTGCGCGCCCGTCGTCAGCACGAGCGGATACCAGACGACAAGGGCGTTGGTGAACAACTTGTCGTCGGTGACCGCCTGTTGCGGCACGCGGCCGAGCGTCTTCAGCCCCGCGGCGACCGCGACGAAGATCACGAAATAGAACGGCCACGCCGACAGGAACCCCGCGGCCGGGGCAGCGGCCGGCGTGACCCGCGGTGTCGGAACCGCTGCCACCTGCGTGGGAGCCGCGACGGGTTGCGGCGTCGCGGCCGCCTGGTTCTGAACCGGAGCGACGGCTGCCGCTGAACCGGCCGCGCGCGAGGACGGTTGAGAATCCCCGGGCGCGAGGACGAAGCGGCCGGCCTGAAGTCCGGCGCCGACGAGAAACGTCGCCGCGATCGCGACCTGGGCGACCGGCGCGAGCACGCGCGCGCTGATCTTCGCGATCGTCTTGATGCGCGCGACCTGCGCCTCGGCGCGTGCCTTCGCGCGGCGCTCTTCCTGGGTTTCGAAGAGCCTGGCCTTCTGCACTTCCGTCGGCTCCGGGACCGAGAGCTCGATCTGGATCAGCTTGTCGAGAAACAGCCGTGCAAACGCCGTGCGCTTGGCGGCGATCTCCGGCGTCGCCGGCAGGTCCGCGCTCCTGGCCGCGCGCGGGAGCACCGGCGTCGTGGCTTCCGCCTCCTCGATGGCGCGTTTCCGGTCGTCGTCGGTGATATCGAACGCGGTCCACGGCATGCTGTCCACGACGTGGCGGAAGCTCAGCCCGACGCAGTGCTCGACGATCTCGCGCGCCATGCCGAGCACGACGAAGCAGTCGCCGCTCGAGACGAGGAAGTTCACGGCCTCGAGGACCTCGCGCACTTTCTCCGGCCGGCACCGGTCGAGATCGTCGATGAGGATCAGCATGCGCCGATCCGGGCCGAGCGCCGTCGTCACATCCCGGAACTCCTCCGCGAACTGTTGGCGGAAGCTGTTCTGCGCCTGCAGCGCTTTCGCGCTCGTGCCGCCCGCATCCGACGCCAGCAGGCTCGACGGATCCGACGCAAATCCGCGGAGCGCACGCGACAACGTCCTGACCACGGCGACGAGCCCCGTGGCCAGCGCGACGACCGACGTGTTGTGGATCCATCCGATCGCCTGCGTCACGGACGTCCGGAACGATTGCACCGCGTCGTCCACCGCGCCGTTCTCCGCGGCGGCGGGCAGGACCGGCCGCGTCCAGTGCAGCAGGACGCGCAGCAGGTCGCCGACCGACACGTGCACGCGCTCGAGCCGCGCTTCCGCGTAC
>Ga0326726_10004664_pt1 | contig 12499 bp, 12 predicted proteins | sample MHFenrmetagenome_2_FD_207603 | JGI IMG/M metagenome (GOLD analysis project Ga0326726, IMG submission 207603) | Lab enriched peat soil microbial communities from Michigan Hollow, Ithaca, NY, United States - MHF15MN | ecosystem: Environmental > Terrestrial > Soil > Wetlands > Peat | place: USA...
AGCTGCAGGCGGGAGGCGGAATTTTCAGAATTCCAGCCGCCACCTTTTTCATCACTTGATCAATAAATATCCAAAAATTGCAATTACACCGATGAGAACTGCAAGCGCATAACTTCGAACAAATCCGTTTTGGAGACGCCTGAGGGAAGCAGAAGCATCCTTGGTCCATTGTGCAATGCTGTTGAAAAACGCATCAATACCACGCTGATCTGCGTAACGGTCAAGCAAAATATTGCAAATAAAGTTATAACCGCCTAATAGAACCTTCTCGTGGAACCAATCATGCAGGAACCTGCCATCGATCACATCGGCACTGATACGGGCGATGTTTACAAAGGGATCCACGAACAAAGCCTTGTACCCTTCGTCTACGAACCACTTGCGTTCCATGCCTGTGAATACAGGACCGAGCAGCTTTTTAAGTGGATCTGGCTCACCGGCTTTAAGAGGCTGGCGTCCGTAAAGAGTCCATGAAAGCAGGATAGCCAATAAGGCCAGCCCGGTGGATATTAGTGCAACACTGCCGATAAACTCACCCGGCTGGATCGAAATGGTATGTTCGAGCCATACAGAAAGTTTTTCAGCCAAACCTTCACCGACCAATGCTTTGGGCAGGTTCAACGCACCACCCAGTATTGATAGGGCGGCTAATATCATAAGGGGCACGGTGATAACCCGCGGGCTTTCCTCTGCCTTTGCGGCGGCTTCATGGTGTGGTTCACCAAAGAAAACCATCCAGATTTGGCGGCCCATATAAAAAGCGGTAAAAAATGCAGCGATCGTCAGAAGCCAGTAAACCGCGGTGTAGCCTTTGCTGAAGGCAGCCGCCAAGATCTCATCCTTCGACCAGAACCCCGCAAATGGGAATATGCCGGCTAAAGCCAGCGTGCCGACCATATACACCCAGAAGGTAATCGGCATGGTCTTACGCAGCCCGCCCATATTGCGCATATCAGCAGGGTCGAAGATCTCTTGAGCCTGTGAGTGCAAGGATTCATCTATATGTGCGCCATGCGCTGAAGAAGGTACAGCTTTAGGCTTCCGTTCATCCCTGGCAGAATGCTGCGCCAGGTGATGATGCCCGCGTTCCATGCCCAGGATGACAGAACCGGCGGACAAAAAGAGCAAAGCTTTAAAGAAAGCATGAGTGACGAGATGGAACAACCCCGCCGCAAATGCGCCCATGCCAACACCAGCCACCATAAAGCCAAGCTGGCTGATCGTGGAATAAGCCAGCACTTTTTTGATATCATACTGGCCCACGGCGATCGTTGCAGCGAAAAGGGCGGTCAGGGCTCCGACCATTGCCACTATGAACTGAGCGGCAGGCGCGGCCGAGTAGAGGACAGCTGAACGTGCAATCAGATAGACACCGGCCGTTACCATGGTCGCGGCATGGATTAGAGCAGAGACGGGGGTCGGTCCAGCCATGGCGTCCGGCAGCCAGACGTAAAGGGGGATCTGCGCTGATTTACCGGCAACCCCCAAAAGCATGAAAAGCGTGATCGCAACGATCAACGGAGAGTTGATGGCAGAGATGGTCTGCACCTGATCAAAGACCGCATCAAATTGCAGGCTGCCGAAGCCCCAGAATATCAGGAAAGCCGCGATCAAAAAGCCGAAGTCACCGATCCGATTAACGACGAAGGCCTTTTTAGCCGCATCGGAATTCGCCCAGGAGGGACGACCCAGGGTGTCCAACTCATACCAGAAGCCGATCAACAGGAAAGAACACAGCCCCACACCTTCCCAGCCGACAAAGAGCATCAGGTACGAGTCACCGCTGACGAGGATCAGCATCGCGGCGATGAACAAGTTGAGGAAGATGAAGAAGCGGGAGAACCGGCTGGGATCCGATTTTATGCGTACATCCTCATGCATGTATCCGATGGCGTAGATATGGATTAGAGTCCCCACACCGGAAACAACCAGCATCATGGTCGTCGAGAGGGTATCGACGCGGAATGTCCAATCGATCTGCAGGGTACCTGCATGGATCCATTCGCCGATCGTCCAACGAACAGCATCCGGATGTCCGACAAGTGAATAAGCCAATAATACCGAGACAAGGAAAGCAAGACCCGACGCTGCGCTGGCGACGATGCCGATGACCTTTTCGTTAAACCGCTGACCGGCGATCAGATTGATCAACAGACCGGCGACAGGAAAAATGACAATCCAGGGAGCAAGGTAAAAGAAGGTCATAAGTTAGCCCTTAAGGCTGTTCATCTCGTCGATGTTGATGCTGTGTTTGGTGCGGAAGATGGCTACGATCAGCGCCAAGCCAACGGCCACCTCGGCTGCCGACACCGTCATGACAAAGAAAACAAAGATCTGGCCGCTGAGGTTCTGATAGAGCCGTGCAAAAGCCACAAAGGCCAGGTTGGCTGCATTGAGCATCAACTCGATGGACATAAAGATCACCAGCGGGTTGCGACGGATAAGCACGCCCAACGCGCCAATCGTAAATAACAGGGCAGAGAGCGCAACGTAGTAAGTTACAGGAACCATCTACTGCTCTCCTTTCTCTTTTTTAGTCAGGACGATTGCGCCCACCATGGCGATGAGCAGCAGGATCGATGTGATCTCAAAAGGTAAAAGATATTGACTAAATAACACCGTACCCACTTCCTGGGGACTGCCAAAGGATTCAACGGGTTGTGGGATCAGCCCGCTGGTCACTTTTCGGAAAAAGAGCAGATAAACCGCTTCGACACCCAAAACAACAGCCAATATAAAAGCCAGAGGCCTCTGCCACGGCAAAGCTTTTGAGGGAGGCAGCTGCTCCGTCCCTAACAACATGATCACAAACACGAACAATACCATGATCGCGCCTGCATAGACGGTAATTTGAGACATGGCAATGAAGGGCGCGTTCAACAAAATGTAGAAGACTGCCACCGTGCCAAAATTCAGCACCAGGAAGATCGCTGAATAGACCGCGCTGCGACTAAACAGCATACCCAATGCAGTTGTAACCGCGGCAAGAGCGAGGATAAAGAATATGAGCAGGTCACCTGTCATGGTACTCCAATAACATTTTCCGATTTTCTATTGCCCGATCGTCAACCGATAGAGATCCAAAATCGTCAATCGCTGGGGTTTTGCATCTCCGGTACCGAACGGGTAAACTCGCCCGGCGTCGTCTTTTGCGGAGTGGTCTGTGCTCCGGCCGGTGCAGGTTCAAGCAGCAGATCCTTATCGTAGATCGCCTCACGACGGGTCGTGAAGCTCAATTCATAGTTATCGCCCAAAACAATGGCCTCCGTCGGACAGGCGTCCTCACAGAAGCCGCAATAAATACAGCGGAGCATATTGATCTCATAGGTGCTGGCATACCGGTCGCCGGGGGAGTAGCGTCTCTCGTCCGTGTTCTCAGCCGACTCGACAAAGATCGCGTCAGACGGACAGGCCGCGGCACACAGCGAGCATCCAATGCACTTCTCCAAACCATTATCATAACGCTTCAACACGTGGCGGCCTTTGAAGCGCGGGCGGACAGGCCGTTTCTCTTCGGGATATTGAACGGTCACCGGCCGCTCAAACATGGATTTAAGCGTCGTGCCGAGACCGCGTGCCAATTCTCTAAGCATTCGCTACCTTCCTTCTCAACGAACTATTCACCAATAAAACTGTAAGCATGCCGGCAAAGATCGACAGAATGGGGATCGACCAAATATAGATCCCGCCATACTGCGCAGCCAGCAGGATACCAAGCGCAGTAAAGAAAACCACGGCGATCGAAAGCGGCAGCATCACTTTCCATCCGAACGCCATCAGCCGGTCATAACGGATGCGCGGCCAGGTGGCGCGTATCCAGATCATAAAGAACAAAAGCACGACAACCTTCAATAGCAGGTAAATTGGACCAAGCCACCAGGTGCGATCCACACTAAGGAAGGTATCTTTAAGGAACCAGAACTCACGATAACCGCCGAAGTACAGCGTGGCGGCGATCATGCAGATGACGATCATCTTTTCGTATTCCGCCATGAAGAATAAAGCGAACTTCATACCCGAATACTCGGTATGATAACCGGCAGCCAATTCCTGCTCGGCTTCGGGCATATCGAACGGCGCGCGGTTGACCTCTGCCAGTGTGGCTACCAGGAAGATCAAAGCGCCGACCGGTTGAACGACCGCAAACCACATATCCTTTTGCGCCTCGACGATATTCACCAGGCTCATGGAATTCCCAAGCAGGATCGCCACAACAAAACAGAGGCCGAGCGCAAGCTCGTAGGAGATCATCTGGGCCGTCGAGCGCATGCCTCCCAGCAGGGCATACTTATTGTTCGACGACCAACCCGCCAGCACAATGCCATATACGGCGATCGATGCAATGGCCGTCAGGTATAGAACGCCGACATTGATATCCGCGACGTACAGTTTTATCACCCGGTTGAAAAAAGGCAGCGTAAACTGCGTCCCCAGAGGGATGACCGCCGCGATAATCATGGCGGGCACCACGGTTACGATGGGCGCCAGGATAAATATCAATTTATCCGTGCGGGCAGGAGTTAGCTCTTCCTTAAAGATCAATTTCACCGCGTCGGCGATCGGCTGGAGCAAACCCTGCCAGCCGGCACGGTTCGGGCCGATGCGTACTTGAATGCGAGCCAGGGCACGGCGTTCATACAAGGTAAGGTAAGCAAATCCCGTCAGCAGGACCAGCAGCATGACGACGGCTTTGATAATCCATTCAAGCCATAAAGTCCAATCCATGGCTACCTCACCGCGGCTTTCTTTCTCACCTTGACGCTCGCCTCCATGGGTCCGCTGATCGGCAGTCCCATCGAACGCGGCACCAAACCAACACCAGTAGAGATGGTATTATCCGTCCTCACAACGACAACTTCACTGGAGCCATTCAAGTTTAGGGTTACCCGCTCCCCCACAGTGACACCAAGCTTTTCGGCGGTGTTGGGATGCAGTGCAATAAAAGCTTCGCCGACCCTTCTATCCAACAACTCCGAGTATGAGACGGTTAAACCTTGATCGTAAAGTTTTGTGATCGGCACAGCCACGAGTTTCTTTTCCTTTGGCCGTAGGACAGAAACTTTTTTTATCCGGGGCAGGCTAACTTTTTCTCCACGCTGAGCGACATTCGTTAGCTGCACACCTAAACCATATTTGTTCGCATATGTTGTACCGCCGTAATACAGATCGCCCCGGCCTACGATCGGCCACTGCGGCACTACTTCCGCCAGCCTCGAATAATTCAAACCCGCAAAAGAAGGATGGTCGGCGGCCATGATCTCGAACACCACCGAAGACGAGGTACCTTCCAGAATAACGCCCATTTGCCTGGCAATCTGGGAGGTAATCGCAAAGTCGGCTTGGGTCCCGTCCAATGCAGGGACAGCCTGATAGAACCGCTGCACGCGGCGTTCCCCCGAAGTGAAGGTCCCCTCACGTTCGGTATGAGCCTGTGCAGGCAGGAGCACATCCGCAAGTTTGCCTGTTTCGGTTTCGAAAAGATCCTGGACCACAATAAAGGGTTTGCGTTTTCCGCTCCTGAGCTTGAGTACGCCATCGCCAAACGGATCAGCACCTACGATATACACTGCCTCGGCGCTATCAAAAGCGGCCTGCAGATCCTCTACCGGGCGGAAGCCGATCTCCCAGGCACCCTGATCGTTCGCACGCTGCCAGACGCCGATCAATCCGTTGTTCGGTTTGCCGACGTGCAGGGTATCGTTCAAAGCCCGCGCACAGGCGGTCGCGAGGGCTGTAGAGGCTCCCAGGCCGAGACCTTCGCTGCCGAACAAGATGACAGCGTTCTCAGCTTTCATAAAAGCTTCGCCGATCTTGCCCTTCCTGGTCAATACCTGAACCGTTTTCACCTCGTCACCGTAGGCATACCGGACGACGAAGGTGGCAAAGCGATCAAGTTTGGTTTCGCGCGGGTTGGCGACGATCAATGTCGCCCCGTTCTGTGCAGCCTGTTTGACACGCAGATACCAAACAGGTGCTTCTTCATATAGGTCTGAGGCAACTACAACAATGGTGGAAGCGGGCAGACCCTTTTCTGGACCGCCCAATTTGCCAAGGTTGGTTCCATGACCGACCCCCACTTGGGAAGTCAGATCACCGCCACCCAAGTTGGAATACAGCACGGCCTTACCGCCAACCTGGTCGGAGAGCGCCTTCAAATTAAAAAGGTCTTCATTCGAAAGCCGTCCAGATGCGAGCACCATAAGGTCTTTCCTGGCTTTTAGAAAACCTTCGCCTGCCTGGTTTTCTGCAGCTTCCCATGAAGCACGCTGAGAGGATCGCCCCGTACCCTTTTCGGCCCCACTTGGTTTGCGGACATGCGGCCTGTTCAGTCTCTCATTGCTCTCTTCGTAGTGATAAGCAAACCGGCCTTTATCGCAGATCCATATTTCGTTGACTTCCTCGTTCTGACGCGGCATGACTCGTTTTATAACGATCTTGCCGTCAGCCATCGCCTCGCGCCGCGTGTTGAATGTGATATTGCAGCCAACCGGACATTGTGTACAGACCGAAGCCGAGTTGTTCAACTCCCAGGGTCGGGCACCGAAGCGGAAGTCCGCAGTGGTCAATGCCCCGACAGGACAGATATCGGTCGTGTTCCCTGAAAAGACCGAATCGAATCCGGGTTCTGAAAGGGAAATAATTTGCATCGAACGGCCGCGCTCGGCAAATCCCAGCACCGAGTCGCCTACCACCTCGTCCTGGAAGCGGATGCAGCGGGCGCATTGGATGCAGCGTTCCCGATCAAGATAGATGAGGTCACCCAGGGGGACATTCTTGGCAAGATGTAATTTCTCGTCATACAGGAAACGACTCTTACCCGGACCATGAGCCATCGTCAGGTTCTGAAGCGGGCACTCCCCACCTTTATCGCAGATCGGGCAATCGAGCGGATGCGAGGTGAGCAGGAACTCAAGCGTACTCTTCTGCCCGGCTTTTGCTTTTTCAGATTGGGTCAGTACGACCATGCCCTCTGAAACCGGATTGGTACAGGCCGTCTCAAGCTTGGGGCCGAATTGAAGTTTCGGTTCACCCTTGTCATCAAGAATGGGTTTGCCGCTGTTGCGGTCGATCAGCGGACGGCCGATCTCAACCAGGCACATGCGGCACATACCCACCGGTTCCATCTTGGGATGATAGCAAAAGACCGGGACATCAATATCCGCCTGCTTGGCGGCATTCACCACCAGCATCCCCTCGGGAACTGTTATTTGCCTTCCATCAATGGTTAGCGTTACCTGTTTCGTCATTATGCTCCGTTAATCGAAAGCCAGGAATTTATTACGCGGATCCCCAATTCACGTTTCATAAATTCTGACTCACGACCTTTTTGAGATCAGCATTGATCGGCTCGATATTGACATCGGCCTGTTTCTTAAAATCCTGGGGGAAGCGTTCGATACCGGTAACAACGGCCATGGTCGAAAACTCGCCCAAAGGACAAAGACATTTATTTTGCATCTGCCTGGCTACGTTCAACAGCAGGTCCACATCAGCCTGGCCGGCATCTTCACGTTTCAGGCGTTCCACCAGGTTCATCATCCAGTATGTGCCTTCCCGACACGGGGTACATTTGCCGCAGGACTCGTGTTTGAAGAAATGAATGGTCTTGTTGATGATCCACTCGATCGGCACAGTATCATCGATCACAATGACAGATGCAGAACCCAGGTCTGCGCCGAGCTTGCGGACCGAGGCATAATCCATCGGTGTATCGAGCACCGTGTCATCCACGGGAATAAATGAAGAGGACGCACCAGCAGGCATGATGGCCTTAACCGGCCGGGCTTCCTGGACGCCGCCTCCATGTTCATAAATGAGCTGGCGGAAAGTTGTGCCAAACGGCAGCTCATAATTATCCGGTTTACGGACCCGGCCCGAAAGCGAGAAGATCTTTACACCGGCGCTATCCGGCGTACCCATCATCTTATACCAGTCCGAGCCGTTGGCAACGATCATGGGCAGGTTGGTCAGCGTTTCGACATTATTGACAACGGTCGGCTTGCCATATAAACCGTACACCGCCGGAAAAGGCGGGCGGATGCGCGGCATGCCGCGTTTACCTTCGATGGATTCAAGCATGGCGGTTTCTTCGCCGCAGATATAGGCACCCGCACCAAGATGGGTGTAGATGTGAACTGTAGTATCGGTACCGAAAAGCTTTTCGCCCAGGTAACCGGCTTCTTCCAACTCGGCGATCTTATCGTCGAGGGCAGCCGCGATCTTCCAGAACTCACCTCGCAGATAAACATAGGCTGCTTTTGCACCAACCGCATAAGCTGCGATAGCCACGCCTTCCAAAAATTGCAGCGGGTTGTTCTCCATGATCTCGCGATCCTTGAACGTACCCGGCTCGGACTCATCTGCATTGACTACAACATAATGCGGCCAGATCTTGTTATCAACGAAAGACCACTTCATCCCGGTTGGGAAACCTGCACCGCCGCGGCCGCGTAAACCCGAATTTTTAACCAGGTCGGTGACTTCGTTCGGCTTCATCTGCGTTACAACTTTTTTGAGAGCTTCGAAGCCGCCGTTCTTTTTATAAACATCCAGCTTTTGGATGCCCGGAATATCGCGATGACGCAGGAGGACGTAAGCCATTATTTAACCTCCCCGCCGACCTTTTTGAGCGCTTCGACAAGCTCCATGGTCTTATCCACCGTCATGTTCTCGTGGTATTCGAGACCATCCCGGGACTGGATCTGGAACATGGGTGCCTTATCGCAAGCCGCCAGGCAAGTAACCGCCTCGAGAGTGATCATTCCGTCCGGGGTCGTTTCCCCAACCTGTATACCGAGGTTGGCGCACAGGGAATCCATAAATCGATCGGCACCGCGCAAGGCACAGGGCAGGTCTGTGCAGACTTGCATACGGTACTTGCCTTCTTTTTTATCGTGATAGAGCGTGTAGAAACCGACCAGTGCACCTACGTCGGTCAGACTCATCTCCAGCAAGTCTGCGATATCCTGCATGGCTTCCCTGGTGATATAACCGGCTTCACTCTGAGCCAGATAGAGCAGGGGCATGACCGCCGAGCGTTTATTTTCAGGTGGATATTTTGCCAGGATCCGCTTAACTTCCCTGGAGTATTTCGTTGCAAGACTCATCGGTCTATATCTCCTAGAACGATATCAACAGAGGCAAGAATTGCGATCAGGTCAGCCACCAGATGCCCCCTGGTGATCAAAGAGATCACCGAAAGGTTATTAAAGGAAGGCGTTCGCCAATGAACCCGGTACGGTTTCGGTCCGCCATCTCCTTCGAGATAAACGCCCAATTCACCGCGCGGCGATTCAACCGCGTTATAGATCGAACCCTTCGGCCCCGGAAATCCCTCGGTCCACAATTTGAAGTGATGGATGAGTGACTCCATGCTCGTACCGATCTCCGAACGCGGAGGCGGGACAAACTTACGGTCATCGCTTTTTATGGGACCCATCGGCAGTTTGTTCAACGCCTGTTCGATGATCTTTAGTGATTCACGAAATTCTTCTATGCGGACGATATAACGCGCATACGTATCCCCTTCGGGACGGGTTGGGATCTTGAAATCATATTGTTCATAACCCATATAAGGACGTGCTTTCCGTATATCCCAATCCACGCCGGAGGCGCGCAACATCGGGCCGGTTACGCCATAGGAAAGGGCATCGTGCGCGCTCAGTTTGCCGATCCCCACGATCCGGTCCTGAAGGAGCGGGTTCTTCGAAAGCAGGGCTTCATATTCGTCGACGCGCGCGGGGAAGATCTTAAGGAAATTACGAACGGCTGCCTCGAATTCAACCGGCACGTCACGCCATAAGCCCCCGGGGCGGATATAAGTCGTCATCATGCGCTGACCCGAGACCAGCTCGAAAATATCGAGGATCACTTCGCGTTCACGGAAGCAATAGAGAAAGACCGACATCGCAGCCAGGTCAAGGCCAAAAGCGCCCAGCCATACCAGATGCGAAGCAATGCGTTGGAGCTCCACCAAGATCACCCGTAATGCCTGGGCACGCGGCGGCACATCCAGGTCCACAAGTTTTTCCACTGCCATGCAATAAGCCAGGTTATTCCCCAGCGGGTTCATATAATCGAGGCGGTCGCTCATCACTTCGGCCTTGAGATAGGTCTTGGCTTCCATGTTCTTTTCAACGCCGGTGTGCAGGTAACCGATATCCGGAATGCAATTGACGATGATCTCGCCGTCCAGCTCAAGTAAAAGGCGCAGCACCCCGTGCGTCGAAGGGTGCTGAGGTCCCATGTTCAATAACATGGTCTCACCAGTCACCGCCCGTTCAGAGACCAGGTGTTTGTAGGGACCAACCGGAATTTCTTCCAACTGATAATCAGACATGATTATTCCTTTACATACGGCTTGCGCAGATCGATCTCTTCAAAGTTAAAGGAAAACTGCGGTTCTTCATAGCCCAAAGGATAATCTCTTCGAAGAGGATGTCCATCCCAGTCTTCCGGCATCAGGATGCGGCGCGGGTCGGGATGCCCTTCGAACTCTATACCGAACATATCTGCGACTTCACGCTCGCGCCAATTTGCCACATCGAAAACGCCCGTGGCGGTGGGCACCCGCGGCTGGCTGGCGTTGACCGGTACCCTCAACTGTATGAACATATTCTGGGTCAACGAGGTAAGCTGGTAGATCACATGAAAACGCGGATTTTCCTGCGGCCAATAATCCACTGCCGTCAGGACCGAAAGCAGCGTGAAGGCATGCTCATCCTGCAGGTAGGTTAAAACATCAACGATCTGCTCCGCATGGATGAAAATATGCAGTTCACCGCGAAATTCTTCATAGGTCGCGCCCGCATTCTCCTGCAGCACCTGGACGATTTTTTCAAGTCTATTGTCCATCTATCCTCACTCCACACTCCACAATATCCACGGCGCAGGCAACCGTCGTGCACAGGCTGCGGTTTATTCTGTGACAGCCTGTATATCTATGAATTAAGCTTTTACCAGATCAGTAAACTTCTCGCCCTTGACCTTCTCGAACAAAGTAACCACGCCATGGATCAACGCTTCGGGCCGCGGCGGGCAGCCCGCCACATACACATCCACAGGAACCACCTCATCCACGCCCTGCACAATGGCGTAATTATTGAAGACGCCTCCACAGGAGGCGCAATCGCCCATGGCGATCACCCACTTGGGTTCAGGCATCTGGTCATATAAACGGCGCAGAACGGGGGCCATCTTGCGGGATACCCGTCCCGCCACGATCATCAGATCCGATTGGCGCGGGCTGGGACGCATAAGCTCCATACCAAAACGGCTCATATCATAATCTGCGGCCTGGGCAGCCATCATTTCGATCGCGCAGCACGCCAATCCGAAAAGCATCGGCCACATGGCATTCGTGCGCGCCCAATTTACAGCGGTTTCAAGCGTGGTCGTCACGATACCCATATTGCCGAGTTTCTGCTCTACTCCCATTCCAACGCTCCTTTCTTCCACGCGTAAATGTAACCTACTAATAAGATAAGGATAAATACTGCCATTTCGGCGAGGCCGAAAAAGCCAAGCTGTCGGAACACCACCGCCCAGGGAAGGAAAAAGATCACTTCAATATCGAAGAGGATAAAGAGCACTGCAATTAAATAGAACCGCACCGGCATGCGACGCGTACCGGGGCCGATGGGTGCAATCCCGGATTCATACGGCTCATCTTTGACATCCAAATGTTTCTTCGGTCCCAAAAGTTCCCCCAGACCAATCGCAATCCCGGCAATCAAAGTTGCCACTGCGATCATCACAGCAATGGCAATATACTCAAGCAACATAGACACCTCAAAGTTATAACGCTTGAACGTTTAGTTATGCAATTTTCTACGCTGGCGGTAAAGTATATCATAAGTAGTTTTTAGGGGCTAGAAAATGTGGTGCATTTCACAAAAACAATTCACCGATCGTTCTTTATTAATAAATGCTTAAATGATCGAAGGGAACCACCTCTTACGGTGAGGTGATCCCCTTCATTATAAATCCCACTTTCCGATGCGGTTTCAGTGCACAGCAGTGCTTTTTAAATAGGATTTGAGCAGGTAATTATATTGCCCTGTGTTCATTTTCCAGATCGCCCGCCAGCGCTCCCCCGACCATAGGGGTGCTCTCGTAATCAGCCGCAGCTGATCGTAATAGGCGATCAAGGACGCGTCCTTCAGGTCGTCCTGGTTATCTCGAAAGGTTTGCTCATAGCCCAATGGAATATCGCGTTTGAAATGACCGATCCGCCAGGTTTTATCGGCAGAGATGGGCAGGCGCGCCAATAGAGGATCTCCGATCGCGAACATATCAATGATATGAAGGTTGGGTCCGGCGTAATATCCCAAAAATCCGACCCCTTTGCCAACATAGACCTTCTCCCCGGTATTTCTTAACTGGTCGGCGAGCTTGATCCATTCCTGATTCGGGTCGGGCAGCGGATGGTAGCGTCCCCAATGAACCAGGCCTGTATATGGAAAATAAAAAGCTTGTTCATCGCCTACACCGCTAAAGT
>Ga0326726_10004665_pt1 | contig 12498 bp, 9 predicted proteins | sample MHFenrmetagenome_2_FD_207603 | JGI IMG/M metagenome (GOLD analysis project Ga0326726, IMG submission 207603) | Lab enriched peat soil microbial communities from Michigan Hollow, Ithaca, NY, United States - MHF15MN | ecosystem: Environmental > Terrestrial > Soil > Wetlands > Peat | place: USA...
GCTCGCGCAGGATGTCCCAGACCGGGCGCCGCTGTGTATAGGATTTGCCGAAGTCCCCGCGCACCGCCCCGCCGATCCAGGAGAGGTACTGGATCATCACGGGCCGGGTCAGGCCCAGCTCCTGGCGAATCTGCTGAATCTGCTTTTGCTGGACGCCGCTCGTCTCGGAACCGGTCTGGTAGACGAGGATCTCGGCGATGTCTCCCGGCACGAGCCGCATGAGGACGAAGATGAGGATGGACGCCCCGATCAAGGCGGGAATGAAGAGCAGGAGCCGGCGAACGACATAGCTGCCCATGCGGTGCCGCCGTATGCTACGAGGCGCGCGTGCGCGGCGTCAAGCCGGTCGCAGGCGGTCTTCCCGAGGTCACCGAAAGGGATACCGGCGGCAGGCGCTTCTCCCGCTCACTCCTCGAAACGGCTGAGCCGCCGCAGCTCGGGGAAGAGGATCATCCAGAGCCACGCCACCGCGATAGTTCCGAGCCCGCCGAGCAGGACGGCGGGAACGGCGCCGAGCAGGGCGGCGGCCACGCCCGACTCGAAGGCCCCGAGCTGGTTTGAGGTACCGGTGAAGAGGGAATGCACCGCGCTCACCCGGCCACGCATCGCGTCGGGAGTGCGGATCTGCGCGAGCGAGACGCGGATGACCATGCTCACCACGTCCGCCGCCCCCAGTACGGTCAGCGCGACGATCGACAGCACGAAGTTGGTGGACAGCCCGAATACCACGGTGGCCGCGCCGAAGACGACCACCGACCGGAAGAGCGTCGGGCCGATCCGCCGCTCCAGCGGGTAGTGAGCAAGCAGCACGGAGATGGCGAGCGCTCCCAGGGCCGGCGCCGCGCGGAGGAGCCCGAGGCCGACCGGACCGGTGTGCAGGATGTCCCGCGCAAAGACCGGCAACAGCGCCGTCGCTCCGCCGAGCAGCACCGCGAAGAGATCGAGTGACATCGTGCCGAGCAACACCCGCCGGCTTTTGATGAACGCGGCCCCCGAGAACACGGTCTCAAGCGTGAGGGGCTCTCGGGCGCGCACGGCTCGCTGGATCCGGATGGCCGCGGCCGCCGTGCCCGCGAGGGCGAACATCGTGCCGGCGGTGAAGTAGGCAGCGCCCGGGCCGAACGCGTACAAGAAGCCGCCGAGCGCGGGGCCGACGATCTGCGCGGTCTGGCCCGCCGAGATGATCCAGGCCATGGCCTTGGTGATGAGGGGGCGCGACACCACCTCGGGCACGAGGGCGGTCATGGCCGGGTTCTCGAAAGCCTGGGCCGCGCCGAGGAGCGCGACGAGCGTGAAGATGCTCGTCCGGCTCTGCCAGCCCCCGATGGAGCCCAGGGCCAGCGCCGCTGCGGCGGCCGCCTTCACGACCTCGCACACGATGACGACCAATCGCCGATCGCATCGGTCAGCGACCTGTCCGACCACCAGAGTGAGCAGGACCATCGGCACGAACTGCACGAGGCCGACCAGCCCCAGATCGAGCGCGCTCCCCGTCAGCTCGTAGAGCTGCCAGCCCACCGCAACGCCCAGCATCTGGAAGCCAATGCTGGCCAGGATCCGGGACAACGACAGGAAGGCAAACGGCGCGTGGAGCAGCAGCGAGCGCGACGATTCAGGGATTGCGACTGCCTCTAGCGATTGGCCCGGGCCAGCACCGCGTGCAGGAGGACGTTCACACCCGGCGAGGTGTAGTCCAGCTCCGCGTGCTCGGCCTCGTTGTGCGAGATGCCGTCCCGGCACGGCGTGAAAATCATGGCGGTGGGCGCGATCCGCGAGACATAGTACGCGTCGTGCCCGGCCTGGCTCAGGATGTCCCGGTGGGCCACGCCGAGCGCCTGCGCCGCCTCGCGAATGAGCCGGACGCAGCCGGGGTCGAAGCGCTCGCTGCCGAATTGCCACTCGCCCGCGATGCGCATCTCCACATTGGCGCGCCGGGCGCAGTCCGTCATGGCCGCCTTGACCTCGGCCCACATCTGGTCGGCCACCGCACGATCAGCATGGCGCACGTCGCACGTGAGCTGGGCGTACTCGGCGAGGATACCCGCCTTGTTGGGCCAGGCGACCAGGCGAGCCACCGTGGCCTTGCCCTCCGTGGCGTGATACTTCCAGCCCACGTCGTTGACCGCGACGGCCAGCATGGCCGCGCCCACCAGCGCGTTGCGGCGCCGGTCCATCGGTGTCGGCCCCGAGTGCGCGGTCTCGCCGTGGACGTCCACGTGCATGCCCCGCGTCGCGTAGCCCCCCACCACGATGCCGACGGGCACGGCCTCGCGATCGAGAATGGGCCCCTGCTCGATGTGCAGCTCGAAATACGCATCGATGGAGCGCCCGCCCACCGCCGCCTTGCCTTTGTAACCGATGCGCTCGAGCTCGGCGCCGAACTGCTTGCCGTCGTCGTCGCGGAGAGCCAGGACCCAATCCACGTCGAAGACGCCGGCGAAGGCCCCGGAGGCGACCATGGGCGGCGTGAAGCGCGCACCCTCTTCATTGGTCCAGCACACCAGCTCGAGGGGCCGCTTCGTTCGGACGCGCCGGTCGTCGAGGGTGCGAAGCACTTCGAGACCGGCGAGCACGCCCACGATGCCGTCATACTTCCCGCCCGCGACCTGGGTATCGAGATGGCTGCCCATCAGCACGGGCGGCAGATGATCGTCCATGCCCGGCCGGCGGGCGAAGATATTGCCGACACGGTCCACGGCCACCGTGCAGCCCGCCTCCGTGCACCAGGTGATGAAGAGATCGCGCATCTCCTTGTCTGCGTCGGTGAGAGCCAGCCGGCGAAGGCCGCCCGCCTTCCCGGGCCCGATCTCGCCCGAGCGCATGACGGTGGACCAGAAGCGCGCGGGATCGATGCCGAGAGTTGCGTCGTTCGTGGACATGGTCGCGCCCTCCCGGCGCGCTCCGGTCTTACCCCGCTCAGGCGGAGGCTGTCAACATCGAGCGTGCCGGCTGGACAGGCCCGCGGACGCCGCGTACTCTCCCGCCAAGGAGGCACCATGCGCCCAGCCCGGATGGCCGTCGCTCTGCTCGCCACGCTGCCTCTCTTCGCGTCCCTGCCCCGACCGGCCGCGGCGGCGCCGGACGGCACGATGACCTGGGGCGTTCACGTGACGCTCGCCTCGCGGTGGCTCGACCCCGCGGAGACGGAAGCCCTGGTCACGCCGTTTCTCGTGCTCTACGCCCTTCACGATGCGGTGGTGAAGCCCATGACCGGCGCGGTGACGGGCCCGAGCCTGGCCGAATCGTGGACCATGTCGCGCGACGGCCTCGTCTACGAGTTCGTGCTGCGCAAGAACGCGCGCTTCCACAACGGCGATCCGGTCACATCCGATGACGTGAAGTTCTCGTTCGAGCGCTACAAGGGCGCGGCGGCCAAGCTCCTCAAGGATCGCGTGAAGGAGATCCAGACGCCGGACCCGGGACGCGTGCGTATCGTCTTGAGGGATCCCTGGCCGGACTTCATGACTTTCTACGGCACCACGGCGTCGGGCGCGGCGTGGGTCGTTCCGAGAAAGTACGTGGAGAAGGTCGGCGAGGACGGCTTCAAGAAGGCGCCGATCGGCGCGGGCCCGTATCGCCTCGTGTCCTTCACGCCGGGCGTGGAGATGGTCCTCGAGGCCTTCGACGGCTACTGGCGCAGGCCGCCCGCGGTGAAGCGGCTCGTGTTCCGCACCATCACCGACGAGACCACGCGGGCCGCCGCGGTGAAGCGGGGCGAGGTGGACCTGATCTATCTCGTGTCCGGCCCCGTGGCCGAGGAGCTCAAGCGGACGCCCGGATTCAAGGTCGCCTCGCCGCTGCCGTCGGTGGGCCAGTTCTGGCTCGATTTCCCCGAGCAGGGCAACCCGAAGTCACCGTGGCACGACCAGCGCGTGCGCCTGGCCGCGAGCCTCGCGGTGGACCGCAAGGCGGTGAGCGAGGCGGAGTGGCTCGGCTTCGCGCGGCCCAGCGGCAATATCGTGCCCAAGGCCCTCGAGTTCGCGCTGGAGCTGCCCCCGCATCCCTATGACCCCGCGCGGGCCAAAGCCCTCCTCGCCGAGGCCGGCTATCCGAACGGTCTCGACGGCGGCGACTTCACGCCCTTCCCGCCCTACAACTCCATGGGCGAGGCCATCGCGAACTATCTCCGCGCGGTGGGCATCCGCACACGGATCAGGAACATGGAGCGCGCGGCTTTTCTCACGGCGTGGCGCGAGAAGAAGATCCCCGGGATCATCATGGCGCTCGTAGCCCCGTCGGGAAATGCTGCCACCCGCCTCGAGCCGTTCGTGACCCGCGACGGCTTCTACTCGTACCGCGTCATTCCCGAGGCGGAGGATCTCTACGCGCGCCAGTCGCGCGAGCTGGACCGGAAGAAGCGCGAGGCCATGCTCCACCAGATCCAGCGGCTCATCCACGACCGCGTGACGCACGCGCCGCTGATGGAGTCGGCCTTCCTCTGGGCAATCGGCCCGCGCGTCGAGGAGTCCGGGCTGTCTCTCATCCCCGGCCATGCCTACTCCGCCCCCTACGAAGACGTGAAGCTCAGGCGCCCATAGCCCGGCGGCCGACAAGGAGACAGTCGTGAGCGACCCGATCAGCATCCAGTTCACCCGCTTCTCCGCGTTCTACTCTCCGCTGATTGCGAGCATTGCCGGCGGATTCCTCAGAGACGAGGGCTTCGAGCCGCGGCACTCGGTGGCGCCGGCGGGCACATCGGCCATCGAGGGTGTCGTGAACGGCAGCGTGCACGTCTGCCAGTCGGCGCCCTCCCAGGGCTTCGGCCCGCTCGAGAAAGGGCAGAAGCCGCCGGTGGCTCACTTCGCCCAGATCAACGAGATGGACGGCTTCTTCCTCACGGGCCGCGCCGCTGATCCCGCCTTCACGTGGCAGAAGCTCGCCGGCAAGAAGGTGCTCGTGGACCACGGCGGCCAGCCGCTCGCCATGTTCAAGTACGCCTGTCACCGCCGCGGCCTCGACTACAAGGCCATCCAGGCGCTGGACGTCCCGAGCGGCCAGATGGACGCGGCGTTTCGCAAGGGGGAGGGCGACTACATCCATCAGCAGGGGCCGGCGCCGCAGCAGCTCGAGCACGACAAGGTCGGCCACGTGGTGGCCTCGGTCGGGGAGGCCATCGGCCCGTGCGCCTTCTCGAGCCTCGCCGCCACGCGCGATTGGCTCGGCACCGATGCCGCGAAGCGCTTCATGCGCGCCTACCGCAAGGCGCGCGCCTGGCTCCTCGCCACTCCCGCCGCCCGCGTGGCGGAGGCGGAGGCCTCGTTCTTCCCGGATATCGATCGCGCCGTGCTCACCGCCACCATCGCCTACTACCAGAAGCTCGGCTGCTGGACACCACACGCGGAGATCACCCGTCCCGCCTTCGAGGCGACGCTCGACGTGTTCCAGCACGCGGGGCTCATCACCAGGCGCCACCGCTACGAGGACGTTGTCGCGCCGCCGCCGGGCGCTGCGTAGCGCGGGCTCTCATTCGAACGCGGCCGAGAGATCGCCGGCGGCCGGCCGCACGCCGGGCAGCGGCTCGAGCCCGAAGCGGACGGTGATGAGCTTGAGGATGGACGTCGTGTCGTAGGAAGTGTGGTCGACGAACCCGCGCTTCGCGCGCGGCGAGATGATCAGGGTCGGGATGCGGGTGCCCGGGCCCCAGCGATCCCCGGCGGGCGGCGCCACGTGGTCCCAGAAGCCGCCGTTTTCGTCGTACGTGATGATGATGGCGGTGGACGGCCACAACGAGCTGGCCTTGATCCTGGTCACGAGCTCGGCGATGTGGATGTCCCCCGACAGCACGTCGGTATAGCCGGGATGTTGGTTCAGGATGCCTTGCGGCTTGTAGAAGGCGACTTGCGGCAATGTTCCCTGCTCGATGGCGGCGACCAGATCGGTGTAGTCCTTGAGGTGACGCTCGCGATCAGCAGTGCCCGGCGCGAAGCGGGCGAAGTAGTTGAAGGGCTGGTGATGCGGGGCGAAGTACGGCGCACTGTCCTTTCGCGTCAAGATAACCTTGCGCGGCGCATCGGGCGGCTGCATGCCGTCCTTGAGCGCCGCATTCCAGGCGCCCGCGTACCACGCCCACGTCACGCCCTTCGCCGTCATGGTGTCGCCGATGGTTTTCTGTGACTGCGGGGGCAGCGTATGCCGCCCCGGATCGGTCCCGCGCGGATCGCCGTCCTTCAGCGGCGGCACGCGCGATGGCTGCCATGGCGGCTGCGCGGTATTGACCGAATAGCCCTCGGGTGTGACCTCGCCGTCCATGAACGCGGGCGCTCCCTGGAGCACGGACGCGGGCGATCCGGCCCTCGTCCTGAGCCAGCCGCGCTCGTCGATCTGCGCGCGCAGGCGCGCGGGCGCGTCGCGATCCTCGGGCGTGCAGGCGCACACGAGCCAGAAGTGATTGAGGAAGGAGCCGCCGAACGCCCCCATGAAGAAGTTGTCGGCCAGAACGTAGTCCTTGGCCCACTGCCACAGCGGCAGCGTCGACCCATCGTAGTAGCCCATCGCGAGCGCGCCCGCATCCGATGCCGCGACGAAGCGATCGTTACGGCCGCCGTTGATCTGCTCCTGGTTCTGGTAGAACCGGTGGACGACGTCGCGCGTGGGCACCGAGAGCGGCAGGTGGATCGGCGGCGCGTCGATGCGAAACGGCTTGTTCGGCAGATTGGTCGGGAAAGCGGGGTCTGGCCCCGTCCCTTTCCATACCGGCGGCAGGGTGGCCAGCTCCTTTCCGTCGCGATCCACCTGCAGGTAGCTTGCGGGCGGCGCGTTGGCGATGCCGTTCGCGCCGGGAAAGAGACCATAGAGGTGATCGAAGCTCCGGTTCTCGGCGTAGATGACGACAATGTGCTCGATCCCGCTCAGACCGGACTTGGCCGGTGCGGCGGAGGTCGCGCAGCCGGCCACCATCGCGGCGCAGGCGACGAGCAGAGCAACGCGAGGCCCCACGAAGCCCTGGCTCGTCGCATCGCCTGCGCCGCGCAGGAAACCCTTTGCGCTAACGCGCCTCGGCGATGGCCTTGACGCCGCCGGGATTGTCGAGAGAGGAGAGATCGCCCGGGTCCTTGCCGAGGTGGGTGGCGCGAATCACCCGGCGCATGATCTTGGCGCTGCGGGTTTTGGGCAGGTCAGCGGCGAAGAGCACGCGCTCGGGCTTGAGCGCCTTGCCCATTTGATGCGCGACGAGGTCCGAGATCTCCGCGCGCAGCGTCTCGGTGGGCGCGATGCCGGGTCGCAGCACGGCGAAGCAGACCACGCCCTCACCCTTGATCTCGTGGGGCACGCCGATCGCCGCGGCCTCGGCCACCGCGGGATGGCTCACCAGCACCGACTCGACTTCCGCCGGACCCACCCGCTTGCCCGCGATCTTGAGCGTGTCGTCCGAGCGGCCGGTGACGAACCAGAAGCCGTCATCGTCGATATAGGCCCAGTCGCCGTGCACCCAGACGCCGGGCCAGCGCGACCAGTAGGTCTCGAGATAGCGGTCGGGATCCTTCCAGAAGCCCGCGGTCATGCCCGGCCAGGGCTTGGTGATGACGAGCTCGCCGACCTGTCCCCTGATCGGCCGGCCGTCGTCTCCGAAGACGTCCGCCGCCATGCCCGGTGTCGGGCCGTTGAAGGAACAGGGCTTGATCGGGGCGATGGGGAATGACGTGACGATGCCGCCCGAGATCTCCGTGCCACCGGAGTAGTTGATGATGGGCACCGTGCCGCGCCCCACATGCTCGAAGACCCAGCGATAGGGCTCGGGGTTCCAGGGCTCGCCGGTCGAGCCGAAGATGCGAAGCTCGGACAGCTCGTGCCGGAGCGGCCACTCGGTGCCGTGCGGCATCAGCGCGCGCACCGCCGTCGGCGAGAGACCCATCACGCTGACGCGGTGGCGCTCGGCCACGGCCCAGAGCCGGTCGGGCTTGGGATAGTCGGGGGTGCCTTCGAAGAGCACCAGCGTGGCGCCGTTCGTGAGGCCGCCCAGGATCAGGATGGTGCCCATCACCCAGCCCATGTCGGTGAGCCAGAAGAAGCGGTCCGCGTGACCAAGATCGAAGAGATAGCCCGCGTCGTGACCGATCTTCATCTGGAGGCCGCCCTGGGTCAGGACCACGCCTTTCGGCTTGCCCGTGGTCCCCGACGTGTAGGTGATGCAGCAGGGGCGGTCGGCCTCCACCGGCAGCGCGGGGCACTGATCCGACTCGCGCTCGACGGCCTCGTGCCACCACACATCGCGCCCGGGTGTCCACGGCACCTCGCGGCCCGCGTGCTTCAGCACGAGGAGATGCTTGACCGAAGGGCTCAGCGCCGCGGCCTCGTCGGCGGTCTCCTTCATCTTCACGGTCTGGCCGCGGCGCGAGAAGCCGTCGGCGGTGATGAGCACCTTGGCCTCGCAGTCCTCGAGGCGGGCCGCGACGGCCTGGGCGCCGTAGCCGGAGAAGGACGGCGAATAGATGGCCCCGATGCGGCAGATCGCCATGAGCGCGATGGCGGCCTCCGCGCACATGGGAAGGAAGAGCCCGACCGAGTCCCCCGCCCCCACCCCGAGCCGCTTGAGGACATTGGCGACACGATTGACGTCGCGCGACAGCTCGCGATAGGTCCAGGTGCGGACGCGGCCGTCCTCCGCTTCCCACACGATGGCCGGCTGCTCGCCGCGGCCTTCGTCCACGTGGCGGTCCACGCAGTTGTCGGACAGGTTCATGAGTCCGTCCGGGAACCACCGCGGCCACGCGATCCCACGCGAGGTGTCGAGCACGCGCGTATACGGTTTCATCCAGCGGAAGCCCAGGTCCCTGGAGACGGCGTCCCAGTACCACTCGGGGTCGGCCACGCTCTTTCGCAGAAGCTCGTCCAGCGACGAGAGTCCGTGCGCGCGCATGAAGCCGGTGATCCGCGCGCGCTCGATGCGCTCGGGGGTGGGGCGCCAGATGATCTCGCTGTCGCTCATGTGTCTGGTCCGGCGGGACATGGTAGCATGACCGGCGTCGTCACCTGGTCCCCCACCACCAAAGGAGAGCCCATGAAGGCGGTCGCGGCGGTCGCGGAAATCCTGAAGCGCGAAGGCGTCAAGTTCCTCATCGGGTATCCAGTCAACTCCATTATCGAAGCGGCCGCCCAGGCCGATATCCGCACAATCATCGTGAGGCAGGAGCGGACGGGCCTGCACATGGCGGATGCCGTGAGCCGCGTCACCTCAGGGAAGCGCATCGGGGTCTTCACCATGCAGCACGGGCCCGGCTCCGAGAACGCCTTCGGAGGCGTGGCCCAGGCCTACGGCGACTCGGTGCCCATCGTGGTGCTGCCCGGCGGTTATCCCCGACGCATCACCAATATCCCGCCCAACTTCAATTCGTCGCTCAACTACCGGCACGTGACCAAGTGGATCGAGCAGGTGATCATGCCCGACACGGTGCCCGACGCGATGCGGCGCGCCTTCACTCAGGTCAAGAACGGGCGCCCGCGCCCCGTGCTCGTCGAGTTCCCCGTCGACGTCTTCCAGGAAGAGATCGCCGAGCCGCTGGACTACGTGGTGGCGCCGCGCATGCGCTATGGTCCAGACCCGAAGGCCGTGTCCACGGTGGCGGCGGCCCTCGTGGCGGCCGAGCGGCCGGTGATCTACGCGGGCCAGGGCGTTCACTACGCCGAGGCCTGGAGCCAGCTGCGCCAGCTCGCTGAGCTGCTCGAGGCGCCGGTGACGACGAGCCTCCAGGGCAAGAGCGCCTTCCCCGAGAACCACCCGCTGTCGCTGGGCTCGGGCGGCCGCTCGGTCTCGAAGCAGCTCCACGAGTTCCTGAAGAACTCGGACGTGATCTTCGGGATCGGCTGCAGCTTCGCCACGACCAACTACGGCGTGGCCATGCCGAAGGGCAAGACCATCATCCACTCGACGCTGGACCCGGCCGACGTCAACAAGGACGTGCGCGCCGAGCATGCGCTCATCGGCGATGCCGCGCTGACGCTCGACGCCCTGCTCGCCGAGGTGAAGGACCGGCTCAAGGGCAAGCCCCGCGGCCGGGGCCCGGCCGTCGCCGCCGAGATCAAGCGCATCAAGGCGGAGTGGATGGCGCAGTGGATGCCCAAGCTCACCTCGAACGCCAAGCCGATCTCCCCCTACCGCGTCATCCGCGACCTGCTCCAGACGGTGGATCCCGCGCGCACCATCATCACGCACGACGCGGGCAGCCCGCGCGATCAGATCTCGCCTTTCTGGGAGTGCACGGAGCCGCTGTCCTATATCGGCTGGGGCAAGACGACCCAGCTCGGCTACGGGCTCGGCCTCGCCATGGGCGCCAAGCTCGCGCAGCCGGACAAGCTCTGCATCAATGTCTGGGGCGACGCCGCCATCGGCTTCACCGGCATGGACTTCGAGACGGCGGTGCGCGAGCGCATCCCCATCCTCTCGGTGCTCCTGAACAACTTCTCGATGGCCATCGAGCTGCCGATCATGAAGACGGCCACGGAGAAGTACCGCAGCACGGACATCTCGGGCAACTACGCCGACATGGCGAAGGCCTTCGGCGGCTACGGCGAGCGCGTCACCGAGCCGGGCGACATCGTGCCGGCGATACAGCGGGCGGTGAAGAAGACCGAGGAAGGCATCCCGGTGCTCCTCGAGTTCATCACGGAGAAGGAGATCGAGTTCTCGATGTACAAGTACTAGGCCTTTTCGTGAGCCTGAAGCTCGATCTCGGCTTCATGACGTTCGACCTCCGCGAGATCCCCGCCTATGCGCGGCGTGCGGAGGAGCTGGGCGTGGGGGCGCTCTGGTCGGCGGAGACCAAGCACGACCCCTTCCTGCCGCTGGCGGTGGCCGCCGCCAATACCTCACGCGTGCAGCTCGGCACGGCCATCGCCGTCGCCTTTCCGCGCAGCCCCATGATCATGGCCCACACGGCCTGGGACCTCCAGCAGGCCTCGGGCGGCCGCTTCGTCCTCGGCCTCGGCACGCAGGTCAAGGCGCACAATGAGCGGCGCTTCTCCCTCAAGTGGGAGCCGCCCGGGCCGCGGCTGCGCGAGGTCATCCTGGCGCTCCGTGCGATCTGGGAGTCCTGGCAACAGGGCACGCCGCTCAATTTCCACGGGAAGTCCTACCGCTTCGACCTGATGTCTCCCTTCTTCAACCCGGGGCCCATCGAGCACCCGCGCATCCCGGTCTACATCGCGGCGGTGAATCCGTACATGGCGCGCATGGCCGGAGAGATCTGTGACGGCCTCCACGTGCACTCCTTCCACAGCCCCAAGTACCTGCGCGAGGTGCTTCACCCCGCCGTGGAAGAGGGGCTCCGCGCGTCGGGGCGCTCGCGCAAGGACTTCACCTTCCGCGCCTCCACCATGGTGGTGCTCGGCGACACCAGGGATGAGCTCGAGCGCAGCCGGCAGGCGGTGAAGCAGCAGATCGCCTTCTACGCGTCGACGCGGACCTACCAGGCGGTGCTCGCCCTCCACGGCCTCGACCATCTCGTGCCGCGCCTCCACGCCAAGAGCCTCGAGGGCGACTGGCAGGGCATGGCGGATCTGATCAGCGACGAGACGCTGGATCACTTCGCGGTGACGGCCACGTGGGACACGGTGGGCGCGCGACTGCGCGAGCGCTATGCGGGGATCTGCGACCGGACCCAGCTCTACCCGGCCTTCCAGCCTTCTCTCGACGACCCGCGCCTCCAGGCCCTCGCGAGGGAGATGAACAGGATCTAGCCCGAGTCGACCTGGCCGGGATGCTTGAGAGTGTCGCCGCCCGGCGGCAGGTTGAGCACGGTGGCCGGAAAGAGATTGGCGAGCCAGCGAATGACGTCGCTGACCGTCACGATGCCGATGGGCCGGCGCTGTTCGTCCACCAGAGGTATCGTGCGGTAGCCCGCCACGCTCATGGAGTGGACCGCGTAGGCGACCCGATCGCGGAGCGAGAGCACCTCGGGATCGCGCGTCATCACGGCGGCGAGCACCGTGCCCTTCGGATCGAGCCCGCGGCCGACGACACGCGTGAGGAGATCGCGCTCGGTGAAGATGCCCGCGAGCCGGCCGGACGCATCGACTACGAGAACGGCCGCCTGGCGCGCCTGGAGCATCCGCTGGGCCGCCTCCGTCACCGTGGTGGATTCGCGCAGGCGGATCGGCTCCGCGGGGGCCAGCACGCCCACGGTGTCATTGAATACGGCGGGGCTGATGGACTGCTCTTCCGGGTCGCCGCTGGTGGAGTAATCGTCGTCCGCATCGAGCTCGTGCATCGCGTCGACCTCCCCTGCCCTACTCGCCGGAGAACTTCTGCGCGTTGCCCATATGCGGCCACGTCCAGGCCTGTACGTTCCCCAGGATCTGCTTGATGTGGTTGCGATCGTGGTGGATCCACTCGTGGAGAAGATCTTCCACGCGCAGCCAGCCGACCTTGGGGTGCTGGCCGCCCCGCGTGAGATCGCCGGGCTTGAGGCCACGCACGAGCGCCACGCTGTCGGCGCGCATTCGCTCGAGCTCGGCCACCAGCTTGCCGGCCGGCTTCATGTCGTCACGGCGCCCCCGCGCCAT
>Ga0326726_10004666_pt1 | contig 12498 bp, 13 predicted proteins | sample MHFenrmetagenome_2_FD_207603 | JGI IMG/M metagenome (GOLD analysis project Ga0326726, IMG submission 207603) | Lab enriched peat soil microbial communities from Michigan Hollow, Ithaca, NY, United States - MHF15MN | ecosystem: Environmental > Terrestrial > Soil > Wetlands > Peat | place: USA...
GCCCTCACCGGCAAGCAGATCTGGAAGCAGGAGCTCGAGTTCGCGTCCGACGTGTTCAAGATGGCCTGCTGCGGCTTGCTGAACCGCGGCGTCGCCATCTACCAAGGCAAGGTCTACCGCACGACGCTCGACTCGAACGTCATCGCGTACGACGCGAAGACCGGCAAGCAGATCTGGAAGACCCAGGTCATCGACTACAAGCTCGGCCATGCGATGACCGGCGCGCCCCTGGTCGCCAACGGCGTCCTGATGACGGGTATTGCCGGCGGCGAGTACGGCACGCGCGGCTTCATCGACGGCTGGGATCTGGAGACCGGCAAGCATCTCTGGCGCACTTTCACGACGGCGGCCGGCAGCGACAAGGGCGCCGACACCTGGCCCGGCGACACCGCGTTGAAGGGCGGCGCACCCACCTGGCTCACCGGCGCCTACGACCCTGACCTCGACCTCGTGTACTGGGGGACCGGCAACGGCGGCCCCTGGAACGCCGAAGCGCGCAAGGGCGACAACCTGTACATCTGCTCGGTGCTCGCGTTCCGTCCCAAGACGGGCGAGATCGTCTGGCACTACCAGTTCTCGCCGAACGACCCGTACGACTACGATTCGACCGATCCGGGCATGCTGGTCGACATGAAGGTCGACGGCGCGATGAGAAAGCTCCTGATCCAGGCCAACCGCAACGGCTTCTTCTACGTGCTCGACCGCACCAACGGCAAGCTGCTCGCGGCGAACCCGTACATCAAGCTCAACTGGGCCGACCGCATCGACATGGCCACCGGCAAGCCGGTCGAGTCGGCGAAGACGGCGAGCGTGCGCAAGGGCGCGGACGAGGAGATTTTCCCGTCCGTGCTCGGCGGCAAGAACTGGAATCCGATGTCCTGGAACCCCGCGACCGGCCTCGCCTACGCCAACACCTTCAACCTGAGCTGGCCATACCAACTGGCGAAGCCCGAGTACAAGCAGGGCGAGTGGTACCTTGGGATCAATTTCCGCGGCGTCAACATGCCCAAGGACGAGCCGCACGGCTACCTGTCGGCGATCGATCCGATGACCGGCAAATCGAAGTGGAAGGCTGCGTGGCCTACGGTGCCAAGCATGGCGGGAACGCTATCCACCGCGGGCGGGCTGGTGTTCACCGGCGCTGCGACCGGCGAATTCCTTGCCTTCGACGCCAGCACAGGGAAGAAGCTGTGGCAGTTCCAGACCGGCTCCGGAATCATCGGCCTGCCGGTGACCTGGGAGCACGGCGGCAAGCAGTACGTGTCGGTCGTGTCCGGCGCCGGCGGCGTGTGGGCGCTGCTGGGCGACGCGCGCTTCGCGTCGGTGCCGGCCGGCGGCTCCGTCTGGACGTTCGCCCTGCACAAGTGAGATGAGGGCAGGACCGGCCCGGCGCCGATCCTGGAATCCCCTGGGGACCGCGGGCATCTTTGCCGCGGTCCTTTTCGCGTGTCCACCTGCGCTCGGGCAGAACTGCTGCTCGAGCGTCACTACCGAAGGCCAGTTGGTTGACAGCGGTCGCCAGCAGTTCCACCGCACTTGCGCGCACTGCCACGGCTTCAATATGGTGAACTCCGGCAACACCGTCTACGACCTGCGTCGCTTCCCGCAGGACCAGCCAGAGCGCTTCTACCAGTCCGTCACCAAGGGCAAGGGCAACATGCCTGCGTTCGGAGACGCCCTCACGCAGAAGCAGATCGACGTGTTGTGGGCCTACGTCCGCAACCGCGGCGAGACGCCGAAATGATGCGCGCATGCGCGCTGGCCGCGACGGCGCTGCTGGGCTGCTGTCAGTGCTTCGCCCAGGACCTGCGCGTCTGCATGGCGGAGGAGAACGCGCCGCTGTCCTACAAGTCGGGCAAGGATGCGCACGGCCTGGACGCAGCGGTAGCAAAGGCGATCGCGGCCGAGGCCGGCCGGCCGCTGAAAGTGGTGTTCTTCGAATCCGAGTACGACCGCGACAAGACCCTCGCGCAGGAAGTCAATGCCATGCTGTCTTCCGGCGTCTGCAACCTGGCGAGCGGGTATGCGCTGTTCGCCTCGGATCTCGGCGCGCCGGGCCGGGCCGAGGCCCGCACGCCCGATTTCGAAGGCGCCAAGCCGCGCCGCCAGCGGCCGTACATTCCGCTGCAGCGCCTCGCCAGCACGCGCGCCTACTTCGCCGCAGCCATGGGCGTGGTCACGCGCGATGCAGCGCTGCGCGTGGACTCGCTCGCCGACCTGCAGAACCTCAAGGTTGGCGTGATTACCGGCACGATGGCAGGCACGGCGGCGGTCCTCTACCGCAACGGCGTGCTGCGCGCGGGGCTGGTCACGCTGTCGCAGAAGGAGGACCTGCTGGCGGCACTGGAGGCCGGGCGCTTCGACGCGGCGCTCACGTCGCTCACGCGCTTCGACGCCTACCGCCTCACGCACCGCGACACACGCTTGGCGCGCGCGAAATACCTGCACCCCCTCAGGATCAACATCGGCTTCGTCGGGCTGGAATCCGAACCGGCCGCGCTTGCCGCCGGCAGCCGCGCAATCGAGCGTGCGCTGGCGAGCGGCGAGCTTGCGCGCTGGGCGGAACGAGAGGGTGTTACCTGGATCGCGCCCGAGCCGCCCGACGTTCAGGCGCCGTTCGCCTTCGGCAGCCTGCGCACGGACTGAGCCCCCTTCTGTTGCCGGCGGCGCGCGTCACCTCAACCACGCCAGCGGCCCGGCAGGGTCGTGCGACAGCGCGACCGACACGACGTACGCGGCAGCGGCAAGGGCGAGCACGAAGAAAGCCGCCCGGGTACGCTTGGTGCGTCCTCTTCTCAGCGCCACCATGCCGAAGCCGATATAGGCGAGCAGGCCCACGACTTTCGCCGTGAGCCAGCCGTGCACGAGCGGATACTGCTGCAGGAACCAGGCGAGCCACGCGGCGCTGCCGAGAAGGACCGTATCCACGATGTGCGGCGCGATGCGAACCAATCTCGCGTTGAGCCACGGCGATTCCCGCAGCATCAGCACGCCGCGCGCGGCGAATCCGGAAATGCTCAAGACCACGCACGCAACGTGCAGATACTTCACCAATAGATAGGCCTGCATGGCCCGATGCTACCGCCTGGCCCGGCGATCGCAGAATTGATCTGGAGCAAGGCGGGCCGCGATCCCACCGCCCAGCATCCCCGCCAAGAAAGGAGGAAACGAGACCCTTGCCCACCGGACGCCTGGCCGCCGACATTCTCGCCAAGCTGCCGCTCTTCCGGCACACGTCACCGGCGCGGCTGGCCGAGGTTGCGCGGCACGCGCGCACCGAGCACGTGCCGCGCGGCGCCGTGATCGCGAGCCGCGGCGAGCGGCCGCGCGGCCTCATGGCGGTGGCCTACGGACTGGTCAAGCTTTCGCTGCGCGGCGAAATCGAGAAGGTGCTGCGGCTGGTCGGCCCCGGCGAGACCTTCGCCGAGGCGGTGCTGTTCCTCGACAAGCCGCTGCCCGTGGACGCGGTCGCGCTCGCCGATACGCTGCTCGTCGTGGTGCGCGCCGCGCCGCTGCTGGCGCTCATCGACGCCGACCGCGGCTTCGCCCGCGGCCTGCTGGCGAGCATGAGCCAGCGCATGCACGAGCTGGTGATGGATTTCGAGTCCACCACGCAGCACGGCGCGCGTGAGCGCCTCGCCGCCTATCTCGACTCGCTCGCCCCGCCCGGCGCCGAGCACCCTTGCGTGCAGCTGCCAGCGAGCAAGACCGTGGTAGCGGCGCGCCTCGGCGTGACCAAGGAGACACTGTCGCGGCTGTTGCGCCAGATGGGCGAGGAAGGCCTCATCGCCATGGCGAAGCGCGACATCACCCTGCGCGACCGGGCTGCGCTTGCGGCCGCCGCGCGTGGCGGCCGACCAGCTTGAGCATGGTGGCGAGGGTGATCGAGCCGAAGGTGGCGCGCGCGATCTCGTCGATCTCGGCGAGCACCTCGTCGAGCGCGCGCTCCTCGTTGCGGCGCGCGCCGCGCGGCCGCGTGGCGCCGATCTGCTCGAACAGGCCGATCACGTCGAGCAGCGTCACGCGCTTGGCGTTCGCCGCAAACCGGTAGCCGCCGCCGACGCCGCGCGCCGCGCGCAGGAGGCCGGCGCGCCCGAGCTTGCGCAGCACTTTGGCGAGGTGATGGGTGGATATCCGGTACTTGGCGGCAATCTCGGCAGCCGAGAGCTGGCGCGTAGGGTCGGCGGCGAACTCGAGAGCCGCGTAGAGCGCGAGCCGGGCGTTTTGCTGCAGCTTCACGCCAGGCCCGACTCGCTGCGCGCCCGCTTCACTCGAGCTCCATCTGCAGCGGGATGAAGGGCGCCGCCATCATCCCCTGGCTGCGAAAGAATGCCAGCACTAGCGGGTCGTCCCGGTCGAGCAATGTGCGCACAGTGGTGACGCCGGCGCGCCGGAATCGCTCGCAGATCGCCTCGAGCATGCGCGCGCCCACGCCCGCGAGTCGCGCTTCGGGCCGCACGCCGAGACCGAACACCCAGCCGCACGGCGGCGAGCCGAATTCCCAGTCGCGCACCTCGCCGACGATGTAACCCTGCACCGCGGCGTCCGTCTCGGCGACGAGGAAATAGCGCTGCCGCTGCCGCGTGCCGTAGCGCGCGAGGATGCCCGACCAGTACGCGGGCTTGCGCAGGCCGGTGATGCCCGCGTCGATGGCGATCACCTGGGCGAGGTCGGTGCGCCGCGCGGCGCGTATTCTCTTGAGGTAGATCAAAGTGGTATGCCTATGCGCAGTTTACGGTGCTCCGATCAGTTCTCAAAAGAAGGAGGGGGTCATGCTTTTCCGTAATCTGTTGGCGGCGGCCGCGCTCGCGTTCGCCTGCTCCGCGCCCGCGCAAGAGCCGATCCGCATCGGCGCGTTCCTGTCGGTCACCGGCCCAGCAGCGTTCCTCGGCGACCCCGAGCAAAAGACCCTCGAGATGTACATCGAGAAGCTGAACGCCGGAGGCGGCGTGCTTGGTCGGAAGCTCCAGCTCATCGCCTACGATTCGGCGGGTGATGCCGAGAAGGCGCGTGCCTTCGTCAAGCGCCTAATCGAGCAGGACAACGTGGACTTGATCGTCGGCGGCTCGACCACCGGCGAGACCATGGCAGTGGTGCCGCTCGTCGAGCAGGCGCAGATCCCCTTCATCTCGCTGGCCGGCGCGGTGGTGATCGTGGAGCCGGTGAGGAAGTGGGTGTTCAAGACTCCGCACTCCGACCGCCAGGCTTGCGAGCGGATTTTCGTCGACATGAAGGGGCGCGGCACGACGAAGATCGCGCTCATCACGGGCCCGGGCGGCTTCGACAAGTCGATGCGCGCCCAATGCATCGGGGTGGCGAAGAATTACGGCATCGAAATCCTCGCCGACGAGTCCTACGGTGCGGGCGACACCGACATGACGGCGCAGCTCTCCAAGATCAAGGGCACGAACGGTGTGCAGGCGGTGCTCAACTGCGGCTTCGGCCAGGGACCGGCGATCGTCACCAAGAATTACCGCCAGATCTCCATCGGCTTCCCGCTCTACCAGTCGCATGGCGTCGCCTCCAAGGGCTACATCCAGCTCGCCGGGGGCGCTGCCGACGGCGTGCGCCTGCCGGCCGCAGCGCTGCTGGTGGCCGAGACGCTGCCCGATTCCGATCCGCAGAAGAAGGTAGTGCTCGGCTACAAGCGCGAGTATGAGTCGCGCTACAAGTCCGACGTCTCGACCTTCGGCGGCCATGCCTACGACGGGTTGATGATCGCGGTGGAGGCGCTGACAAGGGCGGGCGTCACCGACAAGGCCGTGGTGCGCGACGCGATCGAGTCCGTGCGCGCCTTCATGGGCACGGCGGGCGTGTTCAACTATTCGCCGACAGACCACGTGGGCCTCGACGTCTCGGGGTTCCGCATGCTGGAGATCCGCAAGGGCGACTGGACGCTGGCGAAGTGAAGTAGGACGATGCGGGCGGAGCGCACATGTCCGCCCAGCTCGTCCAGTTCCTGCTCAGCGGCCTGACGGTCGGCGCGATCTACGCGCTGGTGGCGCTCGGCTTCGCGATCATCTACAACGCGAGCCACGTCATCAACTTCGCGCAGGGCGAGTTCGTGATGATCGGCGGCATGGCGGCCGCTTCGTTCGTCGAAGCCGGGCTGCCGCTGCCGCTCGCGGCGCTCCTCGCCGTGGGCGGCGCCATGCTGGTCGGCCTCGCACTGGAAAAGCTGGCCGTCGAGCCCGCGCGCGGCGCGCCAGTGGTCACGCTCATCATCATCACCATCGGCGCCTCGATCCTGCTGCGCGGGCTCGCGTCGCTGGTCTGGGACAAGAAGATCCACGCCCTGCCCGCATTCTCGGGCGAAACGCCGCTCAAGCTCGGCGGCGCGACGCTCCTGCCGCAAACGCTGTGGGTGCTCGGGGCGACCGTGCTCACCGTGGCGCTGCTGTGGTGGTTCTTCAATCGCACGCTCACCGGCAAGGCGATCCTCGCGGTGTCGCACAACCAGCTCGCCGCGCAGCTGATGGGCATCAGCGTGCGGCGGGTGCTCCTCGTCTCCTTCGGCCTCTCCGCGGCGCTCGGCGCGCTGGCCGGCGTGCTGATCGCGCCGATCTCGTTCACCTCGTGGGATATCGGCGTCATGCTCGGCCTGAAGGGCTTCGCGGCCGCAATCCTCGGCGGCATGGGCAGCGGGCCGGGCGCCATCGCCGGCGGCCTCGCCCTCGGCCTCATCGAGTCGCTGGGCGCCGGCTACGTCTCCTCGGCCTACAAGGATGTCTTCGCCTTCGTGATCATCCTCGCGGCACTCATCTTCCTGCCCGATGGCCTCGCCGGCCGCCGCCGCGCCACCGAGCGCGTCTAGCGCCCCGCGGCGCAGCCTGCTCGCGCTCGCCGGCGCGGTGGCGCTGCTGCCGCTCGTGCTGCCGAACAACTACACCTACGAGGTGGCGATCCTCGTCGGGCTGAACGCCATCGTCTGCGTGGGCCTGAACCTGCTCATCGGCTACGCCGGCCAGATCAGCCTCGGCCACGCGGGCTTCTTCGGCTTGGGGGCCTACGGCACCGCGATCCTCGCGGTGCGCTACGGCTGGCCGACGCCGGCCTCGCTCGCTGCCACCGTCGCCGCGGTAGCGCTGCTCGCCTGGGCCATCGGCCGGCCGATCCTGCGCCTTAGAGGGCACGCCCTCGCCATGGCGACGCTCGGCATGGGCATCATCGTCGCGGTGGTGATCGCCACCGAGGACCGCTACACGGGCGGCCCCGACGGCATGAGCGTCCCGCCGCTCGCCATCGCGGGCCACGTCCTCGCCGGCGAGCGCGCGTGGTACTGGGTCGTCGGCGTGCTGCTGGTCGCGACGGTGTGGCTCGCGCAGAACCTCATCGACTCGCCACGCGGCCGCGCCTGGCGCGCGTTGCACGGCTCGGAGTTCGCGGCGTCCGCGATCGGCATCGACCCGGCGCGCCACAAGCTCGCAGCCTTCGTGCTTTCGGCCGCCCTCGCTGCCTTCGCCGGCGCACTCACCGCGCACTACGCCGGCTTCATCACGCCGGCCAAGGCCTCGTTCCTGCACTCCATCGAGCTGGTCACCATGGTCGTCTTCGGCGGCATGGCCTCCAGCCTCGGTGCGGTGGTCGGCGCCGCGGCGCTCACCACGCTGCCGCAGCTCCTCACCGTGTTCAAGGAGTACGAGATGGTCTTGCTTGGCGCGGTGCTGATGCTCACCATGATCTTCATGCCGCAGGGCCTGGTGCCCACGCTGGGGAAAGCGCTTGCTGCTGCGCGCGGAAAATCTCGCTAAGCGCTTCGGCGGCGTGCACGCCGTGCAGGACGTGAGCTTCGCGCTCGCGCCCGGAACCGTGCACGCGATCATCGGGCCCAACGGCGCGGGCAAGACCACGCTCCTCAACCTGCTCACCGGCATCTACCAGCCGAGCGAGGGCGGCGTGTTCCTCGGGGCGCGCGAGCTCACCGGCTTGCCGCCGCACCGCTTTGCCGCCGCTGGGATCGGCCGCACATTCCAGAACCTGCAGATCTTCTTCAACATGAGCGCGCTGGAGAACGTCATGGCCGGTCGCTGGCTGCACGAGGGCGGGAGCCTCGCCGCGGCGGCGCTGCGACTGCCGCAGCTCGTGCGCGCCGAGCGCCGCTGCCGCGCGGAGGCGCACTCGCTTCTCGACCTGGTGGGACTCGCACGCTGGGCCGACGCCGCATCGGATGCCATGCCCTACGGGGCGCTCAAGCGCCTGGAGATCGCGCGCGCACTCGCCGCCGGGCCCAAGCTGCTGCTGCTCGATGAGCCCGCCGCCGGGCTCAATCCGACCGAGACGCACGAGATCGACCGCCTGATCCGCGAGCTCGCCTCGCGCGGCATCACCATCGTCCTGGTCGAGCACAACATGAAGCTGGTGATGGGGGTCTCCGGCCACGTCATCGTGCTCGATGAAGGGCGCCTGCTCGCCGAAGGCGAGCCGCGCGAGGTGAGCGCCGACCCGCGCGTGATCGAGGCCTACCTCGGCGTGGAGGCGCGCTGATGCTCCAGGTACGCGCGCTCGAATGCGCTTACGGCCGCATCCCCGCCCTGAAGGGCGTGGACTTCGCAGTGAGCGCGGGCGAGCTGGTGGCGCTTGTCGGCGGCAACGGCGCCGGCAAGACCACGCTTTTGCGCGCGCTCTCGGGCGTGCTGCGCGCGCGCGGGCAGATCCTCTTCGACGGCACGGATCTGAGCGACGCCACGCCGGAAGCACGCGTGAGCGCGGGCATCGTGCAGGTGCCCGAAGGCCGCCAGGTGTTCGGCCCGCTCTCGGTCGAGGACAACCTGCGCCTGGGCGCCTACCGTCGCGGACGGCCTGCGGCGGCGCGCTCGCTGGAGCGCGTCTACGCCATGTTTCCTGCGCTCGTCGAGCGCCGCCACCACCCGGCCGGCACCCTCTCGGGCGGCCAGCAGCAGATGCTCGCCATCGGTCGCGCCCTGATGGCGCAGCCGCGACTGCTACTGCTCGATGAGCCCAGCATGGGCCTGGCGCCGCGGCTGGTGGCCGAGATCTTCGCCTGCGTGAAGTCGCTGCGCGACGGCGCGACCGCCCTGCTGCTCGTCGAGCAGAACGCGCGCGCGGCCCTTGCCATCGCCGACCGCGGCTACGTGCTGGAGACCGGCAGCATAGTGCTGGCAGGCACGGGTGCGGAACTCCTCGCCGACGAGGCCGTGCGCAGCGCCTATCTCGGCCTTTAACCTGGATCAAGTCGGGGTGGCGCCCGGCATGGTCGGATAGCCAGATGAAACCGACCCTTGCAGCCGGCGTCACTGGCACCCGGGAATTCCTCGTCGACCGGGAACGCACCATCGACTTCATGGGCGAGGACGCGCGCGTGTACGCCACGCCGATGCTGGTGCGCGACATCGAGGTCACCTGCCGCGAGCTGCTGCTCCAGCACCTGGACACGGGCGAGGACTCGGTGGGCACGCGCGTGGAAATCGACCACCTCGCCGCGACCCTGATGGGCATGAAGGCCACCATCAGTGCGACGATCGCGGAGGTCAAAGGCCGTGCCGTGACTTTCGATGTGACGGCGACCGACGGCCTGGACACCATCTGCCGAGGGCGCCATATGCGTTTCGTCGCCAACGTTGATCAGGTGAAGCAGCGGCTCAAGCAAAAGCAGGCGAAGGCGGCAGCCGCCCGGTGAACGGATGAAGAAAGTCGCCACCTACTGCTACCAGTGCGTCGCCGGGCCTGACCTGCTGACGGTCAAGGTGAGCGACGGGGTAGCGAAGGAAGTCGAGCCCAACTTCGCCGCCGCCGACGTGCACCCTGGCGGCGGCAAGATCTGCGTCAAAGCCTATGGCCTGGTGCAGAAGACCTACCACCCGGACCGCGTGCTGCGGCCGATGAAGCGCACCAATCCGAAGAAGGGGCACGACGAGGACCCGGGCTTCGTACCGATCTCCTGGGACGAAGCCCTCGGCACGATTACCGGGAAGCTGCTGGACATCCGCTCTCGCGGGCTGCTGGACGACTCGGGTTACCCGCGCGTCGCGGCGAGCTTCGGCGGCGGCGGCACGCCGCAGTTCTACATGGGCAGCTTCCCCGCGTTCCTCGCGGCCTGGGGGCCGGTGGATATGGGCTTCGGCTCCGGCCAGGGCGTCAAGTGCTATCACTCGGAGCACCTCTACGGCGAGCTGTGGCATCGCGGCTTCACCGTGTCGCCGGACACGCCGCTCACCAATTACCTCATCTCCTGCGGCGCCAACGTGGAAGCCTCCGGCGGCGTCGCCGGCGTGTGGCGCCACGCCAATGCACGCGAGCGCGGCATGAAGCGCGTGCAGGTCGAGCCGCACCTTTCGGTCACCGGCGCCTGCTCGGCCGAATGGGTACCGATCAAGCCGAAAACCGACGCGGCGTTCCTGTACGCCCTCATTCACGTGATGCTGCATGAGGCGCCGCGCGAGAAACTCGATCGCGAGTTCCTGTATCACCACACCTCCTCGCCCTACCTGGTGGGCGCGCACGGCTTCTACCTGCGCGAGCCTGCCACCGGCCGGCCGATCATTGCTGGCTCGCTCGAGGCAAGAGAGCGGCACGTCAGCCTCGAGACCGGCGCCGACGGCGAGGTGCTCGCCGAAGGTTCGCTCGAGGGCGAAACGGCGTTCGCCAAGCTCCTTGCGCACATGAAGCACTACACGCCCGAGTGGGCCGAGGGCATCTGCGACGTGCCCGCCGCGCGCATCCGGCGCATCGCGAACGAATACCTGGACGCGGCCTGCGTGGGGCAGACGATTGAGATCGAGGGAAAGACGCTCCCCTACCGCCCGGTTGCAGTGAGCCTGGGCAAGACGGTGACCAACGGCTGGGGCGGCTTCGAATGCTGCTGGGCGCGAACGCTCCTTGCAGCGCTAGTGGGTGCGCTCGAAACGCCCGGTGGCATCCTCGGCACCACGGTGCGCTTGAACAGCCCGCTCTCCCAGCGCCACAAGAGCGTGCGCGCGGATCCCGATGGGCTGATGGCCTATCCGTTCAATCCCACCGACCCGCAGCACTGGAACGCGCAGCCCAACATCCGCAACGCCTACCGCTCGATGGTGCCGCTCGCCGGCAACAACGCCTGGAGCCAGGCGCTCGGCCCCACGCACTTCTCGTGGATGTTCCTCGACAAGACGCCGCCCGGCCTGCCGCGCGTGACGCTGCCCGACGTCTGGTTCCTCTACCGCACCAATCCGGCGATCTCGTTCTGGGACACGGTGGCGCTCGAGGAGCGCATGGCGCGCTTTCCGTTCGTGGTCGCGTTCGCCTTCACGCGCGACGAGACCAACCACTTCGCCGACATCCTGTTGCCGGACGCCACCGACCTGGAGAGCCTGCAGCTCATCCGTATCGGCGGCTCCAAGTACATCGAGCAGTTCTGGGACTGCGAGGGCTTCGCGCTGCGCCAGCCGGCGATCGCGCCGCGCGGCGAGGCGCGCGACTTCACCGCCATCGCCACCGCGCTCGCCGAGCGCACGGGGCTCCTCGAGCCGTACCACGCTTCGATCAACAAGGGCGCGCTCGGCGTGCCGCTTCGGGATTTCGCGCTCGATATCGCCACGCCGCACCCGGTCGAGGAGATCTGGGACGCCGTCTGCAAGGCCGCGAGCTTCGAGGTCTCCGGCGGCACCGAGGCGAACGGCCTCGCCTGGTGGAAGGAGCACGGCCTCGCCACGCGGCCTTTCCCGCGCACCGCCTGGTATCTCTTCCCGACGCTCGTCGCGCGTGGCCTGCGCTTCGAGATGCCCTACCAGGAGCGGCTGCTGCGGATCGGCACGGAGCTTGGCCGGCGCCTGCACGAGCACGGCATGAACTGGTGGGACAAGCAGCTCACCGAATACCAGGCGCTGCCGGCATGGAAGGATTTCCCGGGCGAGTGGGAGCAGGCGCTCGTCGCAATGGGCGGCGCGCCAAAGGACTTTCCCTTCTGGCTACTCACTTCGCGCTCGATGCAGTACGCCTGGGGCGGCAACGTCGGCATGCAGTTCATCAAGGAGGTCGCCGACAACGTCGCCGGGCACAGCGGGGTGATCATCAATACCGGGCGCGCGCGAGAGATGGGCATTGCCGAGGGCAACTGGCTGGAGATCGCAACGCCCAAGCGCTCGGTGCGCGCGCGCGCCGTGCTGCGACAGGGCATCCGGCCCGACACGTTGCTGCTCCTTGGCCAGTTCGGCCATTGGGCGACCCCGGTGGCGAAGGACTTCGGCATGCCCTCGATGAACAAGCTCGTGCCAATGTCACTCGAATTGACGGATGCCACCGGCTCGGCCGCAGATATCGCGCGCGTGTCGGTGAAGAAGGCCGCATGACTAGGTGGGCGATGGTCGCGGACCTGCGGCGCTGTGTGGGCTGCCAGACCTGCACGGCGGCCTGCAAGCAGACGAACGAGACGCCGCCCGGCGTGCAGTGGCGGCGCGTGCTCGACATGGAAGTCGGCGAATACCCGGACGTGCGCCGCGCCTTCGTGCCCGTGGGCTGCATGCACTGCGACGACCCGCCCTGCATGCACGTGTGCCCGAGCAC
>Ga0326726_10004667_pt1 | contig 12496 bp, 12 predicted proteins | sample MHFenrmetagenome_2_FD_207603 | JGI IMG/M metagenome (GOLD analysis project Ga0326726, IMG submission 207603) | Lab enriched peat soil microbial communities from Michigan Hollow, Ithaca, NY, United States - MHF15MN | ecosystem: Environmental > Terrestrial > Soil > Wetlands > Peat | place: USA...
TACAAAGATGATGTGGAAAAAGGCCTATTCCCCGGCTCGGAACATAGTTTTCATATGAAGGACGAGGTCTTGAAAGAAGTCTTAGAAGACTAAGCCTTGCCGTACCCCTCCTTCCTTCTTCGCTGATCCACATTTTGGATCCCCTTTTGGTACCCCCTTTGAAAAATGGTCTGGATTTGGCCGATTCAAGAGCGGTGGTAGGCCTCGGCCTTCATCCAGGCATTTTTCAGAGCATGCCGGCCCCAAACCCTCACCATCTCCCTCCGATAAGAGGCAGGGGCCCGAACCGAAATGCCGGGATTGGGACGAGATTCCTCGGCAGCCATGTGGGCTGCTTTTTCGATGAGGGGAGCATCAAGGCGGTTCCCGCGGAGGAGAGATTCAGCCTTCTTGGTTCGAAGGGGGGTGGGACCGCAGGCTCCAAGGACAATGCGAGCATCCTGGCAGGTTCCATCCTTCGGGTTCAAGGTGACAAGAGCGGCTACCCCAACAATGGCCAATTCCGAAGTTCCACGGGGGGTGTATTTCAGGTAGCATCCCCCGGTACAGGGGGGTGGAGGAGGGATTTTGAACCCCCGCATGAATTCATCGGCCTCGAGCACCGTTCGACCGGGCCCACGATGGAATGCTTCCATATGGACTTTTCTTTCCCCCCCAGGTCCCACGATGACGGCCTCCGCTCCCAGGGCAATAAGCGGAGGAACTGTGTCCGCCGAAGGGATCCCATTGCATGAGTTCCCCCCCAAAGTGGCTACGTTGCGGACCTGCGGGCAAGACACCTGCGCAGCGCCCTGGCGGAGTATATCCCAACGCCCTGCGAGCCGTTCGGACCTTTCAATGGCCCGCATCGTCGCCAAGGTTCCGATGAACAGCCCTCCGTCTGAATCCGTGGTAATTCCATTCAGTTCTTCGATCCGGCCGATATGGATTACGAAATCCGGCTTCAGGGTCCCCTGCCTTATCTGGACCACGAGGTCCGTCCCCCCCGCCAGGATCTTCGCCCGATGCCTGTAATTTCCCAGCATCGCCGCGGCTTCCGCCACTGAAGCGGGTTCCAAATATTCAAACTTCATATATCCTTATCCTTTTCTTGGATCCCAAGCTTTCAGCTTTTCGGTCCTTTGGCCAAAACATCCCGGGCGGCCTCAATAGCCTCCACGATTTTTACATACCCCGTGCAGCGGCAGATATTCCCATGCAGGTTTTCCCGGATGTCCATCTCCGTTGCTTCCGGATTTTCATCCAGAAGCGCCTTGGCCGCCAGGATCATCCCCGGAGTACAGAAACCGCACTGGACCGCAAAATGGTCGATAAAGGCCTGCTGGAGCGGATGCGGGTTCTCTTCACTGCCCAGCCCTTCAATGGTTAGGATTTTCTTTCCCCGGGCCTGCGGGGCGAGCATCAGGCAGCTTTTGATTGCCTGACCCTCTACGATCACGGTACAGGCCCCACAATTGCCATCGTCGCAGCCCATCTTCGCTCCGGTTAGGCCAAGCTCTTCCCGCAGCACCTCCAGGAGGGTCTTCCATGGCTCCACGAGCACTTCCCGGGTCTTTCCGTTTACCTCGAATTCAATCCTTTGTTTCATTTTGCCCGTCCGCTTCATGGCGGTCCTTGCCGCCAACTCAGCTCCTCTTCTCTTTTAGAGCCTGAAGGACTCTTTCGGGGCTCAGGGGAAGGTCCTTGAGTCGAATCCCGACAGCGTTGTAAATGGCGTTGGCAATCGCCGGGGCGACAGCGATCATGGTCCCTTCCCCGACGCCCTTCGATCCATAGGGGCCATCGGGAAGGGGGTCTGAAGCAAAAAAGGTTTTGAATCGATCCCGGAACGGCATCTCCCGGAAGGTGGGAATCCGGTAGTTTCCATAACTGCTGTTAATCATCAGCCCATCGCGGTAGATATATTCCTCGAGCAGGGAGGCCCCCACGGCCATGCCGAACCCACCTTCGATTTGCCCTTCGCACATCTTAGGGTTGATGGGGAATCCCATGTCGGCAGCGACAACTCCTTTTAGGATTTTAACCTCCCCTGTTTCCGTGTTAACCGCTACCTCAACGCCACAGGCATTGTATTGATACCAGTTCCACATCCTCGGGGTCTGGCCGATTTCTGGGTCCCAGGGGATGGCTGGGCTGGGAGCAAAGATTCCCTTGCCATGAACCGGCGTCCCTTTCTTCAAAGACGGCCCTCCCTGAGGAGTAAACATAGAAAAGGGGATGAATAAATCCGCCAGGGCCATGGTCGGGGACCCCTTTACCAGTATTTTCCCGTTCGCCAGCGCAAGATCATCCACGGATGCTTCCAGCTTTCGAGCCGCCGCCTCCAGGACCTGCCCGATCGCATCGCGGCACGCCATTCGCAGGGCATTGCCGGTGTTGTAGGTCGTGAAACTGGAGGCTGAAAAGGTATCGTAAGGGGTAATCGCCGTATCCCCTCGACGCACCCGGACCTGGCTGATCGAAATCTTGAACTCCTCGGCGGCTATCTGAACCATTATTGTTTCCGACCCCATGCCCTGTTCGTCGGCACTGTAGAGAACTTCCACGGTACCATCCTCGTACACTAGCGTCTCCGCTTCCGATCGCCCCCGGGGGGTGTTCTGCTTTCCCCCCATCGCAACCCCTCTTCCTTTTTTCCAGGGGCCCGGCTCCTGGACGCACGGTTCTACGAGCCTGATTTCTTCAGCCACCTTCTCCATGCACTCCATGACCCCAATACTTTCGATGGTTTCACCGTAGGCATTCTTCTCGCCTTTGTGTAATACATTTTTCCGCCTCAGCTCGACAGGGTCCATTCCCAGCTTCTCGGCCAGCATGTCGAGCTGACATTCGACGGCCCAGGCAACCTGGGGCGTTCCCAGGCCCCGGTATGCTCCGGCCCAGGGCGTATTGGTGTTGACCCCATAAGAATCCATGAAGAAGTTGGGTATCCGGTACACGCAGACCGCTCCCGAAGCGGCCATGCGGCCATCCTGGACAGCAGCATAGAAAGCGCCGTTGTCCACGATGATTTTCATCTGCTGGGCGACAATGGTTCCGTCCTTTCGGGCCCCCGTCTTAATATAAGTCACCACGGGAAGACGCGTGGATCCAGCCAAGTACATTTCCTCACGGGTATAGGTAAACTCCACGGTGCCCCGCGTCTTCAGGGCCAAGAGAGTTGCCAGAGGCTCAACATAATGTCGCAGTCGACTGCCAAAGCTGCCGCCCTGATATGGGTTTATGACCCGCACCTTGGCCGCAGGGAGGTCAAATTGATCGCTGATAATCCCCCTGATTACATGGACACCCTGCCCGTTGGTCCACAAAGTCACCCCTCCGCCGGGCTCGAAGCGAGCGATGCACGAGGCCGGCTCCAATTGGGAGTGGCAAACCCGGGAGGTTGAGAAGCGGTTCTCGAGAATGATATCCGCTTCGGCAAAGCGTTTTTCCACATCGCCGGTACGAAGCTTATAGTGGCCTGAAATATTTGGGGCTTCCGGAGTAAACTGAGGACTCCCTCTGTACTGACCCAACTGGCGGTCGACAACCGCCGGAGGATTCGGCTGCATGGCTTCTTCCGCATCGAGGACGGCGGGGAGCTTCTCGTATTCCACCTGAATCAGCCGGAGGGCTTCTTCCGCTATCTCTGGCGATTCGGCGGCCACGGCGGCGACCCCTTCTCCCCCCCAGATGGCTTCATCCAAAGCCAGAATCCGCGGGGCCCGGGTATTAATCTTGTCTGGACAATCCTTCCCAGTCACTACCGCTCGTACGCGAGGATATTTTTCGGCTTTCGTAACGTCGAGCTTAATAATGCGCGCATGGGCATGGGGACTGCGCAGGACCTTGATATGGAGGAGCCCCGGAAAATTGCGTTGCAGGTCGGCCGTAAATTGCGCCCTCCCGAGAACTTTGTCAAGCGCATCCACTCGGGGGATACTTTTCCCTATAACGGAATAGGGAGGAGAAAAAGCCTTTTCTGAGGACATGATAGAACTCCTGTCTTCTCAGCAGTTCCATGCGGCGGGATTGAGCTTCTTAATCAACGATACCTCTCTATTTTCCCTTGGAGGAAGTTGTAGATCCGTTCAACGGCTTTCTGCTGGATCACCGGACCCGCAGCCTCTTGACCGATATCTACAGGGAAACGGTCGAGGAAGCTGATCCGTTTCATGCATTCCTGGAGGGTCCATCCCTTGGCCATCCCTACGGCGACTGCCGTCACCCATTCCCGGATAAAGGCGCTCTGCTTCGTGATGTAGTCTATGTTGCAGATGGGTCCGTGTCCGGGGACAATATAGTTTACATCCAGAGTTCTTAGGAAGTCCAGCGACCATAGCCACGCATCCGGGTCTGCCCCATGAAACCAGGTTTGGCACTCACAGAAGATCGTATCCCCAACGAAAACGACTTTTTCTTTGGGTACATAGACAGCGATCTGTCCTTTGGTATGTCCAGGGGTGTGAAATAACTCGAAGACTTGGTCCCCCACCCTGAGCGTTAGGCGATGACTGAAAAGAATCGTGGGGGGATTCAAGTGGAAATCTTTCTCGGCGGGCATCAAAGTCATCCCTTTAGGATCATCCTTCTTAACTACTTCTATGCTGTACGAATACGGGTTACCTGAGGACACGACGCCAAATTCCTTCGAAATGTGCTCATGGGCGACCACCGGGCACAATCCGGTGAAGAAATAGTTCCCGAAGATGTGATCGATATGGTGTTCTGTATTGATCAGGTAGCGGATGGGACCTTTCTGCAGGACCTCTTCGCGCATGGCGACGGCTTTGGTCGGCAGCTGTGGGGTATCAATGATCACGGCCCCGTCCTTCGTCAGCACGTAGCCAGGGTTGCATCCTCGGATGTCGGTGGTGGCGTAGACGTTTTCGGTAATTTTCTCCATGAATCCTCCTTTTTCGGTAGCGAACCCCTTCCTCTCAGCTGTGGCGGCGTATGACCTCATTGCGGATCCTGCCGATGCCTTCGATTTCCAGATCCAGCACATCCCCGGGCTGGAGCCAGCGCTTGAGGGTATCCTGGGCCGTCCCATGAGGGCAGGTTCCCGAAGCGATGAAATCCCCGGGGTACAGATATTCTTCCTCGGAGATGCGAGCGATGATCTTCGGAAATTTGTGGTACATGTCCTTCGAGTTGTCTTCCGCCATGAGCTGGCCGTTGATGCGAACGATCATCTTGGCATTATTGTAATCGAATTCGTCCAGGGTCACCAGGCACGGCCCCATGATACTCCCGTGCTCGAAATTTTTCCCCTTGGCCGGCCCCATGTTCATCCCCTGTTCCTCCCTTTGCATGTCTCGGGCAGACACGTCGCTAAACACGGTGAATCCGGCAATGTACTGCTCAGCCTCTTCTTCTCGGATATTGATCCCCTTTTTGCCAATGTAAAGCCCCATCTCCAATTCAAAGTCCAGCTGTTGCGTGTATCGGGGGATCCAGATGGGGTCCCCTGTGGCCGCCACGATCGCGCCGCTCTGGGTGGCATAGCAGGGATACTTGTAGAACACATCGGGAACAGTTAGCCCCCTTTTGGCCCAGCGCTCCCGAAAGTGCTCGAGGAAAACCATGCAGTCCCAGACGATATTCGGTCGGGGTACTGGCGCCATGAGTTTAACCTCATTGAAGGTATAGACGACCTGTTCACCGTTCGGCCCCCCTATCTTTCCTTCTTTTTGCAACTTTGTTTGGACAAAATGCAGACTTTCCCGGGCCATATTTTTGGACTTCTCCCCCCCCTCGAAAAATTTGACCATGTGGGGCGGGATATAAAAAGAGGCACTAGCGTATGGATTGGGGTCCTTTGTTTCCTCCAGGTAAGAGGTACAGGCGAGATTGAGGTCCACCAGCTTACCGTCGAGCTCTGCTCCGATTCTCTCAAAGCGACCGATGCATGTAGTTACCTGATAAGTATAAAGCTTCATTCCTTTCCTCCTTTAGCGGAAAGACCTTTGTGCGTGAGCTTCGATCCACAGCCATTTAAGGCCCTAAAGCAGAATCCTTTCCACCTCAACCGCCGGGAAGCAGAAGATGATTCGGAGCATTGTTTTGCCAGTATTGGTGATGGTATGTTTATTTCCTGCCTGGGCGAGAATGGTCATATCGGCTTTGATGGGGAAAGGTTTATCATCGATGGTTACTTGGCCTTCCCCTTCGATTATGGTGAGAGCTTCTTCCACATGGTGAACGTGGAGAGGAAGAGTTGCTCCCGCTTTGATCTTAAGCTCGCCCACGGTAATGGCCGCTGATCCCCCCATTTTTTTATTGAGCACCTGACGGCTGAATATTCCGGGGAAAACCTCCTTGTCTTCTACTGAGGCAAAGTCGACAATTGGCATAGGATCCTCCTCCTTGATTTTTTCCTCCCCAAGCACTCCGGGAGGAACTAAGCCCTCCGCGAAACGAAGGGAAACAATTACTTCATCATATTGGGAAGCACCAGGGTGATCTGGGGAAAAGCGATCAGTACGCCCAGAGTTATCAATTCCATGAGAAGGAAGGGCACGGTTCCCCGGAAAATCTCTTCCAGGGTGACCGTATCGGCTGCCACCCCTTTCAAGACATAAACATTAAGGCCCACGGGAGGCGTGATCATTCCGATCTCCGACAGCTTGATGAAAAGAATCCCAAACCAGATGGCGTTGAAGCCCAAGGCTTGGACCGTGGGAAAGATAACCGGCATGGTCAGGAGGCACATGCCTATGGGTTCGAGAATGCAACCGAGGAAAAGGTAGAGAAGGCAAATCAAGAACAGCATCCCATAAGGGGGAAATCCGGATTTGATGATCAAATCGCTCAAATGGCGGGGCACCCCCGAAGTGGCCATGAATGCGGCAAAGATCATGGAGCCGATGACGATCACGAAGAGCGTGCAGTTGGTGGCTACGGTATCTCTCAACGATTGCCAGAATGTGTCTTTGGTCAGTTTTCGTCTCACAAGGGCCAGGATTAGGGCTCCCATGGCACCAAGGGCGGCCGCTTCCGTAGGGGTACAGATGCCGCCATAGATTCCCCCCATGATGATTCCCGCAATGATAATGGTACCCGTCAATCCTTTGAGGGAGGCAAACCGTTCCCCCCAGGAAACTCCCTGGATGGCAGGCCCAATTTTCGGGTTGCGCGATGCGATAAATAATATCATGACCATGAATAAGGCCGCCGATAAAATCCCGGGAAGAATTCCTGCCATGAAAAGCTTCCCCACGGAAGTATCGGTGATCGCGCCAAAAACGATCATCCCAATACTCGGTGGAATCATGGAGGCCAGCGACCCGGCTGAAGCGATGCAACCCGTACTGAGTTTCGGAGAATATTTATGGCGGAGCATTTCCGGAAGGGCGATTTGCCCCATGGTGGCAGCGCCGGCCACGCTGGAGCCACAGGCAGCCCCGAACCCGGCGCAACCCCAGACTGTGGCGATGGCCAGTCCGCCAGGCATCCATCCGAACCAGCCGCGGGCTGCACGAAAGAGATCCGTCACCACTCCCCCATAGAATGCCAGGTTACCCATGAGGACGAACAGGGGCACGGCGGTCCACAGAAAATAGGCCACCGAGGAGTAGGGAACCATATTCAAAACGCCCAGGGCCCTTTCGATGCCCACCATGGCGCACATTCCAGCGAAGCCGACCCCTCCCAGTGCAAAGCCGATGGGAACGCCAGAAAGAACGAGTGCAACCATACAGGCAATGCCGATCCACCCGACAATGACAAAATCCATCTGATGTCCTCCTGCGTTTCACAAACCCCTTTAATCTTTTCCCACGCCTCCGTCCAGCTTTCCTTTTTGCCGGAGTAAGTGAACCGGATGAAGTCGGTTCTGTTGGAAAGGTTAAAAGTCGCCTATAGCTTCTTCCACGTCTCCCGAATGTCAATCATCAGTTGGATACAAAGTAAGGCCCCTCCGATAGGAACCAAAGCTTTGGGGGGAGAGAGGGGGAGTTGCACCAAACCCGGGGTACGGTCCATGATCTTCCAGGCTAAATAAGCCGCATCGGCTCCTTGCCAAGTAATCAGCGCCCAAAAGACCAACCCAAAGCCATATATAAATAAATTGAGGTAATCATTGGTCCGGGGAGAGAAATGAGAGGTGATGATGTTGACATTGATCATTCTTTTCTTCCGCTGGGCATAGGCCAGGGTAAGGAAAACCAATGCAGCCATCATGAACTCGCTCACTTCCAAGACCCCATGAATGGGGCTATTAAAAACATACCGCCGGATGGTATCGGCGGTAACCATAACCATCAGCCCGAACATGATCACCTGGGTGGCTTTTTCGAAAGCCAGAGTCAATTTTTCGAAGACCCCTTGGGAAGAAGCCATGGTGTTTCCCCCTCAATCCTTTCCTCTCTAATATTTGGCGCCGTACTTCTTGGTCAAGTCGGTATACTTCTGCAAAATCTTATCGCCATCAATCCCCCGTGCTGACATATCTGCCTTCCATTTTGTCAGCAATGGCGCGTATAGTCCTTTCCAGGTATTGGTGTCTTCCTGAGATACATTGGTAATTTTCGCCCCCCGGGCTTTTTGTTGATCACAGATATCGTTATCGTTCTTTAAGGTTGCTTCTGCATGACTTTTGGCCATTCCCCTGGCTACTTCATTCATCATTTGCTGAAGGTCTTTGGGGATCTTATTCCAGGTATCCTTATTGATCATGACCATGAGGCAGAAGTTTCCCGGGATTCCGCGGAGCCAATGGGTGGTTATTTCATGGTATCCATAACTCATGGCCGAAGGCGGAAAGCCTACCACCCCGTCGATCGTTCCTCTTTGTACAGCAAGGAATACTTCAGGGTGGGGCAAAGGCACAGGGACTCCCCCGACTCCATTGATGAAGTCGGCTTCGGAACCGATTGCGCGGACTTTCAGCCCTTTGATATCTTTCAATTTAGTCACGGGTTTCCGGAAGAATAAGACCGTCTCCCCCAAGGGCGTTGGCAAGAGCATTCGAGCGTTAAGGCTATCAAGGGTTTTCTGAAAAGCGGGTTCGGTATCATTAAGTTCCCACATGGCCATGCCGACAGCATATGGGTCGAAGATTCCGGCCACATCCACTACGGTCCAGGCAGGAAATTTGGGTGGATAGTATACAGTGACGATGATCGACGCATCCGCGACTCCAGTGCGCACGGCATCGGGGGCATCTTTTGCCTTACAAAGGGACTCGGACCAGTTATATTCAAACTTCACACGCCCTCCCGAACGTTTTTCCACTTCGTCGCCAAACGCTTTCATCGTATTGGCTCGGACCACATATTTGCTAATCGAGCCATGATCTGCATAGCGGATCACAATTGGCTTATCGGCGGCCCAGACAGCGCTGCCGGCATAGAGCAAAAGGCCGATAGCGAGCGTCCCAATTACAAATGTTCTTGTGTTCATTTTTCCCCCCTTGTTTATGATTTCTGTTGAACCCATTCGCCAATGGCAGCTCCTTTTCCTAGAAATTCTAATTCGGTAAACTCCCCTTTTTTACCTCCTTTCTATAAAATGATCTGGAAATCCCAAGGATTACTGACCAGAAAGCCGATTTTGATTATTAGTTCACATACGAAATATTTAAATGGGCCAATGTGCCCATCATATAAAAAATTTTCACATGTATAACACCCATCCGGGTTTCACCTGCATTGGACCCCGGATGGATCTTACAGGGAATTTTTTAACTTTTTCAACAGGTTGAGTAAGACTTTGCGCTCTTGGGTGGAAAGGCAACCCATCATCTGTCGCTGGAAGGCACGATATTCCTTGATCACTTTGGGCGCCAGGCGAAGGCTTTTGGGGGTAAGGCGGATCATTCTGACTCGCCGATCACGATCCCCATTACAGCGTGTGACTAACCCATCTTTCTCCATGCGGTTAATGAGCGTCGTCATGTTGCTATTGCCTCGAAAGATCTGAGAGCTGAGGTATGAGCTGGAGAGTTCCTTGTTGTCGTATAGCCGCACCAAAACGCCATACTTGGGGACGCTCAGACCCCACTTCTTCAGTTTTTGGGACACATGGCGGTGAACAGCGTCATGGGTGCGACGCAGTTCCATATAGCACTGGTGCGCGTCCGTTATGGGAAAACATAGATCAGAGGGTCGTTGCTTGGACTGATGTTTCATATGCGGATATTTAACATGCGTAATATTTCTTGTCAAGGGAAAAATGGCCTCGGTTTTTTCTGGGGGAAAGACCCGCTGGCAGAAAAAACAAAAGGGAGTTTAGCCACTTCGTATTCAGAGGCCGTAGCCACGGCCTTGATGAAGGGGGCGTCGGGGTTCAGGGCCGTCTTCAAAGCCCCGGCGAATTCCTCAGGGGGTTCAACGCGGATTGTTTTCGGGGTCAAATCTTCAAAATTCAATGTTGGTTAAAACCGGCCAAAAGACACAGGTCTTAGATAACTGGTTACAGGTTTCAGGTCTTAAGTCGCGGACCTCAAGCCAAAAGTGGTCAGGCCGATAAACCCCCTGGCCCGAAGATTCCCTTTTCCGCTTGATCTGACATAGACCTTCTGGCGAGAACGTTTTTCTCTTCATTGAAAGCGGATTTACGTTCTCGAGGACTTCCGTTGGTTCATCAGCTCTCGAATCGCCTGGAAGAGTGTACCAATGCTTTCATCATAACTGGCTATTAGGTTGTCTTCTTCCACCGATCCCAGATGAAGTAGATCAGCAAAACCAGGGAGAAAGCGAGGAGGACCAGGGCGATAGGCGGGTTGAAGAAGATCATCGGGTCCTTAGCGGATGGGCCACGTGACCCAGATGATTGGCGTCATCACCCGGGCCATCCTGCCAAAGGATTTTCCCTGGTGGAAGTGGAGAGCCAGTGCCCCACTTACTTCGGCCGCTATTCGAAGAACCCCGATCGGGTGCTCCTGCTGAAATGCCAGAGGGACAACTCCGTGCCGGTGGAAAAAGCCAAGAAAATGAAGCCGGAGGAGATCAAAGGCAAAATAGTTACCGCTTTTTTTGTCGAAGAAGAGCGGAAGGAATACGTAAGTGGGTATTATCGAGTCACCACTAGACTGAAAGAGAATCGGTAAATACAGGGACACTCTGCCCTCCTTGGAAATTTGACCCTTTTTTTTCGAGACCAGAAGCCATGGGAATAGAAATTCGATTCGGCGGATCCGGAGGCCAGGGGGTGATCCTGGCCAGCACCATCGGAGTTAGAAGGATGTGGAAAATGGGCATGAGGAGGCCTTTAAATCCCGTCGGTGCTCAGCAACATCCGGTTCGGTCCGGATCAGGGCATACGAAAAGCGATAAGTTAGGCTCATATCCGATCACACCCACTTTTTTCCTGGTCATCTCCGCCACTTTCACGCACTGCATCACCCGAAACTTCGGAAAATTCTTCTGCCATATTCAGATCAGGTCCCTCTTTCCTCGGCCATTCGAGGGGACCGAATCCTTGGGTAATACACCAGCCCAAAAAAATCTTGACAGCTAAAACCCAAAGGGATAAAGTTTCCCTACATTTTCCTCGAATCAATGAAAAATTTCCTACATCGCTATGATTCCTTTTTTTCAGGAAAGAATCCAGCGAAAGCATTCCCAGCTGACCCGGAGCCAGCTGGCGCTGGCCCGATATATTTTACAGCATGACCGGGAAGTTCCCTTCCTTTCCTCCGCGAAATTGGCCAGCCGGGTGAACGTGAGCGACGCCACGGTTACCCGATTCTGCATCGCCCTGGGGTACTCAGGATTTTCGGACTTGCAGAAGGACTTGCAGAGGTGGCTCCAGATGAGACTGGCCCCTTCCGAACGTCTGGAAAAGATCCCCCGGAACAAAGGCGAGAGTTCTTACCTGAAAATCTTTCAACGGGACATTCAGAACCTGAGGGAAACCAGTGCTGGGCTTCAGCCGGACCAGGTCCGGAAGGCAATTCGAATGTTGAGCCGGGCCCGGAGGCTTTTCATAGTCGCCATGCGCAGCTCCTTCGGGCTGGCGACTCTGGCTCACTCCCACTTCAGCGGGATCCGGAGCGGGGTGACTCTGCTGGAGTCTTCCCGAGGGATGATGCCGGACCTCTTGACCGACGTCAGACCGAGTGACGTCATGCTGGCGATCAGCTTTCCCCGTTACACCCGGGGGACTCTGGAGATTGCCGAATACGTTAAAGGTCGGGGATGCCGGCTGATCGCCATCACGGACAGTATTCTCTCTCCGCTGGCACGGATCTCCGATCTGGTCATTCAAGCGAAGATTGAAGGCCTCGGATTTATCAACTCCTACACGAGCGCGGTGGCGATCATCAACTGCCTTTCCACGGGAGTGTCGATGGCGAATCCCAAGGCGTCGATCCGAACTCTGAAGATGATCGAAATCGAGCTCAATAAATGGCAGACCTGGGCGGTCCAGGGGTCTTGAGGAATTTGTTGGGGAAATATTTCTAAAGGTGACGCTGGATGATGATCCAGCCTACGGGAAAGGAGACGGAGAACATGAGATTCTGGTTTACCGAGGAACAAGAAAAATTTCGTCAAGAGGTCCGTGAATTTAT
>Ga0326726_10004668_pt1 | contig 12496 bp, 10 predicted proteins | sample MHFenrmetagenome_2_FD_207603 | JGI IMG/M metagenome (GOLD analysis project Ga0326726, IMG submission 207603) | Lab enriched peat soil microbial communities from Michigan Hollow, Ithaca, NY, United States - MHF15MN | ecosystem: Environmental > Terrestrial > Soil > Wetlands > Peat | place: USA...
CACCGCGATCGCGGGCTGGGACGCGATCGTCCGGCTCGCGCACGCGACCGGTCACAAGCTGGGCTACACGCACGCGCGCGACGTGTTCAAGGACATGGCGGCGACGGTGCCGGCCTGGAAAGAGCTCACGTGGGCGCGTGACGTACGACCGCTCGCGCTGCGCTTCGCGGGGAGCCGAGGCTAGTCATGGTTGCCAGCGTCAACATCTACGACATCCTCGACTGGGGCGGCACCAAGTGGCTGTTCCTCGTGATGGCACTCGTGATGCCCCTCGCCTCGCTGCTCACGTGGGCAGAGCGTCGCCAGAGCGCGATGATGCAGGACCGGCTCGGTCCGAACCGCGCCAACATCGGCCCGATCAAGCTCAAGGGCATCCTCCACTTCGTCGCCGACGCCTTGAAGATGATCTTCAAGGAGGACTTCATCCCCGCGAACGTCCACAAGGGCCTGTTCGCGCTGGCGCCGATCCTCGCGCTCGCCCCGGTGCTCATCGCGTTCTGCATCATCCCGTTCGGGCCGACGATCTACCCGCACGAGATCAACCACGTCATCGACCCGCTGACGCTCGCCGCGAACCCGAACGTCGCGCCGTATCACGACTCGATCCGGATGCAGATCTTCTCGATCGACTTCGGGTTGATCTTCTACTTCGCGGTGCTGACGCTCGCGAACTACGGCGGCACGATCGCCGGCTGGGCGAGCTTCAACAAGTGGGCGCTGCTCGGTGGCCTGCGCAGCTCGTCGCAGATGATGTCGTACGAGGTCGCGATGGGCCTGTCGCTCATGGGCGCGTTCCTCGTCACCGGCACGCTCGAGCCGGGCGCGATCGTCGCCAGCGGCGCGGTCGATGGCATGTCGTCCTCGAACCCGCTCAACTGGCTGTGGCTGTGGCAGCCGGTCGGCCTGGTGCTGTTCTTCACGGCGGCGATCGCCGAGACCAAGCGGGCGCCGTTCGACATCCCGGAAGGCGAGCCCGAGATCATCGGCTACTTCGTCGAGTACTCCGGAATCCGCTGGGGCATGTTCTTCCTCGCCGAGTTCATCGAGATCGTCTTCATCTCCGCGGTGATCGCGACCGTGTTCTTCGGCGGCTGGCAGGTGCCATTCCTCGACGTCGACGGCTTCCGCATCGGCGGCACGGTGGCGCACGTCACCGACGCGCTCGGTCAGGTCCACAACGTCTCGGTCGGCGGCGTCATCGCGCACCTCCCGCACTGGGCGGTCGCCGCGATGCAGTTCGGCGCGTTCGGCGCCAAGGTCGTGCTCCTGTGCTGGTTCCAGCTGATGCTGCGCTGGACGCTGCCGCGCTTCCGCGCCGATCAGCTCATGAACCTCGGCTGGAAGCTACTCCTGCCGCTGTCGCTCGCGAACATCATGGTCACCGCGCTCATCAAGCTCATCTTCATGGGGTCCTAGATGTCTGCACACGAAGAAGTCGCCTCCGAGGCCGAGGGCCCGAAGGTCCTCGCGTCGACCACGAGCGCGCAGGGCAAGGTGATGCGCACGATCCAGGTCGTGCGGCCCACCAGCGACGACGCCAGCTTCCTCGTCCCGACCGCGAAGGGCCTCGGCATCACGCTCAAGCACTTCGCGCGCAACCTGTTCGCGCCGATGCGGTCGCTGGCCGGTCGCGCGAAGGCCGGCGCCCCCGACGAGGAGCACGGCTTCCTCGGCGTGCGCCGCAACGACATCGAGACCGTCCAGTATCCCGAAGAGAAGGTCACGTACCCGGAGCGGTTCCGCGGCCTCCACCGCCTCATGTTGCGCGAGGACGGTGCCGTGCGCTGCGTCGCGTGCATGTGCTGCCCGACCGTGTGCCCCGCGCACTGCATCACGATCGTCCCCGAAGAGAGCGACAACAAGGGCATCGAGAAGCGCCCCGCGATCTTCGAGATCGACGAGCTGCGCTGCGTCGTCTGCGGCCTCTGCGTCGAGGCCTGCCCGTGCGATGCCATTCGCATGGACACCGGCATCCACGCCGGTCCCGTCGAGGATCGCGGCGACGCGATCGAGACCAAGGAATCGATGATGGCCCGCGGCATCCCGTCGATCGCGAAGCAGGGCGGCGAAGGCCCGAACTGGCGCGCCGGCAAGTAGCCGCCGGTCTCGCTGAGCTACCGCACCGCTTCACTCTGTTCGTCGGACTAGCTGCCATGTGTAGCGGCTTCGCCGCTCACGCTCACGAGCGCGGCTTCGCGGTGGAGGCTTACGTCCGTTTCACTGGAGCCGAGCGCGTGGTGTTCGAGTGTGGTGAGCCGCAGCGGCGCGGGCGAAACGCGGGTGAGGCCCGACAAGCGAGCACCTCGACGGGAACGCTGGTCGCGCGAATCCCTCGTTCGCGATCGTGTCCACCGAAAAAAGATCGGGACGCGCGCTATCACGATCTCCGGATCGCGTGACAAGCAATCTGATCGAAAGATCGTAAGTGCGCGATTCGCGCACCGACGAGGAAAACGATCAAAAGTGATCGCCTTCGCTTTTTTCTGATTGACGGATTCGATCGCGATACGTAGTTTAGAAATCGAGCACGGGCTGTTCGATGCGACACCCGGGGCGAATCAGTCTCCTACATTTCTATCCAGGGATCTGCCTCTGATTCGGGAGTGCACGCCCGCTCGTCGGGAAGCCCAATGAATTACCGTGGAGCCCACCTACGTAAATCGTAGGGGATAGATCCGTCCTACGGTCGAACGGTCGTGCTCATTTTGGGGCGCAGAAGCGAAGAGCTTCTGCGCCCCGTTCCTTTTCTAGTCGCCGCAGAAATGGCCGCTGCCGATGGTGGGACAACCGCGCAGAGCGAGGACGTCCATCGTGATCGCGACCCCGATGTGGATGAGCACACCACCCCAGATCGATCGCGTGCGCATCGCGAGCGTGCCGAGGATGAGGCCGGCCCCGATCGCGCCGAGCGTCTCGGGCAGCGGCTTGCCGTAATGGATCATGCAGTACGGCACGATCATCACGAACACGGCGTTCGAGCCGAGCGCGCGGCGAAGGCCCTTGAGGATGAAGCCGCGGAAGAAGAACTCGAGCGACACGAACTGGGCGGCGTACAGGGCCTCCCACATCCACAGGTCGAACGACGACCGATTCGCGAGCCGGTAGAACGGATAGGTGTGGCGGAACGCCGGCGTGGTCGACGCGTAGAGCACGGCCGGCAAGACGCACAGGAACAGCACCACGTAGATCCACAGGTGCTTGAAGAAGTCCCGCAGGCTGACGTGGTAGCTGGCGATCTTCTCGCCGCGCAGGAACAGCAGCAGCAGCATCGGCAGGCCGACGTAGCCGAGCACGCGCCAGCCGGACCACCACGCGAAGCTCTCGAGCTCGTAGTACTTGCTGATCTTGCCGTGCACCGGGAACGTGCGCTCGAAGTACGCGCGATCGCCGATGTACTCCTGGATCGTGAGCGACACCGCGACCATCACCAGCACGAGCAACACCGTCCGCGAGTACGTGCCGGCCTGCGCGGGCTCGCGCACGGTCTCGCGATCGATCGCGGACCACTGGCCGAACGTGGTCTCGAACAGCCACGTGCGGAACGTGCGATCGCGCAGGGTCAGCCACAGATCGGCGAGCACGATCGCCAGGGCCGCGCCGCGGAACTGCCACACGGTCAGCGTGAACCGCGTCGCGGTGATGTAGAGGAGTGCGGCGGCGATCCAGACCGCCGCCAGCACGCGCACGACGTGGCGATACGGGATGCCCTCGGAGCCGTGCACGCGGGCGGGCGCGAGCGCCTCGTTCGTCGCCGGTGGCGGGGTCGGCAACGGTGTGGGCGATGGCGCGAACGCCGGGTCCGCCGACGCCGGCTCCGGCGAGTCGAGCTCGCTCACTTGCGCGCGCCGATCCACTCGGCGGCGCGACGCAACCGCCGGCGCGTGATCTCCTTGCCGAGCACGACCATGGTCTCGAACAGCGGCGGCGATGCCTTGCGTCCGGTGACGCCGCAGCGCAGCAGCGGGTAGCCCTGCTTCATCGTCCACTTGTGCTCGTCGAGCCACTTCGTGGCGACGTCCTCGAGCATCTCCTTGGTCCAACCGTCGCGCGCCTCGAAGCGCTCCACGAACGCGAGCAGCGCCTTCTTGAGATCGCCGTTCGTCGCGCCTTCGATCGCCATCTCCGACGACACGGCCGTGTAGTCGAGGTCGCCGGAGAAGAAGTACTCGGTCAGCGGGATCAGCTCGTCGAGCCGCTTGATGCGCTCGCGCACGAGCGGCACCAGCTTGACGAGGAACTGCTTGTTGAGGCGCCAGGTGATCAGCGCGTCGGCGAGCTGATCGTCCGACAGCTCGTGGAGGTACTTCTCGTTGAGCCAGGTCAGCTTCGCGAGGTCGAACACCGGGCCACCGAGCGAGATCCGATCCCACGAGAACACCTGGGTCATCTCCTCGACCGTGAACTTCTCGCGGTCGCCTCCGAACGACCAGCCCATGTTGCCGAGGAAGTTGAGCAGCGCCTGCGGCAGGAAGCCGGAGTCCCGGTAGTAGTTGATCGAGACCGGGTTCTTGCGCTTGGAGATCTTCGACTTGTCGGCGTTTCGCAGCAGCGGCATGTGCAGGAACTTCGGCGGCTGCCAGCCGAAGCTCTGGTAGAGGATCACGTGCTTCGGCGTCGAGGACATCCACTCCTCGGCACGGATCACGTGCGTGATCTCCATCAGGTGATCGTCGACGACGTTCGCGAGGTGGTACGTCGGCAGGCCATCGGACTTGAGCAGCACCTGATCGTCGATGTCCTTGACGTCGCGCTGCTGCGCCGACTCCCGGAGCTCGTCCCGCCACGTGATGATGCCCTCGAGCGGCACCTTCATGCGCACGACGAACGGCTCGGTCTGCGCGCGCCGCGCGCTCTCGGAGGGATCGAGGTCGCGGCAGTGCCGGTCGTAGCCTGGCTGCTTCTTCTCGGCCTGCTGCTGGATCTTGAGCTTGGCGAGGCGATCCTCGGTGCAGAAGCAGCGATACGCGTGACCGCCGGCGAGCAGCGTCGCGATGTGGTCGCGGTAGATCGCCCCGCGCTCGCTCTGGCGATACGGCGCGTGCGGGCCGCCGACGTCCGGCCCCTCATCCCACGACAGCCCGCACCAGTGCAGCGCGTCGTAGATCATCTGCTCCGAATCGCCACGCGCGCGTGACTGATCGGTGTCCTCGATCCGCAGCACGAACTTGCCGTGCTGCTGGCGTGCGAACACGTAGTTGAACAGCGCGATGTACGCGGTGCCGACGTGTGGATCGCCCGTCGGTGACGGTGCAATTCGCACACGTACGGGCCGAGGCTCTTGCGACATCCAGCGACTTGTAACATGCCGTGATACCCTCAGGAAGATGCGCAGCCTCGTGCTCGTCGCGATGGTCGCGAGTGCTGCGCACGCGGCGCCCATGACGGTGACCGGGACCGTCGTGGACACGCGGGGTCACTGGACCGAGGACGGCAGCCGCATCGTCACCGACGCGACGATCCAGACCGGGTCCGGAATGGTCGTCGTCAACCAGCTCGGCGGCACGGCCGACGGCCTCGGCATGATCACGTTTCCCGGGCCGCCGGTCCTCGCGCCGGGCATGACCGTGACCGTCGGTGCGCACCAGGACGCCGACCTCACCGGCCGCATGCACGTGGTGCTCGACGACGTGAAGGTGCTCGCGCAGCCGCCGAGCTTCGTCCGCACCGGGCCGACGAAGGCCGGGCACTCGCTGTTCTGGGAGTCGGGCTGCGTCTTCGTCACGCTCGATGCCGACGGCACGAAGGAGATCCCCGGCGATCAGGAGTTCGGCGTGATCGACGCGTCGATCGACACCTGGAACGCATCCACCGCGAGCTGCTCGTATCTCGTGGTCAAGGACGCGGGCAAGAAGGCGATCGAGGTCAACGGCAAGGACTACACCAACGTCATCAAGTTCCGCGACGTGTCGTGGTGCCGGCCCGCGACGCACGACGATCCGGCGAAGTGCTACTCGGAGTCGTCCGCGGGCATCACGACCGCGACGTACATCGACGATGGTGGCCCGCGCGACGGCGCGATCGTCGATGCCGACGTCGAGATCAACGGCGTGAACTTCGCGATCTCGGTCGCCGGTCAGACGCTGGCGACGATGAAGGGCTGCAACGCCGAGCTCCAGAACACGCTCACCCACGAGCTCGGCCACCTCCACGGACTCGAGCACACGTGTCTCGCGGTCGGCGATCCGGGACGCACCGACGACCAGGGCAATCCCGTGCCGTCGTGCTCGGCGACGAGCGACCCGAAGATCGTCGAAGCGACGATGTACAACTTCCAGGACTGCGACGAGACCAAGAAGGAGACGCTCGATCCCGACGATATCAACGCGATCTGCGCGATCTACCCGACGGCCAAGGATCCCGGGACGTGCGAGCCGGTCCAGATCGGCGGTTGCTGCAGCGCCGACGGTGGCCCCGCCGGGCCGCTCACCTTGTCGGTGCTGGTGGGACTCCTCGGGCGGCGGTGGCGACGAAGAAAAAATCGACGTCTCGCGTAGCCCCTGTATCCTTTTCCTGATGACCGGTGCGGTGTGCCCCGCCTGTGGGGTTGCAGTGGTTCCAGGCTACGTGCGGTGTCCCAAGTGCCACCGGCCGTTGCCGCGGTTCGCGCGCAATTCGACGTCGCCGGTGGGCGGGACCACGATCGCGCCGAGCGGCGTACCGAGGGCGCTGCTCGTGGGCGCGGGGGTGGTCGCTGCCCTCGTGATCGGTTACTTCGTGGTTCGAGGCGGCAAGAAGTCCGCGATCGTCGACGTCGAGCCGACCGAGGTCGAGACCCGGCCCAACAACGTGCCGGCCAGGCCGGAGGATCCGGGGTTCACGCCGAGCGCGCCGAGCGCGACGCAGGCCAAGGGCCCCGCGCCCGAGACCGTCGCGGCCGAGCTCGAGCGCTCGCTCAAGCGCGCGCGGTTGTGGGCCACGGTCACGGTGATCGGCGATCACGTCGAGGTGCGATCGGGCTCGTGCAGCGATCCGCAGATGAAGCCCGCGCTCGATGCCGCCGCCGGCTCGTTCAGGGCCGTCGGCTTGACCCGGTTGCGCTGCCTCGAGCAGGGTGGCTCCGTCGTCTTCGATCGCGATCTGTGACGCTAGGAATTCGGCGGGCGGCGCGACAGTATCGTGCGCATGGTTGCCTCCGCACCGCCGCGTCCGATCCCGAACCTGACCGAGCTCCCGCTCGTCATCCAGACTCAGCGGCTGAAGCTGCGACCGATCGCCGCGACCGATCTCGACGACCTGTGGCCGCACGTCTCGGATCCCGCGCTGTCCGTGCACATGAGCTGGTCGGCGCACAGGGATCGGGCCGAGACCGCGGCGTTCATCGCCGGTAACGTCGAGGGGCTCGGCCGCGGCACCGATCTGGTGTGGGCGATCGAGATCGACGGCAAGGCCTGCGGCGTCATCGGGTTCGGCGGCATCCGGTGGACGTTTCGCGCGTGGCGGATCGATCGCGCCGAGCTCGGGTACTGGCTCGGCATCCCGCACTGGAACCAGGGCTACATGAGCGAGGCCGCGATGGCCGCGACGCGGTTCGGCTTCGAGACGCTCGGCCTTCACAAGATCACGATCGGCTGCATCGAGGGCAACACGGCGTCGCAGAAGATCATCGAGAAGGTCGGCTATCGCTACCTCGCGAAGTTCGAGGACGACGCGTGGCGCGACGGCCAGTGGTGGGGCCACCTGCGCTACGAGATGATCGCATCCGAGTGGGGCGACTCGACACGCACGCTGCGGTTCACGCGTCGCTAGTGCGGCTACGACTGCAGCGCGCGCTCGACGTAACGCTGGAACCCGTGGACGCGCTCCTCGCGAGCTCCGATCACGCCGGGATGAGAGCTCGACTGCAGCCCGCGCTGGATGTTCGGGAACATCGCGTTGTCCTCGCGCTGGACCTGCCGCGTGAATCGGTTCACGACGCGACCGAGGATCGGCGCCAGCACGCGCGGTAGCCAGCGCCCGTCACCGCGATGCACGAAGCTCCACACCAGACTCCGGCAGGTCGTGGGTGAGGTCGGCACGACTACCTGCGTCATGCTGCTGACGTCCGTGAGCGCGAGCATCAAGCTCGGATACGCGAGGTGGTGGCGGTAGCCGCGGCTCGGCTGCCCGGACCAGCGCTCCGCGACCCACGTCATCGCCGCACCGCCGGGTGGGATCGTGTTCTCGAGCGACGTGAACTGGGGATCGAAGACATGGGTCGAGCTGTGCTCGCTCGACAGCTTGCGCAACGACCTCGGATGCACGACGGGGAGATGGTAGCCCTCGAGGGAATTCTCGACGACGACCTTCCAGTTCGCGGCATGCTCGATCGTCCACGCCGCGGTCTCGGTGTGGGCGGCGGAGAAGCGCTGCTCGATCAGCTCCCACGTGTGAGCGCCGAGCTCCTCGCGCAACCCCGGGCCGTGGTCGGCGAGGGACACGAACACCAGCTGGCCGCATGCCGCGGCACGAAACACACGGAGGCCCTCGCTGCCGCGACGGATCGGGACGAACGACCGAGCGTCCGGAACGCGGCACGTCCGACCATCGGCGTCGTATTCCCAGCCGTGATACTGGCAGCGAATGCGCGCGCTGGTCCCACGCGTCGCGGACACGAGGACCGAGTGGCGGTGCGCACAGATGTTCTGGAACGCGCGCAACTCGCCATCGCAGTTGCGCACCAGCACCGGCTGATCGAACAGCTCGACCGTGACGAAGTCACCTGGTGTGCGCAGCGCGTCGAGCGTGGCGACGCAATGCCACCGCGGCGCGAACAACCTCTCGACCTCGCGGGCGTGGATCGCTGGATCGTGATAGCTGCGGGGGGACAACACGTGCGGCAGCCGCCCGGAATGCCCCCACATCCTAGTAGACGTCGCCGGCTTTGATGCGCGCGATCATCTGATCGAGACGCGCGCGTGCCTCGGCGTCGCACTCGACGATCCGCACGCCGAACCCGGTCGGGTACGTACCGCTCTCGGTGGTACCGGGCGTGACGACGCGCACCACGACGACCTTACAGGTGACGGCCTCGTCGTAGTCGTACAGCTCCAGCTCGAGCGTCGAGCCGACCTTGAACGGATACGCACGCGCGACCTTGGTGTAGAGAAACAGCCCGTGCTCGGAGAGATCTCGCGTGCGGAACACGAGCTCCTGACCATCGGCGCCATGCACCTTCACGAACGCATCGACCCGAACTCGCTCGGCACTTCGCTCCCGGACCTCGTCGGTCATGGGTGCAGATAACATAAATTGATCCGGCGGCGGGCGGGTGCACGGCCGAGATCGTCGTGGTAGCGTACCGGCTAACACTCGGAAACCAATGGACGTCCGCTGCGAGAAGTGCCAGACGGAATACGAGCTCGACGAGAGTCGACTCAAGCCCGGTGGAGTCACGGTCAAGTGCACGAACTGCGGGCACATGTTCAAGATCCGCAAGCGCACGCCGACGAACGTCGGGCTGCCGGCGGTGCCCTCGGATCAGCGGCCGCGGCCGGTGTCGTCGAAGCCACCGATCGTGGCCGAGACGCGCGGTGATCCGGCGACGCAACGCGTGTCGCCGCAGCGCGCGGACTCGGTGCTCGGCGACGTTCCGGCACCGATCAGCGATCAGGGCTCGGGCCCGACGGGCGAGCGCCAGTGGCTCGTGCGGCTCGAGAACGGCGAGCAGAAGACGTGTCGCGAGCTCGCGACGCTGCAGCAGTGGATCGTCGCCGGCGTGGTCGGACGCGAGTCGCTGATCTCGCGCTCGGGCAAGACGTGGAAGCGGCTCGGCGATATCTCCGAGCTGCACCAGTACTTCATGATCGCCGAGGAGGCGCGCGGCAAGCGCTCGTCGAAGCCGACGCCGAAGCCACAGGCCGCGTCGACGATGCTCGGTGTGGGTGGCGGGCGTGACGTAGATCGTCCGAAGGCCACCGCGGCGGGCGGCACGATCCTGCCGGACGACGAGGACCTCGAGAGGCGCTCGACCGGGAACTTCCGGTCGCGGCCCCGGACCACGCCACCACCACCGCCGCCGAAGAGCGCGGGCTCGAGCGGCTCGCAACCGAAGGCCAACCCGCTCGCACAGACCGAGCTGTCCCCGAGCGGACCGAACATGCGCGCGCCCGCGGGGGTGTCGGCGCCACCGCCGATCCCGGCCGGCAACCGTGCGACCGCGGCATGGGCGAGTGGCGACATCAAGGCGAGCGAGTCGATGGCCGCGATGCCGCAAGGTCCGCGCGGCGGCAAGCTGTCGATGCAGGACAACGAGCCCGCGTTCGCCGGGCGCGTGCGGATCGAGCCGGGCTCCGAGTCGTCGTTCCAGACCGGCAAGGTCAGCCGCGTCGACGACGATGACGACATGATGCCGGCGCAGCGCGGGTCGCGTGCCGGGACGTGGATCGCGCTGGTGGTCCTGCTCGTGATCGCGGGCGGTGCCGGCGCGGTTTACATGCTCGTCTTCAACAAGAAGGGCGACAAGGTCGCGCAGGGCCCGAAAGACGCGGCGGTGGTCGCGGTGGCCGATGCGCCGGCGGCGATTCCCGTCGCGGCCGATGCGGCGCCGATCGCACCACCGGATCCGCTCGACAACGCACGCACCGAGCTCCTCGCCGGCATCGAGCCGCGCATGAAGGGCGTGTACGACTCGCTCGCGGACAAGCCCGATGGCCCATCGCTCGCGATGCGCGCCCGGCTCGGCACCGCGATCGCACAGAGCCTGCTCGATCGCGCGGGCCTCGCCACCGAGAAGGCAGAGAGCGACAAGCTCCGCAAGGAATCGAAGCAGCTCGTGATCGAGGTGGCGCCGTTCGCGCAGCGTGCCGTGAAGGCCGCGGCCGACGACGCGAGCGCGAACCTCGCGATGGCCGACGTGCTGCGGTTGCAGAGCAAGCCGGCGAAGGACGTGCAGCGCTACCTCGAGCTCGCGAAGGCCAAGGGCGCCGCCGACAAGGAGCTCGCGCGCTCGGTCGCGCTCGGCGACGCGCAGCTGCTCGTCCGCGATGCCAAGCTCGATGACGCGCAGAAGGAGCTCGCGGCGCTCGACGGCGCCGGAGACAACCGCGTCGCGCTCGCGCTCGCGCTGGTCGCGTACGCGCAGAACAAGCCCGCCGATGCCAAGCCGTTCGTCGACGCGATACTGGCGGCGAGCCCGGATCACGATGTCGCGCGCGCGCTGCAGAAGCGGCTCGACACCATGGTGGTGAAGACCGATCCACTGCCGCCGGAGGTCCACGACGGCTCGGGGTCGGTGCATCATGATCCGAACCCGAACAGCGGCGGTGGCGGTGGCGACTACGACTCGCTCGTCGCGAAGGCCGGCAAGCTCGCCGAGACGAACTGCTCCAAGGCGATGGAGATCTACGCCAAGGCGCTCGAGCAGAAGGTCACCGGGGTCGAAGCCCTGACCGGCATGGGCTACTGCTTCCTCGACGCGAAGCAGTACGCGAGCGCGTTCTCGAAGTTCCGGTCGGCGCTCGCGGTGTCGAACAAGTACGAGCCGGCGCTCGCGGGGGTCGCCGAGACCTACCAGCAGCAGGGCAACAAGGACCAGGCGATCGAGGCGTGGCGCAAGTACCTCGACGCGTACCCAAGCTCGGCGAAGGCCAAGAAGCAGCTCGAGATCCTCGGCGCTCCGGCCGAGGGTGGCGGCGGTGGCGGCAGCGCCGGCTCGGCCACCGCGCCGACGCCGACGCCGACGCCGACACCTACACCGACCCCGACCCCGGCGACGGGCAGCGGATCGGCCTCGTGATAAGAATGCGGCATGCGCGCCTGTCTCGTCATGGTTCTGGTTCTAGGCGCGTGCGGCCAGACGCCGTCGCAGCTCGATCACGCGTTCGACAAGAAGCCCGAAGCCGCTGACCCGTGGGCGACCTCGTTCGTGCGACCGCCGTCGAGTGGCGGCGATGACGACAAGGGCGGCTTCGACCTGCCGGGCATGTTCGCGAAGATCAAGGACAGCGTCGAGAAGCCCGGGTTCTACGAGCCGCCCGAGAAGTCTGCCGACTTCAAGGCCGACAAGCCGCACTGGGGTGTCCTCAAGCTGTCGGGCGACATCGTCGAGCGCGAGGCGTTCTCGTTGACCGGCGGGCGCGGCACGGAGCTGCGCCAGTTGATCGATCGGCTGCGCGAGCTGGCAAAAGACGACCAGCTCGTCGGCGTGGTCGTGCGCGTGGGCACGATGACGATCAGCCTGCCGGACGTGATCGAGCTGCGCGCGGCGATGCACGACTTCCGCGCGGCGAAGAAGAAGCTGTACTGCCACACCGAGGGTGCGGCGAACGCGACATACCTCGTGCTCGCGGCGTGTGATCGGATCGGGCTCGCGCCACTCGGCGAGATCGCGATCACCGGGCCGGCCGCGATGCCGATCCACGTCAAGGGCCTGCTCGACAAGCTCGGCGTCGAAGCCGACTTCATCCACGTCGGCGCCTACAAGGGCGCCGCGGAGCCGCTGACGCGCGACGCGCCGTCGAAGGAGATGGAGGAGACGCTCGGCGCGATCCTCGATCGTCGCTACGACACGATGGTCGAG
>Ga0326726_10004669_pt1 | contig 12494 bp, 8 predicted proteins | sample MHFenrmetagenome_2_FD_207603 | JGI IMG/M metagenome (GOLD analysis project Ga0326726, IMG submission 207603) | Lab enriched peat soil microbial communities from Michigan Hollow, Ithaca, NY, United States - MHF15MN | ecosystem: Environmental > Terrestrial > Soil > Wetlands > Peat | place: USA...
TCCCGGGCAAAAATGAATTTTTTACCTCTGATTCCAACGGTAAGGTTCTTAAATGGGATCTCGGAAATAAAGAACAGAGTTTCAAGATCATTTATTCAGGCAATGAGGTAATTGATGTTATGGCAGTAAGCCCAGGATCTGACTGGCTTGCTTGTGGCGGATTGAACAATGCAATCAGGATGATCCCGATAAACAGCAGTGATCAGGGATATGAGCTGAAAGGACATTCAGGAAAAATCAAATCGCTGATCTTCTCATTTGACGGGAAATACCTATATTCAGCCGCCCTTGACGGGAAAGTGCTTAAATGGGATCTCTCTGCACGGACTTCGACCGACATAGCAACTGATATGATGCAGATTATATCAATTGACATTTCTTCAAACAACAAATATCTTGCCGGAATAAGCGACCAGGGAAAAGGACTTGTCTGGAATCCGGAGCAGGGTCCTGAAAAGTTCAGGATCGAATCTCCTGGTAAAAAAATAAGAAATATAAGGTTCAAGCCGGGAGAAAATAAGATCGCTGTAGGGTACGATGATGGCATGATTGAATTATGGGACATTGCCCGCAGGGAGAAAATATCGGAATTCCAGGCTCATGATGGTGAAATCAATGATATACGGTTCAATGGCAGGCTTTCACAGATGGCAACTTCCGGTAATGATGGATCCCTGAAGCTATGGGATACTGATGATCTGGTAAGTCCACCGGTCACTTTCAAAGATAATGAGGGCCTTGTAATTGCATTTGAATTCAGTCCCGATGGTGAGGTGATCCTTTCAGGCAGTTCCGGGAACCTGCCTAAGCTTACTGCACGTCCTGCCTTTGTTGATTCCTTTGCTGCCGACGGGTGCTCATATGTAACCAGGAATTTCACACCTGAAGAGTGGCTGGCTTATGTCGGTAAGGATATTACATATGAAAAGACCTGCACGGGAGCTGATTATAAAATTAAGATCAGGGAAATACGGTAAAGATCAAGTACTCAACCCCTTATATTCCCCCTTTCTACTTGGTAACTACCCTTTATACACATCTCAGGAACCGCGAAGCGGTTCCAACAAGGAAGCCACTTTTGTGGCGATATGTGAATAACCTCCGGTTGCACCGGAGGTTATTCATATTCAGTCATTTTTATGACTGCTTTGTCAGGCCCATGACAGGGCTTTGGATCTGAACTAACCTGCCTGCCGGTAGGCAGGTTTTCGTTCCCGCATAATATAGGAGAGGTATAGAAATAGGGAACCGAGTCCCGCCCTGATGCGGGACGAGCTCACCGAAGGTAATCTCCGTCCAATAACCTGATATTGAAACAAGGAAGATGTGTATAAAGAGTAGCTACTTTGTAAAGAGGGGGAACTTATTAGTATACAGCATGTTAAAGCCCCTTCTTTGCAAAGCAGAGAGGGGGTTGGGGGGTGAGTATATGTTGACCAGTTAACAACTTTAATCTTCAGTGAGAGCATTACTCAAAATTTAACTATTTTTGACCCCGACAATTTTGTTCCTGAACAAGTTCACATTATTCTATGTTAAATACAATAGGAATCATTCGAATATGAAAAACAAGAAGACCCTTTTAATGATACTCGACGGCTGGGGAATCGGTGACGGTTCAGTTGCTGATGTAATAAGCCAGGTCCCGACACCGAACCTTACTTTCTTTAGAAAAAATTACCCGAATTCAAGGCTTCATGCATCGGGTGAAGACGTAGGTTTACCTGATGGTCAGATGGGTAATTCCGAGGTGGGACATTTGAATATCGGAGCTGGCCGCGTAATCTACCAGGACCTGGTCAAAATTAATATGGAATGCAAGACAGGTGCGATAAAAAAGAACGGAGTTCTCATCGAAGCATTTTCCTATGCGCGCGATAATAATAAGCAGGTCCATTTTTTTGGCCTGCTTTCCGACGGCGGAGTTCATTCACTCGATAAACATCTCTATGCGTTATGCGATATGACCATGGATTATGGCCTGAAGAAGGTCTTTATCCACGGATTTGGTGATGGCCGTGATACGGATCCCAGGAGCGGAAGGGGATATATTAAAAATCTGCTCGAACATCTGAAGATATCAAACGGGAAGGTAGCCTCTTTTATCGGGAGGTACTATGCCATGGATCGCGACAAACGGTGGGAAAGAATTAAGGAAGCCTATGATCTTATCGTCAACGGAAAGGGTACCCCGGCCACTGATATTCTGGACGCTATGCAGAAGTCCTATGACGAAGGAGTTACCGATGAATTCATGAAACCCATAGTGATAGTGGACGAAAAGGGGGAAGCGACAGGAAAGTTAAAAGCCGGCGATGTCGTAGTCTTCTTCAACTTCAGGAACGACAGGGCGAAGGAACTTACAATAGCGCTTACCCAGAAAGACCTGCCTGAATTCGGCATGAAAACAATGCCCCTTCACTATTGCACAATGACTCCTTATGATGCTACCTATAAGGGATTGCATATAATTTATCCCAAAGAGAATGCGGATAATACAATTGGCGAAGTATTAGCAAATGCCGGAAAAACTCAGCTCAGGATTGCTGAGACAGAAAAATATGCACATGTCACATTCTTTTTTTCGGGAGGCCGTGAGGAAGTATTCAAAAATGAAGACAGGATAATGATACCTTCACCCAAAGTGGCAACCTACGACCTTCAGCCGGAAATGAGCGCCTATGGTGTCAGGGATGCTGTGATAAAAGCCATAAACTCAGAGAAGTATGATTTTATTTGTCTCAACTTTGCAAATGGAGATATGGTTGGACACACTGGTGTTTATGATGCAATAAAAAAAGCTGTTGCAGTTGTTGATGAATGTGCCGGGGCAGTGGCAAATGCTGCAAAGAGCAAGGGATACGATATTCTTATTATGTCTGATCACGGAAATGCGGATAAGGCATTGAATGAAGACGGTACACCAAATACGGCTCACTCCCTCAATCCGGTGCCAGGTATTCTTATAAGCGACGATTACAAGTCAATTAAAGAGGGGATCCTTGCCGATGTCGCACCTACTTTGCTTACAATAATGGGGGTTCCGATTCCTAAAGAGATGACCGGGAAAGTCTTGATTTAAAAGACCTCACCCCCTCTCATCCCCCGCTCCCAGGAGGGCGGGGGAAGGATTAATTCCATTTGATATTAAAGCCCCTCCCTCCTGGGAGAGGGGTTTGGGGAGAGGAAATTTTTTTAATGCTCAGAATTGGCGACACCATATTCAGCCTTGACATTCTTGAAAAGAAATTCAAATGCGACTTACCCCGATGTCTCGGTAATTGCTGCCGCTATGGTGATTCAGGTGCTCCTTTGTCAGAAGAGGAGGTTGATACTCTGAAAGAGATTTGGCCCGAAGTGAAACCTTACCTGCGACCTGATGGTATTGAGGTGATAGAGAATGAAGGAACAAGCGTCAGGGATTTTGAAAATGATCAGGTTACGCCTTTAGTTGGGAATGAGGAATGTGCTTATGCTATTCTGGACAATAATGTTTTTATGTGCGGGATTGAAAAAGCCTGGTCAGAGGGAAAGATATCATTTCAAAAACCTGTTTCATGTCATTTGTTTCCGGCAAGGATAAAACGGTATTCCGGGTTCATGACCGTTAATTACCAGGAGCTTTCGATCTGCCACTCAGCAGTCGGATGTGGCAAGGCGGAAGGGATTTATGTATATGAATTTCTCAAAGTTCCATTGATAAGGGCTCTGGGAGAGGAAACTTACAGTGAATTACTCATTGCGGCGAAAGAGTTTAAAAGAAATCCAAGAATATTTAACCACTGATTTACCAACCTTCGCTAAAGCTTCGGCTGGCAAAGCACGGAGTTAAGACAGCGGTTGACGGAGTATTATTAATGTAATTACAATGTAATTACGTACTTAGATGATTAAAATACGGTGCCACTCCATAATCCTGTTAGCTGACAGGACTTCGCCGGGGTTGTTTTAATAGTTCCCCAAAGATAACATATTGTTAATCATCATTTTGAAGTTACTGAAAAAGTCTTTTTTAACCGCAAAGCACGCTAAGATGTCGCAAAGCACGCAAAGTTAAAATGTTAATAATTAGCTCTTTGCGATCTTTGCGTGGATCCTTTGCGAACTTTGCGGTTTCTGGATTTTGACTTTTATCAAAACCCAGGTCATAGAGAAGCCTCTCCCACCAGGGTGGAAACCGGAAAGGGGTAAATACACCTTAAATATTATATAGCTACAACCCAAATCTGCTTCATCAAACCTGAAATCCGTATCCGGGACACTTTTTTGAAAATAAACCATCTTTTTTTGTTTTTCAAAAAAAAAGGTATCTTTGCCGAGTTAAATTCAAACCTAAAACTAATTTCGTATGAAGAAACTATTACTGCTGATTGTTCTGTTTGTGTTTGCAGGTGTTTCGACACTAACGGCGCAAACGAGAGTCATTACAGGTACGGTTACCTCAGCCGTTGAAGGGGAAGGAGCAATTCCAGGGGTAACTGTTCAGGCTAAGGGGACCACTATCGGTGTCCTTTCCGATCTAAATGGCAAATATTCGATTACAGTACCAACAACAGCTACAGCGCTGGTCTTCTCCTATGTGGGGATGGTTGCCAAGGAGGTTCCTATTGCAGGACAGGCGGTGATCAATGTTGTTATGGAGTCGAGCCTTATCGGATTGCAGGAGGTTGTTGTAACCGCCTTAGGTATACCCAAGGAAAAGAAATCTCTTGGATATTCTGTTCAGGACGTAAAAGGTAATGACATTGTAAAAGCTAAAGAGACTAACGTTGTCAACTCATTACAGGGCCGTATATCCGGAGCTCAGATTACGAGTTCTTCCGGTGCAGTAGGAGCTTCCTCGAGGATCGTTATCAGAGGAGTCTCTTCGTTAACTGGTAACAACCAGCCATTGTTTGTTGTCGATGGCATTCCAATTGACAATGCTAACTTTGGTTCTTCGGGCAATGAAGGAACAAACAGGGGTAACGGAGCTGCTGATATTAACCCTGATGATATTGAAACAATTACCGTATTAAAAGGTGCCAATGCTTCGGCTCTTTATGGTTCAAGAGCTTCTGCAGGCGTTATAGTTGTTACAACAAAAAAAGGGAAAAAAGGTGAAAAACTTTCGGTTGATATAAGTAATACCACTACATTTGAAACACCTTTAAAACTGCCTGATTTTCAGAATAAATACGGACAGGGAAATGGAGGACTTTTCTCCTATTTTGATGGTGCAGGTGGCGGTATAAATGATGGAGTTGATGAGAGTTGGGGTCCTCAACTCGATATTGGATTAATGATACCACAATTCTCGTCAGTTGACGAAAACGGTGTTGCTCAGCCGGCTCCCTGGATCTCACACCCTAATAACCTTAAAGATTTACTTGACGTTGGAACTACAACAACTACGAATGTCTCTTTCACAGGAGGGAGTGAAAAATCAAATTTCAGGCTTTCATATACAAATCTTAATCAAAAGGGAATGGTTCCAAATACCGACTTTAAAAAACAAACACTGTCTTTCAGTGCAAGTTCCAATCCCGTTGATAAGCTAACATTTTCAGCTTCAGGTAACTACGTGCATGCAAACAGTGATAATCAGCCGGGTTATGGTTATGACGCCAATAACATCATGCAACAGTTTACCTGGACAGGAAGACAAGTTGATTATAAACTTTTAAGAGCCAAGCAACACAATGCTGATGGTTCTATATTTAACTGGAACCATAATTTTCACAATAATCCATTTATGACTCTGTACGACAATCTTAATCCTTTAAGACGTGACAGGTTTATTGGCAATGCAATGGTTAAATATCAGTTTACTGATTATCTGAGTGCTTATGTAAGAAGTGGCGGTGATATCTATTCAGTTTTCACTTCAACAAGAAGGTTTATTGGTGATATGGATTTTCCGTCAGGCTATTACTCAGAAACCGTAAACCTTTTCAGAGAGGTAAATACTGATTTCCTTTTTTCATTTGACAAAGGATTTGGACAGAATTTCCATTTCAGCCTCAATTTCGGAGGAAACAGGATGGACAGAAATACCCAGCAAAATGTAGGTACAGCACCTGAATTAGCTGTTCCGGGTGTATATAATGTTGCTAACTCTGCTGTTACACCAACGACATCTAATTATTATTCCGCAAAAAGAATGAATAGCCTTTACGGTTTTGGACAGTTGGGATTTAAGAACGCGTTGTTCGTTGACTTTTCTGTAAGGAATGACTGGTCAAGCGCTTTGCCAGCAAAACATAACTCGTACCTTTATCCTTCAGTATCTCTGAGCGCCGTAATAACTGATCTGTTAGGAATTAAATCGGATGTTCTCTCTTTTGCAAAAGTTCGTGCAAGCTGGGCACAGGTTGGTGGTGATACCGGTCCATTTTCTCTTGCGCCTACTGTTTCTTTTGGCGACGGCTGGAATGCAAGCCCAAAGTTATTAAATCTTGGTGTTCCAAATGTCTTGCCAAATGCTCTCCTGAAACCTCAGAAGAATAATTCTCTGGAATTTGGCGCGGACCTGCGCTTTTTCCTTGACCGGATAAGGTTGGATGTAACATATTATACTCAGAAGTCCTTAAACCAGATTGTAGATGTTCCAATATCACCTGCTTCAGGATATACTGCCAAAACAGTTAATGCAGGAGAGATTGACAATAAAGGTATAGAAGTATTACTGGCTTTGACACCAGTTAACTCGAAGGATTTCAGGTGGGATATCACCTTTAATTTCTCCAAGAACAAGAATAAAGTGGTATCACTTGCTGAAGGGATTGAACGATTCACTCTTGGTGGATACTGGAGCCTTAATGTACTGGCTATTCCGGGTGGCGCTTATGGAGTATTATGGGGATATGACTTTAAAAGGGATCCAAACGGAAACGTTATCTTCTATGACGGATTACCAGCCCAGGGTGATTTGAAAGTCCTTGGCAACACAACTCCTGACTGGCTTGGCGGAATGCTGAATGAATTCAGCTATAAAGGATTTAATGCCAGCTTCCTGATCGATACAAGGCAGGGAAGTGATCTCTACTCAATGACCACAACCTGGGGTCGTTACTCAGGAGCTCTGAAAGAGACCCTGATCGGACGAGAGGGAGGTATCGTTGGTGTTGGAGTTATGGAAGATGGTAACGGCGGCTTCAAAACAAATACAGTTGTCGCAGGTGCTGAAGCTTTTAATAAGGCATGTTATGTAGACGGCAAGGCTTATGCAAGTGTTTTTGATGCATCATTCATAAAGCTTCGTGAAGTAAAAGTTGGCTATACGTTTAGGACTTCTCCTAAATTTCCTGTCAAAGATCTTAATATCTCTCTGGTGGGAAGGAATTTAGCTATTCTAAAGACCACAGTACCTCATATCGATCCTGAGACCGCTTTCAGCAGTGGTAATGTTCAGGGATTGGAATATGGCCAGTTGCCATCTGCAAGAAGTTTAGGATTCAGCATTGGTTGCAGATTTTAATTAACGTTTAAAATTAATGAAGATGAAAAGAAAAATTATATATTATTTTGCAGCTGCACTTTCAGTTATTGTGCTTCTTAGTTCGGGCTGTACAAAAGATTTTGATAATTTAAACAACAATCCGAATAGCCCCGGATTAGACCAGGCTGCTCCTAATATGCTCCTTACAAGTGCCATTGAATCAATGACCGACCGTGTTCATGAAATATTTCTTGGACACGAAATGGGTTCATGCTGGGTACAGCATATGGCAAAAGTGCAGTATCCTGATGAAGACAGGTATATTCCCAGAATGAGCGTAATTAATAATACATGGGGCAGTTTTTATGCTACTTCAGGATATGACGTTCAAACGATTTATAATATAGCCGTAACAAATGGGAATGACTCTTATAAAGCTGTTGCATTGATCCTGAAAACCTATATCACTTCGGTTCTTACCGATGAGTTTGGCAGTGTTCCTTATACTGAAGCCTGGCTAGGAAGCGATGCAACTAAACCTGTTGTATCACCTGTTTATGACACTCAGCAATCTATTTACACGGCTTTACTGGCGAATCTTGAAGAAGCAAATACCCTGCTAAAAGAGGATGGTCCGTCTATTAAAGGTGATATTTTATATGGAAACGATCTGATGTTGTGGAAAAAATTTGCTAACTCATTGAAATTACGCTTGTTAATGCGTCAATCCGACCGGGTTAATCCAACAGCTGCGATTACTGCGATTGTTAAAGATCCTGTCAAGTATCCTATTTTTGAAAGTAATAGCGACAACGCGGCATTACAATATCTTGGTTCTGCACCAAACAATAACCCTATAAATGAAAACCGCAAAACCCGCGATGATCACAGGGTAAGCAAGACCATTATTGATGTAATGTGGACAAATAATCCTAACATGGATTACAGGATAGCAGTCTACGCAAACCTGCCATCAGCAGCTACGTGGTGGGACGGTCTGCCAAACGGAATGACATCAACAGATGCTGCAAATTATAAAGGTAACGGTATTACAAAGACCTCTAAAATTGGAAGTTATTTTTCTGCTGCAACTGCTCCCGGAATGCTTATGAGTTATGCCGAAGTTGAGTTTATTCTGGCTGAAGCAGCTCAGAGAGGTTTTATAACAAATCCGACAAAAACTGTGGAGGAATATTATACCGAAGCTGTTACCGGGTCGTATTATCAGTATGCAGATGCCATAGTAGCAAATAATAAAGCTATTGCTGCCCTTGGGATTCCGGCCGCCTGGACTATTGACGATTTTGTTGCGGATTACTTTACTAATTATGCTGCATTTGATGCAGCTAATGCTTTGGAACAGATCTATACTGAAAAGTGGCTTGCCATGTTCGACCAGGGACTACAGGCAAAATTCGAATGGAACAGGACTGGTATCCCGGTACTTACACCTGCAATTGCCGGCCAGAATGGCGGTAAGATTCCTGTAAGAGCTTATTATCCATCTGATGAGTCTGCAAGAAATCCAACAAACTTAGCAGCTGCAGTTGCAGCCCAGGGAACTGATGATCTGAACACCAGAGTTTGGTGGGATATAAAGAATAATTATTAATTATTTAAACGATTAAATCATGAAAAAAATCCTATATTCAGTTTTAAGTCTCACCTTCATGGTCTTGTTTTTCACTTCATGCGATAAGACCTACACTGACTTAACGACTGCTGATGCGAAAACAGGAGGACTTATAAGTCCTACCAAGGCTATTCCATACAAACTGGGTAGTACTCCCAGCTTCAATGTAATACTGAATGTTCTTCAGGGACCTGGCATTAAGTCTATAGAAATATACAGGACTTATACTGGAAAAACAGAGGTTCTGGATCAGACCGTTGATGTTGCATCTGCAAATGCTACCGCAGATAAAGCAATTACGGTGAGTTATAACTATGCTAAGTTAATAACCGGCCTCAGTATGCCTGCAAATGAAAGTCAATTAAAAATCGGGGATGCCTGGACACTTCGTTATGTATCCGTAATGGAGGATGGACGTAAAGTTGACAACCCTGTCAAAACAGCTGTTGCTGTTGCCAATTTCTTTGCAGGCTCATATGCCAAGGAAGTAAAATATTTCCATCCGACTGCAGGAGGTACCTATCCAACAACACCTTACTCTTTGGATAAATCAACTGTCAGCCTGATTGCAAAAAATGCATATGAATGTGATGACTGGTTTGGAGTATGGTCGGATAACAAGTTAACGATTCATATCGATCCAGCTGCGAGTTATGCGCTTACTCTTACTTTTGTTCGTACTGATGCAGTTGTGGGTGATCCCTATAATGCGGCAAACGTACCTTCTTATAATCCTGCTACAGGAGTAATTAAATTATATTATTACTATATGGGTGCAGGTGGTCCCAGAATTTTTTGGGCTACTTATACACCAAAGTAATAGAGTAAATTGTAAAATGAGATTAAAAGGCCGCCGATTGGCGGCCTTTTTAATCTTTTCTTCATCGCTAATAAGAAGCATATGAAAAAAATAAACAGATTGCTGATATTAAGCACAATTATTATCCTTAGTACATTTCATGCTCACTCACAGGTTTTAGTCGATGATACAGAAGCTATTGTTGATAAACTGAGGCTGAATAAAAGCATCAACGGGATCGAAGATGTTTCATACTCAAGCATCGTAGGTGATCCTTATATTTTCAAGGATTTTCATCAGGGAAAAATTACATTAACAAACGGGGAAACTTACCAGCTTAACCTGAGGTATGATATTTATGGTAACCAGATACATATAAAAGAAAGAGATCAGATCTTTGCAATTATACATCCCGAAAAAGTAGCTTCAATAATTATTGACACCCTTCGGTTTATCTATTGTAATTATCGCAGATCGCCAGTCGAAGAGACTTCAGGAGAGGATTCTTATTTTATTTTAAAAACAGATGGTAAATGTAAATTGCTAATTAAGAAGAATATCCGAATACAGGATGCAGAGTTGCCAAAACTTTACCAGGATGCTAAACCAGCTAAATTTATTCACACAGGCGATACATATTATTTAAAACCTGAAAATAAACCTGCTGTAAGGATCAATAACAAGAAAGATCTTCTCAGTATTCTGGCGGATAAAAAGGATGAAATAGCTTCATTTATTATCTCTAACAAACTCGGTGTAAAAGAGGTGGATGATCTGGTTAAAATAGTTTCGTTCTATAATCACCAATAATACCTCTGGCTTCACCTCCTCTTATCTTTCTCCCGGGAGAGAGCTACCTTTTATACAAATTTCAAAAACCGCGGAGCGGTTCCAATAAGGAAGCCACTTTTGTGGCGATATGTGGGGGTGTAGAAAAAGTCAAAATCCATTAACCGCAAAGGTCGCTAAGATTTTACGCTAAGTTCGCAAAGGGCTAATTATTATTGTTTTAGCTTTGCGTTCTTTGCGATAACTCTGTATGCTTTGCGGTTAAAAAGACTTTTTCAACAGCCCCATATTCAGTCAATTTTATGACTGCTTTGTCAAGCCCCTGGCAGGGCTCTGGATCTGAACTAACCTGCCTGCCGGTAGGCAGGTTTTCGTTCCCGCATAATATTAGGAGAGGTGTAGAAATAGAAAACCGAATTCCGCCCTGATGCGGGACGAGCTCACCGAAGGTAATCCCCATCCAATAACCTGATACTGAAGCAAGGAAGATGTGTATAAAGGGGGAGGGATTTAGGGAGAGGCTTTAAAGAATTTATTCGATTTTCATATTTACCATCTCCAGCCTGGTCGCTGTTACCCTCAGCACCCTGAAGACAAAATTTTTAATCCTTATCGTATCATTATTGCCAGGGATGCTTCCGTGATAATACATGATCATTCCGGCAAGTGTTTCATAATCATCTTCTTCGGGCAGATTCAGGTTATATTTTTCATTTAGGTAATCGATCTCAAGCCGGCCCGAGAAAACATACTCTTTAGAGCCAATCACTTTTTCGGTGAATTCATTGATATCATGTTCATCCTCAATATCACCGACAATCTCCTCCAGAACATCTTCAATGGTTACCATTCCTGATGTCCCTCCAAACTCGTCAACCACCAGTGCAACATTTTTCTTTTCATCAAAGAATAGCTTCAAAAGCTTGTTGGCTGTCATCGTTTCAGGAACAATAGCCAGCTTTCTGACACATGACATTATATCAGGAGGATCCTTAAAGATATCTTTAAGCTCAAAGTAACCTATAATATTATCGATAGAACTTTGATAAACGAGGATCCTTGAATGTCCGGTCTGAATAAATCTTTCCTTAAGTTCAGCCACTCTGCTTCTTGATTCAATAGCATCAATCTCGGTCCTGGGAACCATGCATTCCCTGAGTTTTACGTTGGAGAAATCGAGGGCATTCTGAAAGATCCTCATATTCTGATGATATGGTTCAGATTTTTCAGTTCCCTGTCTGCTCAGATTCACAAAATGATCGAGATCAACTTTGCTGAAAACAAGGTCTTCCTGTGCCTTCTTATCACCTTTAATTCCGAAAAATATCCTTATGAACAGATTTGATGCTGCAAGCGTCAGCTTGCTGACAGGATAAAAAAGACAATAGAAAAACATTGCAGGCACGCTGAGCAGTTTCAGAAAAAAATTAGGCGAGATAATAAAAACAGTTTTAGGCAGAAACTCTGCCATAAGGAGAATTAAACCTGTGCTTATTATTGTATTAAGGATCAGTACAATCAGGTCGGAACCAATCAGGGGTGTAAGCACAGGTCCAAGGATCCTGGAAAAGAAAAGACCATAAATGACAAGTGCAACATTATTGCCGATAAGCATTGTCGCAATGTACTGTCCCGGATTATTAGTGAATATCTGAATTAATTGTGAGCCGAATACCCCTTGCTTTTTGTCAAGTTCAATTCTGAGTTTATTGGATGTAACAAAGGCGATCTCCATCCCTGAAAAAAAGGCACAGAAGATCATTGTAGTTACTATGACCAGGATCGCATTCATATTTCAAAAATAGTACTTTTTTCGCTCCTAAATCCCCCAATACGCTATCACCCCCCTAAAT
>Ga0326726_10004671_pt1 | contig 12490 bp, 8 predicted proteins | sample MHFenrmetagenome_2_FD_207603 | JGI IMG/M metagenome (GOLD analysis project Ga0326726, IMG submission 207603) | Lab enriched peat soil microbial communities from Michigan Hollow, Ithaca, NY, United States - MHF15MN | ecosystem: Environmental > Terrestrial > Soil > Wetlands > Peat | place: USA...
TTTACAGCAGCGGAAAATATCAAGATTTATGGCATTATCATGGGACTTTCCCCCCGGGAGATTGAGGACAAATCGGATCATATTCTTGAATTCGCCGGCATGGAGCGGTTCAGGGATACCAAATTAAGAAACATTTCCTCGGGGATGCAGGTACGGCTCGCATTTTCCACAGCAATCCAGACAGCCCCTCAGGTACTCCTGCTCGATGAAGTACTTGCAGTTGGGGATATGGATTTCCAGAAGAAATGCCTTGAAGTTCTGGAGCGATTTAAAAACGAAGGAGTGACGATTATTTTCGTGTCTCATGATCTTGATGACGTAATGGAACACTGCGGACGGACTCTGCTGCTCGACCATGGGGAACAGGTTATGCTTGGTGAGACCGAAGATGTTGTGGCAAGGTATCGATCATCAGGAGTGATGTGATATCCATACTGCCTATAATAAATCCCACTCGTTATAAATTGAAAGAAGTAATATAGAATGAACGGCAGGATACGATGAAAAAAAAGATACTCGTCACCGGTATCAGTGGTTTTGTGGGGGGATATTTTGTTGATTACCTGGCTTCCCATGACGATCCGCTCGAGATCCATGGCATCAGCCGGTCAAAACCAGCATGGGATTTTGTGCCTGTTACTCCTGATCGGCTCAATGACCATCACTTCCATATTGCTGACTTGAATGATATTCCAAGAATCAGATCCCTCATCGAGGAGATCCAGCCTGAATATATCCTCCACCTGGCAGCGCAGAGTTCTGTGGCGGAAAGCTGGAAAACCCCGGTTGCTTCTTTTTTGAATAATACGAATATTTTTTTAAACATCATTGATACTGTCAGGCTGAACGATAACGGTGCACGGGTCCTTTCCGTGGGATCATCAGAACAGTATGGCATCGTTTCTGAGGAGGATTTACCCCTGACAGAAGACAGGGTCCAGTGTCCTGCAAATCCCTATGCAGTTGCCCGTGTCGCCCAAGAGCAGCTGGCAAAGATATACGCATCGGGATACGGCCTCAATATCTGCTGCACACGGTCCTTCAACCATTGCGGCCCCGGACAGACGGATCGTTTTGTTGTCAGTGCCATCGTGAAACAGTTTGCAAGGATTTCCCGGGGCTTACAGGATCCGATTATCCATATCGGGAACGGGGCAATCATACGGGATTTTATTGATGTCCATGATGTAGTGGAAGCATACAGGCTTCTGCTGAGCCGGGGAAAACGGGGGGAAGTTTACAATATCTGCAGTGGCAAAGGCCGTTCAATCAGCGAAATTATTACCTTACTATCTGAAATGTACCATATCGATGTGCAGATCCGCCAGGAGCAGTCCCAGATCCGCCCAATCGATAACCCGCGGATCGTAGGCAGTTACCGGAAAATCGAGGGCGAGGTTGGATGGCGACCCAAGATCCCCTTTGAAGAGAGCCTGCGTGCAACATTCGAATACTGGGACAAACACAGGAATGTCGATTCAACACTCTAAATTTAAGGTCGTGTTACCAGCAAGAGATCCTGATATATCTTTATCTCATCGTTTATTTCCGGTGTAATTCATGAGAATAGCAATTTTCCACGATTATTTCGGTGCGATTGGCGGCGGAGAGCGTCTTGTTATCTTAATGGCTAAGATCCTCAACGCCGATATTATCACCACGGACACTGAGGCAGTGGAGAGAATTGATCCCTCTGTCCGGGTAATCAGCCTGGGAAAGACCATCCCGATCCCCCCGTTAAAGCAGATTTCCGCCACGTTATTCTTTTATTTTGCTGACTTTTCCAAAAAATATGATTTTTTTATCCTGAGTGGTAACTGGGCTCATTTTGCCGCCCACCGTCATCATCCTAATATTTGGTATTGTAATTCACCGACACGGGCTTTTTATGACCAATATCCATCGGTTGTCCAGAAACAAACTTTTTTCAAACGACAGATTGCCCGGATCTGGATAGTAATTCACCGGTTTTTTGATCAACGGAGTATCAGGAATGTTGATATTATCATTGCCAACTCAGAAAATATCAAAAACCGGGTAGCGCGATTTTATCAGAAGGAATCAACGGTTATTTATCCGGGTATCGATACTTCCCGGTTCCACTGCACTGAATATGGGGATTACTGGTTGTCGGTAAACCGGCTTTATCCGGAAAAACGGGTAGAACTCCAGATAGAGGCCTTTCGCACATTGCCGGATGAGAAATTGCTGATAGCAGGTGGATACGCTGAAGGGGACAACGCGTCTGTATATGTACAAAAGATAATGCGGGATCTTCCTCCCAATGTAACGATCCTCGGTGAAGTCAGCGAAGAAAAACTTATCGATTTGTATTCACGGTGCAAGGCATTAATCTGCACAGCCGTTGACGAGGATTTCGGGCTTACCCCGCTTGAAGCAATGGCAAGCGGCAAGCCGGTCGTTGCCGTTGACGAAGGAGGATTTAAGGAAACCATAACACCCGAAACTGGGGTTCTGATCAGTCCTGACGTGGATGCTGTTATTGTGGCAGTGTCCGCGATCGGAACGGATCCAGAAAAATATCGAAATGCCTGCATCACCCGAGCACACGAATTCGATATAGCCCAATTCAGTAAAATGCTGAAAATTGCAGTGGAAAAGAACAGGATAAAGCAAAAACTTAAAATTCCCTCTGAAACTTAATGAAAAAAGGGTTACCATTTCGGTCCAATTGTTCCCAGGAAGGTCAGCTGTGCCGGATCGAGGGTAATCCTCCTTAAACCATTCTTTTTTCCGGGTTTTCTTTCAGTTTTGTATGCTGTTTCTTATGGATCGATCCAATGCTTAATCATCCACACGGTATAATCTGGTTTTCAGAGGTGACACTGATGACCATGAAATGTGGAAACTGCGGGAATCCTGCTCGCGACGATTCATCTGTTTTCTGTAATAAATGCGGAGCGCGATTACCTGTTAAAAATGTGCTTACCTGCAACCGCTGTGGTACGACACATTCCGATCCGAAATCCCAGTTTTGCATCAAGTGTGGTGCCCCGCTGGAAGTACATTCGCCGCATGAACCACCTTCACCCGCAGTCCGGGGAAAAACCTGTCACGGATGTGGGTTCGTCAATGCTGATGAAAACAGTTTATATTGTAAAAAATGCGGTATCTTTATTGGAAATACAGGATCTGAGGTAAAAACGCAGGGAAGCGATGCGATGATTGGACTAAAGTCCCATCCTGCGAAGGCTACCATGCAGAAAGCCCCATTTATACCCGCCGCGGAGCAGAATCCATACCGTCAAAGAGATATTATTAAACAAAAAAGCCGCGCTGGGTCGTATCGTAAGGCGGCAGCTTTCGTAGGAGGAATTTCTCTTATAATTATTATTATCGGTGCTGTCGTTGTTCTTGGACCAGGTATTTTGCATGCAGGTACAGTAAATTCTACAGCATTGGCCGGTCCATCGAACTCAGGTCCATCCATAACCGCAGTGTATGCTTCTTCCCCGGATACAACAGGAACGAAAACTCAGGTTACCGATTCGCCGAAGATTGGAAATAATCCGGTAGCAGGGACACCGCCGGCGTTGAGTGATACTTCGGCACCCTGGCCGTCAGAAGTTAGCAATACACCTGCCCCGGTCTCGCCGCTAATGAGTGATTCCACCCCCCCATGGCTGTCCGGGAACAGTAATACAACACCTCCGTTAGTGACAGGAGGTACCAACAATACTCCTCCATGGCCGACAGAGACAACTTACAGTATTCCTCCCTGGTTGACGGGAACTAAGTAGGAATATGGGTTACAACCAACTCAAATTTTTAAGGAAAATGGTTTTTTACTTGTCTATTGGCGATATGCTCTTTATTAAATTAAATAGAAGATCACCAAAATAACCATGAACATAAATTCCCTGAATTAGACGTTCCTGTCATCCTTATAATCCCGAATGCAAAAGATCCTGGATATTTTGCTGAATTTCGGGGCTCCTTTTTTTTATATTTTCATCACTAAATTTAAAAAAAACTTTTTAGCCGAAGCAATTGGTTATAAAAGAAAAGCAAGTCAATCAGGATTTAAAGGAAAGTACATGAAAGCCAGAGGGGAGAAAGATCTCCGTTTATCTTGGCAGACCAGGGCATTGGTATGTCCCGGAGTATCTGAATCAAAATCAATCGATATGATGAATGATACATACTTGAAGGAAGGTAGAAAACGTCGCTCATCCAATGAACATAAGACCATTCCAATCAAGAATCCACGGACAGGAAAACAATATGAATTTCGGGCTGATTATCGAACTTGTAAAAAGAGATTTTACTGAGCGATATTCTGGTTCGGCGCTCGGGTTTACCTGGTCGTTCATTTACCCGCTCATCAATATCCTGATTTATATGATCATTTTCGGGAGCCTGATGGGAGCCCGGTTACCGGGGATGTCTTCTGTATGGGGATATGGAATATACCTCATCACGGGACTTGTCCCATGGACGGCTTTCACGAACACTGTGACAAGATCCTCAACAGTATTTCTTGATAAAAAGAATATCATATCGAAGATCCGAATAGACCTCCCGACACTTCCGCTCTTCATAGTCCTATCGGAAACAATTACGTTCTGTGTGACCTTTGTAATCTTTCTTTGCATACTTTTCATCACCGGATTTGTATTCACACCGCTTCTCGTTTTCATTCCGTTAATTTATTTTATCCAGCAGGTCTTTGCCTATGCACTCGGGTTTTTCCTTGCAATTCTCGTGGTATTCTTACGGGATCTTAAAGAAGTTGTGAGTATCGGCCTCCAGATCTGGTTCTGGTTCACTCCCATCGTTTATGTTTATGAGATATTACCATCTCTTGCGCAGCAGGTCCTGATCCTGAACCCGATGCTCGCCGTGGTCTCTGCGTACCACGACATCTTCGTTTTCCAGAGGATACCTTCATTTTTCTATCTTTCACTCGTCCTCATGGTAAGTATGCTCCTGATCGCAATAGATTATATAATTTTCAGGAAACTAGAGAAGGATATCCGGGATTTTATCTGATTATCATGACCCGATCGAACGATGTAAAAGCAGAAAATTTCTCCAATACCCTTGGGGGTAACCAGTCAGAGGTTATTCATCAATGATAAAAGTCGAAAGGATCTCAAAGAAATTCAAACTTTATCATTCTCCTGCCGACCGGCTTAAAGAGATAATTTTCCGGAGATCCTGTCATAAGGATTTTTCTGCGCTCGACAATATTTCATTCGAGTTGAGTCCCGGCCAGACGCTTGGTATTATCGGTCAGAACGGTGCAGGGAAGTCAACACTTCTGAAGATCCTCTCCGGTATTATGATTCCCGATACAGGAACAATCTCAATAGACGGGAAGGTTACAGGTCTTCTGGAGCTCGGTACCGGGTTCAACGCTGAGATGACAGGCCTGCAGAATATTTATATGAATGGGACGCTCATCGGGATGACCCGCGATGAGATTGACCAGAAAAAACAGATTATTATCGATTTTTCCGAACTTGGTGATTTCATCAACGAACCAATCAAGACGTATTCTTCGGGTATGACCATGCGGCTTGCATTCTCAATTGCCATCCACGCTGACCCGGTCTGCTTCTTGGTCGACGAGGCCCTCTCGGTAGGGGATGCGTACTTCCAGCAGAAATGTATCCGGAAAATTCAGGAGTTCCGGAACGGTGGTGGATCGATTGTTTTTGTGTCTCATGATATGAATGCAGTGAAAGTATTATGTGATAGTGCAATTCTGTTGGAAAATGGTCGGGTAATTGAGAGGGGCGAACCGAACGACGTAGTGAACTTATATCAGAATATGATGCTTAAAAAAATGCACCAGGGTGATTCCGAAGTAGAGATCCTGAAAAAACCTGAAATAATCCATGATAAAAATGGATTTCACCCAAGCAGCGGTATCACCACTAATCAGGTAAAATTGGTCGAAGTCAAATTTTTCGACAAAAATCAAAAAGAGATAACTGCTATTGAAAGCGGGGAAAGTTTGCTGATCTCGTGTAAAATTTTTGCAATTTCATCACTCAACCTGCCACATTACGGAATTCAAATCCGTGATAAAAACGGCCTTGAAATTTATGGGGTATCGACAGAAAGCGTTGGTATTACTACCTGCCCATTACTTATGAATGAAACTATAACTCTGAACTGTTCGCTGCGGTCACTTCCATTAGCCTGCGGGGATTATTCCATTACTGTTGGAGTATCAAGTGGGGTATGCACTAATGGTATATTTATGGAGTACTGCCTGTTTTCCCATGATGTTGCATTGTTTAAAATTCTTCAGCGGGGTAACAAGGTGACATTCGGGGGGATGATAAATCTAGACGCAAAACTGGATATCATATCAGAATAATTTTTAAGCCTTGGTCGTTTTAGTTCCAAGACTTAAAATTTTGGATAAAAGATTCCGCTGGAAGATTTGGTAAAAGGATTCAGGGATGAAATTGCACATTACCCTAACATTTAACTCAACAAGAATGAAATAGATTACTCCATGGATTTAAGGAGATATAGTCCTACATCAAAGCAAATCCAGTCCCTGGTTGGTGAGGGGTGTTACCAACCATTTATATTTTCTGATGATTTTATTTCTGGGATCGGCTATAGCTGGCTCACGGGAGAAATGATTATCGCGATGGATCGGAAAAACGATATCGCATACCAATGGCGGGCTCCAAATACTCCTTTAATACCTATTCACGGCTATATAACAGAGGAGAAATGGAGATTATTCTCGGAATACAATGCGAAGATCCGGAAAATGTACGATTCCTGGATCGATCACACGCTCACAGCTCTGGGAAATCCATTGAATTACAGTGTAATCGATACTGCTGCAAATGCGGGTTATTTCCTGTACCATTTCAAAGAAAGAGGGGCAGGAAGATGCCTCGGATATGATTTACAGGATCTTACAGCAGCCTATGCAACATTGAATTCATTGATCCATACGGATGTCCAGTTTGTTTCCCAACATTACTCCATGGAAACGCACACTATTCCCGGCTGTCCCGCTTCTGATGTCGTAATCTCGAGCGCGATCATGTGCCATTTAAGCGATCCCTTGAATTACCTCACATTTCTGGGATCGATAACGAAAAAAGCCTTATTGTTATTCACGACCGTGGATAATAAGGATAATTATCAGATTATCTATCACGGGGCAAAAAAATACTATCCCGATGCACGTTTTCCAAACTGTTTTGATCAGAACACAGAGATATCCAAAGGATTGCTGATGTTTGGACTTGAGGAGTTGGGTTTCTCTGATATCCTGGAAATTCCTAATTCTGATTGTGGGATTAAAATTGTAACCGATAGTAATTTGAGAACCTTCTTAGCGGTCCGATGAGAAGCATGTTGTCGGGTTTGATTCCCTCAGAGGAAACAGGAAATGATAGATAAAATATTATCCATATATGAAAAAAGCAATTTTGATTTTAAAGAATTTTCACATCCCAATGATGAGTTAAGGTATTTATTTGAAGACTGGTTGCCATATTACCGGATGAAATTTGCAATCTGTAAGGTTCTTGCACCTAAAACAATCCTCGAGATTGGTGTCCGGTATGGGTATAGTGCTATTACCTTTTTGAAAGCAGCTCCTGAAGCCAAATATCTGGGTATAGATAATGATACGGATTCCTTTGGAGGGTCGAAAGGAGCGATAGGATGGGCAAAAAAAATAACAAAAGATTATAAGACTACTTTTTTAATCGCAGATACGCAGGAAATGACCGCTCTTCCTGGAGAGCATTATGATCTGATACATATCGACGGGCAGCAGGACGGCGATGGGACATTCCACGATCTCGAACTGGCACTTCCGAAAGCAGAATGGATCCTCCTTGATGGTTTCCACTGGTCAAAAGAGAATATGTTAAGTGCAACTTATTTTATTGAAAAATACCGGCAGTTTATCGAACATACAATAACTATCCCCTCATATGCGGGTGAATTATTAATAAAAACAAAAGAATCTGCCAAAAAAATCCCGATCTCGCGGGAGAATTATTCTGATAAAACGATTCGCGAAGAATATGATCAAACCTATTTTTTACGGGATTGTGGGGGATATGATTCATTTAAAAAATATCGGGGCACCCGCTTAACTGATGAAAGACTTCGTGCAGCACTGTATATTGCAAAACCCAAACAAGCAATAACAATCCTCGATATCGGCTGCGGAAGAGGAGAACTTTGTTATGCCCTTGCACAGGCCGGCCCGGACGTTACAGGTATTGATTATTCTCCTTCGGCAATAGCAATTGCAGAAAAAACTTTTCAAAACGAACGCAACAATGCAAACCTGAAATTTATCTGCGACGATTTTCTCACATACCGGTTCGCTAAGAAATTTGACCGGATTATTGCAACAGATTTTATCGAGCATATTGAGAAAAAACGATATGACCAGATGTTGGAGACAGTTGCGGGACTTCTCAAAACAGGAGGATACTTTATCATTCACACCTCCCCCAATGCCTTGAACTATGCAATTCCTTACGATAAGAAACGGGCCATCGCCCGTTCGACGGGAAGTTATCTTCCCAAAAATCCTCGTTCATACTATGAAGATATTATGCATATAAATGAGCAGACTCCTGACTTGCTTGAGAAGAACCTTGAAAAACATTTCCGCTATTCGGTTGTGTGGGTTGCCACTGCCCCGGATATTACCGGATCCCTGAGCAGAGAATTTAGCGTTGATGAAACAATGAATGCGCGGAGTATTTTTGCCGTCGCGTCTCATTCCCCTCTTGATCCAGCCAGCATCCTTTCCCAACTTCGCCAGAATCCATTAGACACTACTCAGCTGAATGCAAAAATTTCCGTGCATGAGTATCCGGCCATCGTCTCACCGGAAGAACATTTTTTTGTATATATCACCATTAAGAATTTAAGTGAAGAGCGGTGGGCATCACTCCAACCGAATCCGGTTTTCCTCACGTATCACTGGGTTGACAATGAGGGAAATACTGCTGTATGGGACGGGGTCAGGACAGGAATTCTTTATCCTTTGATGCCTGGCGAAAGCCGTCATTTTTCCCTCGATGTAATTGCTCCTGACTTATCTGGTGATTATATTCTTCAGGTAACCATGGTTCAGGAAGGATGTTTCTGGTTTGAGAGCCTCTTGAAGACCCTCCCTGTTTCTTTGAGGATCAAGACTAAACCCGATGAAAAATAAAGGATTTACCAAAGCCTGCTGTACCTCATTTCAGATTCCCTGGATCTTATAAACAATTCCTGGTGATTTCATGAAAGAAACTTCCATAGATACCCGCGATGACGAGATCAATGTTGAAGAGATCATGGAGAAGATCCGGGAAAAAATCCGCAAGAGACAGGCCGCAGAAGAAATGAATGCAGATCCGGATTCGCAAATCTCTTCCGGTTCGATTAATGATCGCGCGGATATTTCTGACTTGAGGGTACAGCGTGATTTTTCGACTATCAATTCCCTTTGGGATATAACGAATAACGGTTACCTCATCCGATCCCATAACCCCTATATCGGCAAATTCCTTATTAAAGGGCGTCAACTGGTTCACGGGGAAGTTCGGCGGTATGTTGACCCCATGATATCCCGGCAAGTGGAATTCAACACAAGCACTCTCAGGATTCTTACCTGGGCCTCCCAACAATTCACTAGTTCAGACATGCACCAAAAGGAACTGGAAAAAACATTTTCTTCTTACCAATCGGAATCTGAAAAACAATTTGCCGATTATAAACAGGAACTGAGCATTCTCGTCAAAGAAACAGCGGATGCCCGTGTCAAAGAACTTTTTATCGATATGGAGAACGATATCCAGGCCCGGGCCTGGCTCGCCCGGCTCCTTGAAGACCGGATGCGAAAAGGATTATCACTTACATACGCTCCTCTGATATCTGCATCAAAAACAGATGCAAATTATTTCCTTTTTGAGGAACGTTTCCGGGGTTCACGTGAAGATATCAAACAACGACAACTCGCATTCATTCCGTACTTTGAAAACTGTTCCAATGTATTAGATATCGGTTGCGGGAGAGGCGAATTTCTCGAACTCCTGCGCAACAATGGTATCGGCGGTACCGGTGTAGATATCGATGAAGATATGGTTGCGTACTGCAGGTCGCTCAAGCTGACAGTAGCATTATCGGATGCAATCGAGTATATCAAGGATCTTGAAGACAAGTCGCTCGACGGGATTTTCATTGACCAGGTCGTAGAACACCTGGCACCCGATTACCTTATACGACTGCTGGAACTGTGTCACCGGAAACTGAAATGCGGGTGTTATATTGTCATTGAAACAGTCAATCCATTATCATTTTTTTCATTTGCCAACTTCTTCATCGATCTCACCCATAAACGTCCATTACATCCGCAAACACTTCATTTTCTCCTGAACTCAAACGGGTTGAGGGATATTGAAGTAAAGTACCTGGCCCCGGTTCCTGATGATTCTCGGTTGCAACCTCTCCCGGTGCCGGAATCACCGGAAGAAGGATTGTGGCTCTCAACTGATATTTATAACCGCAATATCGGACTGCTGAACAATATACTCTTTGGTCCTCAGGATTATGCCATGATCGGAAAAAAATAATGGGCAGATTATGAAGATCGCAGTAGTTACTCCAAAAAGTAAAGGGGGTGCATCCGGTGGTGCTGAAAATCTCTATGCCGGACTTCTCACAGCACTGCAGGCCGCGGGACACGAGGCAACACAAATCGAGGTCATTACGGATGAAACGTCCTTTGAAGGAATTCTCGAAGCATACTGCCGGTGTTTCTATCTGGATCTTCATTCCTTTGACCTTGTGATCTCAACCAAGGCCCCGACATTCATGGTGCGACACAGGAATCACATCTCCTATCTTCTTCACACAATCCGCGTTTTCTATGATATGTTCGACACTGAATTTGATTCCCGTGACAAGGAGAAACTGAAACAGAGAAAGCTTATCCAGAGCTTTGACAAATACGGCCTTGATCCTGCCCGCGTAAAGAGACATTTGGTTATCGGAGAAGTAGTTGCCGAACGCATGAAGAGGGAAGATCCCGTCTGGGAGAATATTAATTTTGAAGTCATTCATCCTGCACCTCTTTATTCGGAATTCCCGGAACCCCGTACGGGGGAATTCATCTTTCTGCCCGGAAGACTCCACAAATGGAAGAGAATCGATCTTGTCATCAGAGCAATGTGCCAGGTAAAAAAAGGGACGAAACTGATCATCGCGGGGACAGGCGAGGACGACTCACGCCTCAGGAATCTGGTCGCCGACCTTTCTCTCGAAGATCGGGTTGAATTTTTAGGAAAAATAACGAGTAAACAGCTACTGGATTTGTACTCACGATCTGTTGTCATCCCTTTTGTACCGCTCAATGAAGACTTTGGATACGTGGCTATCGAAGCATTCCGGACAAAAAAACCCGTGATCACCTGCAGCGATTCCGGAGAACCTGCAAGGATCGTCAAGAACGAGGTGAACGGGTTCGTTGTTGAGCCGCAACCTGAAAAAATTGCAGAAAAGATAAACTATTGTATCGAACACCCTGCAGAGGCATCGAGGCTCGGTGAAGCAGGATACCAATCGGTCCAGGAAATTACCTGGCAAAATGTTGTGCACCGCCTGCTGGATTCTGTGCAGATCGTCCCGCTTCATCAATCTCCGGAGCCGGTCAGAGTCATGGTCGCGGATATGCAACCCATTGAACCCGCCATTGGTGGCGGACGTCTCAGGTTGAAAGGACTGTACTCCAACCTCGGAAAAAATATTCAGGTTACCTATATCGGCACGTATGACTGGAAAGGGGAAAAATACCGTGAGGTCAGCCATTCCGGTTCGTTCAGGGAAATTGATATTCCCCTGAGTGAGGAGCATTTTCGCCTGAATGAATTCATGAACAATCTGATCCCCGGAAAAGTTATCATCGATTCAGTATTTCCCTTCCTTGTTTCAGCATCACCGGATTTTGTCGCAAAGATCCTTGACGAGGCAAAAAAAAGTGAGGTTATTGTTTTCAGTCATCCCTGGCTGTATCCGGTGATTAAAACAGGTAGCGATTTGAGGGGGAAGATTCTCATCTACGACAGCCAGAACTGCGAAGCGGTCCTTAAGGAGACCCTTCTGGGGAACCTGCCATTTGCGAGATGTATCTCACATATGGTTAAATTCTTTGAGCAGGAACTGGTTGAGGCGGCAGATCTCGTCCTTGCTTGTTCGGAAACGGATAAGGAACTGTTTGTCAGATTGTACCAGATTGATCCTGACAAAATCGCGATAGTTCCAAACGGGGTAAATTGTACTGATTTACAACCAATTGACAAATCCTTGAAAGAACAATTAAGAAAAAAAATGAAGATTACCCAATCCGTTGCTGTGTTTGTCGGGAGTGAATATCAGCCAAATATTGAAGCAGGGAAGTACATTATTGATGTGCTGGCCGGTCAGTGCCCGGATATCCTGTTTCTGATTGTCGGCGGGGCAGGTAGCGCACTTG
>Ga0326726_10004672_pt1 | contig 12489 bp, 13 predicted proteins | sample MHFenrmetagenome_2_FD_207603 | JGI IMG/M metagenome (GOLD analysis project Ga0326726, IMG submission 207603) | Lab enriched peat soil microbial communities from Michigan Hollow, Ithaca, NY, United States - MHF15MN | ecosystem: Environmental > Terrestrial > Soil > Wetlands > Peat | place: USA...
AACGTCGGTGCTGAAGATGGGAAAGCTCACAGCCACATAGAAAATACCGGAAGGTTAAGGAGGAGGAAATGAGTCTCTGCAGCTTTACCATTTATGATCTTTTTAAAAGAAGCGCGCGATTATACAGTCGAAAGATAGCACTTCTTTTTGATCACAATGGGATCACTTTTGAGGAGCTCTTTGATCAGATTAAGGCGCTAGCCGGCTGGTTTGCTTCTAAGGGAATCGTCAAAGGAGACCGAATCGCGATCTTAACCAAGAACCGTCCTGAATTCTTCCCCTTAATGGGTGCTGTTGCTGCGAGGGGTGCCATCTTGGTTCCCATCAATTTCCGCCTCTCAAGCGACGAGATGAAGTACATCTTTTCGGACGTGGAGCCAACCATGTTGTTTTTTGAATCTGATTTCGAAGAGATGATCCCTGAAATCTCACAGGGTTGTTCCTCGTTAAAAGAACTTATTAGTTTTGGATCGGGGGGAAAGAACTACCTTCATTACGGTCTTCTCCTGAACAACAAACCAGAAGATGTGGTGGAATTGGATGATAATAACCCCTTTATGATCATTCACACTGCCGCGACTCAAGGTCATCCTCGTGGCTCCGTGATCAGCCACCGGAATCTCCTCTCTTGTTCAATTCAAGTCGCTAGCACAATCGGCCTGACGGACGGTGATGTTTATCTGAATATTCTTCCCCTATTTCACATTGTAGGTCTTATGATTGCCCTGACAATTGTACAGGTCGGAGGAAAAAATGTGATTGTTTCAAGATTTGAGCCCAACGCGCAAAGCAAACTGATCGATCAAGAGAAGGTAACCCTTATCGGAACCTTCCCTCCCATTCTGGCTCATCTACTTGATGAACAGATGAAGGGAGAGTGTACACTTTCATCTCTAAGAAAGGTCGTCGGTGTGGATTTGCCTGAAACGGCGAAAAGATTTGAGAGCCTTGGTTACGGCCAATTCTTTTCAGGATATGGGCAGACAGAGACTATGGGCATCACCTGTAACTGCACAAATACGGAAAGACCCTGCGCGGCAGGAAAACAAGGCCCGTTGGTTGACTTAAAGATCGTGGATGAATTTGACCGTGAGGTTGAGGTGGGGAAACCTGGTGAAATTGTTATCCGCGGCCCTCTTGTTTTTCAGGGGTACTGGAAACAGGACGAATTAACCCGGCACGTCTCTAGGGAGGGGTGGCACCATACGGGAGATCTGGGGCGTCTCGATGAAGAAGGGTATCTGTTTTTTGTAGGCAGAAAGGCTGAAAAGGAGCTGATCAAGCCCGGTGGTGAGAACGTCTATCCAGTGGAAGTCGAAAAAGTAATTCTTCAGCATCCTAACGTTCAGGAAGTTTCGGTCATTGGCGTTCCCGATCCCAAGTTTGGCGAAGGGATCAAAGCGGTTTGTGTGTTAAAGCCGAATGGAAAATTGTCTGAGCAGGACCTGATCGATTTTGTGGCGGAAAGGATCGCTCGCTACAAGAAGCCGAGATATGTCTCCTTTGTCCATACACTTCCGAAAAGAGAGGATGGCTCGATCGACCGAGAAAAAGTAAAGAAAATGTATGGTTCTGGTTCGAATGCTTAGCAGTAGAAATCCGTCGTTGAGAAAGCTTTTTATTTGTGATAAGTAATATATCAAAGTCCACAGGCGGGAGAAGTTCAGTATGCCAAAAATCAAAAGAGAGGATTCGACCACTAAAGTTTACGGCGCCCTCAAGGGCATGATTGCCGACTATCGATTCCAGCCCGGTGTGCGCCTTAAAATAGGGGAGCTGGCAAAGGAACTCGGCGCAAGCCGAACGAGTGTATCGGAGGCAATCCGGAGATTGGAAAAGGAAGGCTTGCTCAAGAATATGCCAAATCGTGGCATAGTCATGGTTGAAATGACTCTGGAGAAGTCTTTTGAACTCTTTCAGGTTCGTGGGGCTTTAGAGACGCTCGTGGGTAAGTTGGCCGCGGGAAATATTGATGATGGAACAATCACCAAGATGGCCAAGTGCTTAGAGAAGCAGCTCAAAGTAGTCGAGAAAGGAGATCTTATTCGGTATTCCCAGCTTGATTTCGACTTTCACTCCATGATCTACAAAATGACCCGCAGCTCTTTTCTCGAGGAGTTATTAGACTCCATTAAGGCAAAGATGCGCCCCTTCGATATACACCTCAAACCCATCCTCGTTCAGTTGTACCAGGATCACGTGAAGATCTTTGAAGCTTTACGGTCCAAGAATCCGGAGGCGGCTGAAAAGGCTTTCGCGCGGCATAACGAAAAAATAATTAACCGAATCAAAGAGCAAATAGTTGCAGATTTAGCTTTTTAAGAGGACTAAAGATTTCAAACGGATATCTTCGGTTCGCTTGATTTTTAATGGCAACAGGATATTCCTTAATTTTGATTCTCTCCTATTTTTTGCTTGACAAAAAAATTCCCTTTGCTATAGTGTCCTCAAGTTTCCCCATAATCAACAAAGTTTAATCTTAAGAAATAAGGAAGAATGATGTCAATCTCGCCCGAAAAGGATCTCGGCAAAAGGATCCGCTCCATGCGTGTGCAGAAGGCCATCACCCTTCAGCAACTGGCTTCACAAACGAATCTTTCCAAAAGCCTTCTCTCCAAAATAGAAAATGGAAAGGTCTCGTCTCCTGTGTCCACCCTTTTCACCATTGCCAAGGCCCTGAATACCAAGATCACCTATTTCTTCAACGACCGGGATGAGAACCTCCCGATCATCCTGGTGAGAAAAAATGAGCGCCGGCAGTTTCATCGAGTTAACGCCCGATTCGGATACACGTATGAGGCTTTGGGTTACAAGCGCAAGGAAAAGCTGATGGAGCCTTTTATCCTCTATATGGATAAGAAAACGGCAAAAAATGTCAACTTTTCTCATCCCGGTGAAGAAATCCTCTTTATTATGGATGGGACGTGGGAATTCAAACACGGAGATCAAACACTAATGCTCAGGAAGGGTGACTGCATCTATTTCGATGCCAGCGTCCCTCATTCAGGTCGGCCTATCGGCAATAAGCCTGTGAAAGCCTTCATGGTCATTTGTTCCGGAGAGAATAACAGATCACCCCTCGGAGAGTTAGTATTGGATTACAGAAAAAAACAACGTTAGCCATTTGGTGCTAATCAGAGGAAAGGATTGATGAAATGGAAACGTTTGTGATCCAGTTTATCCATGGTTTGGTTTATGGTCTACTCCTTTTCCTCGTGGCTTCCGGTCTGACCTTAGTGTTCGGGATGATGAGTGTTCTCAACATCGCCCACGTTTCTTTTTACATGCTCGGAGCCTATTTGTCCTACACAATGTTCAAGGTGGTGGGAAACTTCTGGTTAGCGTTGATCATCTGCCCGATCCTTGTTGCTTTTTTGGGTATTCTCATGGAGCGCTTCATTCTGCGGAGGGTTCATGCGGCCGGGCACGTACAGGAGTTTGTCATTACATTTGGTATCCTTTTCGCACTCAATGAAGCGATCAAATGGATTTGGGGGTCAGAGAATTTATCCGTTGCTGGCCCATCAGCGCTTTCGGGCTCTTTAATGATCATGGGGAATATCTATCCTGCCTATCGCCTCTTCATTCTCTTCTTCTCGCTCTTCATTCTTGCTTTTTTGGCCTTCATTCTGATGAAGACGCGTTTAGGGATCACGGTGCGGGCAATGGTTTCTGACCGCGATATGGCCAGCGCACTGGGCACGAACACGCCTTTCGTTTTCATGCTGGTCATGGGCATCGGCTCCTGGCTGGCGGGCTTGGCCGGCGTCATTGCGGCACCTTTCCTCGGTCTCAGCTCTGGCATGGGCTTAGATTTTCTAACTGACTGTTTCATTGTGACTGTCACGGGTGGTTTAGGAAGTCTTTGGGGAGCGGTGGTGGCCTCGTTCCTAATCGGGCAACTCTCGTCTTTCGGGATCCTATTTGTACCCCGTTTTGCGATTGTCTTTGGCTTTCTTCTCATGGCAATCGTGCTGGTGATCAAACCTTCAGGACTTTTTGGAGAGAAGGCGTAAGGGAATTTCTCATGAGGAAGAAGAATCTTTACCTTTTGTCAGGAATCGCCATTGCTGTAGTGGCCATCCTTTTTCCTCACGTCGCACCCAAGTTTCAACTGCGGATGGTGACAGAAATAGTCATCCTAGCCCTGCTCGTCATGACCTGGAAGATGATGTTGAATGAGGCGGGTTTGTTCTCCTTCGGCCATGCCGTTTACTTCGGCCTGGGAGCTTACGCTTCGGTTTTAGGCTGGTTGCATATTAAGGGTCTTTCCTTGATAAGTGGAATTCTTCTGGGAGGAGCCGCGGCCGGTCTCGTTGCGTTTATCCTGAGTGCATTTTTGGTAAGGATGAGCGGAACCTATTACGCGCTCCTGACCCTGGCCTTTAACCAACTTATCTGGGCGATTGTGTGGAAATGGCGAGACGTCACAGGAGGCGATGACGGACTGGGCAAATACCCCAAGCCGGACCTGCTGGGAATTTCCATGAAAGACCCGATCAACTTCTATTACTTTTCCGTGGTGATTGTCCTCGTCTGCCTGCTCATCTGCTGGTACTTCTCCAAGACGCCCCTGGGAAGCGTAGTGAAGGGGATTAAATCCAACGAGGAGCGGTCAAAATTCATCGGTTTCAACGTAAACGCCTCCAAGCTCATCTTCCTAACGATGTTAGCATTTTTTGCGGGAGTTGCCGGAGCCCTGTACGCCCAATTTCAGGAGTTCATCGCCACCAGCAGCATTGACCTGGTCATGTCGACCCATGTCATCTTCATGGCTTTCATCGGAGGAGTCGCAAATTTTTGGGGTCCTTTGCTCGGGTCGGGAATTTACGTTTATCTTTCGGAGTATCTGAGCCACTACACGGATCGGTGGGAATTGATCTTTGGGATCGTCGTCGTCATTCTTGTTCTTGTGGCCCCCCAGGGAATCCTAGGGATCGCCAGGAAGAAACCGCAGCAAATTCGAGGCAGCTGAATTGGCTGAAAAACCGAATCAGATTCTGGAGCTCAAAGGACTCTGCAAAGACTTTGAGGGTCTACAAGTTCTCCTCGGCGTCGATTTAGGGATTCGAGAGGGGGAACGCCATGCCATTATCGGACCGAACGGAGCCGGCAAAAGCACGCTCTTTAACCTGATCACTGGAAAATATCATCCCAGCAGAGGAAAAATATTTTTAAAAGGCGAGGACATTACTGGAGCGAATCCTTTTAAACTCAACCGCATGGGGATGGCCCGCTCCTTCCAGATTACAAACATCTTCCGTACCATGACCGTCTTTGAGAACGTGCGCAATGCCATTCTCTCTAAGAACAAGATCCGTTACAACATGTTTTCCAGGGTATCCCAGATGGATGGGATCGACAGGCAAACGGAGAAGGTGTTGAACGAAATTGGCCTTTTTGAAAGAAAAGATAATATCGCCGGTGAGCTCTCCTATGGTCAGCAGCGGGCACTGGAGATCGGACTGACGATCGCCACCGACCCTGAACTGATCCTCCTGGACGAACCCACGGCCGGCATGTCTTCGGAGGAGACCCGGGAGGCGGTGAAATTGATCCAGCGGGTCACGGAAGGAAAGACCCTGATCATCGTCGAGCATGACATGGAGGTGGTTTTCAGCATTGCTGATCGTATTTCGGTTCTCTACTACGGCAAAGTTTTAGCTTGCGGGCTTCCAGGTGAGATTCGTAATGACCAGAGGGTGAAAGATGCCTACCTCGGCGAGGAGAAAAAATAAGATATGTTACTGGAGCTCAAAGAGCTGAATACATATTATGAGCAAAGCCACATCCTGCAAGGTGTTTCACTAAATATCGACCAGGGGGAAATTGTCTGTCTACTGGGACGAAACGGCGTGGGGAAAAGCACAACTCTGAAATCAATCATCGGGCTGGTCGAACCACGGTCCGGTGAAGTAGTCCTCAAGGGACGAAACATTGCGGGGATACCCTCGTATATCATCTCCAAATTAGGCGTGGGATACGTTCCAGAGGAGCGAAGAATATTTCCGACTTTGACGGTGCGAGAGAATTTGCTCATGGGCATCAAACCTCGCCAAAAAGGTAAGGAGGACGGATGGACCGTCGAAAGGGTCTATAAATACTTTCCGGCGTTGCAGACCAGGGATAAGCAGAAAGGAGGTCATTTGTCGGGCGGGGAACAGCAGATGCTGACTATTGCCAGGACTCTGATGGGAAACCCCGAGGTGATTCTGGTTGACGAGCCTACCGAAGGCCTCGCACCACTGATCGTGGAAGCCGTGGAGCAGGTGATCAGGGATATTCACCAACAAGGCATACCCATTCTCTTAGTGGAACAGAACATGCGAGTGGCCTTACGTCTGGCTGAAAGGATCTATGTCATTTCTAAAGGAAAGATTGTTTTCCAGGGAACATGTCAGGAGCTCAAGGACGCACACGAAATACGGGAAAAATATTTGGAAGTCTGAGCCATAAGGTCTGCAGTAGGTCGCCTAAAATAAAGAGAGGAGGTGGGGTCAAGGGTTTTATGGGAACAGCATTTTGTTGAGCGAAATGAAAAGAGCGGGAGTCAAGATGCAATACTATTGATTCATTTTTTCGAGGGGGGCTGCTAAAGTAAACCTTCTTCGAGATAAGAAGGAAAGGAGAGGAGAAAATGATGTTTTTAAAATGGGAACGCCTAACAGTCCTTATTTTTTTAGTTACGATTTTTATCGCGGGTCAGGCTCTGGCTGCCGATACGGTGAACATCGTTGTCATAGACCCACTCTCCGGTACCATGAAAGACATTGGGGACCGTACGGTCTGGGGATTGCAATTTGCCGTTGATGAGACCAATGCAGCGGGAGGTCTTCTTGGGAAGCAGATTAAGCTCATACCTGAGGATAGTCAGATGAAACCGGACGTGGCCACGCGAAAGGCTATCAGAGCGATTATGGAAGATAAGGCACAATTTATCTTTCATCTTACCTCCACGGCTGTGGCTCAGGCATTGATGGATGTGGCCGAGAAGAACAAAGTGATCTACACAACGCTTGGAGCAGAATCGGATTTCCTAACCGGTAAGAATTTTAATAAGTATACTTTCCGAACCTGTTTCACCACCGGCAACCGTGCTCGTGCTTACACCGAATTCTTCAAGACCAAGCCCTGGCGAAAATTTTACCTCATGAACCAGGACTATGCTTTTGGTCATGCTGTAGCTGATGATTTTAAAAAGGTGGTCACTAAGGAGATTCCGGGCGTTAAGATTGTGGGAGAAGATTATACTCCATTCGGCCAGAAGGATTTTGGCTCTTACATTTCTAAAATCCTGGCCAGTGGAGCGGAGATCATTTTCACCGGAAACTATGGTGCAGACTTGTCGAATCTAATTATACAGGGGGCTCAGATGGGGATCAAGCTTCCGGTCCGCTACGCGACTTACTTCCTGGATGACGACGTGCAGCTCCCACAAATTGGCCAGGCAGCGGTAGGAACTTTTGTGAACAGCACCTACCTGCCGACGATCAATACTCCTCAGAACAAAGCGTTCCTGGAACGATGGCATAAAAAGTTTAAGGATACGGCTCACCCTTGGCCAGCTGCGAATCTTGGTTATTCATACAATGGCGCGATGTTTCTGTTTGCAGCTATCAAGAAAGCCAAATCTTTCGATGCCGAAGCAGTCATCAAGGCCTGGGAGGGGATGGAGTATGATAGTTTGGTCGGGAAGCAGATCATGCGAGCCTGCGACCATCAAATTATGATGCCTGGCCCTGTTGGCGAAATACAGGCCAAGTCAAGACTCTTTCCCTTTCCCTTCGCAGATAGTCCAGTCATGATCCCGTTGGATAAAGTAGCTGTTCCGCTCAGAGAAACAGGGAATCCGAGATGTACCGGTGGTAAGTGATCAGAAGCGAATAGACGAAAACAACATCTGGAAGGGATGGTAAGGTCCTAGCCTTCCCATCCCTTTTTCTTCAGCTCAAAAAGGAGAGACTATGACTCAGAAGATTGAAAAGATCGCCGTGATCGGGACCGGTCTCTTGGGAACGCAGATTGCCATGATCTCCGCGCACGCGGGTTATAAAGTGAGTGTCTATGACACGATCAGCGGTGCTTTTGATGACACCTATAAGAAACTCTATACAGATTTCAAAGCAAAGGGAATCAATCCCTTTATCCCGTGGGACCGTTGGGAAAAATGTAAAACCGCCATCAATTTCACGACCCATCTCGGAGACGCGCTCAAGGATGTCGATTTGGTGGTTGAAGCGATCACGGAAGATGTGGAAGTTAAACGCAAGGTTTTCAAGCAACTGGGGGAAAATGCCCCGGCCAAGGCAATCTTTGCCTCGAACAGCTCTTCGATCCCGGTTTCAAGGATGGAGGAAAGCAGCGGGAGGCCGGAGCGTTGCATCAACACCCATTTTTACCAACCCTTGGCAGGAATGAACATGGCGGACCTCATGCCAGGAACAAAGACACTTCCCGATGTGATCAAAACAGGCGAAGCATGGATTCGTTCCGTGGGTTGTGTTCCACTCAAAGTAAAGAAGGAGATTTTGGGTTTCTGTTTCAACAGCGTCTGGCGGGCAATCAAGAAACAGTCCCTCTACATGTGGGGAAACGACTTCGTGGATTTCCAGGACATCGATCGCGCCTGGTTTATCTTTACAAAAATGAAGAGAGGACCTTTTGGCATCATGGATGAAGTGGGCCTCGACACCGTCTATAACATAGAAATGGTTTATTACAATGAGTCAAAAGATCCCAAAGATAAACCACCGGACGCGCTGCTGGAAAAGATAAAAAAGGGTGAACTGGGTATAAAGACCGGGAAGGGATTTTATACCTATCCGAATCCCGAGTTTCTTCAACCTGACTTTTTGGATCCAAAAAAGTAAAGGCTGCCAAACCGTGCGAGGGATACCAGTTTAAGGAGGCTATCATGCAAATCATCGAATCAGGGTTGAGTCCATTCAAATTTACCGATCCGGATGAAATGAGGGAGTGGGTGAGAGATAAAAAGCCGCGATCCCTTGAAAGTAAATTGATGACTGAAAAGGAGGCCGTCGAGAGATATGTAAAAGATGGGGATTATCTTGCTTTCGATTTGGCGGTGCTGGTAAGAGGCCCTTCCTCCTTGGAACGGGAAATCTTGAGGCAGCGGAAAAAGAATCTGTTTTTGGCCGGTAAATTCTCCTTCTTGGACTGTGCCCTTCTCATTGTGGGCGGATGTGTGACCCGAATCGATTGCGGCTTTATGGGTGGAGGAGGATCGCACTTCAGGGCCATTGAAAAGGGCGAGGTTGAAGTGATCGAATGGAGTAATGGTAGCATCAGCGCACGTTTTCTCGCCGGGGCCTTAGGCCTGCCTTTCATTCCTTGGAGGGGCTTATTGGGCACTGAGACTCTTAAATATTCGGCCGCCAAAATTGCCATCGATCCCTTTACCGGAAAGAGGGTCACTCTTCTGCCGGCACTGAACCCTGATGTCGCTCTGATTCACGCCAATCAATGCGATGTGTACGGAAATGCCCGCCTCTTTGGACCCGGGTGCTGTCCCATCGAGGTCGCTTCAGCATCGAAAAGAGTGATCGTCTCCACAGAAGAGATCATCGATATCGAAGAGATCAGAAAGTCCCCTGCCAAAACAACGATCCCATATTATATGGTTGACGCGGTGGTCCACGCTCCCTTCGGAGGACATCCGGGGGCTGTCCCCGGTCTGTACGATGCCGATTTCCAGCACATGAATGAATTCTTCAAGGCGGAGAGGGACCCCGCCGCCATGGAGAAGTACTTGGATAAATATATCTATAGCTGTAAAACTCACCAGGATTACTTAGAAAAGATTGGAAAGGAAAAGCTGGAGGATTTACGAAAAAGAGAGATCAAGGAGGGATATTATGAATAAGATGGCCTATACACCAGAGGAGCTGATGATCTGCACGGCTGCCCGACTCATCCCGGACAAGAGGACATGTTTTATCGGATACGGGATTCCCCAGATCGTGATCATACTGGCTCAGAAGCTCTATGCCCCAAATGCCTGCCAGGTTTATGAATACGGGGCAATCGGTCCCGAGGTGGTCCCTCCTTTCAGGCGAGGGATGTTCTCTGATTCCAGGAATAATTATCGGGCCGTCGCATGGACCTACATGAATACGATGTTCGCTCATGCCTGTTTAGGGTATATCGATTATGGCTTTCTGGGGGCCGCTCAAATCGATCCCTACGGAAACATCAATTCCACACAAATAGGATTGGACCATTCGAGGCCAAAGGTACGCTTTCCAGGGAGTGGCGGTGCCAATGATGTCGCTTCATATTGCTGGAAGACGATCACGATTATGAAACATGAGAAAGAACGGTTCGTGAAGAAACTGGATTTCCTCACTTCCCCCGGATATCTGGACGGACCAGGGGCGAGAGAGAAGGCAGGATTGCCGGCAGGAGCGGGCCCTCACAGGTTAGTGACCTCTCTAGGCTTATTTGGGTTTGATGAAAAAACCAAATACATGGAGCTATTAGCTGTGGCACCAGGGTATAGTAAGGAAGACGTTTTTAAGAATATGAACTTCGAACCTCTTGTTGCAAAAAAGATTGAAGAGTTGAAACCTCCAACGGAAGAGGAGCTCAGGCTGTTGAGAGAAGAAATCGACCCTGACAGAGGGATCATTGGGAAGATTTAGCCAATTCACGAAGCTATTTCTTAAAGCCTCGCTAGAGAAGGCTATTTGATTAATTAAAACGGAGATAGATGATGCCTCACACCCCATAGCGTTCTGGATTCTTCCTCACCTCCTCAATAAAATCCTTGACCACTATCTCAAAATTAGGATATGTCGATTGCCATCCCCATTCTTTTTGGGCTCTGCTGTCATCATAAACATCCACACGAAAGTTCCTGTAAAACTCCATCACTTTTGGATCAGGCTGATACGTCACTTGAAAATCGGGAACGAATTTTTGAATGATCTTCTCCAGTTCTTTCGCGCTTTGGACCGGCCTCACGCCAGCAACATTATAGTTGACCGACTTCATTTTTTCTTTGGGTGCCTGATAGAGCAGGTCCATACAAATAGCTGCATCTTTAAAATAGATCACCGGGCATTTGGTCTCTTCGGTCACAAAACATTCATAGGACTTGCCAAGGGCTGCGTGTTCGATCATCCAGGGATTGTACTGAGCGACCCCCGGTGTTTTGACGCCCGGGCCGATGACGGATGGATACCTGACCGATCGAAAATCGAGGCCGAAACGGTTTTTATAAAACATGCCCAGATGTTCACAGTAAAGCTTACCGATCCCATACATGGTAGTGGGCCGCTGCAGCGTATCGTCTGAAATCAGAGGGGTCGTTTCCAAACCATAGGTGGCAATTGAGCTTGCAAACGCGACTTTTTCAACATTGAGAAGCCGCGCGGCTTCGAATACGTTGTACGTTCCGCAGACATTGCTCTGGAACGAAGCCCAAGGGTTCAGGTTCGAAGGAACGGTTAGCATCCCTCCGAGGTGATAAATCCCATCGATCGAGTGCTCTTTCACTACGTCGAAGACCTCCGAATAATTGGCCAAATTCCCCGGTACAAGTCTTACCTTGTCTCTGATTCCTTTCATGCGCTCAGGATTGACGGCAATATCAAATAGCACAACCTCTTCTTGGCGCCCAATCAGGATCCTCGCTAATTCTACCCCGATAAAACCCGTTCCTCCGGTGATCAGTTTTGACATGAATCATTTCTCCTTTTCCTTCGAGATGAAATCATCAACCCTATCCCCCCAAGTACGCAGCCTTCACCGCTTCGTTCTGCAATAATTCCCTTGTGTCGCCTTCCAAAACGACAACCCCTGTCTCTAAAACATAACCCCTGTAGGCAAGTCCGAGGGCCAATTTGGCATTCTGCTCAACGAGAAGAATACTCACCCCTTCTTGGTTAATGGTCCCGATGATCTTGATGATCGTTCGGCTGACAAGAGGAGATAAGCCGATCGATGGCTCGTCGAGGAGCAATAGTTTTGGATTGGACATCAAGGCTCGGCCGATGGCGAGCATCTGCTGTTCACCGCCGCTTAGGCTGCCGGCTCGTTGCTTTCGCCTCTGACCGAGGATCGAAAAATAATAAAAGACTTTCTCCAATTCTGAATCTATCTCTTTCTTGGATTTTCTCAAATACGCTCCCATCAGTAAGTTTTCAATGACGCTCATTCCCGGAAACAGTCTTCTTCCCTCGGGTACATGACTGATGCCCAGCTTGACAATATCATGCGGCGATAAATGACCGATCTTCATCCCTTCAAACATAATCTCACCGGAGGTCGGATGCTTCAGGCCGGAGATCGTTTTCAGAATAGTGCTTTTCCCAGCTCCATTGGCGCCGATAAGGGTGACAATCTTCCCTTTCTCTACTCCGAAGGAAGCGTCCTTCACGGCAACGACTTTTCCATAATGAATGGTGATCCCCTTCGCGTGAAGCATCATTCTTCAACACCTAAGTAAGCCTCGATGACCTCTGGGTT
>Ga0326726_10004673_pt1 | contig 12489 bp, 12 predicted proteins | sample MHFenrmetagenome_2_FD_207603 | JGI IMG/M metagenome (GOLD analysis project Ga0326726, IMG submission 207603) | Lab enriched peat soil microbial communities from Michigan Hollow, Ithaca, NY, United States - MHF15MN | ecosystem: Environmental > Terrestrial > Soil > Wetlands > Peat | place: USA...
TCATCCGCCGCGCGCTCGAAGAGCCGATTCGTCAGATCGTGGTGAACGCCGGAATGGAAGGTTCCGTCGTTGTCGAAAAAGTGCGCAATGACAAGAACCCCAGCGCCGGCTACAACGCCGCGACCGAGGAATATGTCGACATGATCAAGGCCGGCATCATCGACCCGACCAAGGTTTCGCGTTGCGCGTTGCAGAACGCCGCGAGCGTGGCGGGCTTGATGCTCACGACCGAGGTCATGATCACCGAGCTGCCGGAAGAGAAGAAAGAGTCAGCCGGTGGTGCAGGTGGACACAACCACGGCATGGAAGGCATGTACTAAGAAGAGACGCTAGGAAGCGATCAGCTTTCAGCAACGAAGGGCCCGGCGGAATCACCGCAGGGCCCTTTGTGTTTCTTGGCCTCGTATCGCGTTAGAATGAGCGTCGGCTAGAACGAGTCAGGGGGCTGTCTCGTGATCGTGGAAGTCGAAACAAACGACAATTGCGAGACTGGTTTTTTCGGGCGATTCAAGGAAATACGCCCCGCTCGACCGATATTACAAGTAAAGCTCTATGACCAGAATCCCGCAGGCGAGTGGTACTGGGTCACTGGCTGGAGCGACAACGAACAGACGCCCGCATGCCAGGCCTACGCTCAGCTGGTTGAAGACTCGGGAGCAGGCCTCACGCACCTGGTCTATGGAGGGATCTACGGCCTCCGGTTCAGGCCGACCTCTTTAGATGCGCCTTGGAGTCTCGAAAGCCAGATTCAGTGGGGAGAGGCCTACCTCTCGCTCGCTAGCGATCGTGACCTTCGCTACGCTGACGAACACTCTGCCACTCGCTAACATGTTGCGGCCATGGCACGCAGAGTTGCCTTAAAATGTGGAGAGGTCTTGGGGCTCTCGAAGAACGAGCGGAAGATGTCATGGACAGCGGTCGTATGGGCGGCGTGGTCGGCTTGAAACTGTTTGAGCGCAGCCGGTCGATCAGCTCCGTCGTAGCCCATACGGATCGCGCAACGTTCCAGTTCGTCCACTTGATCCGGCAACGCGTGTGTTTGCAGGTCATGCACCATCTGCAGTTTATGCTCGACGTCCCGGAGAAACTGATAGGCAGAGGTGAGACCGCTCTGCTGTTTCGCTGACAGAATGCCTGCCTTGTGAAGTCGCGCCAAAGACCCGATGGTCCCTCGATCCAAGATCCCGGGCAATCGACGACCGGCAAGCACTTGGATCGTTTGGACGAAGAACTCGATCTCGCGGATGCCTCCGACGCCCAGCTTCACGTTGCGCCGCTCATGTCCGCGTTCCCCCATCTTGATATCAATCCGCTCCTTGACCGATCGAACCTCCTTCAGGATCGCGAGCCCGTGTTCGACAGCCGGCCGTTTCGATGAGGGCGCCAGAGCAAAAGCTTGCGCCATCCTGACGAAGGCCTTCCCGACACTCATGGACCCGGCCACCGGCCAGGCTTTCAGGAGCGCTAACCGTTCCCACACCTGCCCTCTGGTCCGATAGTACTTGGCATAGTCATCGAGCGCACGGGTGAGCTGCCCCACTGAGCCTTCCGCGCGCAACCGAAGGTCCACACGATAGACGAACCCTTCATTGGTCTGTTCGGTCAGCGCTTTCGTGAGCTCCCGCGCGAGAATTTCAAAGTATTCTTCATTGGACAACCCGTTCTGCACAGGGCTCTTCGGCTTCGCCCGTCCGGACGGAGCCGACCTGGTTTCCCCCCCATGGGATTCGCAGACATAGAGCACGTCCACATCCGAGCTATAGTTGAGCTCATGTCCGCCCAGCTTTCCCATCCCAATGACGGTGAAGCCGGTCTCGATCCAACGCCCCTGCCGATTCTTGTGCATGGGAACGCCGTACCGGGCCCGTAGGTCTGTATCCACAATGCGGTAGGCGGCATCGATGAGAACCGAGGCCAGGTCCGAGAGGGAGGCGGTGGTTTCCTGCACATCCGCCAGGCGGAGAAGATCCCGCACGCCGATACGCAGCATCTCGCGGCGACGAAACCGTCTGAGCGCGTCCAGCTTGAGTTCCGTGGCAGTCACCAGCCCAAGCTGTTGCCGGATCGTGCATTCCATCCCCGTCCTGGTCGGCGCGGTGGACAAGACATGCTGTTCGGCCAGCCAGTACAGCACAAGAGGATCGCGGACGAGAGTGAAGGCGAGCGAGTCACTGTTCCCGAAGATCACGCATACCAGGTCCAACATACGGGGAGAGCTGCGCAGGTATTCCAGAATGGACGATCGATTGACTCCACTGGCGAGCCAGCGTTCCCAGTGATTCAAGGCCTGATCCGGATCGGCGGTCCGCCCTATGGCCTCGAGCAACGCAGGCAGGATTTCCGCCAGCTGGCGTCTTTGATGCGGATCTCCAGCCATCAACTGCAGATTCGCATCGGCTTCCTGAATGCGATCGAGTCCGTAGGATCGAAGGATTGCTTCAACCTGGGCTGGTTCCAGTCCGGACGCTAATATAAGGGGGGTTGGATCCGGTCGAGCAGCCAACACTTTTTCTTTCAAAGCTGAAGCAGCAGATTTCACCGGCTTTTTGAGACGATCTGACATGGACGGGCATTATACCGGCGCCCCCCACACTCACACAATGAAGCCCTCTTCGGCTATACTCGACGCCATGACGGATGAGCCAGGAGCACGCGAGTCAATCATCAAGACAGTGGCCCCCCTCTGCCCGGATGTCGATGGTGAAGTCCTCCGGGACTTCGTGTCACGGATGGACCAAGAATACTTCGAGCGCTTTCAACCGGAGGCCATCGCGCAGCATATTCAACTCGCAAGCCGGCTGACTCCGGATCACCCCTGCGAGTTATCGGTGCTCGACAAACGAGCAGGGCAATCGGAAATCAGCATCGTCGCCTACGACTACTTCTCCGAATTCGCCACGATCTGCGGCCTGCTCTCCGCGTTCGGCCTGAATATCGAAGAGGGTCGCATCTACACCTTCGCCGATGCTGCGGCCCTGCCTGCTCGGTCTGCCACAGCCTGGCCATCGAAGCGACCCAAAGGTCGCCCCGGCCTCAGCCGCAAGAAAATCGTCGATGTCTTCCTCGTGCACCCGGTGAGTGGCGAGCGATTCTCCATGAAGGAGCAGACCGCTCTCACAGAAACGCTGACCGACATGATTCGCCTGCTGGATGGCGGAAAATTCGAAGAGGCCCGGCAACAAGTAAACCGCCGCCTGGTCGAACGATTGGGTCAGCAGCGAAGTGCCTTCACCGGTCTCCTCCACACCGTCCAGATCACCTTCGACAACAGTCAGTCTCAAACGGATACGATCATGGACATCCGCTCGGATGACACCCCGGCATTTCTCTATGCTTTTGCGAATGCCCTGGCCATGCGCAACATCTATATCACCAAGGCCCAGTTCGAAAACGACGGGGCCAAATTGCATGATCGCTTCCATGTCAGGAACCGCTATGGGCAGAAGCTGCTCGATCCAGCCGATCAGCAGCAACTTCGCCTGACCGCCGTACTCATCAAACAATTCACCCATGCCCTGACTTGGGCGCCCGACCCGGCCAAGGCACTTGAATCGTTCGACCAATTCCTTGATCTGATCGTCCAGGGTACAGGCAAAAAGGCCAAGAGCCAGGCGCTCGACTTCATCAGCGACAAAAAAACGTTTCCCTTGCTCGCACGACTACTCGGCGCCAGCGACTTCTTGTGGGAAGACTTTCTTCGCCGTCAACATGGCAACCTCCTGCCCCTCCTCACGGAATACCGTGATGCGCCCTTAATCAAACCTAAGACCGTACTGCGGAAGGACCTCAACCGGCTAGTGGCGCAAGAAAAAACCGACGGGGCGCGGAAGGACGCCTTGAACCGGTTTAAAGATCGGGAGCTCTTCCGGATCGACATGAAGCACATTGTCGAACCCTCCAGCAATCTTCCAGACTTTTCGCTTGCGCTCACGGAACTGGCGGAGGTCATCATGGAACGGAGCGTCGTTGATTGCCGCGCCAAGCTGGAGAAGTCCTATGGAAGCCCGAAGCTCGCCGACAAGCAGCCCTGCCCTTTTGCCGTCTTGGGCCTAGGGAAATTCGGAGGGCGTGAGCTCGGCTACGCCTCGGACATCGAAGTGCTGTTCGTCTATGGGGGATCTGGCAAGACCAGCGGGAAGAAGGGAATTGAGAATAGCGAATACTTCGAACGGCTGGCGCAGGATCTCCTGGGCTGGATCGAAGCCAAGCAGGAAGGTATTTTTCACCTGGATGTCCGGCTTCGCCCGCACGGAGGCAAGGGCTCGCTGGCCAATGCGTTCGAGGAAGTCTGCCGCTACTACAGTCCGACCGGACTCGCCGCCCCATTCGAGCGACAGGCCCTGATCAAGCTGCGGCATATCGCCGGCGACGCCGCTCTGGGCCATCAACTGGAAACATACCGTGACTCCTTCGTCTACGGAGGAGATCCGTGGGACATTCCCACGGCTCTGGAGCTACGGAGACAACAGCTCAAACAGCTAGTCGAGCGGGGGCAGGTCAACGTGAAGTACAGCCAGGGCGGAGTCATCGACATCGAATATGCAGTGCAGTACCTCCAAGTGATGCACGGGCACGATCATCCAAGCCTGCGTACGCCGAATACTCTGCAAGCACTCGCCGCGCTGGTGAACGAAGGATTGGTCGCACGCACTGATGGGGAGAGTCTCCGGAAAGCCTACGTCTTCACCAGAACATTGATTGACGGATTACGCATGGTCCGTGGGAACGCCAAGGATCTCGTGCTCCCTCCGTCTGACTCGGAAGAGTTCGTCTTTCTAGCCCGCCGTGTCGGCTACGCGACCGACGACTGGCAAGCCGGCGCCAGACATTTACAATCAGACATCCAGCAGCACATGACCAACACCAAGAGCTTTTTTGAGCGGACGTTTGGGGCGGTGGAATGACACCCGCCTGGTTACTTTGCTCCCGGAACGCGCACGATGAGAAGGTGCTCGCTCGACGGGCGCATTAGGACTGATACGGGTACCAGTCCAGGAAGAGTAAAACGAACGAACTCGGGAGAGCATCAAGATATTCTTATTGCGCATGGCTCACGCTCTAGTCAAATATCACTATAGAAATGATCGCTGATTGACACTTTCTTCTCGGAAAAGTAGCCTGGCGCCACGACATGCTAGTGCATGAGTGGGCTGCTGCCGGTTTGGTGGACACCCGCCTACGCTAATTCCGCCTGCATTTCGAATTCCATCGGACTGAGATAGCCCAACGTCGAGTGCCGCCGCGTGGGATTATAGAAGCGCTCGATGTAATCGAACACGTCGGCTTTGGCCTGGTCTCGCGTGCGGTACGTCTTGGCCGCCGTGCGTTCGGTCTTGAGTGAGGAGAAGAAGCTCTCCATCACCGCATTGTCCCAGACGTTGCCCGCCCGACTCATGCTGCAGGTGACGCCGTGGTCGGCCAGGAGGCGCTGGAACGGCTCACTCGTATACTGACTCCCTCGATCGGAGTGATGCAGCACGGTGTGAGGCGTGCCCCGCCGCCAGATCGCCATCACCAGTGCATCAGTGACCAGCTGCGCGGTCATCGTCGCACTCATGGACCACTCGACCACCCGTCGCGAGAAGAGATCGACGACCGCGGCGACATAGAGCCAGCCTTCGGCGGTCCAGAGGTAGGTAAAGTCGGCGACCCATTTGCGGTTCGCCGAGACGGCGTCGAACGTTCGGTTGAGCACATTCGGCGCGACGGCGTTCGTCGAGCAGACCCCAGTGTCCGATGGTATCCGTCGCCGTCTGGGGCGGGCACGCAAGGCGGCGTGCCGCATCAGCCGCTCAATTCGATGGAGGCCGCAGACGATGCCCTCCACGAGCATGTCGTGCCAGACCCGCCGAGCGCCGTAGGTGCGATCGCTGGTGAGGAAGCTGGCCCGCACTCTGAGCAGCAACTGCTCATCGGCCCGCGCCCGGACACTCGGCGGCCGGGTCCGCCAGGCATAGAAGCCTGCGCGCGAGACCCCGAGCGCCTCACACAACCATCCCGCCGGCCAAATTCCCCGGTGCGTCGCAATGAAGGCGAACTTCACAGCGCCTCCTGCGCGAAGTAGGCCGCGGCTTTTTTTAAGATGTCACGCTCCGCTTTCAGCTTGATCACTTCACGCCGGAGCCGTGCGAGTTCCGCCTGCTCGGGCTTCATCTGCCCCTGGCCTGGAAAGGCCTGCTGGGAATCGGCGGCACACTCCTGCACCCATCGGCGCAACACCGAGCCCTGCACGCCCAAATCCCGCGCGGCTTGCGCCACCGTCACCCCGCGTTCTTGAATCAGCTTCACCGCCTCCAGCTTGAACTCTCGCGTAAACTTTCGTCGCTCCATGGCTCACCTCCGGTTTTATTCATACACCTAACTCGGTGTCTTTGAAACCGGCAGCAGCCCACTTCAGTACCCCGCCCGGGAAGATTGCTCTATCATTTTTTAGGAAGGCGGTTAATACCTTCAAGGCTATTCAGATCTTGAAGAAAGATGCGCTGACAGAAGAATGCTGGATACTTCTCCGTGTGCTTCTTGAGGCGCATGTCAATCTTCTGTACTTTCTCCGCCAGGATCCAATAGAGATAACCAAACGCTACCTGGATACATCTATGCTGGATAAATTGAAGTTCCTTCGCGAGATTAATTTCTATGAAGGAACTCCAGAGGTAATGGACCGTGGGCGCTGGGAACATATCGAGAAAGATATTCGATCAAGATATTCTCCTGAAAATATTACGGCAATGAAGCGCAATGGTTTCACAGGACTGGCCTTCGAGCAGAGAGCTAACGCTGTCGGTCTTAAGACAATGTATGATTACTGTTACAGGATCGCGTCCAGAAGCGTTCATACTTTTGATCCAGCTGAAACTCTGTTTGATAGCGCAGGTCCGGGTTTCGACAGAAAGGCTTTCTTACGAAGCCGAAGGTTACAGTTGGATTCAAATCAAAACATGCTTCTGGGCCGCATCGCTTTCGTTATTTCAGAGGCCGTGAAAAGCCATTTAGCGCTCGAGCTAATTCTTCTGGGGTTAGGATACGAAAAATTTAGGGATCTTACTCCTGGGCTTGAACGATTCCCGCAAGAACCTCTGTCAGGCAATGAAGCTTCTGATGGCTCTTTCTATATTTGGCGAGAATAACGCATAAGCACGTACGACCGAGAGGAAATAATGAGGCCCTCGTTTCGCGGCGCGCGGCGTTCATCACCCATCTAAATGAGCCAGCCAAGCTTGCTCGTTCTCTCTTCAGGGATGGGGGCTAATTGATCTTCCACTGCAAGCGTCGAACGAGCACCTTCTGAGCGTGCGCGTTCCGCGAGCATAGGGGACTCGCCAGGCCATCTCTCTCCCACTGGGGGATGGGTGGTGTGAGCGCGGTGGGGCTGGTCGCCGCGAAAGGACCCGCGAGAGACTATCGCGAGTTCTTCGTTGCTCTGCAAGGACTATGAGCCAGAACGAGGGCCGGTCACCTCTTCGTACGCACGCAGCACATCCGAAATGGACAACACGCCTATGATGCTCCGGTCGGCGGTCACTGCTAGGTGGCGAATCCCTTCCTTTTTCATCACCGCGATGGCTTGAGTCAACGGTTCGGTCTCTTCGATCTTGACGACCGGCTTGCTCATGCAGGACATGACGGTGGTCGTATTGGGATCGAGGCCCTTTGCGACAGCCTTTCGACTGAGGTCGGAATCCGTTACAATCCCGATGTACCGCGAGCCGTCGTCCACGATCAATGAGCCGACTCTATATTTCTCCAACAAACGCCCGGCTTCTTTGATCGTCGCTGCGCGGTGGATACTGCGGACGTCGTGGCACATGTAGTCTTCCACGGTCCGCTGCTGCAAGGCTTGGCTGTTGAATCGAGGCTGTTTGTCGACGTGGAGACGATAGCGCCTCTCCAAATCCGAGAGACACCCCTCGAGAACTTGACGGCGTTGATGCAGACTTTCCCGCTCCACATCGTGAGTCCCGCTTTCCTGCGCCTCCTCCGGCAAGATCGCGGCTTCACCGCTCTTGGCATAATAGTAGCCTTCCAATTCATCCGACGCCTGGCCGTAGACCTGGCTGATCAGATCTTCGGCTGTCTCGTCGAACTCTTCCACAGTAGTGGAAGGGCGCTTCCGCGAGAGGAATGGTTGGAAGAGCGTGAGAAGTTTCCGAAACCGTGCAAGATACCGTTCAAGAATATCCCGCCGCTGCAGACCGGTCCTGGTTCGTCGTGGCATAGAGTCGTCACCTCCGTCGTGGAGACAGGAGGATAGCGCACCGGCCCACCCACGCTCAAGTGGACGCGGAGGCCTCACGCCAAACGGAACAAAATGGTCGGGAGCCTTTTCTGATCGGCCCCGGTTCGCAGCGCGGCGTTCAGCATCCATCTAATGATCCTTCCAAGCTCGCTCGTCTTTCTCTTCAAAGGGTAGCATGGTCGATCCTCGATTGCGCGCGTCGAACGAGCACCTTCTGAGCGTGCGCGAGCCGCGAGCAGGAGGACGAGCAGGCTACCCATCCCAACTTACGCAGCGGTTGTGTTTGGTGTCTCCTTGCTGAGCGCAAGCTTCTTGGCCCCTCCTCCCCTCACCCGATGCATCTTCTCTCTGGAATGGTAGGGCACAAGTCCCTCCAGCACCATCGGCAGCCTGTCGCAGGGCACATCTTCCATGATCTTGACCGCCAGCTTGGGGTCGGGACCTGAGCGGCCACCCACATAGATATCGACCGCATCAACCACTTTTCCATCGACCTTGGCTTTCTTCCCCAACAGCCCGATATCGGCCACCAGATGATTCCCGCATCCAGCCGGACAACCGGACCAGTGCATAGTAATCGGCTTGAGCGAACTGCCGAGACGTGACTCCAAACCATTGGCCGTTTCCACCGCTCGCCGCTTGGTTTCAATTACAGCCAGGTTGCAATAGTCGTTACCGACGCAACTCACCAGCCCTTTGTACACAGGTGAGGGGTTATAGGCGAATCGTTTCACCAACGGCTCTTGGTCGAGATCTCCGATCTTTCGATCGGACACGTTCGGAATGATCAGGGCCTGTGCCGGAGAAATTCTGATCTCCCCCGTTCCATACTTCTCTGCCAAAGCTGCGATCCCGGCCAGGTCGTCGTGTTTGATACGGCCCACCAGGACTTTCAGCCCCACATAGTTCATGCCCGGTTGTTTTTGCCGATAGATGCCGACATGGCTCTTCTCGAGCGATTTTCTCGCATCGATGCCCGCCGGTGACAATTTCTTGCCTACCAGCGTTTCCACTTCCTGCCGGAACCGGCTTTCGCCCCACTCATCCAGCAAGAAGGCCAGCCTCGCCTGCGTACGATTCTCCCTCGATCCATGCTCCCGAAAGATGTGAATGATTGCGCGACTCACGGCTAAGGCGTCCCCCTCGGTCACAAAGATGTCGAGCGGCGTGGCGATCCGATACCCGCCCGAACCGAGCTTGCCGCCGGCCAACACGTTGTACCCGATACATTTGCCGTGGCCGCTGTCGTGAGAGGCCGGCACAAGGGCCAGGTCTTGGGTTTCCATGTGCACACAGTTGTCCGGACAGCCTGTCACCGCCACGTTGAACTTCCGCGGGAGGTTTGAATAGGCCGGATTCCCCAGGATCTCCTCAGTAATCGCCCGCACGATCTGCGTCGCATCCGACACCTCGTCAGGACTTAGGCCCGCAACCGGGCAGGTCATGACGCCTCGCACGTTGTCCATGCCGGTTTGCAGGGAGGTCAGACCCACCTCTTCCATCTTGGCAAAGACAGCGGGAACGTCTTCGATCCGGATCTGCCGGAGCTGTACTTGCTGGCGCGTCGTGAGGTCCAGGATGCCGTTGCCGTGGATCCCGGCGAGATCGGCCAGAGCCCGCAGCTGATACGAGCCGGTCTTGCCGCCCGGTATCCGGACGCGGATCATGAAGAAGCCCGGCGTGGGATTCCGCAGAAAGAGGCCATACCATTTGAGGCGCTGGACATCGTCCTCCGGGATCGATTCCCATCCCGTTTTGGCGTACCGGGCGATCATCTCTTTCACTTCCAGCCCGTCGCGCTCCGTCTTGATGGCCTCGATTTTGTTCATGCTCCCTTCTCCAATGACACGCGATAGTCGGCCCCGTTTTTCTTGAGCACCACGAAGCCGGCGCGATTGAGCCGGTCGACGATTGAAAAGACCGTGACCCAGTCCAGCCCGGACAACCGGGTCAAGTCTTCGAGCGAACTTGCGCCGCACTCGCGCAGCCGTTGCACCACACAATCCTCATTCGACATCACGGCACGATCAATCGAAGTCGCCATGGCTCCCTCCTTCCTGGTCGCCCCCGGGGATCAGCAGGCCTCCCTTGCCGGAATGGCACGAGGCAGTTCCCTTGGCTCTGGGCGGTTGACGGTATAGGGACTCGCCAGCCAGTACAGACCACCGACGAAGAGCCCTCCACCGACGATGTTTCCCAATACGACATAGAACTGGTTGTACCAGTAGCCCGCCCAGCTGACAGCGTCTCCATGGGGTAGAAACAGCGCCATGCCAAGAAGCGATTGGTTTGCGACGCTGTGCTCGAAGCCGGTGCCGATAAAGGCGAACAGGCACCAGAAGATCAACATGATCTTGGCCGCATCGTTCGTCGTCCGCCCGGATGTCCATACGGCAAGACAGACAAGCCAATTACACAGAAGACCCCGGAGGAACAACTCCCACGCCGGCAGCGACATTTTCACGGCCGCCACGTTTCCGACCAGCTCGGCCTGCGGTCCCTTGGACAGGACGCCCGATTGGACGACCAGCCAGGCAAGTGCCAGGGAGCCGACGAGATTGCCGAACCAGGACCAGACGTTGAGCTGCGCCACTTGGGTCCAGGTAAGGCTGCGCGAAAGCCCACCGATGACTCCGGTCATGTTATTACCGGTAAACAACTCCGATCCGGCGAAGATCACCAACGTGAGGGCGATCCCGAACGAGACGCCCATCACCAGCTTCAATACCGGCGATCCTGCCGTGGCCAGCGGCCCTCCGACGCTGAAAATCAACGCGATGCCGAATCCCACATAGACGCCCGCCAAAGCCGAGAGCACAAGATAGCGCGGCAGCGAGACCTCCAGGAATTGAAATTTCTTCGCAGCGAGCGATGCAATCCGCTCGTGATCCGTCGTGTACATGTTGTACTCCTTGTTCGTCATCAGATAGAAAACAACGGCGCCCGTCTTTCCAATTAGGAAACGGACGCCGTTGTCCGATTGCAATCGCCCTACGCTACAGAGCAGGAACGCCTTTGTTCCCGCAACCGACACAATCCCCTGCCACTTTCCCTAATCTTGGTCACCAATCCCGAAACGGGTCCGACCGCCCGCCGACAGTTCCCCTTATCAGACAATGCTCCTCTGTCGCTGAGGAGCAACGTTCAGGACACCGAGTGCCACGCAGAAACAATCAGAACGTTCGGATCTTCTTGCTGTGCGCACGACGGTTGTCCTGAAAGATGGTCGCCAACACCACGAGGAGCCCGACGATTCCAACCAGCAAGCTGCATCCCACCAGCATCTGAGTCATCAGAACTCTCCTTTCTGTTCAACTTGCTCGACCATCGTTCTCTGTTCGATTGTCGCCCCGACACATGACCGCCTACTCATGGCTACTGCGATGTCCCTTCCCTTCCTGAAATGCCTGACTCGACCGGCTGCTCAGGTGCAAAACAAAATAGCGTCCGCCACTCTTTCAGAATGACGGACGCCGTTGTCCGCTTTACATCACTCTCTATTTTTCTTACGGCGGGAACGCCTTTGTTCCCGCATCCGACAGCACGCTTTTCGACTAAACCTAGAAGGTCTTATACTCGAGCCATTTCCCGTTCAGCGTAATTTTGCAGCGGGCCTCGCCCTGGCTGCCGGTCACCTTTTCCATGTCCAGCGTGAAGTCGATCGCGCTCATGATGCCGTCGCCGAACATCTCGTTCGCCTGCTCGCGCATAGAGTCTCCATACACTCCGATGATCTCCATCAAGCGATACTTGAATGGATCGGTCGTATTCGGGAAATCGGTGCGAACCGGAAATTTGCTCAACGACGCGGTGAGTTCGCCGTCCAACCCCAGCAGATCGCCGACCTTCTTCGCCTCCTCGACCGGCAGTTTGTGGGTCCCCTGTAACACCGCCGCAACGAACGTTGGGTTTCTCCCGACCGCTTTGGCCACCTCCGCAATCGTCACCTTTTTCTCCAACCGCTTCGCTTTAATCGCGTCCTTCGCCTTCTTCACTTCCATGACCTGCTCCTCCTTTGTTGCTGCCCTCTGCGCCCACGCTACCCCCTGTTGTGTCAGAACCTCACGACGAGTGGCGCTGCCTCCGAAAACTCGTTCGATGCGCCCCGCGCGACGGCCGCTTCGTGCGACCCGTGGCGGACGAGAAAATGAATCACATGGTTCCTGATCTTGTAGTAGTGGGGATGCTCAATGACCGTATCTCTCGACCTGGGTCGAGGAATCGTCACATCCACAATTTCAGCGACGCGCGCT
>Ga0326726_10004674_pt1 | contig 12483 bp, 10 predicted proteins | sample MHFenrmetagenome_2_FD_207603 | JGI IMG/M metagenome (GOLD analysis project Ga0326726, IMG submission 207603) | Lab enriched peat soil microbial communities from Michigan Hollow, Ithaca, NY, United States - MHF15MN | ecosystem: Environmental > Terrestrial > Soil > Wetlands > Peat | place: USA...
GCTGAAGTCATCGGCAGAGATCCTTCGTTCTGGTTTAAGAGCGTGATGATTGATAAAGGGGAGCGGGATGGGGTGAAAAAGGGAATGGCCGTGATCTCGCCGACGGGGGTGGTCGGACAGGTCCTTAAAATTGCTCCCGATTATGCCACCGTTCTTCTCATCACCGACTACAACAGCGCCGTGGATTGCATTGTCGAGAGAAGTCGCGCGAAGGCCATCGTTGAAGGAAAAGGAGAGAACCAGTGCCATCTGAAATATCTTCTTCGTTCCGAAGAGGTGGCGGTCGGGGATATCGTCATCACCTCCGGATTGGGCGGGAATTTCCCGAAAGGATTGATGGTGGGTGAGGTCAAGAAAGTGGACAAGAAAGGTCACGGTGTCTTCCAATATGCGGAACTGATGCCGAGCGTGGACATGACACGGTTGGAGGAGGTTTTTGTGGTCATGGAGCCTCTTCAGCCTGCTCACCCGCAGGAAGAAAAAAAGAAGAAGGGGAAGAAAACGAAAAAATGAAGCGCTTCGTTTTACTTTTTTTCGCGGGAGTTCTATTTCTCACTCTTCAGACGACGCTGTTATCCTTCCTTCCGTTCCAAAGGATCAGGCCGGACATCCTACTCATCTTCACTCTCTATCTGACCTTTTTGTTTCCGCCGATATTAGGTGGAATCCTCGCGATGTCCCTGGGATATCTCATGGACCTCTTTTCTGGAAGCACATTCGGTTTTTACACCTTCTCCAGGCCGCTTCTCTTTTTTGCTGCCTATTTCTTTAAAGAGCGATTCTATCTTGAGGGATTTTCATCTCAATTCCTTTTCATCTTTGTCTTTGGAATCGTAGAGGGGATTCTAATCTTAATTCTTCTGAACGCCCTCCAGCCCGTCTCACTTGGAAACCTCTACCGCATGCTGTTTACTTTTCTTCTTCCGCAGTGCTTATTCACGGGCCTCATCACCCCGATCCTTTTTTTCCTCTTTCAAAAGGTGTCTTCCCCGTTATTTCGTCAGCCCGAGCAGGGAATCAAGGAGGGAGTTTAGGTCATGATGGAACTCAACACCCAGAGGATGGAGGACTTCAAAGGAATTTATAAATACCTCGTGGTCTTCATCGTTCTGGCTTTCCTATTGATCTTCGTCCGCCTCTGGTCGCTCCAGGTCATCAAGGGAGGTGATCTCCGACGTCTGTCCGAAAATAATTGCATTCGGCTCCGCGAGAATCCCGCTGATCGGGGAATGTTGTTGGATCGAAAAGGGCGCATTTTGGCCCGTAACCGTCCTTCCTTCGAAGTGTATCTTGTTCCTGAAGATGTGAAAGCCAACCCGGAAGTGATCGCTCAAGTGGGAAAATTGCTGAACATCCCCACGGAAGAGATTCAGCAGAGATTCGACACGCAGAAACGGCGTGCCCCCTTCAAACCGGTAAAGGTCAAATCGGACATCGACTGGAATGAACTGGCCCTCCTCGAAACGAATCGCGTCCATCTTCCGGGACTGATTGTGGATGTCAGACCGAGAAGGGCCTACGATTATGGAGAGCTGGCCTCCCATCTCATCGGTTATCTCGGGGAGATTGACGAGAATGAATTGAAACAGTCCAAGGAGACCCCTTATCGGATGGGTGCGCTGATCGGAAAATATGGAATCGAATATCGGTGGGAAAACGACCTGAGAGGAGTGGATGGAGGTCGGCAGATCGAGGTCGATGCTCTGGGAAGGGAGATCAGACCGCTGGGGGTCGTTGAGCCTTTTCCGGGGAACAACCTTTTCCTCACCATCGATCTAGACCTCCAGCAAGCCGCCGAGGAAGCCTATCGGGATAAGAACGGAGCGCTCGTGGCCATGGATCCGAAAACAGGGCACATCCTGGCGATGGTGAGCAAGCCTTCTTTCGAACCGGATGTCTTTGCAAGAAATATTTTACCTGAGGAATGGAAGTCTCTTGTGGAGAATCCGTCTCATCCCCTTCAGAACAAAGGAATTCAGGGACAGTACCCCGCCGGGTCCGTTTTCAAAATCATCACCGCCATTGCGGGCCTGGAATCGGGCACGATCACTCCAAACACAACGTTCTCCTGCACCGGCGCATTCCCTTACGGGAATCGTAATTTCCGTTGCTGGAAGGAAAAGGGGCATGGAAGCATCAGTCTCCATCGGGCCCTTGTTGAATCCTGTGACATCTATTTCTATCAATTGGGCTTGAAAGTGGGACCGGATCTCATCGCCCATTATGCCAATGAATTCGGGTTGGGCAAGATGACGGGAATCGCATTGCCTCATGAAAGGCCCGGGACGGTTCCTTCCAGTTCCTGGAAGAAGAAACGGTTTGGCGTTCCCTGGTATAGCGGCGAGACCCTCTCCTTCTCGGTGGGCCAGGGTTATCTGAATGCAACGCCTCTTCAACTCTTGATGCTCATTTCGGGCGTCGCCAATGGGGGGAAACTCTTCCTGCCTCAGGTGGTCGAAAAGGTGGAAAACATCTACGGAAACAAATTGAAAGAGTATCCACCCTTGGAACTGGGGAGGGCGAACGTTTCGGAGAAGACGCTTCAGATCGTTCAGGACGCCCTCCGGGGAGCGGTCAATGATCCTCACGGAACAGGGGGGACATGCGCTTTGAAAGATATCAAGGTGGCGGGTAAGACAGGAACGGCCCAGGTCATCAAGTTGCCCGATAATTTTAAGAAAGGCGATATGAATCGGGTGCCCGCTAAGTTTCGGGATCACGCCTGGTTTGTCGCTTATGCTCCTTTCGAAGATCCCCAGATCGCAATTGCTGTTCTGGTTGAGCATGGGGGATTTGGGGCTTCAGCTGCTGCCCCCATTGCAAAGAAGGTGATGGAACGATTTTTTAATATACAATCTTCTGCTTCCCCAAAGAGTGCGGAAGCGGAGAGCGACTTGGAAGATGCAGATTGATCGACGTCTCTTGATTCATTTTGACTGGATTTTAGTGGGGTTCGTTCTTGCTATTGCCTCGATCGGTATCCTCAACCTCTACAGCGCTACCGCCAAGATGGAGATCTCCGGGACCCCGCTCTATCTCAAACAGATTTTTTGGGTGCTCATCGGATTGGTGATCATGGTGACCATCGCCTTCGTCGAGTACCGTTTTTATTCTGATGTGGGCTATATTGCTTATTCCATCGCGCTGTTTCTTTTAATCGTCGTGTTGGGTTATGGCATGATCACATCCGGCGCCCAGCGATGGGTGAAGATTGGATCCCTTTCCTTTCAGCCTTCGGAGTTCGTGAAGATCGCTTTCATCATGGCCCTGGCAAAATATTTCCATCGGCCTCCTGACCGGAAGGGGTATTCGTTAAAACAGCTTGGCTTGCCCTTTTTTCTCCTTCTTTTTCCGATGGGTTTGATCCTTAAACAACCCGACCTGGGGACGGCCATCATCCTTTTGCTCGTTTTTTTCTCGATCCTGATCTTTGTCAAAATTCGATGGTCCTCCTTGCTCGTCATCGTATTGCCCGGAGCTGCTGTCGTGCCGCTCCTTTGGAAATTTCTTAAGGAATATCAGAAGAAGCGAATCATTACCTTCTTTAACCCGGACTTGGATCCACTGGGCGCAGGTTACCACCTCATCCAATCGAAGATCGCTGTCGGATCAGGGGGGATCCTTGGAAAAGGTTTTATGAGAGGGACGCAGTCCAAATTGGGCTTTCTGCCGGAGCAACAGACAGATTTTATCTTTTCGGCGCTGGGGGAGGAATGGGGCTTGATCGGATCTCTCTTCGTCATCAGTCTCTATTTTGCTCTGATCCTGTGGGGACTCCGAATTGCCGTCCAGGCAAAGGATCGCTATAGTGCCATCCTTGCTTTCGGCGTGGTGGCCATGCTCTTCTGGCATGTCTTCATCAACATCGGAATGGTGCTGGGGATGATGCCTGTGGTAGGTATTCCTCTTCCTCTTCTCAGTTATGGCGGGTCTTTTATCTTCTCCACACTCATTGGAGTGGGCCTTCTCCTAAACGTCAGCATGAGGAGGTATCTCTTTTGATAGTTCGGAGTTATATAAGTTGGGAGTTCGGAGTTTAAGACAAGATGCTCCGAACTCTGAACTCCCAACTAAATTACTTCAATAATTAAAAGGGTACGTCATCGTCTCCTCCGGAAGGAGGCTCATGGTCCATATCAGGTTCTTTCCCCGTGTCCGGGACCTCGGCAGCGGCTCCGGCTGCCCCTAACATCTGCATTCGGCTTGCCACGATTTCAGTCGTCGACCTTTTGTTTCCATCTTTGTCTTCCCATGCCCGGGTCCGAAGCCGGCCTTCAACATATACCTGTTTTCCCTTATTCAGGTATTCTCCACAGATTTCAGCCAATCGGCCGAAAGCCACCACCCGATGCCATTCCGTGAGGGTCGTCTTCTCCCCAGAACGGTTCACCCAATTTTCGGTCGTGGCCATCCGAAAATTAGCAACCGTTGTACCGCTGCTTAAGTACTTGACCTCGGGGTTTGCTCCCAGATTTCCGATGAGAATGACTTTATTCACTCCCGCCATAAAACCTTCCTCCTTCGTGTGTCCCAAACGGTCCACACATCGGCCTGAACCTCATCCGGTTCATGCCTTGATATGATCCGAGAATTCCATCACGCCTGCAAGTAGATAAACGGTTGAACCCTTGTCGTAGGGGAACTTCCATTAACGATACGTCACCTTATCATTTCTAAGACGTCTTTTCAAGGCCAATGATCCGTAGGCCAATGATCCGTAGTCAAGTGAGTTAACGCTACCGCCCGTGTGAATCCCTTTGACGACAGATAGGAGGGCCGCTTCGTAGAGAAAGCTGAAAGGTTGACGGGATGAGAAATATATCTTAGTCTTTGGTTGGATTGGCTCTATCGGGGGACCGATATGAAGAGGAAAATCGTTCTGCTGTCTTCGATCACACTGGGAATACTGGTCCTGGTCATTCCTTTCCTCCAGTTTGGGAGAGCTGCTTCCCCTTCTCAAAAAGGAAGTCCTTCCTGCGACTCTTTCGGCGTTCAAAGGTTTCCAGAAAGAAAAGAGGCCCCTGTTTTCTCCCTCAATAGTTTGGATGGTAAGACGATCAGCCTGAGTGAGTTTAGGGGAAAGCCTGTTCTGATCACTTTCTGGGCCACCTGGTGTGATTCCTGTAAAGAGGAGCTCCCTGTGCTGGAGAAATTCTCTGCCGAAAAGGGAGATCAACTGGTGTTCCTTTTAATTGTCATCGATGGGGAAAGAAAGAAGGCGGCTCAGAAAATCATCAATGCAAAGAAGGTCACTCTTCCTGTTCTCTTGCTTTTGAAGGAGAAGGTAATGGACCAGTACGGAGTAAGGGGGTGGGTTCCCCAGACATTTATCATCGATCGAGAAGGGAAGTTGATTGGGAAGACGATCGGCGAGCGGGATTGGGGTTCACCCGAAGCCTGGTCCTGCCTGAAAGAGCTCCTGGAACTCCGTTGACAAATGTCACGATTTTCGTATAATAATCCCTGTTTTTTAATTCAGAGCTGGATCATTTTGTGAAATATCTCTATAAGTCAGAAAACATTGCCATTCCGCAAAGACTTCTCTTCATCCCCCTGAAGGAGACGGTCATCTTTCCTTACGTGGTTGCTCCCCTTTTTTTCCAGTCCGATGAAGCACTCGTTATCTTAAATAAGGTCCTATTGGAGAATAGCGTCGTCGGATGTGTCGGCCTGCGCGATCCCTCTCTCAAAGACCCACAACCCAAGGACCTTCTCTCCGTCGGAACGGTCTGTAAAATTCTCCAATTGGTCAAGTTGCCCAATCGAGGGATGAAGATTCTCGTAGAGGGACTATCAAGAGTCTCCCTGCAAAACGTTACTCGCGAGACCCCCTATTTCAAGGCTGACGTCAGTGAGATCAACGAGCATCAAGAAAGGACGGTTCTCTCCGAAACTCTTGTTCAGAGTATCGGAGCCCTCTTCAAAATTTCTCTGTCCGGGGGAAAGCCCCTGCCTGAAGAGATATTGAAGACCCTCGACAAGATCGACCACCCGGGAAGACTCGCTGACCTGATTGCCATCACCCTGCATTTGGGATTGAAGGAACAGCAAGAAATTTTTGAGACCGTTGATCCGTTGGAGCGATTGAAGAAAGTCTTCCATCACTTCAACCGGGAGATTCAATCCTCTCCGCCCCGACCCCATGCCCTGCTCAATCCCGGAAAAGAGGCAGGGAAATTTCAGAAGGATCACTCTCCCCGTCCTTCTGCGCGAGGGCAGAGGGAGGCGTTGGAAGAAGATCCCTATCAGGCTGAAATCCAGGAACTCAAAGAGAAGGTCCGAAACGCAGGGATGCCGCAAAAAGTTGAGGAGATCGCCTATAAAGAAGTCAATCGGCTGGAGCGGATGAATCCAATTTCCGCGGAATATACGGTTTCCAGAACCTATCTCGACTACCTCGTCACGATGCCGTGGAATAAGAAAACAGTGGACAACCTCGACCTCAGCCGGGCTCAGGCGGTCCTGAACGAGGACCATTATGACCTCGAAAAGGTAAAGGAGCGGATCATCGAGTTCTTGGCCGTTAAAAAGTTGAAGGAGCCGATGAAGGGCCCGATCCTCTGTTTTGTCGGTCCCCCCGGTGTCGGCAAGACCTCCCTGGGGCGCTCCATCGCTCGTGCGTTGGAGAGGAAATTCATTCGGATCTCTCTGGGAGGAGTAAGGGATGAGGCAGAGATACGGGGACACCGCCGGACTTACGTCGGAGCTCTTCCCGGCCGGATTATTCAAGAGATCCGGAGGACGGAGACCTCCAATCCCGTGTTCATGCTCGACGAAGTGGACAAGATCGGGCAGGACGTCCGGGGCGATCCAGCCGCTGCCCTTCTTGAAACCCTTGATCCGGAGCAGAATTTTTCATTTACGGATCATTATTTAGATGTTCCCTTTGACCTCTCCCACGTCCTATTTATTACGACGGCCAATACCCTCACTCCCGTGCCACCTGCTTTGTTGGATCGAATGGAGGTGATCCATCTGGCGGGATATACCGAGGAGGAGAAGGAGAAGATCGCTTTCCAATTTTTGATCCCGCACCAAAAAGAAGAGAATGGGCTGAGGGACTCTCCCCTTTCTTTCACCTCTGGCGCAGTCTACAAGGTCGTACGGGAATACACCAGGGAAGCGGGGGTCAGGAATTTGGAAAGGGAAATTGCGACCATCTGTCGGAAAATTGCCAAAGAAGTCGCCATGGGAAATCATCCGAAGGAGAGCATCGATGAGGCCACCGTGGAGGAGTTCCTGGGCCCGCGAAAATTCTTCCGAGAGATTGCTCAGGAGAAGGATCGTATCGGCGTCGCGACGGGGTTGGCCTGGACAGAGAATGGAGGAGACATCATCTTTATCGAGACCTCTAAGATGAAAGGGGATAAAGGGCTCATCCTGACCGGGTCTCTCGGGGAGGTCATGAAGGAATCTGCCCAGGCTGCTCTCTCTTATATTCGAACCAATGCCTCTTCCCTCCGGATCCCTGAGAATTTTTATGAAGAATGCGATCTTCATATCCACATCCCTTCTGGGGCCACTCCCAAAGACGGACCTTCTGCCGGGATTACCATTGCCACGGCAGTTCTCTCTCTTTTGAAGAAGAAACCCGTCCCTCATGAGATTGCGATGACCGGTGAGTTGACCTTGAGCGGAAGGGTGCTTCCTGTGGGAGGGATTAAGGAAAAGATCTTGGCCGCCCGACGGGCTGGAGTGAAAACCGTGATCCTGCCTAAGAAGAATGAGAAGAATCTTGAAGAGATCCCGGACTATATCAAGAAGGAGATGAGTTTCATCTTAGTGGATCACGTCCAAGAGGTATTGGACCTGACGTTACCCTCTTAGGGGGGAGTTATAAATTGGCAAGAAAAAACTCCGTTTTTGAAATAAGCACCAAATTCCCTGCCTGCCGGCAGGCACCAAAACTCAAATAGATTCCAATCACCAAAATTCAAAAGTCCAATCAGAATTGTTTGAGTCATGTTGATTTGAAATTTGGAATTTATTTGGGAGTTGTAATTTGGGATTTGGAATTTTAGACCTGGTTTCAATTGGTTCAGGAATCACAAAAACTATTTGATCACCAACCAGAACCGTGCGTTAGGTTAAGCATGGCCCCTTTCAAGTCTGGCTTTATCTCCATCTTGGGAAGGCCGAATGTCGGAAAATCGACGCTTTTCAATCGTTTCCTTGGTGATAAAATTGCGATCGTCTCCGAAAAGCCCCAGACGACACGAAACCGGATCCTTGGCATTAAGAATGTCGAAGAAGGCCAGCTCATCTTCCTCGATACCCCTGGGATTCATCAGGGTCGATCTGAATTGAATCAGCGGATGGTTCGGGCCGCCATTGCCTCGGGACAGGATGCAGATGTCCTTCTCTTTCTCGTCGATGCCATGAATCCGCACGTTGAGGAAGACCGGGAGATGATCACGTCCATCAAAGAAAGCCGGGGCATTCCCTTTCTGGTGATTAATAAAATAGATAGGGTGAAAAGGCCGATCCTTCTTCCCCTCATGGATCAGTATCGGAATCTTCATCCCTTTAAAGAGATCATTCCCATTTCGGCCATCACCGGAGATGGGGTTGGGATTTTGTTAGACGAGATTCTGAAGGTTCTCCCCGAGTCTCCCCCTTATTATCCGGAAGAGATGACCACGGATCAGACGGAGCGATTCTGGGTCTCTGAAATCATTCGTGAGAAAGTGATCGGGCAGTCTTATCAGGAGGTTCCCTATTCGACGGCTATCACCATCGAAGAGTTTAAGGAGCGTCCCGAAAACAATCTCGTGGTCATTCAGGGGACGATCCATGTGGAAAGAGATTCTCAAAAGAAGATCGTTATCGGAAAAGGTGGGCAGAAATTGAAAAAGATTGGAGAGACTGCCCGAAAAGAGATAGAGGCCTTCTTGGGCATGAGGGTTTTTTTAGAACTGTGGGTGAAAGTGGAGAAAAATTGGACCCAGGACCCTCGGTCCTTGAATCGATTGGGTTATTCGGCAACTTTGAAGCATTCCCATTAAGAGGATTCAATGGTGGACGAATCCGAGACCTTAGGAAGCTATCTTAAAAATCAGCGGGAGTCCAAAAAGATCTCCTTGAGAGAGGTGGCAAAGAATACGAGGGTGAGGGAGCACATCCTCAAGGCCATCGAAGAGGATCGGTACGAACTTCTCCCTCCTTATACCTATGTGAAAGGGTTTCTTTCCGCCTATGCAAGATATCTCAAGCTCGATGAGAGTGAAGTCCTCCTTCGATACGAAAGGGTCTTGAAAGGAGAGCCCGTCGCACCTCCCCTTGCGGAACTCCCGAAACCGGCCCCTCCGCCTCCAAAACCACCGAAGTCTGCCCCTCCGTCTCCAAAACCGAAGAAGGAGATTTCCGCGACAAAACCCTCAAAGCCCAGAAAGAAGATTGAGTGGAATACCAAACAGACTTGGGTCATCGCAGGAGTCATTGCAGCAAGCCTCGTTCTTTTTTATTTCTTCTCCCCTTACTCTTCAAGACCTCCTGAATCGGTCCCCGAAAGACCTGCCCCGGAGAAAGCCGCCGTTGAAGAAGAACCCGCAGCCCTTACTCCTCCGATCGCTGCCGTGACCTCTGTTCCAAAAGAAAAGCCTGTGATCGAAGGGAAGGAATCCGTTGCACCGTCTTCGCCCGTAGTCTCCACCACTTCTATCCCGGAAAAAAAGCCTTTATCCCTCCAGCTCAAGGCAGTCGAAGAAACATGGGTGAGGCTCGACGTGGACGATCAATCCGGAAAGGGGATGACTTTGAAACCGGGGGAAGGCATTTCCGTTCAGGCTTCGAATCGGATCCGGATGATCCTTGGAAATGCGGGTGGCCTCGACCTGACCTTGAACGGAAAGAAGCTGGAGAAGTTCGGAAAATCAGGGGAGGTCCTCACACTCATCTTCACTTCGAAAGGGGTGGAGATAAACCGTCCGGAAAAACCCAATCTATCGAAAGAGTGAATTTCAAATTTTCTTGCACATTCTCTGATACGGATGACGGAAACCCGTTGCAAGGTTGACTTATTTTTTTAAAGGGTGATATAAAAACAGAAGGTTTCAAAGACGGAGAGGGACATGGTGCGGGAACGTCACGGCGGTGAAGAGGATAAACTTTCCTGGAGAGAGATTGACAAGAGGAAAGATCGCAGTCCATATGCACCCAAAGAAGCGCCGGGCGAGCGGGAGCGATCTCGCCGTTCCGAATGGGTGATGAAAAAGTATCGAAAGGAGGCAGATAAGCTTTTCATGGGGAAGAAAGGGACCAAAAAACATCAGAAGGCCCATAACGACATCGATCGTTATCACGGCACCGATCAGTTTGAAGCAGCGGTCAAGGCCTACCTGGACCAATACGGCCTGCCGGAGGACTGGAGCACGCTTTCGCTTTTGTTAGATTATTCAGATCCCCAGATGGTCCTGCAAGCCCTTGCAGCGATGAAAGGGCTCTACGAAACCAGGAGTTTGATCGAGAGGCAGGGGTTCAAAGCCAAGGTAGATATTTTAGCGATGACCTCCAGCGATAGCGATTTGAGAGACTTCGCGGAAGAACTGCTCAAAGCCCTCTAATCTTAAAACACTATCTTCCAACCTGGTTACATGCCTTTCGATTTCTCTAAGCCTTGGAAGATCCCCCAGGCAGTGCTTGCAAGACGGAGGAATTTTTAACAAAAAATCCCAACACCGCTGTAGTCGTCTCTCAGAATGTATAATCCGGAGGTGAAAGCTCTCCTAAGACAAGGAAGGTTCAGGACTTCGGCGTTTTGACGGGAGAGAACTCTTGATGTAACGATCCAGAAGGCTTTCGAGTCGGCCTTTGTCCCATCCCGCATAGGTCTCCTTCCCTTCGACAATGAAAGTGGGGTAGGTTCGAATGCGATGACGCAGGGATTTGTAAATCCCAAGCGGAGACTGCACATCAATCAATCGGATGAGGAGGCGGTGTTTGTACAGCCGGGTCAATTCCCGGACCCATTCCCAAAGCTTCGCATCCTCCTCTTTCAAGTCGGAGGGATACTCTTCCATCTGTCTTTGATGAGATTTTTTGCCAAGCTCGACTTGATCAAAAATGATTTCACAGCGGCGGCACTGTCCAAAAGAAGTGAGCATCTTTGTGACAATTTCCAACCGAATAGGCTTCATGGTTTTCTCCTCATACATTCCATTATAATTGAATGGTCCATCCTATTTCAACCAGACGGCTATGAATAGAAATTTTTTCCATGAGAAGCTAAATTCCTCCGGAAGAGATCTAAGAAATTACCATACCGAGCAGAGAGGTGTCATTCCAAAACTTCCGAACGCGGGCGCTTGGTCTGCCAAGTCGAGGGGTTGACAAAAACCTCTTGGCGCATTAAATACTGAACGTCCCTTATCCAGACACATAGACGGCCTAACGACCATCTTCGCAGTGAAAGACCGGGTGACGGGTCATCATCCTACGGCCCCCCTCTATACCTCACGCTCGTATTATCAGAGAATGATGAAGATGGAATTTTTGAACCCAAAGAAATGAAAGAAAGGATGGAGGCAATGGAGTTTAAAGTGGTTCATACGTGTCCTATTGAAGGCGTGGATCTTGGAGAAAAATTGTTAGAGCCCTTCAACGCCTCTTTGGTGAAGGGTATGTGGATAACGGAAGAAGAGATTATCAGGAACGGCGAAGACGCGGACGCCGTTATCGGTGTCGTCTCTCTCCATCCTTTTACTCGAAAGGTGCTTAAAGCTCTTCCCAAGTGCCGCATTGTCGCGGGTATGGGCATTGGTTTCAATACGACCGACTTGGACGCTGCGACCGAGTACGGGATCGTTGTCACCAATGTTCCCGATTACTGCTTGGACGAGGTTTCGGGGCTTGCCATCGGGCTGATGCTAACACTGGGTCACAAGATACCTCAACTCGACAAAGCGGTGAGAGAAAGACAGATCAATCTAACGATGGATAGGGAAGCAGTTACGGAGATCGCTCGTCCCATATTCCGAATGCGTAACCAAACCGTGGGCATTATTGGCTTTGGGAAGATTGGCACTTCCACGGCCCTGAAGGCAAAGGGTCTCGGGATGAGGGTGATCGCCTACGATCCGTATGTCTTGGGCCCGGTCATGGAGAGCCACGGAGTGAGGCCGGTTGACATGGACACCCTTTTGACGGATTCTGATTTTATCAGTATCCACACCCCTCTCACCGCTGAGACTACCAACATGATCGGGGAGAAGGAATTTAGGAAGATGAAACATACCTGTTACTTCGTCAATACCGCTCGGGGAGGATGTGTGGATCAAGGTGGCCTGGTCCGGGCCTTACAAGAAAACCTCATCGCCGGGGCGGGAATCGATGTAACAATAGATGAGCCTATTTCTCCCCGGAATCCGCTCCTCAAAATGCAAAATGTTATCCTGACTGGACATGCCGCCTGGTACTCGACCTCTTCAGAGATAGAGGTACACTACAAACCCATGACACAGGTGGTCTCAGCCCTGAAAGGAGAAT
>Ga0326726_10004675_pt1 | contig 12482 bp, 9 predicted proteins | sample MHFenrmetagenome_2_FD_207603 | JGI IMG/M metagenome (GOLD analysis project Ga0326726, IMG submission 207603) | Lab enriched peat soil microbial communities from Michigan Hollow, Ithaca, NY, United States - MHF15MN | ecosystem: Environmental > Terrestrial > Soil > Wetlands > Peat | place: USA...
ACAACATGTACCTGTGAATGGTATCCCGTCCGAAGCTCAGCCTGGGCATTCCCTCCGTTTACCGCAATCTCTATGAACCCATGGCTTCCTTCAAGTGCCAGAAGGCTGCCTGGATGGGTATCGCTGTATGTCCTGCATCCGGGAACGATTTTTCCTCCCGCGGTTAATGACCATTGCCGGTCTCTTACAGAAGCACCGGGGATATTCGTGACCAGAGTGCCGAAACGGTCGATGTACTGAATATATCCTGTTATTCCGGCGTCGGTTTTGGTGCATGCCGGAAGATCAAGGCGGATAAGTGTATCGGGATCTATCTCCGTCCCTAATTTTAATAGAGGGGTTCCTGTAGCCAGGTGCGCGCCAGCACTGGCGAAAATATCCCTGCCATGAAAGGTTGTGCTCGATTCCGGCTTCAGCCAGTATTCGGGGTTGGTCAGTTCTACCGCTGCGGTAATCTTTTCATGATCGAGGACACCTGTGAAAATACCATTGTCCGGTCCCACGAGGAAGCCTGTGCCCAGTTCAATCGCGACGGCTCTTCTTCGCGTACCTACTCCCGGGTCAACGACCGCCACGTGGACGGTTCCGGAAGGGAAATAGGGATAAGCCGTCATGAGGCAGAAATTGGCGGCATCGAGATTTTGGGGTGGAATTTCGTGTGTGATGTCGATGATATTTATATGATGATTGATGCAGGCAATTACTCCCTTCATTACCCCCACGTAATTGTCCTGCAAACCGAAATCCGTCAGCAGTGTAAGAAATCTATCGCCAGACATAACTTTTTTTCTTCCTCTGTTGAGTTCTTGGCTGCATTTTAAGACCATATTTCTATTTTGCAATACTTTATTTCCTCAGTTCTTATAAGTTCCTTTAGAAAAGGGGGGTGAGGGGAAAGGCTGTTTTTGGTGGGAAAAAATGTGAGTGGTATGTTATAAGGCATCCAATCATAGTATCCGGGAGGAATGTATCATATGAAAAATCTGTTGGAAGGCGTGGAAGAAATACTGCTCATGGGACCGGGACCGTCATGTGTCCCTCCGGAAGTATATAAAGCATTAAGCCGTAAGACTATCGGGCATCTTGATCCCTATTTCCTTGAGATTATGGAAGAGCTGAAAGAGATGCTTCGAAAAATTCTGAACACCGGCAATGCCCTTACTATTCCAATATCGGGCACCGGCTCGGCGGGGATGGAGGCCTGTTTCGTAAACCTTGTGGAGCCGGGAGACAGGGTGCTCATCATTATCAATGGCGTCTTTGGTCAGAGAATGCGGGAAGTGGCCACGCGCTTGGGTGCAAATGTTGATTCCCTGGAGTTTGCCTGGGGAACGCCGGTCGTCCTGGAAGATGTGGAAAAGAAGCTCCGTGAAACGTCATATCGGATCGTGGCCGTGGTACACGCCGAGACATCCACGGGTGTGCGGAATCCCGTGGACGAGATAGGAAAGCTGATGAAGGGCAATGAAGCGATCTATCTGGTGGATACTGTTACCAGCCTCGGCGGGACGGAAGTCCGCATGGATGACTGGAATATCGACGCCCTTTACAGCGGCACCCAGAAGTGCCTTTCCTGCCCTCCGGGGTTGGCGCCGTTATCGTTTTCGGAAAAAGCGATGGCCAAGCTAAAAGGCCGCAAGACGAAGGTCCCCAACTGGTATCTCGATCTTACCTTGATATGCGAGTACTGGGGGAGAAACCGGGTCTATCACCACACCGCCCCGGTCAACATGCTCTACGGCCTTTACCAGGCGTTGTATAATATTCTGCAGGAAGGATCGGATAAAGTCTTTGCCCGTCACCAGGAGAGCCATGAGGCGCTCGTGAAAGGTCTGGAAGGGATAGGGCTGAGGATGCTGGTAGATAAGCCATACCGCCTGCCCATGCTGAATACGGTATACAGTCCCGAAGGAATTGATGAATTGTCGGTCCGGAAGCGGCTACGCAGTGAGTTCAAGATCGAAATCGGCGGCGGCCTCGGACCTCTCGCCGGGAAGATCTGGCGCATCGGCTTGATGGGCCATACAGCCAGGAAGAAGAATGTGACACGGTTTCTTAAGGCGCTGAAGGCATCGCTTGGCAAATAATGTCATGCCTGACTTGATCCGGCATCCAGTCTTTTCAGTGGATTTCGGCCTCCGCCGGAATGACGAAAACAATAAATTGCTTGCCAGATTTTAATAGCGGGGTTTAATCCTGCCTGCCATCCTGGCCCAGCGGTACAGGGCGGCGAGGACCACCACGGCTTTTTCTGAAGAGTAGGGAAAAGCGGGGATCCCATGTTCTTCCAGTACCGAGGCGGCACGCTCCACCTCAACATCACCAGAGAGCGCGGCAACAATCGGCTTTGGCGCTTTTCCGGCCTCGGCTGCCTTCTTTGCTTTGATGACTGTCTCGGCAAAGACCATGGGCGGCGTGACCAGCGTATGCCAGTAGCCGAGGATCAGGGCGTCCACGCGGTCGTCTTCGAGGGCCAACCGGATTGTGGCTTCATATGTTTCCGGCGGCTCTCCTCCAGTAATGTCCACCGGATTTCCCGTGGCGCCGAAAGGAGGGATGAATTTCTTGAAGGCTTCGTCCAGGTCTTTCTCCAGCGTCATGAGCTGCAGCTGATGCCTGCTGCACGCGTCAGTCAGGAGGACGCCCAGCCCTCCGGCGCCGGTAACTATCAATACATTTTCGCCTTTCGGGACCGGCATCTTGCTGATGCTTCTCGCGCAATCGAGCAGTTCTTCCAGGTTGGAGACCCTGACGATGCCTGCTCTGGCAAAGGCCGCGCTGTATATCCTGTCGTCTCCCGCAAGCGCTCCCGTATGGGAAAATGCCGCTCTTTCTCCCAAGGCAGTTGCCCCAGCCTTGAGCGCAACGATGGGCTTCTGCCTGCTTATCTTCTGTGCTGCCTTGACGAAGGCGACACCGTCCTTGATGTCTTCCACGTGCATGGCGATCACCTTTGTGTTCGGGTCCTGTCCGAAAAACTCGATCAGGTCATCCTCGTCCACATCGCACTTGTTGCCCACGCCGACGATTGCAGACACGCCCATTTTGTGAGAGCGGCTGTAGCCGATGATGGCCATACCCACGCCGCCGCTCTGGCAGGAGAGTGCCGTGGGTCCTTTTTCCGTGTAGGGTGTGCAGAAGGTCGCGCAGAGATTTGCCGGAGTGTAATATATCCCGAAGATGTTCGGTCCGAGGATGCGCACCTTACTTTCGACGGCCTTCGCGACTAGTTCCCTTTGGAGCTCGTTATTGCCGATCTCGGCAAACCCGGATGAGATCACGATGGCCCCGGCGACTCCTTTTTCCCCTAGAACTTTTATGGCTTCGGCCACATTTTTCGCCGGGATCACGATTACTGCCACATCCACCTGCCCCGGGATGTCGGTGACTCTCCGGTAGCATTTAAGCCCCAGTATTTCGTCTGCCTTGGGATTGATGGGATAAATCTTGCCTTTGTAGCCGCCGTCGATGATGTTCTTTACCGTCGAGTATCCCAGTTTTGAAGGATCACCGGACGCACCGATAATGGCAATGCCCGCCGGTGAAAAAATCCTCTTCATGCCGGTAACGATTTCCTCTGAAGTATAGACTGTATCGGCGATTTTTTTCGGTTCGCCGAGGGCCATCCGGGCATCCACGACAATGGCGCCGGATGCCGAGGCAATCACCGGATTCAGATCGACTTCCATGATCTCCGGATGATCCGCTAAAAGTGTTGAGAGCTTCTGAATAATGTCAGCTACGGCGTTTACATCAACTGCGGGCTTCCCGCGGAAATTTCCAAGGATTTTTGTTCCTTTGATTTCCTGCATCATGCCGAGGGCATCTTCCTTTGTGAGAGGGACCAGTCGGAAAACCACATCGCCCGCGACCTCGATAAAAACCCCCCCCAGTCCGAACATAATAGCATGCCCAAACTGGCGGCTGAAGGTGGCGCCGATGACCAACTCCACTCCTTCCGACACCATCCGTTCAACGAGGACGCCCTGGACGTTTGCATCCGGTTTGTGCATCTTTATTTTCTGCATGATATCGGTGAATGCCGACCGCACGTCTTCCGGAGAACCGAGATTCAACCTGACCCCTCCCGCATCAGATTTATGGGAAATATTCGGGGATACGATCTTCATCGCTACCGGGTAACCTGCCCAATTCGCCACAGTAACTGCCATCTCCGGATCTGTTGCAACATATCCGGTGCTGGTCTTTATGCCGTAAGCCTTCAGCACTTCCTTGCTTTCCACTTCTGTGAGTACTGCTCTGCCCTGTACTTTGATCTCTGCGAGAAGTTTCGTCACCGTGTTTTTCATCGGTACCTCCTTTTACTACTTCCATTGTCGTTGATGCTAAAGACCGCCCCTGGGCAGCTGCGAAACTCCGCCATATTACGGACGACTACAGGAAAAGTCAACACGATAAGATTTACAAAATAGAGTGATTTGTCGGTTATGGGAACTGCATGTTGTACATATCGGAGAAGCATACATGCCGGGCGCCGCTGTGACTGCCAATCATGGTTTACCCCGAATGACACGGTCTCCATCCATCTTCAAGCCGGGGGACAATGCCATCAGGTCGCGAAGAAATTCCGCCTTGTCTCTCGGCGATATCATCAGGCCCGAAGGATTCGGACGGTAGCGAATGTGAAGCCGGTCCAACGAACAAGCAGGACTCGAAAGAGGGTTGCGTGTTGGGAAAATCTCAGTGATCGCTTCCAGGTCAATCACCCAGCGAAACGGACCCGACTGGACAATGAGGGTGTTCTCCGTGAGTGTGTAACGTGTTCGGTACAGCACCCAAAGCACAAATGCGGCTACAAGTGTCAGTAGAACAGACATTAGCAATCGAAATGCTAGTGGTACGCGCGCTACCCAAATATCCCCAGCAGCGATGAGCATGACTATCACTGCTGCCCATAGCACGACAACGATCCAGCCATCCCTCTTTGATTCATATACGTTTTTCATATTTTTTTATAGGTGACAATCGCGTGCGGGTCCTTGATTCAAGTCTTATCTGGAGGAGATAACTATTTTTTTATTCTCATTATACCTTTATGTGATTTTTTTACTGAGGTAAGGTCACGATGTCAAGATAAATTACCTATTTAACTCAACTTTAACTGTATTTTTAGTAAGATAATAGTTCAATAGTAAGATTATCGCACAGTATAAAGTAGATATTCGATTATCCGGGTCATATCTTTAGAAAAGGCAACACCGGCTAATTTCAGCTTGACACAATCATGGAATTCATATAGAAAACCCCCCTACATCGAAAGATTAATAAAGGAGGATCGTTTTTGGCGACACATAAATCCGCGGAAAAAAGGAGCAGACAAAACGAGAAAAGACGCGTGAGAAATATTTCGGTAAAATCAAGCGTCAGAACCATAATAAAATCCGTAGTGGCAGCCGTTGAAGAAAAGGATAAGGCGGGCTCGGTATCTGCTCTTACTGCTGCCGTTCCTGCTATCAAAAAGGCAGCTTCCAAAGGCGTATTTCATAAAAAGACAACTTCGCGCAAGATATCAAGATTAACCAAAAGGGTAAACGCCCTTAATAAGGGGTAATATCTCCCTTACTCACCGGCATAGCTATCTCTCAAAATCCTGACATCATTAATCTATATGCCCTCTCAGCTGTATCGTTGGCTAGTTTGACGAGGGCATTTTTGCGGTTTGTCTCTTTAGTGCTAACATCAGTGAATGTATAGTCCTGGTATCCTGAGAAACTCTTGTTGGACCAGATAGCCTTTTGGTTACTCTGATCTTCGAAGGTGAGTTCCATAGTTATGGTCACGCGTTCCTCTTGGGCAATGACACTTTTTTGGTAAGCCAGGGGAGAAATTGTAAGGTTGTTAATACTGGCCTTGAATACGGAATCCGCCTTTTCCCGCCTGTCAACCGGCGTGAACCTTCCTCCTATGTTGAATTGATCTATAAAAGCAGTCCGGAAGGTATTTTCGATATTGGCTTCACTGGTCCTGTTGGAAAAATTGTCTATGAAGACAGTCCGGATGCTTTTATCTATATATTCACCACCGGGGCTAAAGCGGTAGCCGCAACCTGAGAAGAGAAGGGCAGTAATTATAAAGGTGATAGTCGTCAGCGTCCTTATTACCCCCCTTTTAAGGGGATTTTTTTGCAATCTTATGTGAGAAATCCCCCCCAATCCCTTTTTGAAAAAGGAGGTTAATGGGGGTTTCTTACGAAACCACGATATTGACAAGCTTTTTGGGAACATATATTTCTCTCGTTACTTTTTTACCGGAGATGAGACTGATAATCTTTTCATCATTTAGGGCAAGCGCTTTGATCTTCTCGCCATCCTCATCCGCAGGGACAACCATCCTGCTCCTCACCTTTCCATTGATCTGAATGACTATGGTAATTTCCTCTTCCGCGGCCACGTCATGATCATACTCCGGCCAGGGGACATCGGCCAAATTGCTTTCACATCCTAATTCCGCCCACAGCTCTTCGGTTATGTGAGGAACAATGGGGGCCAGCAATATAATGATCGTTTCAATGGTCTCCCTGATGACGGAGAGTGCCTTGGCATCTTCCTTATGCGGCTGTTCGATGAGGTAAAGGGCATTGACCAATTCCATGACAGCGCTTATCGCCGTATTAAAGTGGAACCTGTCCTCAATATCACGGGTCACTTTTCTTATCGTCTGGTGGGTTTTTCTCCTCAGGTTTTTTAATTCTCCTTCGAGTTCCTCACTTCCCTCGAAGGGCTTAACACCTGCGATGTCATTGAGGTAATCTATTACAATTCGCCAGGTCCTGTTCAGGAAACGGAACGACCCCTCTACTCCCTGATCAGACCATTCCAGATCCTTCTCCGGGGGCGCCGCAAAAAGACAGAACATCCTGACAGTATCGGCACCATATTTTTTTATCAAATAATCGGGATCGACGACGTTTTTCAGAGATTTGGACATCTTTTCCGATTTACCAATCGTTACCTCTTGCTCGCATTGGGTGCATTTTTCGTCCCTCACCTCGTCCGGAAACAGAAAGCCATGCTCTTTACAACGCATTGTCTCTTTGCAGACCATGCCCTGGGTCAGGAGGTTGGTAAATGGTTCATCAAAATCCAGGACACCGTAATCTCTCAGCATCTTTGTGAAGAAGCGTGAGTAGAGGAGGTGGAGGATCGCGTGCTCAATACCGCCGATATACTGATCCACCGGCATCCAGTACTGGACCTTTTTTTTATCAAGACCGGGTCTCTCTGAGTATTGGGGTGAACAGAAGCGGTCGAAGTACCAGGAAGATTCCACGAACGTGTCCATGGTGTCCGTTTCCCGCTTCGCCGCGTTGCCGCATTGCGGGCAGGTAGTATCCACGAATGCCTTGTACTTTGCCAGGGGAGATCCCCCTTCTCCCGTTAATTCCACTTCGCGGGGCAGGATGACGGGAAGGTCCTTTTCCGACACTGGCACCGTACCGCACTTATCGCAGTAAATGACGGGAATCGGCGCCCCCCAGTAGCGCTGCCGGGAAATGCCCCAGTCTCGCAAACGGTACTGGATGGCCTTCTTGCCCCGGCCTGTGGATTCCAGATATTCGGCGATGGCATCAAGGGCCTTCAAATTTTCCATACCGTTGAATTGTCCCGAATTTACGAGGATACCTTCGTCTACGTAGGCTTCCGTCATGGTGTTGATGTTAAGAGGCTTGTTCGTAGGTTGAATAACTACAATGAGAGGGAGACTGTACTTTTTCGCGAATTCAAAGTCCCGCTGATCGTGAGTGGGCACGGCCATAACGCATCCGGTTCCATATTCAGCAACAACAAAGTTTGCGGCAAAGATGGGCATCTTCTTCTTTGTCAGCGGATTGAGGCAGTAGGCATCCAGGGACATGCCTTCCTTCTCGTAATACTCCGAAGTCCTCATCAATTTGTCCTGCTTTTTTACCTTGTCCACAAATTCCCGGACTTCATTTTCGATCGGTTTTCCCTTTACCAGGTCCATAACCAGGGGAAGTTCGGCGGCAACCAGCATAAATGTGGCCCCATATACGGTATCCTGCCTCGTTGTAAAGACTTTAATCGTGCCATTGCCGTCTGCCATGGGGAAAAGAATCTCGCATCCGAAGCTTTTACCTATCCAGTTTTTCTGCATGGTGATGACCCGTTCGGGCCAGCCGGGAAGTTTGTCGCAGTATTCGAGGAGTTCTTCAACATAGTCGGTGATACGGAAAAACCACTGGTCAAGATATTTTTCTTCGACCTCCGTAGAGCATCTCCAGCACTGACCTGCTTCCACCTGCTCGTTCGCAAGTACCGTTTGACATGTCAGGCACCAGTTTACGATGGAGCTTTTCTTATACGCGAGCCCTTTTTCGTACATCCAGAGGAAAAACAACTGCTCCCAGCGATAATACTCCGGCTCACAGGTGGAAAGCTCCCGGTCCCAGTCGTAGCTGAAGCCCATCTCCTTGAGTTGTTTTTTCATATAGGCGATGTTTTCATTAGTCCATGTCGCTGGGTGAATGCCATGGTCGATGGCCGCGTTTTCCGCGGGCATGCCGAAAGAATCCCAGCCCATCGGATGCAGAACATTGTATCCGTTCATACGCTTGTAGCGCGCCACTACATCACCAATGGTGTAGTTTCGCACATGACCGATATGAATTTTACCGGAGGGATAAGGAAACATCTCAAGGAGATAGTATTTCTTTTTATCAGGATCTTCCGTGACCTTGAAAATAGCCTTGTCTTCCCAGATTGCCTGCCATTTCTTTTCCAGTTCCTGCGGCCTATACTTTTTCTCCATAACCCATCCAGCCTCCAACAGTAAGACTCAGAACAATATCCTCATGATTCGGAACTTCCGTTGACGGTTTGATTAGCTTCTTCTTTATATAGTTTCAGGTATACGGCATCGAGAATTCCGTTTATGAAAGAGCCGGAATTTTCAGAGCCATACATTTTGCCCAAATCTATTGCTTCATTCAACGTGACTTTAGGCGGTATATCCGGACAGTATAAAAGCTCGTAGACGGCCATACGAAGGATATTTCTGTCAACTCTCGACATGCGTGGAAGCGACCAGTTTTCGGAGCAACTGCTAATGTGATTATCTATCTGCTCTCTATTGTCCCAGGTACCTTCGATCAAAACGGTAGAGAATTTTCTAGACTCCTCCGGAGCTTCAAAGTTATCCCAGAAAAGCGCAACAGCCTTTTTAGAATCGATATTTAAAACATCCAGCTCGTAAAGAACCTGTAAGGCAACCTCTCTTGCCTTTCTTCGTTGATGCATTAATTCCTCTGGCTATACTACATCAGATATTATTTATGACGGGTCTTCCAATCTAGATTATAAAACGAGATAAATAAAGAACTTTGAAAATTTCCATGTTGTCCATTTCGATCCTTTCGGCTTGCTCAGGATAAACACCGGGAGAAATCCTTGTCTTGACCGAAGGATCTTAAACGATTCCTCACATTCCCTTCTCTTCGCTCAGAGCTTAGGTTCACCGGAATGACAGATGGGCAAGATTGCCAGATCGCTGTCCCTTCAGGGCTGCGGCTCACTCTCGCAGTGACTTTATGTTCAGATTTTTTCAAGGTCTCAGGCTATAGTTTCCTGAAGAGATCTACCATTTCAATAGCTGACATAGCGGCATCCCATCCCTTGTTTCCTGCTTTGGCTCCCGCCCTTTCGATAGCCTGCTCAATGGTATCCGTGGTCAGTACACCGAAGGCTACAGGGATCTCCGTTTCCAGACCGACGCTCGCTATCCCCTTGGTGACCTCGGCGCTGATGTATTCAAAATGAGGTGTGGCCCCTCTAATTACTGCGCCGAGACAGATTATCGCATCGAACTTTGCCGTCTTTGCCAGCCTCTTGGCCGTTGCGGGTAACTCAAACGCACCGGGAACCTTATAGACCTGGATGTCTTTTTCATCCGCCCCTGCCCTTGTCAAGGCATCGATGGCGCCATCAATAAGCCTTCCGCAGATGAAATCGTTGAAGCGACTCGCGACAATGCCGAACTTCATCCCTTTGGCGACCAGCTTTCCTTCTATGATCCTTGGCATATTTCTTTCTCCATAGTGAGATTTGAAAATAATTTAGACTTCCAACAAATGACCCATCTTTTTCTTTTTTGTTTTAAGATACTTGATGTTGCTGTCAGTTGGTTTTATTTCAATGGGAACGCGGTCGGTAATAGTTATACCGTACCCCTCAAGACCTACAATTTTCTTGGGATTGTTGGTCATGAGTCTCATCTTTCTGACACCCAGATCGGCCAGGATCTGGGCACCGATACCATAGTCTCTTAAGTCTGCCTTGAACCCGAGCGAGATATTGGCCTCAACGGTATCTTTCCCATGCTCCTGCAATTCGTAAGCTCTGATTTTATTAACTAGGCCGATACCTCTGCCTTCCTGGTGCATATAAACTATTACACCTTTTCCTGCCTCATCCACCATCTTCATAGCTTGATGGAGCTGGTAACCGCAGTCGCACCTTTCTGATCCGAAAACGTCACCAGTCAGGCATTCTGAATGGACCCTCACCAGGACTTCGTCATCAGGCGAGATATCTCCCTTGACCAGCGCGACATGTTTCATGTCATCGACATCATTTTCATAAACGATGAGTTTGAATTTGCCCCCGTAGTTTGTCGGGATCGTTGCAGTAGCCGCCCGCCTGATCAGAGATTCATGCTGCATTCTGAACTGAATGAGATCAGCGATGGTCGCTATCTTCAGGCCATATTCCTTTGCAAATATCTCGAGATCCGGCATGCGGGCCATGGTGCCGTCATCCTTCATGACTTCACATATTACTCCGGCAGGTTTCAACCCGGCCAATCGCGCCAGATCCACCGAACCTTCGGTCTGACCGGTTCTTACCAGTACACCACCCTTTTTTGCACGTATAGGAAAAACATGTCCCGGGCTGACGATGTCATCAGGCTTGGCGTCATCAGCAACAGCTGTCTGTATCGTTGTGGCCCTATCGGCAGCAGAAATACCAGTGGTAACCCCGCGCTTGGCTTCTATAGATACCGTAAAGTTGGTACCGAAACAGGAACGGTTATCCGATACCATTGGGGTAAGATTGAGCCTGTCAGCAAGATCTTCGTTGATTGACAGACATACGAGTCCCCTGCCATATTTGGCCATGAAATTAATGGCCTCCGGCGTGACAAATTCCGCCGCCATGCAGAGATCACCTTCGTTTTCTCTATCTTCATCGTCCACTAAAATAATCATTTTGCCACTTTTAATATCAACTATGGCCTCTTTTATCGTGCTTACACCCATCTTACACACCTGCTATTAATTAAATTCGAAATCCTGATATCGAAATTCTAAACGGGAGATTGATAACGTTAGGATTTAGAGTTTCATATTGAGGATTTTATTTTATGAATCCATGTTCCGCAAGGAATTTCATATCAATTCCTTTGCCTGTACCGATACCTGTTCCGGGATTGAGAAATTTCTCCACATATTTTCCGATTATATCAGTTTCAATATTAACCTGATCAGCCACTTTTTTAAAACCTAATGTCGTGTTCTGTGCCGTATAAGGAACTATGTTAACATAAAAGCTATTTTTTTCACAGCGATTTACAGTTAAACTTATCCCTTCGACAGCAACTGATCCTTTTTCTACGATAAATCGGCTTAATTCGGTATCAACTTCCACACCAAACTGGATTGAACCGGCCTTATTAACTTTTTCCTGAATCTTTCCCATTCCGTCCACATGGCCAAGAACAAGATGCCCTCCTAAAAAACTGTTCATGCGCAAGGATTTTTCCAGGTTTACCACATCTCCGGACTTGAGTAATTTAAGGTTTGTCCTGGCCAGAGTTTCTGCCGATACGTCCGCGGAAAATTCCTTGTCTGTTTTATTGGTTACCGTAAGACAGGCACCGTTAATGGAAATGCTGTCACCAACATTGGTGTCATCTAAATTCATGGAGGTCTCGATTACAAGAAGAGCATCTTCCCCCTTCCTCGTTAACCGTTTAACTCTTCCCATGCTTTCTATAATTCCTGTGAACATGACCGGTCGATTTACCTGTTTGTGTGGTTACTTGGCGTCGTCCTTCTTTACACTGAGGAGATCCTTGAGTTCTTCCAAAAAATCGCTTACATCACGAAACTCTCTATATACCGATGCGAATCTCACATAGGCGACTCCGTCAAGATTCTGGAGTTCCTTCATAACCTGTTCTCCAATGACGGATGCCGGGATTTCTTTATCAGGATACTCCTGGCAGCGCTGTTCAATTCTATCCACGATGCTCTCAATTACATCAGTACTTATGGGACGCTTCTCACAAGCCTTCTTGATGCCGGAACGTATTTTCGTTCTGTCGAAGGGTTCCCTCCGGCCGTCCTTTTTGACTACCGTCGGGAGAACTTCTTCCACAAATTCATACGTCGTGAAACGTTTTCCGCAGGATACGCACTCCCGCCGTCTCCTGATAGCATCGCC
>Ga0326726_10004676_pt1 | contig 12482 bp, 11 predicted proteins | sample MHFenrmetagenome_2_FD_207603 | JGI IMG/M metagenome (GOLD analysis project Ga0326726, IMG submission 207603) | Lab enriched peat soil microbial communities from Michigan Hollow, Ithaca, NY, United States - MHF15MN | ecosystem: Environmental > Terrestrial > Soil > Wetlands > Peat | place: USA...
GTGGCTGTACAAATCAGTGCCTCTGCGACCCCGCCGATCACTATGCTCATGCCACCGGCTCCGGCTGCGGCAATGTCATGAAATGCCCGAATAATACCCAGAACCGTCCCAAAAAGTCCTATATAAACGGCTATGTTTCCGATGGTTCCCACAATGCCTGTATAGCGCTCCAGCTTTGTGACCTCGATGGTAATCTCACGCTCCATCGCATTGGATATTCCCTTTTCCTGGTGCCCGGAGAGCTCAAGCCCGCTGTAGACCACATTTGAAAATGGCGCGAGCGTTTCTTTGCAAAGCACCATTGCCTTTTCGATGCCGCCTCCGGTTAAGGCTCTCGCTATCCTTGCCATAAATTCGGCCCTGTTCGTCTTCGATCGCTTCCTGTAATAAATGATCCTTTCTAGGAGGATCGCAATGGATAAGAAAGAGCAGAATAGCAAGATATACATCGTGAAACCACCGATCTGAACGATTTCCCACATGGTCTTTCCTGCGAACATTTAACGTTCCTCCTTCAAAATTTGTTTCTTTATCGAAGTATCTGTCTATGTTCCTGAGATGTTCCCCATTTCCTCACCTTTTCGATTCATGACAACAACCAGGACTTTTGAAATGCGAAGACAATTCGATCCGTCGATGCTCTCCCAGTCTTACATGCCGCCGGAAATAAATTACTAAACCATACAATTGGACGCATTCTAACACCGAAGCATTAAGAAGTTCAAATCTGAACAAACATATGGAGGGAATCATTGGGTCTTACTTCTTCGACAGCGTATAATCCAACCTGATGTTTGAAAGGGAACGGAAGATATTCCCTCTGACCCGGTGATCCCTCTTACTCAAGTCCTCGATCAAATCCTTGATCACCTTTCTTTTCGTCTTTCCAGAACTCGGGCAACCGCTTGGGCCAAAGGGCAGTGCCGTCTCCCGAGCAAATCTCTCAATCTTCTTCTCTTCCAATAAGGCAAGGGGACGAATCAAGGTGATCTTCCCTTCGAAGAGGGTTTGAAGAGGAACCATTGTACTGATCTCAGCACTGTAAAAGATATTAAGAAGAAGCGTTTCAATGATATCGTCTTTGTGATGACCGAGAGCGATCTTGTTGCATTTGAAGCGATGGGCAAGATGGAATAAGCGTTTTCTTCTCTCCCAGGAACAGAGGAAACATGGGTTTTCCCGATTCTCAGAACTGTTCGCCCTTCTCCCGATTTGGGTGAATTCGATATGATAAGGAAGGCCTCTCGCTTCAAAAAAATTCTTCAGGATTTCTGTCCTTCCAGAATTAAAGCCAAGGTCAATATAAACCGGCATCAGTTCGTAATGGATGGGAACTCGTTTGCTTCGCTCATGAAGGAGGTAGAGGAGCGAAAGGCTATCCTTCCCTCCGGAGACTCCAACAAGAATCTGATCACCCTCCTGGATCAAGCCAAAGCGATGGATCGCTTTCCCCATCAAGCTTCGAATCTCTTTTTCCCAATAAGCCATTCTTATGATTCGGGATCGCTTCGCTTAAGGAGTGCTCCGCTTGAGGACCGCTACGCTCGAGGCAGAAGCACTAATTTTCTTAGACTTAAGAAGCCGTTGGTCCCAATTTCTCTAACCTCAAGGCTTCAGCCGCTCTTCAAACGAAGTGCTCCCCTCACCTCTCGTCTTTAATCGGGCAGATCTCGCATCTGGGTATCTTTCTGCACAAGGTCTTTCCAAGATGGACGAAGAGCGCATGGTACTCATTGAATAATTTTTTGTCGCTGGGAAGATGATCCATAAAGAGCTTCTGGATTTCTTCATACGAGGCTTTCTCCGAAATCAATCCGTGTCGCGAAAGGATCCTTTTGGTATAGGCATCGACAACAAAAATGGGCTTTCTCAGGCCGTAAAGTAGGATGCTGTCCGCTGTCTCAGGTCCGATCCCCTTGACTCCGAGAAGTTTTCTCCTTAACTCTTCCAAACTTCCTCTTCGCATTCTCCCTAAATTTCCGCCGTATTCTTCAAACAGAAAGTCCACAAACGTTTTTAACCGATCCGCCTTGATTCGGTAGTAACCCGACGATCGGATCAGGGAGGCCAACCGGGGTTGCTTGAGGCGGCGAATCCCTTCCGGACTTAGCGCTCCTTTCCGTTTCAACTTCTGAATCGCCTTCTCTACATTTCTCCAGGAGGTATTTTGAGTGAGGATCGCTCCGGCCATCACCTCAAAATCGGTCTCCCCCGGCCACCAATTCCGGGGACCATAAGCTCTAGAAAGTCTGTGGTAAATGTTCATGAGGAGCAGCTGCATGAATTTTCACCCCTAGCCCAAACTTCCGGAAAAATGGAATGTTGGAATGATGGAATAATGTGAAAAAGGACTAAACCAAAGTATTGGTAAAAGACAATTCCTATCTCGAAAACACATTATTCCAATCTTCCATTCTTCCAATATTCCTTTACTCATCCTATTTTAGCCTCTTCTGGAATCTCAGCGAACTCAAGAGAATCATGAGCGTTCCCAAAATACCCAGCGCCAGCATTTGGGGCCAAAGGATGTCCAGGCCATTCGCCTTTAAAAAGACCCCCCGAATGATCACCAGAAAGTAGCGCAGGGGGTTGGCATAGGTGATAAATTGAATCCATTCTGGCATATTCTCTATGGGAAATGCAAAACCCGACAGGGTGAACGCGGGCATGGTGAAGAAGAAGGTTGAAATCTGAGCTTGCTGTTGCGTGGAGCAGATCGTAGAAATGAAAAGCCCAATGGCCACTGAACTCATTAGAAAAAGCACGGCGCCTAATAAAAGGACAAGAGGACTCCCCCGAAGAGGAACCTCGAACCAAAAGACTCCAATCAGGGCGATCATGATCACATCAAAAAGACCAACGAGGGCAAAGGGAAGGGTTTTCCCAAGCATCAGCTCCCAGGATTTGATGGGTGTAACCATGATCTGCTCAAGGGTCCCTATCTCCCTCTCCCTGACAATCGCCTGGGCCGTTAGGATGATCGGAATGAGAAAAGCGATGGAAGCAATCACTCCCGGAACGTAGAAGATCCGGCTTTCGAAATTTGGATTGAACCAGGTTCGCTGTTGCAAATCCACCCCTGCCTGCTCAAAGCCGATCATGCCAGCCCGATTCACCCTCTTGATAAGAATTTGCGTCGAGAACTCAGAGAGGATCTGGTTTGCATAGCCCAGGGCAATTAACGCTGTGTTGGATTCCGTCCCGTCCACCACAATCTGAACGGTGGCGGTATCTCCCTTCTTTAACTTTCTCGAAAAATCGGTGGGGATCTCAATGCTAACCGTCGTCTTTCCTTGATTAATAAGGTCTTTCACCTCTCTTGGGGTGTCGGGGAAAGAAACGATATCAAAATATTTTGAACTTGAAAATCTTCCAATCAGGTCCCTGGAGCTCACACTCTGGTCTAGATCACGGATCGCAGTGCGGATATGTTTTACATCCAGATTCGCGGCATACCCGAAGACGATCAGTTGAAGGATGGGTGGAACAATCAAGGTGATCCGCATCCGTTTATCTCTCAACATCTGGATTAATTCCTTAACAAAGAGATATCGAACCTTTCTAAACATAAAACGCCCGTTGTCCCCTCATCTCCCTATCGGAGGTTTGACTCATCATCCCGCTATTCCATTATTCCGGCCTTTGTTATATTTTTACTTTAGTTCCTTTTTAAAACTCCGAGTGGCGACCCAGAGCCCTGCTATGGCCATCGCTATCAACACAAGGGTTTCGCGCCACAGAAAGGAGAAGCCTACCCCTTTCAAAAAGATATCCTTCAGGATTGCCACGTAATATCGGGGCGCAATCCCGTAGGTAATGATCTGGAGCCAAGTGGGCATATTGGCGATGGAGAAGGTGAAGCCCGAGAGGAGAAATGTGGGAAGAAATCCGGTGATCATAGCCATCTGATTAGCCAGAAGCTGTGTCCTCGCTACGGTTGAAATGGTCAAGCCGAGGGCGAGCGCGACGACGATATAGATGCAAGAGAGAGCAAAAAGCAGGAGGATACTTCCTCTCAATGGGACCTCAAAGACCCATTTGCCCATGAGCACAGCAAGAAGCAGATCCAGAAGGCCCAAGAAAAAATATGGGAATAACTTTCCGATCATGAGCTCCCCTTTCCGGACGGGCGTGGAGATGAGGAGCTCCATCGTTCCCTTCTCCCATTCACGAACAATGACCTGTCCGGTAAGAAGCACTCCGATGATCGACATAATGACGGCAACCAGTCCCGGTACGAAATAATTCTTCGACTCCAACTCTTCATTGAACCAAACTCTCGGCCTTGCTTCGATCGGAAAATTCAGGTTCTCTATTCCCATGTGGGAGACCTTCAGAATAGTTTTTTCCTGAGTGTATTGTCGAGCAATTGCCTGGGAGTAGCTGAGAATAAGATTGGCCGTGTTTGCATCGGAACCATCGATCAATACCTGAATCGGAACAATTTCCTCTGCCTTGATCGCCTTTGAAAAATCCCAAGGGAGGACCAATCCCATCTTCACCTTTCCTTCGTCGATGAGTCGCCTCATTTCCTTCTCATCTCGAACGGAAAAGCGAAGGTGGAAATAGGGAGAGGCGCTGAACCGTTGGATGAAAATTGAGCTTTCCTGGCTCCGGTCACGGTCCAAAACAGCCATCGAGATATTCTTCACATCGAGGGTGACGGCGTAACCAAAAAGGAGCATCAAGAGAGCGGGCATCAGGATGACCAATGCCAGACTCCTTGGATCCCGGTAGATATGAAAAAACTCTTTTTTCGCAATGGCCCAGGTGCGCGAAGGCTTCACCGCTTTTCCTCTTTTTCAATCACCGAGACAAAGACATCTTCCAAAGAAGGCCGGATCCGTCCCATCCCCTTCAACAGAATGCCGTGTTCCCTGAATAGCGAAGTGATTCCTTCCTCCGTGTCAACCCCCTCTTTTCCGATGACGTGGAGAGAATTTCCAAATACCGCAGCCTCCGCCACCCATGCCTCCCTCTTCAAGAGGTCGAGGGCGAGGATGAGCGGGTCACATTCCACTTCCAAAACACCGTATGCAAGCGTCTCCGATTTCAATTCGGAGGGGGTTCCCAATGCAATGATCCTTCCCCGATAGATTAATGCCAGTCGGTCGCAATATTCTGCTTCATCCATGTAGTGGGTGCTGACGAAGGTCGTCACTCCCTTCTCTCCCATCTCCTGAATCAGGCTCCAGAACTTCCTTCGAGAGATGGGATCGACTCCTGAAGTGGGTTCATCCAGAAAAAGAATGGAAGGCTGATGGAGGATGGAACAACCCAAGGCGAGGCGCTGTTTCCATCCCGCGGCCAGCGTCTGGGTGATCTGGCCTTGGAGTTCTTTCAAGTCAGCCATGTCCAAAGCCTGCTCTTCTCTCTGGGTTTGAAGGGGACCGGAAAGGCCATAGATTCCGCCGAAGAAGTGAAGATTTTCTCGAACCGTCAGATCGTCATAAAGGGAAAATTTTTGAGACATATAACCGATGACCTGCTTAATCTTCTCCGGCTCATTGGCGATGTCGAATCCTGATACCCTTCCTTTCCCGGAAGTTGGCATCAATAAGCCGCAGAGCATTCGTATCGTTGTGGATTTTCCAGCTCCGTTCGGTCCAAGAAATCCGAAGATCTCTCCCTTTTTCACTTGAAAACGAATGTGATCCACAGCGACGAAGTCTCCGAAAGACTTCACCAGATTTTCAACTTCGACTGCGAAGGACGTCTCGCTCATTTCTTTCTTCTCTCGTCCACGATCGAGACGAAGGCATCTTCCAGAGAGGGTCTGACGGCCTGAAGGCTCAAAATCTTCATCCCCTTTGCCTTCAAGGCCTCACGAATCACCTGCTCGCCGACTTCGGGATCATCGACCAACACATGGATTTTCTCGCCGGATAGAACCAAACCTCGACACGACCCGGTTTCCTCCACCATTCTGATGCTTTTTTGATTATTTTCCGTACGAAGTTCCAAAATCTTTCCCGTCATTTGCGCTTTCACGGCAGAAGGGGCATCGACCACCAAAAGCTCTCCTTCGTAGATCAGGCCCACGCGGCTGCAACGCTCGGCTTCATCCAGATAAGAAGTTGAGAAAAGGATCGTCACCCCTTCTTTCAACAGATCGTAAAGGATGATCCAGAAATCCCGGCGTGACAGAGGATCAACCCCTGTGGTTGGCTCGTCGAGAAAAAGGATTTGAGGCGTATGGATCAATGCGCAGATCAAGCCAAGCTTTTGCTTCATCCCGCCCGAGAGATCCTGAGCCTTTCTTTTCCCGAAGGGTTCTAAACTGGCGAACCGAAGAAGTCTCGCGATCCGGTCCGTTCTCTCCCGTTTCGTGACCTGATAAAGATCTGCATAGAAGTGGATGTTTTCAAGAACTGTAAGATCCCCGTAAAGCCCGAACCGCTGCGGAAGGTAACCCACCTTCTCTCTTAGAGATTCCGCCTCCTTCAGGATATTGCATCCGGCAACCGTTGCCCCCCCTCCATCCGGAGGAAGAATGCCACACAGCATTCTGATGGTGGTCGTCTTCCCTGAGGCATCCGGACCGACCAGGCCAAAGATCTCCCCGGTCTTCACTTGCAGGGTCAGGTCTTTGACGGCAGCTAATTTTCCGAAGCTCTTGGTTAAATGGTCGGTTTGGATGGAGTACATAGAAGCTAGCACCAAATAATACCAAAATCCCAATTCCCAAAGTTCTGATCCCGCTCACCTTCCCCTCTCCCCAGCGGGAAGAGGGGAAGAGTGAGGGGAGTTTGGGTCATTCAAAATTAAGATTTGAAGTTGGTTTGGCATTTGGAAGTTGTGATTTGGAATTTAGCGAAATAAGAACTACTTTCATGAAAGAGTTGGCACTATTATTTTTGTGGTGGCAACGACGCCAGCAAAATCTTTCCATCTGCTGGCATCCCTGGTTTCAGTTCACGGTCCTTATTCAAAATATCCACCTTGATCCGGTAGACGAGGGTCACTCTCTCTTTTTCTGTTTGGATCTGTTTGGGCGTGAACTCGGCTTGCGAGGAGATAAAGGAGATTCTCCCTTTGTACGCTTTCTTCGGCCGAAGGTCGGTCGTCACGATCACCTCCTGACCCCACTTCACTCTACTGAGATCAGTTTCCGGAATGTAAGCCTTCAGCCACACCTTTTCGATATCGGCCATGGTGAGAATGGATGTACCGGGATTAACGACCTCACCGACCTCGCCCGATCTCACCAAAACAACCCCAGATATGGGAGAATAGAGAGTGGTATAGCCGAGCTGTGTCTCATTCAGTTTCACAGAGGCCCGGGCCTGTTCCACTTGAGCCCTCGCGTCGTCAATATCCTCTTTTCGCGGTCCCTCTTGCACAAGAAGATAGTTTTCCATCGCTGCCTGAGAGGCTGCCTTCGCCATTTTGAATGCTGCCTCGGCATTGTCAAGGGTATCCTTGGGAACCACTCCCCTCTCGAAGAGAGGTTTCATCCGCTCGAAGTGAGCCTCCTTATTGTTCAAATCGAATTTGGCTTGATTTAGGCTGGCCTCCGCCTGCTTTATTTCTTCCGGCCTCGACCCCGCAAGCAATTTGCTCAACCGGGCCTGCGCTGACGTCAGTGTGGCGCGTGCCACTTCGAGTCGGTTGCGGAGATCTTCATCATCCAATTTGGCCAGAACCTTCCCTTTATCTACCCAATCCCCTTCTTCGAAGAAACGATTGACAATCCTTCCGGATACTTTGAATCCCACATCTACTTCGATCGCCTCGATATTTCCAGAGACCTTGATAAACGTCCCATCGTCCTCCTTTTCTCTCGTATAAAAGTAATAAAGAATTCCCACAGTGATCGCAGCAACAACAAGAATTAGCAGAATCCGTTTCATCTCTCACCTGTCCTGAGTCTTAAAGGTAAGATTATAGATTCTATTTTTACCACTGTCAACTTTGACGAATAAATTCAAAGTGTTGTCCACCATGCAAACATTATTCTCAGCCATCTGGATTGTTCGTTGCGGAACAGGGACGCATGGCCTGTCTCATTGAAACGCTTCGTTCCAGAAGTCGTTACGGGCACGCAGAGACGCAAGAAAACCCCCTTGAATTTTCCAGTAGTTATAGTAAGATGAAATCAAGATGTTAAGATTCAATGATGTTCTCGAACGGCTGACTTCCTATAATCCCCATGCAGACACAGACCTTCTCAGAAAGGCCTATGTCTTCTCTGCCAAAGTCCATTCCGGGCAGGCCCGCCTTTCAGGAGAACCTTACCTCACTCATCCGTTAGAGGTTGCTGGAATTCTGACCCAGTTGAAACTCGACGTCGCGAGCGTGGCGACCGGACTGCTCCACGACACCGTGGAGGATACTCTGACGACCCCCGACGAGATCCGAGAGAATTTCGGGGGTGAAATCGCTCAGCTGGTGGACGGTTTGACTAAAATCAGCCAGATCTCTTTACGATCTTCGGAGGAGCATCAGGCAGAGAATTTCCGGAAGATGATTCTTGCAATGGTGAAGGACATTCGGGTCATCCTCATTAAATTAGCCGATCGCCTCCATAATATGCGGACCCTTAAATATCACACTTTGGAAAAACAGGCCGAGATCGCTCAGGAAACTCTTGACATCTACGCTCCCCTGGCCAATCGGCTGGGGATCGACTGGATCAAATCGGAGTTGGAAGATTTGGCCTTTCAATACCTCTATCCGGAGGTCTATGAGGAGATTCGGCGGAAAATCGCGAAGAAGGAGAGGGAGAGAGCCCGTTATATCGATGAGGTGAGGCGTACTTTAGTGAGGAAACTTTATGAGAATCACATCGAGGGCGAGGTGACCGGCCGATTAAAACAGATTTACAGCATCTATCTAAAAATGAAGGAGCAAAACATCGACTTCGATCAGGTTTACGACATCACCGCCTTTCGGGTCGTCGTCGATTCCATTAAAGAGTGTTATGACGTGCTGGGCATCATTCACTCCCTTTGGAAACCGATCCCTGGAAAATTCAAAGATTACATCGGCCTTCCGAAGGAGAACATGTATCAATCCCTTCATACCACAGTGATCGGGCCTTACGGGGAGCGGATCGAGATCCAGATTCGAACCGATGAAATGCACCGCATTGCGGAGGAAGGCATTGCTGCTCACTGGAAATACAAAGAGGGGAAAGTGGTCGAAGAGGCGGAGGATAAACGATTCACCTGGTTGAGACAACTCTTAGAGTGGCAGCGAGATCTGAAGGATGACCGAGAATTTATCGAAAGCGTCAAGGTGGATCTCTTCCCGAATGAGGTTTATATCTTCACCCCCAAAGGGGAGGTGAAACAGTTTCCCATCGGCTCGACCCCTATCGATTTTGCTTACAGCATCCACTCTGACGTTGGGAATCATTGTTCGGGGGCAAGGGTAAACGGCAAGATCGTTCCCTTGAGATATGAACTGCGAAGCGGGGATACGGTAGAGATCCTGACGCTTCCCAATCAGAAGCCGAGCAAAGATTGGCTCAAGCTTGCCAAGACCCCCCGGGCAAAAACAAAAATTCGACAATGGTTTACCGCAGAGGAAAGGGAAAAATCGAGCACCTTGGGAAAGGAAATCTTAGAAAAGGAACTTCGGAAATACGACCTCCAGCAGGCGAAACTCATTAAGTCAGGCGAGTTGGTCAAGGTTGCCAACGAATTCAGTTTCCAGGGAGTCGAGGATCTCATCGCGGCCGTCGGTTACGGTAGAGTGACGGCGAATCAGATTATTGGTAAACTGCTTCCACAGGAAAAACTGGAACAACAAAAGGAAGAACTAAAAGAAGGACGATTTAAACACCTCATTCAGAGAATCACCCGCGCACCCAAGGACGCCCTTCTGATCAAGGGAATTGACAATGTGATGGTGCGTTTTGCGGGGTGCTGCAATCCCGTCCCGGGAGATAAAGTCATCGGATTCATTACTCGAGGCAGGGGGGTAACGATTCATACTTCCGACTGTCAGAATGCACTAGATGAGGATCCTCATCGCAAGGTTGAAGTGGAATGGGATTCGGCGAAGGAATACAGCTATCCCGTACGAATCCGAATTTTTTCCGAAGACAAGAAAGGGCTGCTGGGTGACATCAGCAACTCCATCTCTTCTAATCAAGCCAATATCAAGAACGCCAGGGTAGATACGACAGAGGATAAAAAGGCTATCAGCACTTTCGAGGTAGAGATTCGAGATTTGAACCACCTCAAGAAAGTGATCAGGGCTCTTGAGAGGATTAAGGGGGTCCATCGGGTAGAAAGAATGAGGGTGGAGATGCAAGCCGAATCCTAAAGGTCATGCAGCCGTTTGGGCCTGTAGTCGCTTAGTCTGAAAACGATACGACTATCAGACCACAAGACTATCAGACTACGAGACTTTTTTATTAGGCGGCTTTGGTGATCAACCCTGAGCGAAGGCATCGAGAACAGACCTTCATTCGAATGGTTCTCCCCTGTCGGAGGGTTTTTATTTTGTGAAGGTTGGGATACCAAACTTTTCGGGTTTTGTTATGGGCATGGCTGATGTTATGACCAAAGACCGGCCCCTTCCCGCAGATGTCACAAACTTTTGCCATGATCGAACCTCAAGCTTAATTTTTAATCAAATTAACCCAACTTTTGGAAAATTGCAAGAAAAGCCTGAAAAAAATCGAACGTTCTTCTGTTAATTCACTGACTGATAATAGACCACCTTTCTTCTTTCAACAGGGAACCTCAGGGAAATAAAGGTCTTCGACTTCTTTTCATCCGCTTCAATTTTCATCGTCCCTCGATTACGTTGGACTACCTCTTTCACAAAACGGAGGATGAGATACAGCGGCTCTCCCTTTTGGAGTGTCGTTCTCCCCGCTCCTTGGTCCATTGGTTTTCTATAACCCATGAAACCCAACGAAATCTCAATGTACCGGCCATCCTTTTTGATCAAATCCAGACCTTCACCCTCTTTTTCCAGAGTGAAAGACCGTGTGTAAAGACCCATGCTTAAATTAGGAGAGACGTTGGCCAGGGCATATTCGAGAACAGAACTAAAGATGTATCTTAACTGTTCATCCGGAACGATCGTTTCAGGCAGGCCCTTCTCAAATTTCTTAAATAGTTTGATCCCCTTCCCTTCCAATTTAGGCTGGTGTTTCCTTAATTCTTCTTCGATAAGACGGTGAACCGTGTCGGTCTTCTGAATAGGGCTGTTAAGCTTAATGTAATTCACAAGGCCATTCAGCACCATATCGATCTTTTCAATGTCCCCCGTGACCGCCCGATAAAAATATTCTCCGAAATCCTTATCACTAAACTTGTCCCGAGAAAGCTGCGTATAATTTCTGATCGACCCGAGGGTACTCTTGATACGCTCGATTAATTCGATAAATAAAGGGGTGATGAATAATCCATTTTGTTCGTTTGACAAGAAATCTAATTTAGACTTTAGTGACGCTATTCCCTCTTTAACTGAATCGGAGGTAAAAGATCTTCTGTCGTTCTCAATATCAAAGAGAGTCCTTTCCATCGATCATCACTTCCTTTGTAATAGAATTGATTCAGTAAGCAAATCTATAGATATTATATATAGAATTAAACAAAAACTCAACATTTAAATTACGATTTGAGGACATAACTCATCAAAACATTTACCCTTTTCTTAACACGATTTAACATTTGTTAACATCAGTTGACATTTTATCCCAACGGGCATATCCTGATTGAAGAGTGGGATATGCTTTTGTTCTAAAGAAATGAGATGAAATTCTATGATTCTGCGTTTTCGAAAAGACTCCTTGGGAATGCTCCGAGGGATCTTCTGTGTACTGTTGATTCTGGCAATTTCTATAACGTTGTCCTGCCGGGTTCCTGGAGGAGGGCCAGTTTATTTATCAAGAATTGAGGGGCCATGGTTATTCAGTGCCAATAATTTCCCAGGGAGGCTTGAATTCCACTGGACCGGAAATGTATGGACCGGCCGAATCTTCTTTAATAACCTCGGCCACTGGGAGGAATTGACGGACATTTTCTTCGATCCTCACACCGGGCAGCTTCAATTCCACCGCATATCTGTCAACCAGCTATATTCCGGCACCCTATCGGGTAACCGAATTGTGGGTACGTTTGGGTATAGCGCAGCCGGAGGCTTTCATTGGGAAGCGTGGCGGCATTAACAAGAATTGGCTTTAGTATAAATCCTTCGTGACCGCATCTAAGCCGCAATGGGCGTCTATTCCTTAAAGGCGGTCATTTGCTCCACCAGTAAGTCTCCCCGTTCAAAGCGTTTGATGGAAAGCAAAGAGATGTCGGCCGTGATTGTCCCCCCGTCTACAATCAACTCTGCTAGGACTTTTCCCACGGCAGGGCTATGCTGGAATCCATGCCCGCTGAACCCATTGGCGAGTATGAACCCTTCAACCTCAGGAACCTTCCCAAGAATAGCATGATGATCCGGAGTCATCTCATAAAGCCCTGCCCAACCCCGGGCAATACGGGCTTTTTCGAGAACCGGCACACGATACA
>Ga0326726_10004677_pt1 | contig 12482 bp, 11 predicted proteins | sample MHFenrmetagenome_2_FD_207603 | JGI IMG/M metagenome (GOLD analysis project Ga0326726, IMG submission 207603) | Lab enriched peat soil microbial communities from Michigan Hollow, Ithaca, NY, United States - MHF15MN | ecosystem: Environmental > Terrestrial > Soil > Wetlands > Peat | place: USA...
TCGGTGCCCGGCGAACTGATGCGCCCGAAGACCTCGCGACCCAGGTCGTCCAGGCCGTAGTTGCCGGCCGCGACGACGACCGTGATGCCGGCGGCAGTCGCCGCCCGCACCGCGATGCAAAGTGGATCGGTGGTCCAGCTTTCGGTGGAATCCGTCGCCAGGCTGACGTTGAGCACGCGGATGTTGTATTCGCGTGCGTGATAAATGACCCACGCGATGCCTTCGAGCGCATCGCTCAGCGTGCCGGAGCCGGTACTGCTGAGCACCTTCACGTCATAGATGCTCGCGTTCGGTGCGACCCCGGTCGTGTCACCTGCGTAAGAGTAGTACTTCGCCCGGCCGGCAGCGACCGAGGCGACGTGGGTGCCATGGCCGTAGGGATCCTGCGTTTGTGCCGAATCGTTGGCGATCGCGTTCTCATACGTCGCAAGCGCCCAACTGCCGGGCGGTGCGGAGATCGCCGGATCGGTCGTGTTCGTCCAGGTAGAAAGCGTGGCGTTGAGAAGGTTGGCGTTGCGCACGACCCGCGTGGCGCCGGACCCGTTCAGGAACGCTTCGTGCGCCTTCATGACGCCCGAGTCGAGGATCGCGATGCCGATGCCGGTGCCATCTAGTCCGCTGTAGGACGTCTTGGTGCTCGAATAGCGGACGTTCGCGGTCAGCGCTCCCGAGATGGCTTCAAGCGTGCTCGCGGTGCGACGGGTGACGCGGTTCGGCGACACGCTCACGACGTCCTTGCGCTGCGCGAGCGCGTTCACGTGCTGCGCGGGAATCTGGACGGTGACCGCGCGCACGGCCGGGTGGCGCGCATGCACCGAACCGCCCAGGCGTATCACCTGCGCCTGCAGGTCGGACATGTCGGGATCGGTGCCGTCGGTGACGATCACGACCTGGACTGTCCGAACACCGTTGACGTCACGGGCCCACCGGGCGTTCGCGCCGCGCAACACGGGTGCGGCAAGACCGTCCCTCAGATCGCGTGCGACCTTGTCGGCCCTGGCGTGCGCCACTGGCTGCGCCGAAGCCAAGCGGGCACCGAACAGCGCCGCTGCCGTCACGGCGACCGCGATGGTGATGCCGATGAGGCGCTCGCGGATCCTGCGCTTCTCCAGCAGGACGGTGAATTCGGTCAGCAAGATCATCGTGGGGCCTGGATCGAGGGAAGTTCTTGTTGGTTGTTCGAGAAGATCGCCTTCACCGCGACTACGCCAACGAGCAACGTTGCGAGGGCGGCAGCGACGAGCAGAGCCGTGCGTACGGGGTCCGACTGGGGTTGATGAGATGTTTGGCGCTCGGTCTGCAACACGTCGGCGCCCTCGGCAGGAACAGCCGAGTGATCACCGAAAATGGCTACTGCTCCAGAATGTGAGTACCGCCTCACTGCTGCGCTCCGTTCGTCAAAACACCCGCGATCAGGTGCACGTCTTCCGGACGGATGCCCGGACGTCACGTATTCCGGGTATCGGTCGAACTGCAGGACTTCTTTAGGGCACTTCCCCGGCGGACGGAAAAAGTTGCGTTCCTCAGCCATTTTCATGAGATCGGATCTACCCAAGAGGCCGAAATGACCGCGAAAGGCGGTCTTTCTCGGATCGATTCGGAGGTGGACCGATTTCGTGCCGGTAAGGTGCGGTATCCCAACCGCGACCTGGCACTGATCTGGAGGAGACGTTGGCGACCTACGACCTGATCACCCTCGGCGCCGGTTCGGGTGGAGTCGCGGCTTCGCGCAGGGCCGCGGCCCATGGAGCTCGAGTGCTGATCATCGAGAACGACCGCGTAGGCGGCACGTGTGTGATCCGCGGTTGCGTTCCGAAGAAGCTGATGATGTACGCGGCGGGTTTTCGCGAGGTTCTCCGCGAGGCGGGCGCCTACGGTTGGCAAGGCGTCGCGGGCCGATTCGAACTCGCCCGGTGGGCGGCCGCAAAGGAGACCGAGATCGATCGCCTGGAAGGGATCTACCGGGCACTGATCGCCGACGCCGGCGTCGAGTTCCTCGCGGGCCGTGCAACCATCGCCGGACCAGGCCGCATCGAGGTCGCCGGGCGGACGCACGAGACCGCACGCATCCTTGTCGCGACCGGCGCCGCACCTGTGCGCGACGCGATTCCGGGCCTCGAGGCGGCGATGACTTCCAACGAGGTGCTCGATCTCGTTGAACTGCCGGTTTCCATCCTCGTGATCGGTGGCGGCTATATCGCGGTGGAATTCGCCAGCATCCTGGCGGGCCTTGGATCGACCGTGACGCTGGCTTGTCGCGATCGGTTGCCACTGCGCGGCTTCGATCCCGACCTACGCACGCGCCTTGCGCAGGCACTGCAGGAGCGCGGCATCACGCTCGCGTCGGGAGTCGGCCTCGTCTCCCTGCAACCGAGTGGCGCAGGCTTCATCCTCGAACGCGCCGACGGTTCGCGCATCGCGGCCGCAGCCGCGTTGAACGCGACCGGCCGACGGCCGACGACAGCGGGACTTGGCCTGGAGCGCGTCGGCATCGAGGTGGCCGCCAACGGCGCCATCCCGGTCGACGCCGACAGCAGGACGCTGGCGGCCGGTGTATGGGCGGTGGGCGATGTCACCAACCGGCGCAACCTGACGCCCGTGGCGATCGCCGAAGGGCGGGCGTTCGCCGACACGGAATTCGGCGGCCGCCCAGTGCGCGTCGATCACCGGACCGTCGCGACCGCGGTGTTCACGGAGCCGTCGATCGGCACCATCGGACTTTCGGAGCCGGAAGCCATCCAACGTGGTCCGACGGACGTATACGAGTCCGATTTCAGGCCGATGCGAAGCGCATTCGCCGGCGGCACGCAGCGCACCTATATGAAACTAGTGGTCGACGGCTGCGACGACCGGGTGCTCGGTGCGCACATGATCGGAGCGGACGCGCCGGAAATCATCCAGAGCCTTTCGATCGCCATGACCTGCAACGCGACGAAACGTGACTTCGACCGGACCCTCGCGGTACATCCCACCGCCGCTGAGGAGTTCGTCCTGATGCGCGAGCCCGCGCGCCGCACACCGGCATGAGCAGTGGGTGGGTCCGAGGCGAGCACAGGCGCGCGTGAAACCGTCGCTGCCGATCCTCGCTGCCGCGGCGGTTGGGGTGCAGGTGGGCGCCGCGATCGTGGCGTCGCGGTACGTGATCGGGCAGACAACCCCGGTTTCTCTTGCGCTGCTGCGTTACGCGATCGGCGTTGTTTGCCTCGTACCCGCAATCGCCTTGGGCCGCCGCGTGCGGTTTGCGCGGCGCGACCTGGTTCCGATCGGCCTTCTCGGTATCTTGCAGTTCGGTCTGCTCATCGTGCTGTTGAACTTCGGCTTGCGTTTCGTGCCAGCTGCGCGCGGGGCGCTGCTCCTCGCGACGATGCCGCTTCTGACCCTGGTTTTTGCCGCCGCGCTCGGGCGTGAGCGGCTCACCACTGCGAAACTCGCGGGGGTGCTGGTCGCGCTGCTCGGCGTGGCGCTTGCGCTCGCCGACAAGTTGGGCGACACGCCGACCCAGGATGCATGGCTCGGCGCGCTCGCGGTCGTGGCGGCCGCTGCCTGTGGCGCCATCTGCAGCGTGCTGTACCGGCCGTATCTCGCCCGCTATCCCACGCTGCACGTCAGCGCTGTAGCGATGGTCGCTTCGGTCGGGTTTCTGGCGCTTGCCGCGGCGATGGAAGGATTCTTCTCCGCGTGGCCGCAGTTCACGTCGACGGGCTGGGGAGCGGTCGTGTTCATCGGCGTCAGCAGTGGGATCGGGTACTGGCTGTGGCTATGGGCGCTGGGCCGTGCTTCACCGACGCGCGTCACGGTGTTTCTGTCGCTCAGTCCGGTGACCGCGGCGCTTCTTGGCGCGGTTCTGCTGGCCGAACCGTTGCGGTGGATGCTGCTCGCCGGCCTCGCTTGCGTCGTGGCCGGCATCTGGCTTGCCTTCCGGCCCGAGCCCGAACGTCCCGCCGCGGAGCGGCGTTCCTGACTCTCAGCGCGCGGCGCTCAGCCGGTCTTTTCCTGTTGCGGTGCCGGCGCGGGGGTTGCGCCATCTTCGGCCGGCGGCGGTCCGCCTGCGTCGGTGCGGTGCGCCTTTTTCTGGCGCTTTTCTTCCTGCTTCTTCTTCCTCGCCAGCTCGCGCTGGCGCTTTTCGAACGAGTAGTTGGTCTTTGCCAAGTGTGTGCTCCTTTACCGCTTCATCTGGATTGCAGCATACGCCCGCCCGCCACGGCGCCGCGCCGCAGGCCGAGTCCAAAAAAAAACCGCAGCGCAGGGCTGCGGTTTTTAGTCCGGGGACAAATTACAACGGTCGGATCTGCGATGCCTGCGGGCCTTTTTGGCCCTGCTTGACCACGAACTCCACGCGCTGTGCTTCCTTCAGCGACTTGAAGCCGTTGCCCTGGATTTCCGAGAAGTGCGCGAAGAGATCTGCGCCGCCATCGTCAGGCGTGATGAAGCCGAAGCCTTTTGCGTCGTTGAACCATTTGACCGTGCCTTGGGCCATGTGACGTCCTTGAGTCCTTGATGAGAAAGATGCCGCGGAAAGATCTCCGTGGCGTGCAGACGATCGAGCAACGTAACCTGGGGTATTGGAGACGCCCAGTCGGAACTGGACAGGGCGGACAAGGCCGAAGGAATACCGATACCGAACCGAAAGCGGGCCGCAGAATAAGCGGTCTTCCTGCGCCTGTCGAGAGGTGCCTTGGCACTTTTCAGACAGCTCCCGCGTTCGTTGTAGTCATCGAACAGCCGTCGCCTTTGCTGACTGAGGAACTGGCCATGAACAGGATCGAGAAGGACAGTTTCGGCGAAATCGCCGTGCCGGATGCGCAACTCTGGGGCGCTCAGACGCAGCGCTCACTTCAGTACTTCGCGATTGGCGACGAGACGATGCCGATGGCCCTGATCGAGGCGCTCGTTTGCGTCAAACGCGCCGCAGCACTCGCCAACGTGGAGTTGGGCGAGCTCGATGCGCAGACCGGCGCCGCGATCGTTGCGGCCGCTGACGAAGTACTCGAGGGCCGGCACCGGGGTGAATTTCCCCTTTCCATCTGGCAGACCGGCTCAGGCACGCAGAGCAACATGAACGTCAACGAAGTGCTCGCCAATCGCGCCTCGGAACTGCTGGGCGGTACGCGCGGGCAGCAGCGCCGCGTCCACCCGAACGACGTCGTCAACCGCGGCCAGAGCAGCAACGACGTCTTTCCGACCGCAATGCACGTGGCGGCGGTGCTCGAGGTGACGCGGCGGCTGTTGCCTGCGGCCGCATTGCTCGAGGCGGCGCTCGATGACAAGGCGCGCGCATACGCGGCAATCGTGAAGATCGGCCGTACCCACCTGCAGGATGCGACGCCGCTCACGCTCGGCCAGGAGTTCTCCGGCTACGCCGCACAGGTCGCGTTGGCGCGTCGGGCGATCGAGGCCGCCCTCGCTCCCGTACACGCGCTGGCACTGGGCGGCACGGCGGTTGGCACGGGATTGAATACGCATCCGCGGTTTGCCGAGCGTGCCATTGCGCACATCGCCCAGCAAAGCGGGGTTGCGTTTGTGCCGGCGCCGAACCTTTTCGCTGCGCTCGCCGGACACGAGCCGCTGGTTTTCCTGCACGGCGGCTTCAAGTCGCTTGCTACCGCCCTGCTCAAGATCGCCAACGACCTGCGCTGGCTCGCGAGCGGACCGCGCGCAGGCCTGGGCGAAATTCGCCTGCCGGAAAACGAGCCGGGTTCCTCGATCATGCCGGGCAAGGTCAATCCCACGCAGTGCGAGATGCTCACGATGGTCGCTGCGCAAGTGTTGGGCAACGACGTCGCGGTGGGCATCGGCGGCGCCAGCGGGAACTTCGAACTCAACGTCTACAAACCGCTCATCATTCATAACGTGCTGCGCAGCATCCGCTTGCTCGCGGATGCGATGACGAGTTTCACGCGCCATTGCGTGAGCGGCATCGAACCGAATCGCGCGCGGATCGGGGAACTCCTCGAGCGGTCGCTGATGCTCGTCACCGCGCTGGCGCCGCACATCGGCTACGAAAAGGCGGCGGCAATCGCCCACCGCGCACACCACGACGGATCGTCGCTGCGCGAGGCCGCACTGGCGCTTGGACACGTTACCGCCGAGCAATTCGATCGGTGGGTCCGCCCGGAGGACATGCTGGGTCCGAAGGAACGCACCGCGGCAAGCTGAACGTGTCTTCGCGCGCTATAAAGCGCGACCACAAAGGAGGCACGGATGCGTCCGCATTCCAAGTTCTGGCCACTGCGGCTGCCGCCCAGCATCACGCTTCCGGAAACCACGCTTGTCTTCAACCTCGACGTCACCGCGGCGCGTTACCCCAACAAGGACGCGATCCGTTTCTTCGGCGCCAACCTCACGTACGCGGAGATGAAGCGGCAGGTCGAGGCGGTCGCGGGCTGGTTGCAGCGGGCCGCCGAAGTCGCACCCGGCGACCGAGTGCTGCTCTATCTTCAGAACTCGCCGCAGCACGTGGTTGCCACGTACGGCGTCCTGCGCGCGCAGGCCGTTGTCGTGCCGGTCAATCCGATGAATCGCGCCGAGGAGCTCAAGCACTACATCATCGACTCGGGCGCCCGTGTGGTCGTCTGCGCGGCGGACCTGGCGGGCACGGTCGCGCAGGCCAATGCCGAACTGCCTGCGGACCAGCGCGTGCAGCACGTCCTCGTCACGCGTTACGCCGACGCCATGCCGCCACGCGGACAAATGGATCCGGACGAGGCGCCGCCTCCGGCATGGAGCGCGTGGCTCGAGGCTGATCCGCCCTTGCCTGCCGGCACGACCCGCTGGACCGATGTGCTCGCGGCCGCGCACGTGCCGATGCCGGCACAAGGCAGCGCCGACGATCTTGCGGCGATGCCGTACACCTCGGGCACGACCGGGTTCCCCAAGGGCTGCATGCACACCCACCGAACGATCATGCACAACGTGATCGCCGGCGCGCTGCTGGCGAACAGCGGCGCCGATGCCACGGTGCTCGCGGTCGTGCCGCTGTTTCATGTGACCGGAATGCTGTACGGAATGCACACCGCTGTCTTCGGCGGGGCGACGGTGATCATGATGCCGCGCTGGGATCGCGAGGTCGCGGGGCGCCTGATTTCACGCCACCGCGTCACGCACTGGACCAACATCCCGACGATGATCATCGACATGTTCGGAAGCCCGAACATCGAGAAGTTCGATCTCACCAGCTTGCGCCAGCTGTCGGGTGGGGGCGCGGCGATGCCGCAAGCCGTCGCAGAGCGCCTGCTGCAGCAATTCGGCATCACGTATTGCGAAGGCTACGGATTGACGGAGACGGCCGCACCGTCGCACTCCAATCCACCGGAGCGCGCGAAGCTGCAATGCCTCGGCATGCCGATCTTCGGCACCGACGCGCGCGTGGTCGATCCCACGTCCTTCAAGGAACTGCCACCCAACGGAGTGGGCGAGATCATCATCAACGGGCCGCAGGTGTTCAAGGGCTACTGGCGCGATCCTGCGGCGACGGCTGCCGCGTTCGTCGAATTCGAGGGCAAGCGGTTCTTCCGCACCGGCGACCTCGGCCGCATGGACGAGGAAGGCTATTTCTTCATCACCGACCGCTTGAAGCGGATGATCAACGCGAGCGGATTCAAGGTGTGGCCGGCAGAGGTCGAGACGCTGTTGTTCAAGCATCCCGCGATCCAGGAAGCCTGCATCATTGCCAGCCGCGACGCGTATCGCGGCGAAACCGTCAAAGCCGTGGTGGTGTTGCGTGCGGCGGCGAAGGGCAAGACCGGCGCGGACGACATCATCAATTGGGCGCGGGAGCACATGGCCACCTACAAGGTGCCGCGAATCGTCGAGTTCGTCGACGAGCTGCCCAAGTCAGGCACGGGCAAGGTGATGTGGCGCACGTTGCAGGAACGCGAGGCGGCGCGCGAAACGTCCGCCAAGGCATAGTCGCCAGCCGGCAGGTCAGAACCGCGCACTCACGCCGATCAGCATCTCGAGCTGCTGCAGTGAATCGCCCTTGATCGTGATGGTGCAGCCGCCGGAACAGAAGAGGCCGCCCGAGCTGTTGATGAGGGTCCAGTAACCGCGGCCTTCAACGCGCAGCGCGGCGTGACTGCCGAGCGGTATCGAATAGCCGAACGCGAGCGAGAGGGATGGTTTGGTTTCGGAGGCGAAGCCGTCGAGGCCAGGCGCAAGCCGGGTCAGACCAAGTCCGCCGGCCGCGAAGGGACCGGTACCGGCCGGTCCGTCGAAGTAGTTCGTTCCCCCGAAGTGGAAGTAGGTCACCTTGACCGGCAGGCGCAGGGTCGTGGTCGAGCCGATCGGCGTGACGGCGAGTGACGTGCTCTGCTGGCTCGCGAAGAATTCGAGCTGGCGCGTGGCGTCGAGGCCGATGTCGAGCGCAAGGGAATAGGCCGCCGCGTCGCGCAGGCGTACGTTGCGCTGCGCGACACTGTCTTCGAGCGTGCCGCTCGCGCGCCAGCCGCCAAACGCCGTGACGCTGTTCTGCGCGCCGCCAGCCTGCGCTTCCCCGCTTTGCGCATGTGTCGCGCCGGCAAGCGTGACGAGCGTGAATGCGCACACAACGGCGGCGGTGGCGTGACGCCGAAACATCTTCGAGGAGAACGCTTGCACGACGTTGCACGAAGTAGTGAATGCCGCACACGATAGCCCGCCGCGACCGTTCCGGCGCGGCGCTGCTACGCGCCGACGCGGTAATCTCCGGCGCATCGTTTCAATGCGCAGCGAGGCCAATCATGAAACGCGCAGAGTGGAACGGCGCCGTGCTCGCCGAATCCGACAACATCGTCACCGTCGAGGGCAACGCCTACTTTCCGGAAGCATCGTTGCGGCGCGAGTTCTTCCACCCGAGCGAAACGCATACCGTGTGTCCGTGGAAAGGCACCGCCAGCTACTACACGGTGCGCGTCGCGGGCAAGGAGAATCGCGATGCAGCGTGGTACTACCCGCAGCCGTCCGATGCGGCGCGCCAGATCACGGGACGCGTTGCATTCTGGAAGGGCGTCGCCGTGCGCGACGTGTGAGACGGCGCTAGCGCGCTGAACAACAGGGCGCCGGCATCGCACCGGCGCCCGTCGCAGGAGGAGACCCGGCGTTTGGCATCGACCGTGACGCTGCCGCTTTGGCTGGTGCTTGTGGCCGGTGCGCTGACGGTGTGGGCGGTACTCGACCGCCTGCTCGTGCCGAGTGTGCGCTGGTTCCTGCGCGCGCGCGCCAATCGCGTCCTCGACGAGGTCGGCCAGCGCCTGAAGATCCAGATCCGCCCGTTCCAGCAATCGAACCGGCGCGCTCTGATCGAACGCCTGGTCTGGGACGATAAGGTGCAGCAAGCCGCCCGCGCGCACGCGAGCGCGCACGGCATGCCACGCCCCGTCGTCGTGCACATGATCGAGCGCTACGCGCGCGAGATCGTGCCGGCGTTCAACGCGTACTTCTATTTCCGCCTTGGCTACTGGCTCGGCAAGACGTTGAGCCGGTCACTTTATCGCGTCCGGATCGGCTTTACCGACGATGCGGGGCTCGCGGCCGTGCCGGAGAACGCGACCGTGGTGTTCGTCATGAACCACCGCAGCAACATGGACTACATCATCGCCTCGTACCTGGCGGCCGAAAAAGCCGCGCTTTCCTACGCGGTGGGCGAGTGGGCAAGAATCTGGGGCCTGCAACAGCTCATCCGCTCGATGGGCGCCTACTTCGTGCGCCGCAATTCGCGCGACGATCTGTACCGGCGCGTGCTCGAGCGCTACATCGCGATGGCGACCGAGGCCGGCGTAACGCAGGCGGTCTACCCGGAGGGCGGCTTGTCGCGCGACGGCTTGATGCGCACGCCGAAGTTCGGCGTGCTCGATTACATGCTGCGCGGTTTTGCGGTCGACGGTGAACGCGATCTCGTCTTCGTGCCGCTCGGACTGAACTACGACCGCACGCTCGAAGACCGCACGCTCCTGCTCGGAGAGGATCCCGCGGCGCGCCGCCCGGGCACGCTGGGTGCCGCGTGGAACACGTTGCGCTTCGTCGGCCACCAGGTCGTCCTGATGCTGCGCAGCCGCTGGTTTCGCTTCGGTTATGCGTGCGTCAATTTCGGCACGCCGGTTTCGGTGCGCGAGTACGTCGTGTCGCGCGGCATCGACTTGCGCCATCTTGCGAAGGAGCAGCGCACCCGCGTGGTGGCCGAATTGGGCCAGCACCTGATGGACCAGGTGGGCCGCTTGATTCCGGTTTTGCCGGTTCCGCTGGTAGCGAGCGTGCTGTTGCGCGCACAGGGTGCGATGAGCGAGTCCGAGCTGAAGTCGACGATTGCGACGCTGGTACACGCGCTCGAGGAAAACGGCGCGCGCATCTACGTGCCGCGCAGCGATTGGGACTATGCCGTGACGGCCGGGCTGCGCATGCTGGTGTTACGCCATCTCGTGTTCGAGCGCGATGGGTTGTTCACCGCAAACCCGGCCGAGCTGCGGTTGCTGCGCTACTACGCCAACTCGATACGCCACCTCCTGCCGGAGGACCCGGCGGGTTTGCGTTCCTGACATCACTCGATACCGCGCTAGCCCGTTTGCATGTATGCCGGGGGACGCCGGATTGCGTTAGAAACACCAGGGAAGATTCCACAGGAGGACCCTCATGCGAACCTTGTTTGCCGCCGCGGCTGCCGTTGCCGCGTTTGCCGTGGCCGCGCCCGCGCTTGCCGCCGACGTCGGCGTCAGCGTCACGATCAGTGAGCCCGGCGTCTTCGGCCGGATCGACATCGGCCGCTTTCCGCAGCCGCAGGTCATCGTTCCGCAGCCGGTCGTGATTGCGCCGCCGCGCGTCGTCGCGGGTCCACCGCCGCAGCCGGTCTACATGTGGGTCCCGTACGAGCACCGGCGTGACTGGGCCCACCATTGCGCCCGTTACAACGCCTGCGGCGTGCCCGTTTATTTCGTGCGTCACGACTGGTATGAGCGCGAAGTCGGGCCGCATCGCGGCCGCGGGCACGACGAGCGCGGGGATCGTGACGAGCACCGCGACCACGGCAAGGGCAAGGGCTGGGGCAAGGGCCGCGACTAGCGCGCCGATCCGGCACGATCATCGGGCGGTGTCATCAAGAGGCGCGCAGCGATCCGCCTGTAGCGCATCGCCCGCGCCGGCTGCAAACGTTTGATGGCAGCGTCGACCTGCGAGCGCAGGGTCATCTCACTGGTATCGAGGTTTGCGCGCAAGACGCGCCAGATGGCCATGGCGGCGTCGCTTTAACCGGCTTGTTCGTGAAAGAGCGCCTGGGCCGCCCGGGCGATCTTGGTTCTCCACGGTTCGACATCCGGGTCGGCGAAAAGCCTGGCGAACTGCCCGCCGTCATCGACACTCTTCACGCCGCTTTCCAGCGTGGTCCAGGCCGACGCGTAGTCGCCGCCCGCCTGCTGGTGGCCGGCGACATCGAGCGACTCGGCGATAAAACGCCTGCGTTCGTTGACGTCGGAGAGGAGCCGCGATCCGAGAAAGAACGGCGGCCACGGCGGCCACCCACTTCAGGACCACCTCGACCGGCGGCCGCTGCGCCGGCGCAGCGGCCTGCCCCTTGTCCGAGCGCGCCTCATCTCAGTCGGCGTACTTGATCGAACAGCCGTAGGCCTGCGTGTGCCCGATGCCGACGACGCGCCCGGCCTGTGCGTCGTCGAGCGCCGCGACCACGTAGTTCATCGCGCTCTTGACGTCAGCGGGATTGCTGCTGCGCTTGTCGTCGATGGCGCCCATGTAGACAAGGATGCCCTTCGGATCGATCACCATCATGTGCGGCGTGACGCGGGCACCGTAGGCGCGACCGACCGTGCCCTCCGGATCGAGCAGGATGGCCGTCGGTGCGCCGCCGACGTGGCGCATCCACGCAGCCAGTTCAGCAGGTTTGCGGAATTCCGGGTGCGCGGTTGCCGTCGAGTTGATCGTCAGCCACGCGACGCCGGATGCGGTAAAGCGCTTCTGCAGCGCCTGCATGTTGCCGCTGTCGTAGTGCTTGTGCACGAACGGACACGATGGGTTGTTCCACTCGAGCACGACAAACCGGCCACGAAAGTCGGCGAGCTGCACCGCGTGGCCGGCGACGTCGGTCAGCGTGAATGCGGGTGCCGGGTGGCCCGGATGCGCGGCGGTCTGTGCATGTGCCAGCAGTGCGCCCGTGAGCGCGGCGACGGCCCAAACGAGGCGAACAAGCGCGCAGCGAACCATCCGGTGCCCTCGTCGAACGACGCCGCAATGTACACGCGGGGCCGCGCCGTGCAGATTCGCGCTGGAGGGAGTCTGCGCGGCCGTCGCGCCGGGCGGGCGCGCCGCGAGCCGGTATTTCGCGCGCGCCGTCGCGCCGGCCGACGTGGTGTAGAGCTACTGCGGCGCGCGCCCCTGCTGGACGACCAGAGCGGCGATGCGTCCGCGGTCACGCGCGACTACATGCTGGAACGGCATACCGACGCGGCGCCGCTGCTGAGCGTTTGGGGCGGCAAGATCACCACATTTCGCAAGCTCGCCGAGGA